>Ga0111539_10010812_pt1 | contig 11490 bp, 17 predicted proteins | sample RhiMethybrSRZTD1_FD_79667 | JGI IMG/M metagenome (GOLD analysis project Ga0111539, IMG submission 79667) | Populus rhizosphere microbial communities from Tennessee, USA - Rhizosphere MetaG P. TD hybrid SRZTD1 (version 2) (version 2) | ecosystem: Host-associated > Plants > Roots > Rhizosphere >...
CGTGCAGCCGAAGCCGGGCATGACTGTCGGCCTTTCGGCCATCGTCGGCGACGTCCGCATCGCCGGCAACATCCGTGCGATGAAGACCTCGTTCGATCCGGCCGGCCAGGCCGGGGCCGCGGCGCGTGCGGGCGCGGCCGTCGCGACGCTTGGATTGAGCCTGGCCGGCAGCGCGATGGCCAACTCGGCGCGCGAGGACATCGATCCTTGCTCGGCCGTGTTCAAATAAACGGAGGAGGTCCAATCATGGCCATGAACCCCCGCCCCAACCCCACGCCCCGCCCGCCTCCCGAATGTCCCGTGCTCGGCTGCATCGAGCTCGTTCGCGGAGCCTGGGCCCCGAACGTCGTCTGGTTCCTCGCCAGCGGCCCGCGGCGATTCGGCGAGCTGCGCCGCGACATCTCGCCCGTGTCCGCGAAGGTGCTCGCCGCCCGCCTGCGGGTGATGGAATCGCAGGGCGTGGTCGCGCGCCGCGAGCTGGACACGTCGCCGCCCTCAGTTGAATACAACCTGACGGACGTGGGCGCCCAGCTCGTGCCGGTAGTGCACCTGCTCCTGGATGTCGGGATGAAGCTGAAGAGTCAGCGTGCGAAGTCGGCCAGCCAGTTCGCTTCCCAGGTCTTGCCGCCGTCATCGGAGAACGACTGGACCAGCCGAAACGACCTGGGCGTGATGTCGGAGAAGACGAACCGCACGAAGATCGCACGGCCGCGGTAGGTCTCCTGGTTGTAGAACTCGCCGCGTCCCTGGCGGAAGCTGCCGATCATCGGTGGGCCGAGCATGCCGGCCGCGCTGCTGGCGTAGGTGATGCTCCATTGACGCGAGTTGGGGTCGTAGACGCGCAGGCTCAGTCCCTGGATGCGGCCGGCCGGGCCCTCGACATCGATCTCGCCGAGATTGGCTTTGCCGTCCCAGACCTTGCGCACGACCGAGGGGCCCTGGTACTCGACCCACTTGTCGCTGCCCGTGAGCGGATCGATGCGGCGCTTCAACTTCATCCGCCATTCACCGAACTCGAAGTCGAAGTCCCTGCTGCCGTCAGGTGAGCTCGCCAGCTCCAAGGCAAGCGCCGGCCCCATCATCGCGAAGAGAAATGCGCCCATGGCAAGTTTCCTCGGCATGGGATGAAGGTAATCTAGCGCCGATCCCCTGAACACTCGTTACCGCGCGGTAACCAACATGACCGACCTCAATCCGCAGGCCGAGCAGATGGCCGACGAGTCGATGGTGCGCACGCTCGCGGCCCAGGCGCGCGCCATCTGGCCGCAGGAAGCGCCGCTCTTCGCGCGCTATCGCCTTCCCGCCGCGCCGCGCATCCTGGATGCCGGCTGCGGCACGGGCGAAGGGAGCTCGCGCCTCGCCGAGCTCTATCCGCAAGGGCGCGTGCTGGGCGTGGATGTGACCGACGTGTCGCTCGAGCTCGCACGCTCGCGCTACGCCTCGCTCGCACCTCGGCTCACCTTCGAGCATCGCAGCATCTACGAGCTGGGACTACCCGACGCCCAGTTCGACCTCACCGTCTGCCGCCACGTGATCCACTCCATTCCCTATCCGGATCGCGTCCTCGCGGAACTGGTGCGCGTCACCCGCCGCGGCGGCACGCTGCACCTCATTCCCGAGGACTACGGGATGCTCCACTTCTCGGGCGACGATTCGTTGCGCGAGTTCTGGCATGCCGGTCCGGCAGGATTCGGCAAGGCGACCGGAACGGATCTCTACGTGGGTCGCAACGCGTTCGGCCTGCTCACCGCCCTGAAGCTCGAAGCCATCACGGTCGACTACGCCATCATCGACACGCTGCGCGTGCCGCGGGAGACGTTCGCCGCCATCATGGAGGCATGGCGGGACGGTTACGCCGAAGCGATCTCCAGGGTCACTTCCGTATCCCTGGAGACGACCCTCGACGCGTTCGAGAAGACGATCGCCACCATCCGAGATCCGGCGGGTTATGCGGTATGGATGGTGCCGGTCGTGAGCGCCCGCATTCCCTGAGCGACTACGGCGTCCGCGTCATCACCGACCTGAACAGGATGTTGGGCGGCGGCGGCGGGATCACCGGCACCGTGGGCCCACGGGCCTCGACGTTGATCTGGTTCTCGTTCACGACCTCGATGCGCACGCCGGCCACATAGGAGTACGACGTCGAAGGCCGCGGGCACGAGCGAACGCCACCACAGCTGGCGGGCGCCGCGTGGAATTCCAGGAGCGTGCCCTCGAACACCGTCGGGCTCGTCCAGCCGCCCAGCTGGACGCTGCCCCAGCGGCCGTTGCCCTCGCCGTCGTAGTAGAACCAGGCGCCGAGGATCGCGTCGCTCCCGGTGAAGTTGTGCGAGAGGAAGAGTCCCGAGCCCACCGAGTCGGAGGCGTGCCACTCACCGGTGAGGTTCACCGACGAGTGCGACTTGCCGGGGGCCTGCGTGATCATCTGCCCCTCGCCCAGCAAGCGGCCGTCGTTGGTCAGCACGACGATGCGCTGCACGCCGGCTTCCCGGGGCGTATAGCTCTGCTGTGCCTGGTAGGGGGTGAGAACCTGCGCGCACGCCACGAAGGTCTGCGGCACGAAGAGCTTGAAGACGAGCGCGTTGGTGGCGGGATCCGGCTCGATGCTCGCATTGCCGGGCACGCAGGCGTCATGCCACATGCCGTTCACGGTGATGGTGCGGGGCGTGTCGGGCGAGGCCACGGCGGGGGTGACGCTCACGATCGCGCGCTCGATGGGGAGCGACAGCTTGTTGGCTTGCGCGAGGGCGCAGGAAGGGCCCAGCAACGCCACGCCCAGCAGCAGCGGGCGCCAGGCCGAACGCAAGTGGGTGAGCGAAAAGTTCGACGGCGTGTACATATCGACTCCGGATCGGGTTGTCTTTCTTCTGCGGGAAATATTCCCGCACCCAGTATCGCCCGCTTTGGAATGAAAATCAAGTGACGGGTAGAGTCGATGGCGACGGAGGTGACGATCCCATGAAACCCGCGCCCTACAACTTCCCCCGCATCACCTCGGGCCTCCATTACCGGGACGCCGCGAAGATGATCGACTGGCCCTGCGCTGCGTTCGGCTTCGAGGTGCGCCTGAAGGTCGATGACGGCAAGGGCGGCATCGCGCACAGCGAGCTCACCTATGGCGAGGGCGTGATCATGGTGGGCTCGGAGCGCGACGACGAGCGCTCGCGTCGCTGGGGCGTGCCGATGAGCAGCCCCGTGTCCGTGGGCGGCGCCAACACCCAGGGCCTCATGGTCCATGTCGACGATTGCGATGCGCACTGCGAGCACGCGCGCAAGGCCGGCGCCCGCATCATCGACGAGCCCGCGCTCCACGACTACGGCGAGGAATACTGGGCGGATCGCAGCTACGGCGCGGTCGATCCCGAGGGCCACATGTGGTGGTTCACGCAGCGCGTTCGCGATCCGAAGAAGAAGTAGCGGTCCTTCAGAACCTCGACGCCATCTTCTCCGCGATCGGGCGCAGCTTGTCGATCGGCGTGCCCTCTTTCTGGGTCTTGACCTCGATCACCGCGTACATGGGGTGCTTCGAGACCGTGCATGACGTGGTGAACCCGTAGGCCGCCAACTTCGCGCTCGGCGTGACGGCCATGCAGAAGATGGGACCGAACGTCTTGGTCTCCACGGTGGCACCCATCTTCTTCACCGCCTCGACGCCGGCATGCTCGTTCGATTTCTGCGCATCGCCGGTGCGCTTGATGAGACGGATCAACACGTTCGCGGCGCCGGCAGTGCCGTTGCATGTCTCCACCGTGCCCATCGTGCCCGCGGCCATGGTTGCCTTGCCCCCCAGCGCCTCCAGCTCGGCGGGGGTCGCCAGCGCGCACGCCTTGCCCTGCCCGAAGGCGGCAAAGGAACTTGCAACAAGGAGGGATGCGAGGCTCGCTGCATGGATGCGCGTGTTCATGGGGCCTCCTTCAGGGTGGCTGCTTCGTGGGCAGTGCCCTATCCTACCCTCGCGTGACGAAGGGGCGCCCCTTGACCGCGTCTGCCATTTGGCATATTGTCGAAAGTCAAATGGCATACGCGCTCCTCACCTCGCTCGGCGGCAGGGCCCTGATCGCATCGGAACCGGCGAGTGCGAGCGACTGGGTCGCGCGCATCCGTGAGGGCCTGCCGGCCGCGTCCGCGCTGGCTTTCAAGACGGCGCTGGGTCTTACGAACGAGCAGCTCGCATCGGTCCTGGGCGTCAGCCCCAGGAGCGTGGCGCGGCTCGATCCGGCGAAGTCCCACCTGGACGCGGTGAGCGGCGATCGCCTGGTCAGGTCGGCTCGGCTTTACGCGATCGCCGTCGACGTCCTCGAGGATCCGGAATCGGCCGCGCAGTGGCTCAAGGCGCCGCAGCCCGCGCTGGGCGGCGCGGTGCCGCTCGAGCTCGCGCAGACGGACGTGGGCACGCGCGCGGTTGAAACGCTTCTCGGGCGCATGGAGCACGGCGTATTCACCTGATGCGGGCGTTCCGCATCGTAAAGAAGCGGCACATGCTCACGGCGTTCTCGGGCGACGGCGCCCGAGCGTATGGCGGCCGCTGGAACTTCGCTGGAATTCCTGTCGTGTACGCCGCGCACACAAGGGCGCTCGCCGCGCTCGAATCGCTCGCGCATTTCGGTGGTGCGGAGCGCCGGCTGCAGTTCGTGACTTTCGAGATCGAGATTCCCGACAGGCTCGTGACGAGGATCGACCTCTCGGACCTGCCGCGCGACTGGCGCCGTCCGGAGCCCGGCCCAGCGACGCAAGCCCTGGGATCGGACTGGCAGAAGAGCGGGCGCTCGGCTGCACTCCTCGTCCCGTCGGTGCACGTCCCGCAGGAATACTGCGTGCTGCTGAACCCCGAGCACCCGGATACGGACAAGATCATGGTGGCGTACCCGGAGCCGTTCAGCTTCGACGACAGGCTGGCCTAGCGGCCGACTGGCCCGCGGACTGACACACTATCAGCGACAGCACCCCTTCTCCAGCTGCACGGGCGGACACTTGACGCTCCCGTACGAGCAGAACACGCAGCAGTCGCCCTGTTTCGGCCGCAGCAACTGGCCGCAGCCTTTGCACTCGTAGAAGTAGATGCAGGCAGCCACCGGCATCTCCTCCCCGGACGTGGCGCCACATCCGGGGCAGGTGATGACGGAGCGCAGCGTGGCTTCCATGGTGACGCGATTACTTCATGAGGGGTCCGAGCGCGGCCGTGATCCTTCCCATCTGCTCCGGTGAAACCATGTCGCCGAGGATCTTGGTGAAACGCCCGGACTGCACGCCGGAGACGATGTACTGCCAGCGATAGGCGCGCAGGAACGCTTCGCGCAGGCCCTGCGCCTCGGCCTTGTCGAGCTTGCGGGGGACGACGCTCACGAAGTAGTCCGCATCCGCCGCGGCCTGCATCTGCAGGAGCCCATCGACCGCGGCCACCAGGTCGATCAGGTCGCCCACGGCCGCGTCGCGTTGCGCGGGAGTGAGCTTCGCGTCCTCGCGCTGCCACTCCATCTCGTCCAGCAGCGCATGCTGCGACTCTTCCCGGCTATGGAAGAGGAACACGTCCTTCCAGAGCTCGGAGACCTCGGCGTCGTGGTCGATGCTCTGGCGGTAGTGCTCGAGCGTGAAGAGCTCGATGTGGCAGGTGAGCCCCAGGACCGCCCAGGTGCACTTGCTGAGGACGGCGTTGGCGACGTCGTTGGGCTGGGGCAGGAAGGTGTAGCCCTTCGGCATGTCCGCCGCCATCATCACCTCGAGGCGGCGGAAGAGCTCCTGGTGCTTGAGCTCCTCGTCGGTGAAGCGCACCAGGGACTCGACCACGACCTGGTCGCCGAGCGCGTGGCCGCGCGTCACCTCCATGACCTTCGCGCCGATATAGCGCTCGATCATGCCGAACATGTTGGCGTAGGTGCGTCCCTGGACCTGGCTCAGGAATCGGCGCTCGTCGGGGTTGGAAAGCGGGAAGCGCGCGACCTGCGCCAGGGCGTCGGGCATGAACTTCCTGGTGAAGTCGAAGCTCCGGCCGCGGATCACATCCTTGTCGATGTCCCAGCGCAGGCGCTTGGAAGCCTCGATGCACTTGGCGTAACGGGTCGTGATTGGCGTGGCAACGGCGGTATCCATGGTCATCTCCCCCAGCTCGGTCGGGCCGAATGGCCGATCATCGTGCCGTCATCTTCCCGTCGGGCCCCGCCCCGCGCATGAGGCGGCTGTCCCGGGCGATGTCCCGATTCCGCGGAAAACGCGCCAAAACCGCAGGGACACGGGTCCCGCCGCGGGGACCAAGCGGCGCTCAGGCGGGCGAGGCTGCGCCGAAACCGGCTTCGCGCGCCTTCACGATGGCCTGCGCGCGCGACTCGACGCCGAGCTTGTCGAAGACGCTGGACACCATGTTGCGCACCGTCTTCTCGCTCAGCTCCAGGTGGGCGGCGATCTGGTGGTTGTCGAGCCCGCGGGCGAGGAATTCCAGGAGCTCCAGCTCGCGCGCGGTGAGCCCGGCGAACGGGGCGCTTGCGCGCGGCTTCGAAGGCAGGAAGGCCCGCACCTCTTCGAGGAACTCGTTCCAGGCGGGTTCGCCGGCGAGCATGATGTGGTTGCGGCTGTCGAGCGGCACGAAGCGCGCGCCGGGAATGAGCGTGGCGAAGAGGCGCCCCTCCTCGAAGGGAACGCGGTGGTCGTCGCGCGCGTGCAGCACCAGGGTCGGGCAGGAGACGCGCGGTGCGATCTCGCGCACGTCCACCTGGTCGGCGACCTTGAGGAACCTCACCGCGTCCGCCCCCGTGGCCGAGACGCGCTGCAGCTCGTCGAACGCTTGGAGCTGGTCGGGCGACCCGTCGGGCAGGAAGGACGTGGCGAAGACCCGCCGGAACGTCTCGTTATCCGTGCCCCAGCCGAGCTCGGCCAGCCGGTAGTAGACCAACGCCTCCTCGATGGCGATGGCGCCGCGCTTCAGCCGACCCCGGGAAAAGGCGCCGTAGAGGACGAGGTGGCTCACGCGCTCCGGGTGGCGGACGGCATAGGCGGTCGCGATCGCGCCACCCTGCGAGATGCCCAGCAGCGCGAAGCGCTCGATCCCGTTCGCGTCAACGACCGCCTCGAGATCCTGGATCCACGACTCGAAGGAGAACTCCTCGGGGGCGCGATCCGACAGGCCGCTCCCGCGAGCGTCGTAGCGAAGGTAGGTGTGGTCGCGCGACAGCTCCTCGACCCAGTGGCGCCAGATGGGACTCTGCCAGTCGTACTCGAGATGGGTGAGCCAGTTGGATGCCTTGACGAGCGGCGGCCCGCTGCCGACCGCGGCATACGCGAGCCTCACCCCGTCGGAGCTGGTGCAAAAGCGGAGCTTCTGGCGATCGCGCATGGCGCTCAGCTGGGTTCCCTCTGGATAGACTGCTACGAAATCGGGTCCGGATTCGAGTAAAGTTTCCCGCTGCGGTGGAAAGGAGCAACGTGAGATGAGCGCCGAAGACTACCTCAAGCAGAAGAACATCGTCCTGCCCGCCCCGCCCAAGCCGATCGGCAACTACGTAAGGGCGGTGCGAACCGGCAACCTGCTGTACACCGCCGGCGCCGGTCCCTTCCCGACGGGTCCGAAGGGAAAGGTGGGAAGGGAGCTCACGGTCGAGCAGGGCTACCAGGCCGCGCGCGAGGTGGGGCTGAACCTCCTCGCCACGGTGCGCGAGAACCTCGGCAGCCTCGACAAGGTGAAGCGCGTGGTGAAGGTGCTCGGGATGGTCAATTCCGCGGATGGCTTCGGCGACCAGCCCAAGGTCATCAACGGCTTCTCCGACTTGATGGTCGAGGTGTTCGGCGAGGCGATCGGCAAGCACGCCCGGTCCGCGGTGGGGATGGCGGCGCTGCCGAACAACATCCCGGTCGAGATCGAGATGATCCTCGAAGTCGAATAGGCGATACTGCCGCGATGGATCGAGCGCCAGACGACTGGATCACGCGCCGAACGCTGTACCAGGGCGGGCTCTTCGAGGTGGGACACGTGGTTTGCCGGCCCACGCCGGACCTGCGCCACGAAGTCGAGTATCCGGGGCTCAACGTGGTGGCGTTGCCGATCGCGGGAGTCTTCGCGGTGCACCACGGACCGCGCCAGCAGGTGCTCGCGATCCCGAACCATGCGGTCTTCATCTCCTCGGGCAGCCCGTGCCGCGTGACCTTTCCCGGGAACATCGGCGACGAGTGCCTGGTGCTGCGCCTGTCCGCCGCAGGGCTCGCCCGGCTGGTCCCCGAAGCGATGGCGCGCGACGGCTTCCACAGCTCCGTCTTCACCACGCGCGCGGAGCTTCCACCTTCGGCCATGCTCGCGCGCGGACTGCTCTGGCGGCGACTGTCTCGCGGCGAGGACGACCCGCTGCTCGTCGAGGAGCTCGGCGTCGAGTTGCTGGATTCCGCCCTGCTCGCGGTACGCCGCTCGAGGGTCGCCGCGGACCATTCGCGGCACGTCCGGCGGGTCAAGGAGGCGATCTCGGCCTCGCCCGCGCGCCGGTGGGCCCTGGGCGAGCTCTCCGACATCGCGGGCGTCTCTCCCTGCCACCTCGCGCACGTCTTCAGCAGGGAAGTCGGCACCTCCGTTTATCGCTACGCCAGTCGCCAACGGCTCGCGCTGGCCCTCGACGCCGTGCTCGATTCCAGGCTCGACCTCACCTCGATCGCCCTCGACTCCGGATTCGCGAGCCACAGCCACTTCACGGCCCGGTTCCGCGCCTTCTTCGGGCTCACGCCCGACGCGCTTCGTCGATCCGCCGGCTCGAGGAACGCCGCCGAGCTGCGCAAGATCGTGACAGCGCAACCGGCCGCGGCCGCCTAGACTCGCTTTCATTTTCAGGAGGCAATGCCATGTCGGGAGGACCGGGCTGGAAAGCGCTCGCCGTCACCATCGCGAGCGCGGCGGCTTGTGCCTGCAGCGTGGCCAACGCGAGCATGGAAGAAGACCGGAAGGCGGTTTACACCCTCGACATCCAGTACCAGGCGGCGGTCGAGCGCAACGACGCGGACACGATGGCGCGCATCCACCACGAGAACATGGTCCTGGTGCTTTCGAACGGCACCGTCTTGACGGGTGCGCAGCTCGAGCAGGCCGCGCGGGACAAGGCGCGCACCTACGAGCGGCAGGTCGTGGTCGACGATTCGCGCACCGTCCGGGTCTCGAGCGACACCGCGGTCGTGACGGCCAAGCTGTGGCTCAAGGGGACCCGGCAGAACGGCGAAACGTTCGACTACAAGCTGTGGTTCAGCGACACGTACGTCCGCACGCCGACGGGCTGGCGCTATTTCTTCGGCCAGGCGGGAGCCCCGCTGCCGAAGTAACGCTAGTAGATCCGCCCCGCGATGCTCTCGGCCAGGGGCACGAGCTTCTTGATCTCGACCGACTGGCTCGGGTTGCTCACCTCGATCACGGCGTAGACCGGCGCCTTCGGCGTCGAGGCGGTGGTGCACGAGGTCCTGTAGACCTCGCGCGCGGCCTTGCCGCCGGGCCTGATCTCCATGCAGTTGATCTTTCCGACCCTGCGCGTCTCGACGGTGGCGCCCGCCTTCTTGAGCGTGTCGAGCTTCGCGGCCTCCTTCTCCTGCTCGGCGTCGTCCTTCTTCGGGTAGAGGCGAATGACGACCGTCGAGCCGCTCGCCTTGCCGGTGCACACCTCCACACCGTTGTCCGCCGAGCTTGGCGTGAGGGCGGGCTTCACGCCGATCGTGGCCTGGAGCTCGTCGGGCGAGGTCAGGTCGCAGGCCTTGCCCTCGGCAAGGGCCATCGGCGAGATCGCGAGGAGTGCGGCGGCGAGGGGAAGCAATTTCCGCTTCATGAAACCTCCGATGGAAGGAGCAGGAAACAGGATGCCATGCCCGGCGGCGGTGCGCTGGCTAGGGTTCGCGGCGCGTCGCCTCCGTGGCAGCCTCGCGCTCCAGCGCGCGCCTGGCGCGGCCGGCAACGAAAACGATCCCGAGCATCAAGGCGATGAAGACGAGTGCGGCCGCCATCCCCCAGCGCAGCCCCGTCGACAGGCCCGATGAAGGGTCGGCGATCAGCACCAGGCTGCCCGCGAAGAAGGCGAGGACACCCAACCCGATCACGAACCGCTTCAGGATCTTCATGTCAGCTCCGCGTCACCGCGCTGGTGTCGAAGGGGCGCGTTCGCATAGGGTACGTATCGCAGATGTAGCGGAACCCCTTGCGCTCGAGGATGGGCCGGCTCATCGGCGCGGCATCGACGGCGAGATAGGGAATGCCTCGCGCCCTGGCCGCCTCGACCCGGCGCTCGAACATCATCGAATAGATCCCGCGTCCACGGAATTCGGCGTGGACTGAACCGCCCGAGAGCTGCGCGAAGGGCGAGCCGCCGAGGAAGTCGATCCACCCGGTGCCCACGATGCGTCCGCCGACACGAGCGCAGAACGCAAGCCCGGTACCGCGCTCGGGATGGGTCATCTCGCGCAGCCCGGGCGCGAGCCATGGGAGGCGGCACTGCCAGATCTCTTCCTGCAGGGCGGCCATCTCGTCGAGCGTCGATCCCGAGGCCTGCTCGACGGTCGCATCCCCTCGCGAAGTCGATCGCACAGGCGCATCGCCGACGGGCAGCACCATGAGCGCTTCGACGTGGTGGCAGGCCAGTCCCCGCGCCTCGAGCCGCTGCTTCAGGTCCGGCGGCTCGTCGAACTCGTGCACCTTCCATTCCGCCGCCCAGCTGTGGGCACGCAGGCGGTCCAGCTCTTCACCGATCCGCCGCTCCGCGTCCGCAGGTTGGAGTCTCGCGAAGCAGAGGATCGCCTCGTCGTCGCTGCCGGTGGGATCGTAGCGCGTGAGATCGTCCAGCATCTCCAGGCGGAAGTTGGGGATCCGGGCCGCGCGGCGGTCGAGCGCGTAGTGCTCGAACATCTCGCGCTTGCTCGCGTCGTTGGCGGCCATGGAGCAATCGTAGCAGGGGGTGGAGTAGAATTTTTCCAGCCCCACCAGAAGCCGACAACCAAGGAGATTCCATGAAGCGCACTTTCGCCATGATCGCCGCCATCGCCGCCACGGTCGGCTTCGCCGCCACGAGCGCGGCGCAGGACGGCACCCTCAAGAAGATCAAGGATTCGGGCTCGATCACCATCGGCCACCGCGATGCCTCGGTGCCGTTCTCGTACATCGACGACAAGCAGCAGGCCGTCGGGTACTCGCTCGACCTGTGCGGGAAGATCGTCAACGCGATCAAGGCCGAGCTCAAGATGTCCGTGATCGAGGTGAAGTACCAGCTCATCACCTCGGCGAACCGCATCCCGCTGATGGCCAACGGCACGATCGACCTCGAGTGCGGGTCCACCACGAACAACCTCTCCCGCCAGGAGCAGGTGTGGTTCAGCAACACGACCTACGTGACGGCGAACCGGTTCGTGACCAAGAAGGAGTCGAAGATCGGCAAGCTCGCCGACCTCAAGGGCAAGACGATCGTCTCGACCGCCGGCACTACCAACATCAAGCAGATCACCGAGATCAACACCGCGCAGAACCTGGGGATGAACATCATCTCGGCCAACGGC
>Ga0111539_10010813_pt1 | contig 11489 bp, 9 predicted proteins | sample RhiMethybrSRZTD1_FD_79667 | JGI IMG/M metagenome (GOLD analysis project Ga0111539, IMG submission 79667) | Populus rhizosphere microbial communities from Tennessee, USA - Rhizosphere MetaG P. TD hybrid SRZTD1 (version 2) (version 2) | ecosystem: Host-associated > Plants > Roots > Rhizosphere >...
CCCGGTGAGGAACCCTTTGCCGAGTGGACTGAAGGACACGAACCCGATGCCCAGTTCCTCGAGGGTCGCCAGGACCTCGCGTTCGGGTTCGCGCCACCACAGCGAGTACTCGCTCTGCAGCGCGGTCACGGATTGGACAGCATGCGCGCGACGAATCGTCTGGACGCCCGCTTCTGAGAGACCGAAGTGTCTGACCTTGCCTTCGCGAATGAGGTCCTTCACCGCGCCCGCGACATCCTCGATCGGGACGTTGGGGTCGACGCGGTGCTGGTACAACAGATCGATGCGATCGGTCTTCAGTCGTTTCAGCGCGGCGTCGGCGACCTCCCGGATGTGCACGGGCCGGCTGTCGAGCCCCGCCTGCTTTCCGCCCTCGAACTTGAAGCCAAACTTGGTCGCAATCACCACGTGATCGCGAAGCGGACCGAGCGCTTCCCCGACCAGCTCTTCATTCGTGAACGGCCCGTAGGCTTCTGCGGTATCGAAGAACGTGACGCCGCCGTCAAACGCCGCGCGGATGATTGCGATACCCTCGTCGCGGCTCGTGGCCGGCCCGTAACCGAAGCTGAGGCCCATGCAACCGAAGCCGATCGCCGAAACCTCGAGTCCGCTGTTGCCCAGTGTGCGTTTCTGCATGTTGAACGACTCCTCTGAGAGTTCTCACCCCGCCTGATACTGGTCGTCGGTGACCTTTTCCATCCACTCCACGGCCTTGCCGTTCAACTTCTCTTGAACGGCGATGTGCGTCATGGCCGTCGTGGCAGTCGCGCCGTGCCAGTGCTTCTCGCCCGGGGAGAACCAGATAACGTCGCCCGGCCGAATCGGCTCGATCGGTCCACCCCACCGCTGCGCCAGGCCGCTGCCGGCGGTGACGATCAGCGTCTGGCCGAGCGGGTGCGTGTGCCACGCCGTCCGTGCTCCGGGTTCGAACGTGACACTCGCGCCGAGCGCGCGCGCCGGTTCGGGGGCGTCGAACAGCGGATCGATCCGCACGACACCGGTAAACCAATCAGCCGGCCCCTTACCGGACGGTTGTGAGCCGCTTCGCTTGATCTCCATGTCCTCTCCTTCGGCCGACCGCCAGCGCACACACACTGTACGCCGGGTCAGCAAGAGCTGGCGGGCACCCATACAGAACCGTAGGGCCCCACCTGGGCCGCGCCTGAGCGATAATCTGCGCCCATGGGCGCGTTTCGTTTCCTCACGGTCGTGCTTCTCGCGGCCGCAACCGCGGCGTGCGCGGGCGCACCGGCGCAGGGTCTCCACGCCACGCCGCCCGGACTCGGCCGATTGCCGTACACCGACGCCGACGTGGATTTCATGGCGGGCATGATTCCCCATCACGCACAGGCGGTCGTCATGGCCGGCTGGGCGCCGTCGCACGGCGCGCGCGCGGACGTCGCCATCCTCTGCGAGCGGATCGTCGTCGCCCAGCGCGACGAGATCGCGATGATGCAGACCTGGCTGCGCGATCGAGGCCAGTTCGTGCCCGACGCCACGTCGACGCGCCACCGGATGAAGATGAACGGCGTCGAGCACGACATGCTGATGCCCGGCATGCTGACGGACGAGGAAATGGCCGCGCTCGATCGGGCGAGGGGCCCGGAGTTCGATCGCCTGTTCCTGGTCGGCATGATCAAGCATCACCAGGGCGCGATCGACATGGTCGACGTGCTGTTCAAGGCGTACGGCGCGGCGCAGGACGAGACGGTCTTCCGCTTCGCGTCCGACGTCTACGCCGACCAATCCACCGAGATCGATCGAATGAACAAGATGCTGGAGGAAGGTCACCCATGAGATGGATCGTCGCCTTGTTGCTCGCGTTCCTGCTCGCAGGGAGTGCATTCGGTGTATCAGCGTGCGCCGGCTCGTCGAAGACCGCGCCGCCCGCCGTTGCCCCGAGCACGCCTCCCGCAGCTGCGCCGCAGCCAACTCCACCGCCGGCCGCGACCCCGCCGCAGGCCGCGACGCCACCACAGGCGACGACTCCGCCTCCGGCCGCAGGCGCCGCGACGCCGCCTGCGGCCGCAACACCGCCGAGCGAGCCGTCAGCCGCTGCTCCGGCGGGAGCGATGGGTGCGCCCGCGGGCGGACGCGGCACGCCGCCGCCGCCACCGCCGCCGGCTCCGGCGGTCATGCCTCCGCCGGTTGCGCCCATCGTGTCCGCAACCGCGCCGACTCCGGATCCGCGCGTCGGCCTCAAGGCCGGCCGGTGGGACGCCGCCCAGGCCGCGTGGAACATGCGGATGCTGTCGACCACGCCGCCGAAGGGACGGGTGCTGGGCGCCACGCACTCGGACCTGGCGTTCACCGGCAAGTACGTCATCCAGGGCAACTACAACGGGTTCGAGATCTACGACATCTCCAATCCCGCGAAGCCCGCGCTCATGCAGACGTATCTCTGTCCGGCCTCGCAGAACGATGTGTCCGTCTACCGGAATCTGCTCTTCATGTCCGCGGAGGCGACCAACAGCCGCGCGGACTGCGGGTTCGAAGGTGTGCCGGAGCCGGTGAGCAAGCTTCGCGTCCGCGGCATTCGCGTCTTCGACATCGCCGACGTCAAGCACCCGAAGCTGGTGACGACGGTGCAGACGTGCCGGGGATCGCATACGCACACGGTCGTCACGGATCAGAGCGACGACAGCAACGTGTACATCTACGTCTCGGGCACCTCCAGCGTGCGGTCGGCTGAAGAAGTGCCAGGGTGCGCGGACGGCGGGATCGACGATCCGAATACCGCGCGCTTCCGTCTGGAAGTGATCAAGGTGCCGCTCCGCGCGGCCGAGCGTGCGGCGATCGTCAGCTCGCCGCGCATCTTCCAGGGCCTGCCGGTACCGCCGCGCAACGACGAGCGCGCGGCCTCGGACGAGCGCGACCGTCAGGCGGCGGCTGCCGCAGCCGCGGCCGAAGGCCGCGGACGGCAAGGCGGCGGCGGACGTGGCCGCGGCAACCAGGGGCCGCCGACCGGCCCGAATCAGTGTCACGACATTACCGTGTATCCGGAGATCGGGCTCGCGGCGGGCGCCTGCGCCGGCCTCGGCCTGCTGCTGGACATCCACGATCCGTCGCATCCCGTGCGGCTCGACGCGGCCGCCGACGCCAACATGTCGTTCTGGCACTCAGCCACGTTCAGCAATGACGGCTCGAAAGTCCTCTTCACCGACGAGTGGGGCGGCGGCGGCCAGCCGCGCTGTCGCGCGACGGACAAGAAGGAATGGGGCGCCAACGCGCTGTTCACCATCGACAACCGGAAGCTGACGTTCCACGGCTACTACAAACTCCCGGCCGCGCAAACGCCGCAGGAGAACTGCGTCGCGCACAATGGCTCGCTCATCCCGATTCCGGGCCGCGACATCATGGTTCAGGGCTGGTATCAAGGCGGCCTGTCCGTGTTCGATTGGACCGACGTCGACCATCCGCAGGAGATCGCGTACTTCGACCGTGGGCCAATCGACGAGAAGCGCATGGTGATGGGCGGCTCGTGGTCCGCATACTGGTACAACGGCGTCATCGTCAGCTCCGAGATCGCACGCGGCCTCGACATCTACGAGCTGCTGCCGAGCGGCCTCATCAGCGAGAACGAGCTCGCCGCCGCAAAGACGGTGAAGACGCCGTACCTCAACACGCAGGATCAGCAGAAGATTGTCTGGGCGCCGAGCTTCGCGGTGGCGCGCGCGTATCTCGATCAGCTCGAGCGATCGAAGGGTCTCGCCGCGGAGACGATTGCCACGGCGCGGACCACGCTCGCCACCGCCGAGCGCTCCGGATCGCAGCGCAAAGCGGCGTTGACACAGCTCGCCTCGCAGCTGAACACCGCCGCCGCCTCAGCGCGCGATCAGGCCAAGGTGCGTGTCCTCTCCACCGCGGTCACCGATCTGGCCAACGCGCCGCGCTGACGTTCACGTACATTCAGCGACACAGCGAATCGTGATTGAACGGACGGGAGCCCTGATATAGGCTCCCGTCCATGACACGACATCTTCTCTCTACGTGCGCCGCGGTCGTGCTTCTGGCCGGCTCCGCGTCCGCTCAGCAGAAGGCGACGATCACGGGCGTGCCGGAAATCCCCTTCTCGTCCGTCCCGAATTTCCTCAAGCTACCTGCCGGCGAGTATCTGGGCGAGTCGGTGGCTGTGGCCACCAACTCGAAGGGCAACATCTTCGTCTATCACCGCCGCGACACGACGCGCCTGTTCGAATTCGACAAGAACGGAAGTTTCATCAAGGAAATCGGCAAGGGCTATTACGGCTTCGAGTTCGCGCACTCGGTCCGCGTCGACAAGGACGACAACATCTGGACGGTGGACGAAGGCACCAACCTGGTCACCAAGTTCAGCCCGCAGGGCAAGGTGCTGATGGTGATCGGCCGCAGGCCACCCGCCGTTGACGGCCCTGTGATTGCGCCCGCCGGACCGAATCCGCCGGCGCAGAAGTACATCCTCTGCCGCCCCAGCGACGTCGGCTTCGATCCGCAGGGCAATATCTTCATCTCCGACGGCTACTGCAACAATCGCGTGGTGAAGTACGACAAGAACGGACGCTTCGTCGCCCAGGCCGGCAGCGAAAAAGCGGGCACGGCGCTCGGGGAGTTCAATCTGCCTCACGGGCTTCAAGTCGACGAGCGCGGCCACGTGTGGGTGGCCGACCGGACCAACAACCGCTATCAGGAGCTCGACAACGATCTCAAGCCGATCAAGGAAGTCACCAATCTGGGCACGGGATGGACGTTGTGCATCTCCCCCGGTCCTCATCAGTACGTCTTCTTCTCGAACTCCAACCCGAACGGCAACCCGCCAGGGTCGTGGGACAACACCGGGGAGATCTACAAGGCGGAGCTGGATGGCAAAGTGCTCGGCAAGTTCGGCAAGCCGGGAAAGAACCCGCCGGGATTCCAGGTGGTGCACATGCTCGATTGCCGTAATCCGAACGAGCTGATCCTCGGCGAGATCGAATCATGGCGAGTGCAGAAATACATCCTGCAGCCGGCAGCCGGGCGCCCAAGCGCCGGGCGTTAAGCGAGGGGACCATGAAGAAGAATACACGCCTGACCTTCGTGCTCACCCTGTTGGCCGCGGCCGTTCCGGCGCCGCATCGGATATCGGCACAGAGCACCGCGTCGGTGATGAACTTCGACTCGGCGAATCCACTGACACTGCCGGACGACATCTATCTGGGCGAAGTCGGCGGCGTGGCGACCAATTCGCGCGGTGACATCTTTGTCTACACACGCACCGGCCACCCGACGATGTCGATCGCGTCGGCGCGCCCATTCGTCCACAGCGGTTCGCGGCTGTTCCAGTTCGACCGCACCGGCAAGTTCACCCGCGAGATCGGCCAGGGCGTATACGGATTCCTGTTTGCTGCGCAGGTCCGCGTCGATCCGCAGGACAACCTCTGGGTCGTCGACGAGTATTCGTCGATGGTCATGAAGTTCGATCCGCAAGGACGCGTCGCATTTCTTCTCGGACGAAAGCCCGAGTCGATCCAGAATCCGGGTGGCCGGGCCGGTGGCGGTGGCGAAGGCGGCCGCGGAGGTGAGGCCGGACGCGGCGGTGAAGCCGGGGGCCGTGGCCGCGGCGGGGCACCGGGAGCCGGCGCGCCGCAGGACGTCTTCAACCGTCCGACCGACGTCGCGTGGGACGCACAAGGCAATACCTTCGTCGCCGACGGCCACGGCAACGCGCGGGTCGCGAAGTTTTCGAAGGATGGCGTCTTTGTGAAGTCGTGGGGTCAACGAGGCGCCGAGCCCGGCCAGTTCGCCAGCGTCGACAGCATCGCGGTCGATGCGCAGGGCAACGTCTACGCGGCTGACGGTGGCAACAAGCGCATCCAGGTATTCGACAACAACGGCACCTTCAAGAGCGAGATCAAGAACGTCGGCAACGCCCAGGCCATCTGCATCACGCCCGGCGCCAACCAGATCCTGTACGTCTCGAATTCCAATCCGCCGAACGACCTCGACTCCGCCGGCGAAATCTACAAGATGAAGCTCGACGGATCGATGATCGGCAAGTTCGGCAAGGCCGGCAAACTGCCGAAAGAGTTCGGCACCGTCAACGCCATCGATTGCCGCAGCGAGAACACGCTCTTCGTCGGCGAAGTTGGAAATTTCAGAGTGCAGAAGCTCACGATCCACTAGCGACGCCTGGATAGCCACGAAAGCACGAAGTCACGAAACAAGGCCTGTTGTTTTCGCGTTTTCGTGTTTTCGTGGCGGCCGTCCGGCGGTCAAGATTGCAGAGGATCGACGCGGCCGCTGGCTGCTAGACCGGCTGACCGGGCAATTCGAGGGTGGTCGCGACGTGGACGGCCATCAGGTGGTCGATCAGACGCTGCGTATCGACGCCTTTGGTATAAAAGCCTGCGGCCCCGACCAGCTCGATCGCGTGGAGTTCGTCGGTTCTCAGCTGCGTCGAGAGCCCGAGAATCTGGATGAACGGAAGCTCGGCGCGTATGCGACGCGTCGCTTCGACCCCGTCCATCACGGGCATCGAGACGTCCATCAGGATCACATCGGGCCGGAGTGTGTGTGCTCCGGCAATCGCCTCGAGTCCGTCGGCGGCTTCGCCGACGACGTCAAACTCGGGCCGTTCCTGCAACAACTCGCGGAACACACGGCGCACGCCGGCGTGATCATCGACGACCAGAATCTTGAGCGCCCGCAACGCCGGGGAGCCGACGCCATCCTGAAGAGCCGCCCGGGTCGCGACGCGGCTCGCCCGGCGATCGGCGTCGATCCCGCCCTGCGCCTCGCCTCGCGGCGCCACCAGGCGGAACCGTGTCCCCTGCCCGGGGGCGCTCTCGATGTCGAACCGGCCACCGAGCAGCGTGAGACGTTCGCGGATGCTGAACAGTCCCCATCCGGCCTTCCCGGCCTTCGCGCGTTCGACGAGCCCCGCCGGATCGAACCCGATCCCCTGGTCCGCTACCGTGATGCAGAGCGCGTCATCCTGATCCAGTGACAGATCGATCGTCACTCGATCGACCTGGGCGTGCTTGACCGCGTTGAAGAGGAGCTCTCGTACCGACTCGAACAACAGCGTGCGGACGTCTTTGCGGTCGGAGTTGGCGAGCGGATCCGCGAACACCTCCACCACCAGGCCGTACTGGTTTCGCGTCCGCTCTGCCAGCCAGGTCAACGCCGCGGGCAGTCCCGAACCGTGCAGCGCGGGAGGAAACAACTCCAGGCTCAGCGAGCGTGCGGCCGCGCTCGCGGCGTCGAGGTGACCCTTTGCCCGCACGAGCAGTTCGTCCGGACCGGTCCCTCGCTGCGCTTCGCGGTTCACGTGTCGCTCGAGGTTCAGCGCCGCGCCGACGAGCAATTGCTGGAGACCGTCGTGGAGCGTCTTGGCGAGCTGTTCGCGCGCGTGCTGCTCGGCGAGCGTCAGGTCGGACGCCAGCCGGCTCAATTGCTCCGTCCGCTGTTCCAATTCGATCGTGCGTGCCCGATCGCGCTCCGCGTCACGGCGCGCCAGGAGCGCAGCCTCGGCGCGGGCGCGCTCGACCGCGTCCCAGGTCCGTTCGGCGACTTCGCGGATCAGCGCGACCTCTGCCGGCGCCCACGAGCGTGGCGTCGCGTTGTTGGCGCCGAAGGCGGCCACCAGCTGCCCCTCTTTCAACAGCATCACGCCGACAAACGCCGCGATCTGTCGCGCCCGCATCGCGACCCGCTCTGATTCCGTGAACCTCGGATCCGTCTCGACGTCCTCCACCACCACGGTCTCGCCGTTCCGGAAGGCATCGCGCAGCGCCGCCGCAAAGCTCCCCAGCGGCCCTTGACCGGCAAGCGGCGCGACGCCGCACACGTACTCACGCCGAATGACGTATTCGCGGTCTTCGAGCTCGGTGTAGCCGACACGGTTCACGCCCAGGTGTTCCCCCAGGAGCTTCGAGGAGATTTCCTGGACGTCGAGCGGATTGCTCAACGGCCGCAGCGCATCGGAGAGCCGGAGGAGGAATGCTTGTCGCTCTTCGTTCCGCAGCAGGCGTTCACTCAGGACCTGCACGTGTGTGATGTCGCTGACCGTCCAGACGAAGCCGACGACGTGTCCCTGAAGATCGTGCTCTGGCGTCGCCTGGCTCAGCAGCCAGCGGGTGTGGCCGCCCGGAAGCAGGCAGCGGAACTCAGCCTGCCACGGTTTCCTCGTGTGGAGCGCCAACGAGACCTGACGCACGATCGCTTCGCGGTCGTCGGGGTGGACGCACTGTTCCCATCCGGACTCGAGGGCCGACTCGGCGGTAAGACCGGTCAGGTCGGTCGCGCGTTCGCTGATGTAGAAACAGCGGCCTTCGAGGTCGCTCCGAAGGATTCCTACCGGGATGACGCTGGCGAGCGCCGCGATGTCCGGGTGGCGATCGGGCGGCGCGCCGGCAGCCTCAGCGCGTTGTTCTTCATTCCGGATCACGGGCTCAGACAAGTCTGATGTCCTGCGTGTGAAGCTCGTGCGGGGCGGAACCAAAAGTCTATCACCAGGTCGGGACACCCCGCCCGCAATCTTCGTTCAAAGAGTTATCGAGTGGGTATAGAGTGTCACCCGCATGAGGTCGGACGCTCGATGACATCGAACACGAGGAGCCAATATGTGCGAGCAGGATCAATTTGAGAAGGATCGACAGGAATTCGAGGCGCGCGGCCAGGTCACGCGGCGGCAGTTCGGCGTCCTCCTGGGCGCCGGCGTGGCGATGATGCTCCCGCGTGTCGTCAACGCGGTCGCGGTGACCGATGGCGAGGTGACTGTTACGACACCGGACGGCACCTGCGACGCGTACTTCGTGCACCCGGCGACTGGCACCGGCGCGGGCGTGCTGCTGTGGCCCGATATCTTCGGTCTTCGGCCGGCGATGCGGCAGATGGGCAAGCGGCTTGCCGAGTCGGGCTACTCGGTGCTGGTCGTGAATCCGTTCTATCGTGTCAAGAAGGCCCCGACCGCGGAGAACGGCGCCGCCACCCCCATCCAGTCGGTGATGCCGCTCGCGCAGGCGCTCAACGAGACGACCCACACGACCGATGCGAAGGCGTTCATCGCGTGGCTGGATCAGCAGCCGTCGGTCGCCAAGAACCGGAAAATCGGCACGCAGGGTTACTGCATGGGCGGACCGATCGCGTTTCGCACGGCAGCGGCGGTGCCCGATCGCGTCGGCGCGGTGGCCTCGTTCCATGGCGGCGGCCTCGTGACCACCAATCCGAACAGTCCGCATCTTCAGGCCGCGAAGACCAAGGCGCAGCTGCTCATCGCCATCGCGGCGAACGACGATCAGCGCGCGCCCAACGACAAGACGGTGCTGAAGGAAACGTTCGAGAAGGTGAGCCTGCCCGCGGAAATCGAAGTCTACACGGGCGCGGCGCACGGCTGGTGTCCGCCTGATTCAAGCGTCTACAACGAGCCGCAGGCCGAGAAGGCCTGGAGCCGTCTGCTGGCGCTGTACGGAAAAGCCCTGGCCTGAGACCGTTTGCCAACAGGAGGCAACGAGATTAGGAGACCAGGTCTTTAGTAAAGAAGATCGTCTCCTGACCTCCTGACCTCCTGTTTTTGAGACTGTGCCCGAACTTCCGGAAGTCGAACGCGTGCGCCGGACCCTCGCTCCCGCGATGGCCGGTGCGCGCTTCGATGGCGTGCAACTCAACCGGCGCGACCTCCGTCAGCCGTTCCCGACCGGCTTCGCCCGGCGTCTCAAGGGACAAAGCGTCCGGGCACTGGTGCGCCGCGGCAAGTATCTGCTCGGCGAGCTGTCGTCGGGCGACACGCTGGTGATGCACCTGGGGATGTCGGGATGGTTTCGCGTCGAACAGACCGAGCGGTCGGCAACCCGGCGCCGCGATCGGGAGACGGACCTCGACAACCGCCACGATCACGTCGTGTTCACGATGTCGTCGGGGATGACGGTGACGTTCAACGATCCGCGGCGCTTCGGCATCATGGACCTGGTCACCGCGGATCGCCTGGCGCGGCACGCCTCGCTCGGCCGCCTCGGACCGGAGCCGCTCTCGCGCGCGCTCGACGCCACAGCGCTGGCACGGCGTCTGGCGAAGCGCCGGATCTCCTTGAAGGCGGCCCTGCTCGATCAGCACGTGGTGGCCGGCATCGGCAACATCTATGCGAGCGAGGCGCTGCATCTGGCAGGACTGTCGCCGTTCCGTCTGGCGTCGTCTCTCGTGACCAGAGCCGGCGCGCCGCGCCCCGGCTGCGAACGGCTGGTTCAGGCGATCAAGGCGGTGCTTCGCCGCGCGATTGCCCTGACGGACTCCGAGCGATATCGCGCGTCGCGTTTCCGCGTCTACGACCGTGACGGTGAGCGCTGCCCGACGGCCGGCTGCGCCGGCACGATCGCGCGCGTCTGGCAGAATGGACGCTCGACGTTCTACTGTCCGGTCTGCCAGCGATGATCCGCTCCGCGCTAGCAGTCGTCGCGTTCTTCTTCGCCGCCGCGCCGGCGTTGGCGCAGCCGTACTCATCGCGGCGCGCCGGCGACGTCGTGCGCTTGACCGACGCGCGCGCCCGGACAACAGTCTCGATTCTGACGTCTGTCGGCAACATCGCCTTCGAGATGAACGTGAACGGCCAGAACGTCCTCTACTGGCCGTACCCGTCAATCGAGGACTTCAAGGCCCGTCCGGGCATGAGCGGCATTCCGTTTCTCGGCCCCTGGATCGATCGCCTCGACGAGCAGGCGTTCTTCGCGAACGGCCGCAGGCGCGCGTTCGACATGCAGCTCGGCAACGTGCGCGGCGACATGCCGAGTCACGGGTTCATCACGACGACCGATCGATGGACCGTCGTCGAGACAAAGGCGGACGCCGGCGCCGCCTGGGTGACGAGCCGGCTCGAGTTCTACCGGCAGCCGCTGTGGATGAAGCAGTGGCCGTTCGCGCACACGATCGAGATCACGCATCGCCTGCACGACGGCGTGCTCGAAGTGGAGACGGCCATCGTCAACATGAGTGCGGAGCCGATGCCGATCGCGATCGGGTTCCACCCATACTTCCAGCTGACCGACTCGCCTCGCGACGCATGGACGCTGTCGGTGGGCGCGCGGACGCACTGGCTGCTCACCTCGAACAAAGTACCGACCGGTGAGACGGAGCCGATCGAACGTTTCTTCCCCACTCCACGCGCCGCCGCGCTCGGCGACTACAGTCTCGACGACGTGTTCACCGATCTGGTGCGTGACTCGGAGGGCCGGGCAACGGTTGCGGTCAGCGGACAATCGCAGCGCCTCGAGATCGGGCTTGGCCCCAACTACCGGGCGGTGACGATCTGGTCGCCGAAGGACCGGCCGTTCATCTGCGTCGAGCCGACGGCCGGCATCATCAACGCGCTGAATCTCGCGGCGCGCGGCCTGTACAAGGAGTTGCAGAGCGTCGCGCCCGGCGGCACCTGGCGCGAGCGCTTCTGGGTCAAAGCGAGCGGCTTCTAGCCGGTCGAAAGCGTGCCTCGGTCGACCTCGGATCTCGGTTGACGGCCGGGATGAACCAGCCTACGCTCGGCTTCC
>Ga0111539_10010814_pt1 | contig 11488 bp, 10 predicted proteins | sample RhiMethybrSRZTD1_FD_79667 | JGI IMG/M metagenome (GOLD analysis project Ga0111539, IMG submission 79667) | Populus rhizosphere microbial communities from Tennessee, USA - Rhizosphere MetaG P. TD hybrid SRZTD1 (version 2) (version 2) | ecosystem: Host-associated > Plants > Roots > Rhizosphere >...
CATGAACCCTCGTCGGACTGCGCTGACCGAATCAGTTCAACCTTGAAGCCGGGCAGGGCGGTGATATGCGCAGCCACCCTCGCCGAATTCGTCAATGCACGCTTCCACTGATTGTAATCCTCCTCCACTGGCACCGGCGCGGCCGCGAGGCAAGTTGACACGCTCAAAATCCAAACGAGACTCGAAAGACGGATGTGCAACAGCATCATTGAAACGGATTGCTGTTGGATTGCAAAGCCGGTGTTAGTGAATTTGTCGCACTGATTACCTTGACCCGCCGCCCCGGCCCGCCTAAGCAGGGCGTATGAAACTCTGCCTCTTTGGTGTTTCGGGCATTACGCTCGGCAAGCACAACATCAAAGACCCGCGGCTTGACCAAGCCCACGAATTGGTCGAAGCGCAGAAAAAGACATACGCCCAGGTGGACGTGGTTGATGAAAAAGAGATGGTCACTTCCGATGCGATTCTGACGACGCGCGGCTCGCTCAGCGACCTGCTGATGAAGGACCTCGATGCGGTCGAGACGCGCCTGGGGCGCGATCCGGGCGAAGCTGAAAAAGCCGTTCTGCAAAAACTGGCAGACGCGTTGATGAGCGAGAAGCCCGTCTCCGCGGCCGGCTTGACGGCTGACGAGATCAAAGCCATCTCCGCGCACAACTTTCTTTCCAATAAGCCGGTCGTCGTCGCCGAAGACGCCGAACTCAAGAATCCAGACCCATTATTCGTACGTGCGTCCAGCGAGAGCGGCTACATCAGCTTTCTCACCGTGGGCGGCAAAGAGAATCGCGCGTGGCCGATTCGCGTGGGCGCGAGCGCGTGGGAAGCGGCAGGGACGATCCATACTGATATTCAAAAGGGCTTCATCCGCGCCGAGATCATCAGCTTCGCGGACTTCGTTGAGGCGGGCGGAGAGACGCAGGCCAAGCGCGCGGGCAAACAACGGCTGGAACTCAAGACTTACGTCATGCACGACTACGATGTCGTTAACTTCCGATTTAACAAATGACGATCCGTCGCGCGCTCGCGCGGGACTAACCCGCATTCAGTGGCCGCTCTGCCCATGCCGTGCGGCCAGCCAACGCAGCGCGGCCATTTCGCCGGACGCGAGCGAACGGCTATGATAGCTAATCCAATCCTGATCGGACATTCGGTCCCATACGTGCTCAGTCTGTTTGACCAGTTCCTTCACTGCTGCCCGTTGCGCAGTCAATTCGTCAAGTCGTTGCTGCACGGTCTCGCCGTTATTGGTATATAAAGCATTTGGGTCCATGGCGCCGAGCCCCATCCGCTCCATCTGGATTCCGACCAGTTGACTGATAAGCGTTTCTCCCGGCGCGCCGTCACTATAGCGCTGTCCCAGCTCGGTCACCATTTGCAGGGCCGCCTGGCGGGAACCTTCATCGCCAGCCTGGCGGTACGACTCGGCGAGTTTCATCATGTTTTGGCCAAGATCTCTGATTTGGACCAGTTGCGGCAGCAGCAAATGTGATGTCGCTGCAATCCTCGCTTCAGCGACAGAATACCCGGCGGCCCGATACGCCTCGTCATCGGCCTGGATGCGATCCAACGTGAAGTCCTGGAACTGGCGACGGTCCGCGGCCGCAATCATGTCTTCCACGGCTTTGTCGGTCTGGCCGCTTTTGAAATGTTCGATCGCGGAAAGGTAATGCGGCAGAGCGTTGTTGCCGGCGGACTGTTTGAACGCATCGAGCCAACGACGACGTTCCTCGGGAGAAATCTCCTTGCGCATCGCCGCCTCGAAGGCCACCTGCGGGTCATCTGGAAATTTCTGCATCGCTTCTTCCAGAAGCGTTGCGTCACCGGAAGTGCGAAAGCCTGCCAGCAGGCTGGCCGCGTTGCGCTGGTTGGCCTCCAGATACGATTGCAGTTGCGCAGCCGTGAGCTTCGCCTTGTTCGTCACCGTCGAGTACAGGCTCGCCGGTTGGGTTGGTTCTGTGAGTAGCTCGGCTTGCGCATTTGTCACGATTTCCGGCGCCGGAAGCCGTGGCGCCCGCGACCTTCTCGATGCATTTCGGGCGAGTTGCTCGTTGTCCGCGTTAAGTTGTGCTACCTGCTGGCGCAAGAGAGCGTTCTCCTGTCGCAGGCTGGCGCGTCCGCGCTGTTGCACGATGGCGGTCGTCGCGAGTCCCACAATGAAGACGCAGGCGAGTCCGGCTTTCAGTTTTGTCGTTGCCATAATTTGTAAAAGGGTGATTGCAGTTCCAGTGGCGGCGGTGGCCAGCGCCGCGTTGGCGGTGACAACGGCCAGGCCCGCCGGGGCTGCCGTGACGGCTTGCGCGGTAAGGACACTCCCCAAGGCCGCGCCTGACAGTGTCACACCCTGCGCCTTCAACAACTCATGTAATTTCTCCAGCGCGCGGTTCACCCGCATGCGCGCCGCGTCTTCGTGCGTCCCCAAATCGTTTCCGATGGAACGAAAATCGCGCCGTTCGAAAAATCGGAGCACGATTGCCGCGCGGTCGGTGGCGGTCAATTGAGTGATTGCTTTGTCGAGAAGCGGGGCGACTTCGCGCCACTCGTCGTTTGAGCTTACGCTGTTCATTTCCACCGCCTCTTGTTCGCGAATTTTTCGCCGTCGCTCTGCGCGGACTGCCTTCGTGGCCAAATGGAATGTTCGCTGATGGAGCCAACCGCCGAGCATCACCGACTCGGACAACGTCCTGGCCTCTTTCGCCAGGCTGACGAAGACCAATTGCGCGACGTCTTCAGCCAATTGCGAATGGCCATCGACGAGACGGAAGGCCGTGGAATAAACGAAGTCGATATAGCGCGAAACCAACTCCCGGAAGGCGAGTTCGCTGCCGCGGCGGGCGTATTCGGCGAGCAATGTCCGGCTTTCTATCATGCGTACCTGCCAGTAAAGCCCCGCCAAAAGCCAAAACCGAACAAATTATGCCGCCCTTCGGGGTTAAGGATCTGCGCGGACAGGCCGATAACAATAAGCAGTATGACATCTACTAATGCGAACAATGTCTATCTGAAGCCGTGGGCGATCTTCTTCGTGATCAGCTTCGTGGCTGGAACGGTTGCCGGCGCGATCGTCGGCGGCGTGTCGGGCGGAATCCTCGCCGCCTTGGGCGCACAGCGGCTTATCTCGCTTGTCTCGGGCGGTCTAGGGTTCCTCGTGAGCCTGCCGATCTCGTACTTCTGCTTTCGATTCGTGGTGGCGAAGTTCTTCGTGCCCAAAACCGACTCGGTCGCGAGCACAGTCGAGCCACTTAAAGCCGCTGCTTAAGCGGTTCGGCGATTAATCATTCTTCGGCTTCACGAAGACTGCCTCGTGGCGCACCTCGACCGTCAGGCCGAGTGGTTCCAGCATTTTCGCAAGCGACTTGCGCAGCGCACCCGGATCGATTCTGCCGCTGACTTTTGCTTCGGGGTCAACTCTGCCGGTGTGCATTGCTTTGGCGTCCAGCGCCACCGGCAAGTCATACTCTTTCCCGATCAGTTTGATGGCTTCGAGCAAAGGACGATCCTTCAACTCCAGTGCCTTCGGTTTCTCGGCTTCAGCTTCCGGCGGAGCGCCGTCGATCCGCTTATTCAATTCTTCGGCGTGCAGTTTTTGGAAGTACGACAACGGCTCCTTCGCTTCGCGCCGCTTCGCAATCATCAGCATCTTCCCGTCGGCTGACGGTACGAAGCCTAAACCGTGAGGCGCGAGCAATAGTTCGTCGATACTGCGCAGTGTTATGGGATTGCCGATCAACACGCCCGGCAACGGTTTGTCTGCCACCAGACCACTGTCCTTGACCGCTTCCGCATCAATGCCGATGTCACATCGCGACCACCGCTTCAGCGTTTCTGCGAACTCATTCAATGTGTTTTCCTTCGGCTCGAACGACCAGAACACGTTCTTCTGCATGTCCCGGTGGCGCGCCCACTTCTTGTCAGCCGATAGCGGCGGCAACTTCTCTTCGAGTGTGCTGAGGCTAATCTCGCCCACCAGTTTGCCATCGGGATCGATGAGCAGTCCGGTAGGCCAACTGCGGATGCCATAAAGTGTGTGCGTCTTCTTGTTCCCGTCGAGCAGGATCGGGAACGGCAGGTCTTTGCCCTGCCAATACTTCTTCTTGATGGGTATGAGCTTCTTGTCCAGATCCGCGAACGACTTCACCGCGTGGTCGTGGATTGCCAGAATCTCAAACCTGTCGCGGTGCGCGGCGTGGTCTTCGTAGACGGCGATCAATTCCGGCAAACTGCCGGCGGTGCAGGGCCCTCACCAGAACCCCCAGAACTCGAGGTAAACCCACTTGCCCTTGTAATCCGAGAGTTTCGCGTGGGGCTTTACGCCCCGCGCGGCTGTGATCTCCCATGCCGGCGCGGGCTTGCCTTTTAGTTTTGCGATCGGGCTCGCCTTCAAGTCGAGCGTCCCCAGGTCGAGTTCCGGTCGATCGGCAGTCAATGTGATAGTCTGTTTAACGTCCTGCACGTCCGTGCCATAACTCCGAAGCCCGTACTTGCCCGTGGGCAGGACAAACTCAAACTCAGCCGATTCACCCATATGTTGCGCAACGGGGGCGCGCAATCCATCAGCGGTGATCATCGTGTTGGCCCATTTCGGTTTGGCTTTCAACTCAGTGCACTCGAGTTTGCCTTTGACGCGCACCGTCGGTCGGAGGGTTGCAGTGATTTCCTTGGCATCGTCTGCTTTGCTCACGCCAACAACGGCTCCGAGCTTCCGGTCCGAGGATAACACCAACACCGGCCGCTTCTCGTTCCAATCGTCCACCTGAAGCACTGCCTTGCCGCTCTCATCCGTGACGACTCCTCGATCAGCCACGGGAGTCATCGCCCCTTTTACATTCCAGAACAACCCGACGTCCGCCTTCGGCACTGGCTTGTTCTCTGCATCGACCACCTTGACCGTGACGCTGAAGGTGGTCGCGAAAACTCCCGAAGCACCCGTGGCGAACCACAGGGCGACGAAAATCCATCGACGAACCATCACGAAGGGATCATGCGCCAGAGATTGCGCACTGCAACACCGGAGTTTGGCTCTTCGCGCAATCGCGGTTATCTACAGTGGCTCGAACTAAGACCGCAGCGCAAGTGGCTCAAGGGCTTTGGCGTCCGTGGCGAACTGGCGTTCGGCTGCCAAGGGGTGGAAAAGGCGAAGTTTAGTTCTGACGTTCGGCAGGCTTCGCCGGTTTCTCGGTAGCCTTCTTTTTGTCCGCTTCGGTCTCGACCTTCGTGAGCTGGCTGTAGACGACCTGCCAGCCTGCGGGCTTGCGTTCGAAGATATCGACGAAGCGATAGTCGCCGCTGATGTCCTCGCCTTTGAATTTGCCTTTGACGGTGGATTTGCCGGTAACGATGACACCGCCGATGTAAACTTTGACCTTCTGCTCGCCGACCTGGACCGATTCGAATTTGAGGTCGCCGCGGCGATACATGTCGAGTTCCTGCGACTTGCTCATCGGGGCGCCGCTGGGATCGACGCCGGTGTAATCGGGGGCGAGGAGACGGTCCATTATGACGGTATCGCCCGTCTGGAGGGCGCTGGCCCATTGCGACTCCAGTTGCAGGACGTCGGCTTCGTCGCGCGCGGTGTAGGCGTCCTTGCGCTCCGCAGCGTGAACTGTGAAAACGCTGATCAGCAGCGCGCCACCCAAGAAAAACCCAATTATTTTATCCATAAGCTAGTGCTCTGGGAGCAATGCTTAGGCCATTGTCCCCGGCCCGTCAATGCTTTCCGGGTTGCGCGGGGCAGGGGAGTTTGGGGAGGGTGTGGGGTATGGTGCGGGTAAAGAGCGCGGAATTGTATCGGATCGACCTGAAGACGCGCATCCCATTTCGGTACGGGATCGCGACGATGACAGAGGTGCCCGAGGTATTTCTGAGGGTACAGGGGGAGTTTGATGGCGTGACGGCAATGGGGGTATCATCGGATTGTTTGCCGCCAAAATGGTTCACGAAGGTGGCGGAGAAAGGGTTGGAGGAGGAGGTGGAGGAGATGTCGGGGGTGATCCGGAACGCGCTGGAGTTGGCCGGCTCCATCAAGGAAAGGGCTGTGTTCAGTTTTTGGTATAGGTTGTATGAAGAGCAGGAGAGGTGGGCGCAGAGTCGCCATATACCGCCGTTGTTGGCCCATTTTGGGACGTCGCTGGTGGAGCGAGCGTTGATTGACGGCCTTTGCCGCACGCGGAAGGTGAGCTTTTGGGGTGCCGTGAAGGAGAATTTGTTCGGGATGGACTTCGGCGTTATTCATCCCGAATTGCAGGGGAGGGAGGCGAAGGAGTTTTTGGGCTCGGCCAGAGGCAGCGGAGGAATTCCAAGGGCCGAGGACTTCGTCCCGCAGGTGGCGGCCAGGTTGCCGCTCCAGCGGGTGAAGGTGCGGCATACAGTGGGATTGGCTGATGCGATTTTGGAAAAGGATGTTCACGAGCGGCTGGAGGACGGATTGCCGGAGTCGTTGGAGGGAAGTATCGGGCGGTACGGGTTGACGCATTTCAAGATCAAGTTGAGCGGGAAGGCGACGGAGGATGTGGAGCGATTGTGCAAGATCGCGGAGCTGCTGCAGAGTCGATCGCCGGAGTTTCGCTTCAGTCTGGACGGGAATGAGGTGTTCAGGTCGTTCGGTGAGTTTCGGGAGTATTGGGCCGTAGTTACAGCGGAGCCAAAGCTGCAGGGATTTTTCAAGCGGTTGCTGTTCCTCGAGCAACCGTTGCATCGGGATGTGGCGTTGAGCGCGGAGGTGGAGACTCAGTTGAAGGGATGGGAGGGCAGGCCGGCAATAATCATTGATGAGTCCGACGGGACGTTGGACGCGGTCGCGATGGCGTTGCGGCTGGGGTATGCGGGAGCGAGTCACAAGAATTGCAAGGGTGTGTTCAAAGGGATCGCGAATCGGTGTTTGTTGAACGAGAGGAAGGGACTGATGACGGGAGAGGACCTGTGCAATATCGGGCCGGTGGCGTTGTTGCAGGATTTGGCGGTGATGGCAGTGTTGGGAATCGAGAGCGTGGAGCGCAACGGGCATCATTATCATCGCGGGTTGTCGCAGTTTCCGAAAGCGATCCAGGAGCAGGTTTTAGCAAATCACGGTGATTTGTACGAGAAGGCGCCTCAGGGGTGGCCGACATTGAGAATCGAAGATGGAACTGTGGCGGTTGGTTCGATCAATGCCGCGCCGTTTGGGGTGGGATTCGATTTGGATGTCAGTCGGTTACAACGAGTTCAGTAGCGCGAACCGGCTGCTCCTTTCAACGCGGCGTGAAGGCTGGACTGGGCCTTGCGGTATTCCTCATTGGCGGGCTCCGCGGCAATGGCCTGGGCCAGGCGGCGCTCCGCTTCAGCGAATTGATTGAATTCCACGGCGACAAAATGCCGCATGTACCAGGCATAGCCGATCAGCCAACCTTTCTCGATCATGCGTGCGAAAATCGCGTCCGCTTCCTGAAATTTTCCGAGCCTGAAAAGGCAATAGCCGTAGTCTCGCCAGAAGGCTTCGGTGTTCCCGGCCTCGGCTTCAAGGGCAGCGTAGAAGACTGCTGCGCGTGCGTAGTCGCCGGCCATGAGGCGTGTTCGGGCCACAGCGGTCCTGGCAAAGAGCGAATCGGGAGAGCGCTCGAAAGCGCGTTCGGCCTCGGCCACGGCGACATTTATCGTGGCAGCGGTAACCTTGGAAAAGGACAAATCTCCCGGCCAAATGTAGCGGAATTCATTGGTCGAAATGACGCCGCGATTGAGTTCGGTGCGTTCGAGGAAGAACAGGCTCTCGTCATTGAACGCGACCAATGACCAGTCCGGGTCGGCAAAGAGTTGTTTCGCGAGTTCGGTAACGCCTTTGGTGCGGTCGGCAGGCAGCCATGCGGCATGGGCGTCATATTTGCGCAGGATATCGTGCCAACCCGGTTGCGCATTGATGATGGGAAAATATTCCTTCTGCCAAAACTCGGGCGTGTACGCGTCGCCACGTCCGTCGAGAAACGGCTTAAACCGCGGGTAGAGAAACCACAGGATGCCGCCGCCATAGCGCATGCTATGGAACATGTTTTGAGGGGGAACCTGCTTTTCAATGAAGGAATAAATCTCAACCGGATAGTACGGCGCATAGAATCCGACGCCAAAATGAAACACCTTGTGTGGAATGATAACCAGGAACAGCAGGCTGGCCCAGGCGACGGGAAGCAGGATTGGTTCGAGTCGTTTGAGGCGCCAGAGAGCGCGCGCCTCCGGCAAATGGCTGATCATAAACGCCGCGCAGGGAATGGCCGCGATGGCATAGTAGAGCAGCGAACGTTGCGCGCTCCAGCCAAGGTAGCCGAAAGCCAGCGCGATGAAGAAAAATCGCAAACGCAGATGCCGCCAGGTGAGAAGCTGCAGAATCGCGAGGGCGCCCAGTGAAAGATAAAACAGGGGCGCCGTCCGCCAGGCGGGGCTTTGATACTCGACGATGTTGGCCTGCCAAAAGTCACTCGTAAATTGGTAAACCGGGACCAGCATTACCCGCCAGCCGTTGGGGTTGATCAACTCGAGGCTCGACACGCAGGCGATCAATGACAGGCCAAGGCCGATTGGGCGGATGAACAATGATTTCCATGGCTGTCGTTGGGTTGGCGCGGGACCTTCAGCGCGGCCTTTCCAAAAATGCTCGACCCATTCGGCGGCCGACGTGACGCACAAGAGGACTGCGCCATAAACGAGCCCACCGTGAGTATTGGCCCAAAAGCCCATGAGCAGCGGCAGGGCGATCCATTGCCAGCGCCGGTCTTTGTCGAAACGCAGGTCGAGATAAAACACGAGCGCGAAAATGAACGCGGAAATCAGGTCGGGTCGCTCGAAGAATCGCACACGAGCGATGAGGACGCCGATGGTGACCAGCCAGAAAGGCCATAAAGATTTCGGGCCCGAGAATCGGCGCGCGGCGCAAAAAACCACCAACATGAGCAGAGCGGCGATGCACGCCTTGACCGAAATGAGCGCGGCGACGCCGCCGAAATGATAGACTCGATTGTACAAGATCCCCGGCCACCACTGCTGGATTAGCCACGGTTCGCCAGGCGTCGTGTAGGCAAAGGTGTTTGTCGTGGGAATGTGATGATGCTCGAGAATGTAGGCGCCGGTCCGGATGTGATAGCCAACGTCGACGTCGGACACGCGGAAGAAAGCGCACAAGAACACAAAGACGAACAGTCCTACAAATAAGGTGCCGTACCACAACCGGTCATGCCCGGAAGGAATCGCCCGTTCCGGACTCGCAGAAATCGTGTTGATTTCTGCGGCAGACAGGGAATTGGCGCTGTTCATTTGCTGCCGCCTGCAAAGCAGCTTCAAGGCCGACAAACGGCTACTGGGTATGCGGACTGCTGTGAAATGCGCTGGCATGGTGTGCACTGATTCCACGAAAGGACCTTCGGGGCGGGCGTTGCCTCTGACTGGGCTCGCGGAGCTCGCCTCTTCAAAACAGCAAAGGTCGACGAGCGGCATTTTGCAGCGGTGCTTGTTGTGCGGGTACAAGCTCGTCTCCCTCACGGGGGTGTTTTCAACACGAGTGGGACGGGCCTGCTTTTTGGTCGCTTACGAACGGTATAAGGCGATTTGGGATACGGCGCATTTCAAAGTGCTGGCAGGTTTGGTGAAACCCGGTACGACGGTGATTGATGTGGGAGCCAACGTCGGCTTTTACACGCGGCGCTTCGCGGAGTGGGTGCGTCCGGGAGGCGAGGTGATAGCGATTGAGCCTGAAGACATGAATTTTACGACGCTAAAGCGGGCGATGGGGAGGCGGGGTTTGGTGAACGTGCTACCCTTGCAGGCCGTGGCGGCGGAACAGGCGGGGAGGTTGCGGCTGGAAAAGAATCCTTTTCATCCGGCGGACCATCGGATTGGTGACAACGGCGTGGAGGTCGAGGCGGTCACGATCGATGGGGTGCTGGGGGAGCGAGGGTGGCCAAGTGTTTCGCTGATAAAGATAGACGTGCAGGGGGCTGAGGAACGCGTGTTGAAAGGCGCGACTGAGACGTTGCAGCGGCTGCGGCCGGCGGTGTTCATGGAAGTTGACGACAGCGCGTTGCGGACCATGGGTTCAAGCGCCGAGGCCGTGTTGAATTTCATGTTTTCGTGCCGCTACGAAGCGCATCGCATCGGCAGCCATGGGGCCTGCCGGGTAAGCAAAGCGGAGGCATTAAGGGTTTGCCAGCAGGGGACTTATGTGGATTTGCTTTTCCGGCCAGCTGAATAATTTGCCGGAATTGGAACTATCATTGCTTCGCTTTCGGCCTGCGTAGGCGGCCGCAAGTCAGGACCGTCCGCCACTTATCATGGAAGTAATTACGAGAACCGACGTTCCGGCCTCGGCCAGTGGCGTGGCGGCCAATGTGGGCACGCAGAGCTCTCCCATCCAGTTGCCCGGTGCGACGTGGCTGACGACCTGGCGCTTCACGATGATCCTTGCCGCCTTGATCTTCGTAGCGTTTCCGCAGGTGGTGATGGGATTCCGCTCCTTTGTCTTTCGCGACTACGGTTTGTTCGGTTATCCGCTGGCGCATTATCACAAAGAGTGTTTCTGGCGTGGAGAGATTCCGCTTTGGAATCCGTACAACAACTTTGGCCTGCCATTTCTGGCCCAGTGGGGAACGATGGTGGTCTATCCGCCGTCTCTAATCTACCTCCTGCTGCCGTTGCCCTGGAGCCTCGCACTTTTTACACTGCTGCATCAACTCTTCGGCGGAGTCGGAATGTTCGTGCTGGCGCGAAAATGGACGGGTAATCCGTTGGCTGCGGGTCTGGGAGGAATCGCGTTCGCGTTTCACGGTTTCGTATTGAACTGCCTGATGTGGCCGCACTATTCGGCGAGCATGGCGTGGATGCCGTGGGTGATTTACGCGGTGACGGGCGCGTGGAGAGGAGGAGCCAGATCTCTGTGCATCGCCGTGCTGGCCGGGGCGATGCAGATGCTCTCAGGAACGCCGGAGGTGATCCTGTTTACATGGGTGTTGCTGGCGGGACTCTGGTGCACGGAATTGTGGAATGGCTGGCGAGCAGCGAGCCTCGGGGCGGGGCGGTTTAGCCTCATCGTCCTGCTGGTGACGGTCGTGGCTGCCGTGCAATTGCTGCCGTTCCTGGAGTTGTTGCAGCATTCGAATCGCGATTCTAAATTCGATACGGGAATGTGGCCCATCCCAGCGTCGGGGTGGACGCATTTGTTGGTACCGCTGTACCGCATGCGCGGCACTGAGGCCGGTGTCTTTTTTCAACCGCAGCAAAATCTTACCTCATCCTACTACGCCGGCGTGGGTGTGGTGGTGGCTGGGTTGCTCGCGCTGTTTTGGGTACGCAATCGCCGGGTGTGGTTCCTCTTTGCCGCCGCCGTCTGCGCACTGGTTTTTGGCATGGGCGAGCACACCCCGCTCTATGGCTGGCTGCGGGACGCAGTGCCGGGGATCGGCTTCATGCGCTACTCATCCAAAACAGTCATTGTGATGGCGTTCACGTGGCCCCTGCTCGCGGCATTTGGCATCGCCGC
>Ga0111539_10010815_pt1 | contig 11488 bp, 11 predicted proteins | sample RhiMethybrSRZTD1_FD_79667 | JGI IMG/M metagenome (GOLD analysis project Ga0111539, IMG submission 79667) | Populus rhizosphere microbial communities from Tennessee, USA - Rhizosphere MetaG P. TD hybrid SRZTD1 (version 2) (version 2) | ecosystem: Host-associated > Plants > Roots > Rhizosphere >...
CATCGGGTCGTTCGGCACGCACGCGGCCAACCTCGCGTACGGGTCCCTTCGACTGCGCGACCTGTGGTCGACGCCGGGGGCGACGATCCGCGTCCAGGCCGAGGTGCCGGAGATCAACCGGCTCTCGTTTCCGAAATGGGAGATCATCCGGTGGCAGGTACCCGCCCGGGGCGGTCTGCCGCCGGTGCGCTTCACGTGGCATCGCGGCCCGGAGAAGACGCTCTCGCCGGGGTCGCGGGAGAAGCTCGAGAAGCTGCTGCGCGAGCGCGGGTTCCCCCAGGAGCGGATGGAGGCCGCCTTCAAGGAGGCGGGCCTGCTCATCCTCGGCCGCGACGGGGCGGTGGTGAGCGACAGCCACAACGCCGGCGTGCTCTTCCTGCCGGAGGAGAAGTTCCGGGAGGCCTCGAAAGTCGGGCCGAAGACGCTGCGGCCGTCGAAGGGCCACTACAAAGACTGGCTCCTGGCCTGCCGCGGCGGCGAGCAGCCGTGGGCGAACTTCGACTACGCGGGCCCTCTGAGCGAGTTCCTCATGCTCGGCAACCTCGCCACGCAGTTCTCCACGGAGTTGGAGTACGACCCCGTCGCCGGAAGGATCCTGAACTCGCCCGAAGCGGACGGGCTCCTGGGCTACGAATACCGGAAAGGATGGACGCTGTGAAGCACGTGACCCGCCGGGGATTCCTGAAGGGCGCTGCCGGACTGCTGATTCTTCCTTCGGCCCGGTCGGCGTTCGGATTCCCGGCCAACGACCGGCTCAACCTGGCGATCGTCGGGGTCCAGGGCTACGCCGCGATGGCGTACTTCGTCCCGGCCCTCGGCGCGCTCGGCAACGTCGGCGTGACGGCGCTCTGCGACGTCGACGAGACGCGGATCCCCAAGGTCTACAAGACGTGGGAGGAAAAGGCGCAGGGGAAGGACGGCGAGATCTACCAGCGCCACCTGAAGGACCGTCCGAAGGTCTTCGCCGATTTCCGGAAGATGTTCGACGAGATGGGAGACAAGATCGACGCGGTGGTGGTCGCGACGCCCGACCATTCGCACGCAGTGATCTCCGCCGCGGCGCTGCGGGCTGGCAAGCACGTGTTCGCCGAGAAGCCGCTGACGGCCAACGTCCGCGAGGCGCGGGCGCTGAGGGAACTGGCGGCGATCAGTAAGACCGCGACCTCGATGGGGAACCAGGGGACCCAGAGCCCCCAGTTCCGGCGCGGCGTGGAGCTGATCCGCGAGGGAGCGCTGGGCGCGGTCGAGGAGGTCCATCTCTGGTTCTCGCGGGGCGGGCAGAACCACCGGGAGCTCCCGCAGGGGGAAATGCCGGTGCCCGAGGGGCTGCACTGGGACCTGTGGCTGGGGCCGGTGGCGTCGCGCCCGTATCATCCCCGCTGGATCGCGCGCAATCACTGGCGCGAGACCGGGGCGGGCGAGCTGGGAAACTTCGGGCCGCACACGGGAAACCTCGCGTTCACGGCGCTGAATCTCCGCGATCTCTGGATCGCGCCGGCGGACCCGATCCGGGTGAAGGCCGAGTTTTCCGAGATGAACCGTCTCTCCTTCCCGAAGTGGGAGGTGATCCGCTGGCGCGCGCCGGCGCGGGGCTCGATGCCGCCGGTGACCGTGACCTGGCACCATGCGCCGGTCCCGGGCCTTCCGCCGGGATCGCGCGAGAAGCTGGGGCAGATGCTGCGGGATCTCGGAGTGTCGAAGGAGCGGGAGGAGGCGATCTTCAAGGGGCCGGGCGCGATCCTCGTCGGGAAGAAAGGCGTGCTCGTCACCAACAGCCACAACACCGACATCGCGCTCTTCCCGGAGGACCGGTTCCGCGACGTGGACCTCCGGAGGCCCCAGTCGCTGCCGGCGTCGCGCGGCCACTACCAGGACTGGATCCACGCCTGCCGCGGCGGCCCGGCGCCGTGGTCGAACTTCGGCCACTCGGCGACCTTCAACGAGTTCCTGATGCTCGGCCCGGTCGCGACCCAGCTCGACACGGAGCTGGAGTACGATCCGGTCGCGGGAAGGGTGACGAACTCCGCGGAGGGCGACCGTCTCCTGGGCTACGAGTACCGCTCCGGCTGGAGGTTGTGAAGGGCCGGCAGCTCGACCCAGAAGCAGCTGCCTTTGCCCGGCTCGGACTCCACGCCGATCTTCCCGCCCATGCGCTCGACGGTGCGGCGGGCGAGCGCCAGCCCCAGCCCCGTGCCGGGATAGGTCTCGGGGTGGAGGCGCTCGAACAGCCCGAAGAGCTTGCTCTGGTGCCGGGTCTCGATGCCGATGCCGTTGTCCTGGATGCAGATCCGCTCCCAGCCGCCCCGGGACACCGTGGTGATCTTCACGACGGGCGCCGTTCCGGGAGCGACGAACGTCAGGGCGTTCGTCACCAGCTGAATGAAGACCTGCCTGAGGAGGTCCGGCTGGGCGATCACCTGCGTCCTCCCGGAGGGCTTCTCGATGCGCGCCCCGCGGCGCTGGACCTCCCCGGCCATGCTTTCCAGCGCCTCCTCCAGGACCTCGCTCACGGTGACCGTCACGGCCTGGATTTCGACCCGGGAGAGCGCGGCATAGGCGAGCAGTCCCTGAAGCAGGACGTCCATGAACTTGGAGCTCTGGATGATCCGGTCCAGGTCGACGCGCGCGGCGTCGTTGAGCTGGGGGCCATGATCCTCCTTGAGGATCTGGCTGAACCCGGCCATGCCGCGGAGGGGAGCCCTCAGGTTGTGGGCCATGGCATAGGTGAACTCCTCCATCTCCTTCAAGGCGGTTTCCAGCCGGCGGGAATGGAGCTCCACCCGGTCCCTCGAGTTCCTCAGGCTGGCCGTCATGAGCACCACCGACGTGGAGACGACCGCGAAAATGAGGAACTCCGAGATGTCGCGAGGATCGTCGAGGCCGAACGCTCCGACGGGCTCGAAGAGGAAGAAGCTGGCTCCGATCGAGGTGACGAGCACGGAAAAGAGCCCGGGCAACCGTCCGCCGCACCAGGCGGCCAGGAGGGAGACGCCGATGAGCGGGGGAAGGACGGCCACCTGCAGCAGGGGCCGGAGCAACGCCGTCACGACGATCCCGGCCAGGCTCACCAGGAGGGAAAACGCGAATCCCGCCGCGCGGCTGCGCGAGCGTCCGGCGAGAAACGTACGGATCCTCTCCCAGGTCGCCATCGTCGAGCCGTTCAGGCTAGACGCCTGCTCCCTCGGCGTCAAGCTTGTCCCGCCGGGTTTATTCTTTCGGGAACAGGTCGATCATGCCCCGGACCATCGCGGCGGTGCCCGCCTGCACCGTCGGCTCGGGATCGACCGCCCAGCGGGGGGAGTGGAGGCCGATGGTGGGATCGTGGCCCGGCTTCGCGCCGCCCACGGCGATCTGGAGACCCGGCACGCCGAAGTGGAGCGGGAACCGGCTGAAGTCCTCGCCGCCCATCATCGGCGGCGAATCGTAGACGCGGTCCCGGCCCAGCAGCCCCTGGAACACGGCCTTCATTCGCGTGGACAGGGTCGGGTCGTGGTACCCGGCCGGGGTGGGATCCTCGGCGACGATCACCTCCGCCGCCTTCGGGGCGCGATGCGCCTCGGACACCCGCGCGGCGATGTGGCGGATCTCCTGGAGGAGCGTCGTGCGGGTCTCGGCATCGTAAGATCGGACGGTGAGCTGGAGCCGCGCCTCGGGTCCGATGACGTTCCGCTTGGTGCCCGCGTTGAACGTGCCCACGGTGACGACCGCCCGCGTCCCCGGGTTCAGCTTGCGGCTCACGATCGTCTGCAGCGCGAGGACGATCTCGGAGCCGATCACGATCGGGTCCACCGTCTCATGCGGCCACGCGCCGTGGCCGCCCTTGCCGTGGACCAGGATGTCGAGGCTGTCGACGTTCGCCGACGCGTACCCCGAGCAGACCCCGACCATTCCCGCGGCCGTGGGGAAGTCGTGGACGCTCAGGCACGCGACCGGTTTTCCGGGAAGGGCCTCGGCGAAGCGGGGGTCGGCGATCATCTGCTTGGCCCCCAGGCCGACCTCCTCCGCGGGCTGCCCGATCACCACGGCCGTGCCCGACCAGCGGTTCCGGAGCCGGGGAAGCGCCCTCAGGATGCCGACGCCGATGGTCAGGTGGGAATCGTGGCCGCAGGCGTGCATGGCGTCGGTCGCGCTCGCGTAGGGAAGCCCCGTCAGTTCCTTCACGGGAAGCCCGTCCATGTCGATGCGGGACAGGACGACGGGCCCGGCGCCGTTCCGGAAGACCGCCACGACGCCCGTGCCGCCGACCTTCTCGACGACGGTCCAGCCGGCCTGCTTCGCCTCGGCGGCGAACCGCTCGGACGTCTTGAATTCCTTGTTGGAGAGCTCGGCGTTCTGGTGGAACCAGCGGTAGGTCTCCATCAGCGACGCGAGCTCCGCCGCCACGATCTCCTGGACGGCGGCGTTGATCTCGCCGCCTGCCGCGACGGGGGGCGGGGCCGTTCTGGTCACGGGAGTCGTCGCGGAGGCGCAGCCTCCGAGGATCGCGAGCCAGAGGATGAGGAATCGCATGTCGTTCTCCTTCGCCGAGTGCTTCTATAAAGCCTATCCGGGCGAAGGAGGGCAAGGATTCGACGGGGTCAACGACCGCCGGACAGCGCTTCCCGCCGCCGGCGCAGCTCCTCGGCGACGTGGTCCTGGTCCGGCCTGTCGAGCATTCGGAAGAGCGCGAAGATCTCCCGCTCCTCTCCGTTGGCGTGGATGCGGACGTTGTCGCTGAGCACCTTCACCTTGGCGTCGAAGTACGGATCGGCGGGGTCCATGTGGGAGAGCTGCTCGAGGAGCAGCTTCACGATCTCGTGTTCTTCATGGGCCTCGGTCGTCAGTTCCTGCATCCATTCCAGCCCGAGGCCGTCCAGGGAAGGATAGAAGACCGTTTCCTCGAGCTCGATATGGATCAGCAGCTCGCGCCGGATCTGACGGAGGAGGTCCAGCTTCGAGTCGGTGTCCGCGAACTCCAGGTCCTCGTACCATTTGAGCAGCTTCCAGATCCGACGGTGGTCGTCCTGAAGCTGATCGGTGGCCGGCCAGGCGCGCAGGTGGGTATCGGCCATGTCTCTCCCCCGGCGATCTATGACGCAGAGCCGCGGACCGGGACGGCGTTACGCGCCGGGTTTTCTTTGTGTTCCGCGCGGCTTTGTGGTGAATTCCTTCCATGGTCACGCTGGCCGACATCCGCGCCGCCCACAAGGTCGTCTCGAAGGTCGCGATCCGCACGCCGATCCTTCCGATGAAGTTCTTCGACCGGCCCGACACCTTCGTGAAGTGCGAGAACCTGCAGCGGACCGGGGCGTTCAAGATCCGCGGCGCGTACAACCGCATTTCCAAGCTTCCGAAGTCCTGCAAGGGGGTCACCGCCTCCTCGAGCGGCAACCACGCCCAGGCGGTCGCGCTGGCCGCCCGGATGCGGGGCCTCCAGGCGTGCATCGTCATGCTCGACCAGTCCGTCCCCCACAAGGTCGAGGGGACGAAGGGATACGGCGCCGAGGTGATCCTCGGCGGGAACAACAGCGTCCTCATCACGGAGCGGGCGGAACGCGAGGCGGCCGAGCGAGGCTTCGTGTTCGTGCCGCCGTTCAACGATCCGGACATCATCGCGGGCCAGGGGACCGTGGGACTGGAGATCTTCCAGGACCTGAAGGACGTGAAGGCGGTCGTGGTCCAGATCGGCGGCGGCGGGCTGTCGAGCGGCGTCGCGACGGCGATCAAGGAGTCGAATCCGAAGATCAAGGTCTTCGGCGTCGAGCCGACGGGCGCCGCGGCGATGCGCGCCGCGCTCGACGCGGGGAAGGTCGTGACCCTGCCCTCGGTGGACACGATCGCCGACGGCCTGAAGCCCACCCGCGTGGGCACGCTCACGCTGGAGCACGTCCGCAAGTATGCGGACGACGTGGTCCTCGTGAGCGACGAGGAGATCCTCTCCACGACGCGCCACCTGATCCTGAAGGAGAAGCTGGTGGTGGAGCCGTCGGGCGCGGCCGCGCTCGCGGCCGTCATGTTCAGCAAGCTCAAGCTCCCGAAGGGTCCGGTCGTCGCGATCCTCTCGGGCGGAAATGCCGACCTGAAGATGATCCTCGGAGCGTAAGACTTTCAAAGAGGGATCCTCATGAAGCGCACGATCTGGCTCATTCTTCTCGGCGCCTGCACGTCCGCCCCTCAGGAAACGAAGCGCGACTTCCCGGCCCCGGCGGCGCTGCCGGTCCGGAGCGAGCTGCCGGATCCGCTCGTCACGTTCGACGGCCGCAAGGTCGAGACGCGGGAACAGTGGGAAAAGGAGCGCAAGCCGGAGCTGAAAGCCCTGTTCCAGCACTACATGTACGGTTTTCTTCCGGAGAAGGCCGACGTGAGGGCCGCCGAGCGGCGGAGCGACGCGAACGCCTTCGGGGGCAAGGCGACCCTGAAGGAGGTCACGCTCACGATCGGGGAGAAGGGCCCCTCCTGGAACCTGCTCCTCGTCGTTCCGAACAAGCGGTCCGGTCCCGTGCCGACCTTCGTCGGGCTCAACTTCTCGGGCAACCATGCGATCGTCGCCGATCCCGCCGTCGCGATCCCGACCACCTGGATGCGCCAGGGCAAGGGGGACGACGTCGTGAACAACCGGGCGACGGAGAAGGGCCGCGGCAAGGCCGTGGGGACGTGGGCGCTGGAGCAGTCGATCGACCGCGGCTACGCGGTGGCCACGGTCTATTACGGCGACATCTTTCCCGACAAGGCCGACTTCAACGACGGCCTGTTCAAGCACCTGTACCAGCCGGCGCCCGGACAGAAGAGCCCCGGCGACATCGCTCCCGGCGCCATCGCGATGTGGGCGTGGGGAATTCATCGGATTGTCGACTACCTGGCGACCGTGCCGGAGCTCGACCGGTCCCGGATCGCGGTGACGGGCCACTCGCGCCTGGGGAAGACGGCGCTCCTCGCCGCGGCGTTCGACGAGCGCATCGCCCTCGCGATCCCGCACCAGGCCGGATGCGGCGGCACGGGCCCCAGCCGCTCGAAGAACCCGAAGGCCGAAACGGTCCAGCGGATCAACACGAGCTTCCCGCACTGGTTCGACGACCACTTCAAGAAGTTCAACGACCAGCTGGACCGCATCCCCTTCGACCAGCACTGCCTCGTGGCGCTCTGCGCGCCGCGCCCCGTCCTGTACACGAACGGCATCGACGACCAGTGGGCGAACCCCGACGGCCAGCTCGACATGCTGAAAGCGGCGTCGCCGGTCTACCGCCTCTACGGAAAGGACGGCGTCGCGGCGACCGAGATGCCGGCGCTGGGGAAGCTGGTGGACAGCCCCCTCGGCTACTACTGCCGGACCGGACCTCACGTGTCCGATCCCGATTACTGGAAGACCTTCCTCGACTACGCGGACAAGTACTTCAAGAAGTAGGCGCGGAGGGCAGGGCCGCCAATTGGCGGTCGTGCACCCGGGCGAAGGCGAGCTGGACGGTCAGCGCCCCGAGGAACGCCATCAGCATGTCCTTCTGGGCGTCCCAGACGTCGCCCTGCGTGCCCAGGAATGCCGTGCCCTGCTCGGGCGCGGTCCAGATCGCCGACTGCCACTCGATCATCTCGTAGCCCGCGCTCACCGCGAGCGACACGGAACAGCAGATCCAGAAGACCGCCTTCCCCGGCCGCAGCGGCGTGCAGCGGATCAGCATCTCCCGCGTGAGGATCGCGGGGACGACGCCCTGGAAGAAGTGGCCGAGGCGGTCGAAATGGTTCCGCTCGAGATGGAAGAGGTCCTTCACCCAGTACCCGATCGGGACCTCGGCATAGGTGTACTTGCCGCCGACGAAGAGGATCAGGCTGAAGACGAAGATCAGCCGGTAGGTCAGGATCGTCATCGGGAACCGCCGGTAGGTGAGCACCAGCGCGCCCACCCCCACGACCGAGGGGATCACTTCCATTACCCAGACCATCCGGTCCGCGGGGAAGAGGCCCGACCAGATCAGCACCGCCGTGCCGACGAGGAGCAGGACCAGCGGCTCGCGGCTTCTAGGGCTCATGCTCCTCGTGCCCTTCCACCTTGTGCCGCTTGGCGTGGTCGACGACCGTCTCCACGTGCTGCACCCAGCCTCGGGCGATGTCGAGACGCCCGAGCGTCCCCGCCGCGGGCGGGTTGGTCTTCATCCGGTCGAGGAAGAACGAGTAGAGCCGGATCATCTCCGGCACGTCGGGCTTGGTCTCGGCGAGGAAGCCGAACCCGTAGGTCGAGATCGCGTCGGTCGGGTGGCGCTTGGCGTACACGGAGAGCGACGCCTTCGCCGCGTCGAAGTCGCGGCGCCGCGCGTGGACGAGGCCGAGGTTGAAATGGGCGGCGTCGAAGTCGGGATCGGCGCTGAGCACGTCCAGGTAGGCTTTCACCGCCTCGTCGAGCCGGCCGGTGTTGGCCATCAGGATGCCCTTGTGGTTGAGCGCGACCGGCTTGATCCACCGCGCGCCTTTGCCCGCGAGCTCGTCGAAATAAGCGATCGCCTCGTCGACGAACCGCTGCTCGATGGCGAGGTTCCGGAGGAATACCACGGGGAGCTCCCGCGGGAAACGGATCCGATCGGCCTCCTCGGGCTTCTCGATCAGCAGGGCGATGACGCGCTTGGACGCCTCGTAGGCGGCGCGCGGAAACTTCACGGCGTAGACTTCGGACTGCGCGTGGAGGAGGTCGACCCGGTCGGGGGCGTGCTTCAGCGCCTCGTGGAAAGCCTCTTCGGCGCCGATCGTGTCGCGCAGCTCCATCTGGACCTGGCCCAGGAGGAGCAGGGTGTCGGGGTCGCCGGGCGCGAGCTTGACGCACTCGGCGAGCGCCTCGCGGGCCCGGGCCAGCTTGCCCAGCCGCAGGCCGCACGAGCCGATGCCGCGGAGCGCGATCACCCGCTCGGCCTCGTTCGCCATCTCGAGGCAGGACTCGTAGACGGGGAGGGCCCGGTCGACGTAGCCTTCTCCCTCGAGCGCGCGGGCGCGCTTGAGGTCCCGTCCCACCAGCCACTTGCGGAGGAAGTCCATCAGAGTTTCGTGAGGTGATCGGCCAGACGCTGCGGTTCCGGAAGACGATAGCGCGGGGCGCACGCGAGCACCACGGAAATCGCGCTCTCCAGCGCGACGCGGTGGCCGGTCGAGACGTAGACCACGTTGCAGCCGTCGCGCGTCCGCAGCGCGGCGCCGACCCGCTCGCCCTGGTGGGTCAGGGGCGTCCAGTCGCCCCTCTTGGGGCCCGGCTCCTCGTGCTCGCCGCAGAGCCGCGATTTCGCGCAGCCGATCGTCGGGACGCCGAGCACCAGCCCGAGGTGGCTGGCGATGCCGAAGCGGCGCGGATGGGCCACCCCCTGGCCGTCGACGATGATCACGTCGGGCGGGGTCTTCAGCTTCCTCCAGGCCGAGAGGAGCGGCGGGATCTCCCGGAACGACAGCAGGCCGGGGATGTAGGGGAAGGGGACCGACTCGAGGACCACCACCTGCTCGAGGACCTCCAGGCCCTTCATGACGACGAAGACGGCCTTGGCGACGTCGCCGCGATAGCTGACGTCGGCCCCGGCGACGATCTTCGGCACGACCTTGCCCTTCCGGATCACGCGGTCGCGCAGCCGCTTCTGGATGGCGATCGCCTCCGAGGCGTTCGCGGGGACCGTGAAGCGGCCTTTGGCCTTCATGGTCTCATGCTAGAGGAGCTGGATTCTTCGCGCAAGCGGCCCGGAAGGTGCCACAGAGCCCTCGGAGCCCACAGAGGCAGATCCTCTCGGAGGGCTCGGTGGGCTCCGTGGCCGGTTCTTGAAGGGGAGACAACCTACTTCTTGTCCGGCGGGCGCAGCGCCTCGAGGCAGGGCTCCTCGAGCCCCGTCCAGGTCCACGTTCCGCCTTTTCCGCTGAACCGGACGTCGAACGAGATCTTGCCCAGCTTGCCGGAGTTCTCGACCCGGAGCAGGCCGATGTGCAGGTCCTTGTGGACGCCGTCGTAGACGATGAGCTTCGGGTCGGCGTCGTTGCCGGGAAGCTTGCTGATGTCGATCTTCTGGTTCGCCTTCGTGATCGCGCGGCGGACGGTCGGCAGCTTCTTGCCGTCGCCCGCGAGCGTCACGTCGAGCTGCCCCTCGTCCAACCCGTCGATGCGGATGCGGATGAAGACCGTGTCGCCCGTCGACACCTGCTGCTTGTTCACCGTCTTGTACCCGCCGGGGATGATGTAGTACCCCATGACGCCGACCTTGGGCCCGGCCTCGGGGTCCACGTAGATCTTGGTCGACTTCATCACCAGGTTCTCGTACACCTGGCTCCGCTCGGTTCCCTCGAGGGTGTACCGGATCGTCATGCGGTGGCTGAACCGCGTCGCGAGCGGGACGGTGAGGCCCCGGAGCGTGAAGGCGGCGCCCTTCCGGGGAGGGACGGTGCCGATCACCTGCCGCTGGAGGTTGCCGAGGGGGAACTTATTGTCGCCGAGGATCGTGATGTCCACCGAGACCGACGACATTTCCCACGGCGTGCGGTTGAGGAGCGAGCCCTCGGCGACGATCGACCGCTGCGTGTCCGAGTTCTGGATCTCGAACGTGACGATGTCGACGCAGGTGACGTCCGCGGCGGGCGCCTGCGGTTTCGCGTCGGCCGGATCCTGGAACAGGAGAAGCGCCAGCAGCGCGATCATGCCGTGAGGATAACAAATTCCCCGGCCGGATGCCTCTTTACCGAACCCGGCGAGCGGCCGTGTCGGTCGCCGACGCCATGCTCTGCAGCGTGTTCTTCAGCTGCTGGCGCGAGTCGCCGGCATGGTTGAAACAGCATCCGAGGACATACTGGTTTTTCGCGGCGTCATGCTCGACCCAGCGCACCTCCGCGGGGAGCTCGATCCGGGAGAGCAGGCGGAGCGTCAGGTGCAGCTGGGTGCCGACCGGATACGACTCGGCGCTCGCCAGCTTGCATCCGTCCAGGCTGATGTCCCGGACCGGCACCCGGAGAGTTTCCTTGGAGCCTTTGATGTCGCAGGGAACGACGAGACGGACGCGGGCCGAACGGCGGCCGGAGCGGACGGGAGTATCAACAGACATGGCTTACCCACCCCTTTTTGTGTTAACCCTACTTACCCTTTAGTACCCGGGGTGGCGTGCATAAAGCGAAAAAAGTGCATAACTTTTCATGTCCAAGGGGCAATTACAGTACTCGTTCGCTTTGTATGAGGGATAGGAGAACCCCACGATGATCTCATCCGTCGCCGCCCTGCTGCTGCTCCTGATGTCCCCGGTCCAGGAGGACTGGCCGCAGTTCAAGCACGACGGGCGCCATTCGGGCAACGTCCCCGATCGCAACCTCGCCCCGACCCTCGGGCTCGTGGGGGCCGTTCCGCTCACGGACGCGATCTTCACGTCGCCCGTCGTGGCCGACGGGACCCTCTACGCGGTCGACGGCTCGGGCGTCGCCTTCGCGATCGACGGCAAGACGCTGGCCGTGCTCTGGAAGACGCCGACGCGCGGCGGGGCGGGGAACTGCAACAACGTGTCCTCCCCGGCCGTGG
>Ga0111539_10010817_pt1 | contig 11488 bp, 5 predicted proteins | sample RhiMethybrSRZTD1_FD_79667 | JGI IMG/M metagenome (GOLD analysis project Ga0111539, IMG submission 79667) | Populus rhizosphere microbial communities from Tennessee, USA - Rhizosphere MetaG P. TD hybrid SRZTD1 (version 2) (version 2) | ecosystem: Host-associated > Plants > Roots > Rhizosphere >...
CGCGCCACTGCCGAGCAGGCCCTGCACGCCAAGGACGAGTTCCTGTCCACGCTGTCGCACGAGATGCGGACGCCGCTCAACGCGGTGCTCGGCTGGGCCCGCATCCTGCTCGACCGGCAGACGCTTGATCACGCGCTCGTGCAGCGGGCGCTGCAGGTGATCGAACGCAATGCCTCGGCGCAGACCAAGATGATCGACGACATGCTCGACATGGCGCGCATCGTCAGCGGCAAGCTGCGCCTGGAGATGAAGACGGTCGATATCGTCAGCATCGTCATCGCCGCGGTGGATGTGATCATGCCGTCGGCCGATGCCCGGAAGATCGCCGTCCGCACGCATCTCGATCCGAAGACTCCGCTGATCGTCGGCGATCCCGATCGGCTGCAGCAGGTGATCGTCAACCTGCTGTCCAATGCGGTGAAATTCACCGATGTGGGCGGCTCGATCGAGGTCCGGCTCGACATCTCCGATACCGAGGTCTGCCTCGTCGTGAAGGACACCGGTCGCGGGATTGATAGCGCGTTCTTGCCGCACGTGTTCGAGCGCTTTCGTCAGGGCGACGCCTCGAGCACACGGCGTCATGGCGGCCTGGGACTCGGTCTCGCGCTGGTGCGCGATCTCGTCGAGTTGCATGGCGGATCTGTCTCTGCGCAGAGCGCGGGCGAAGGCAAGGGCGCGATGTTCATCGTGCGGCTGCCGACCATGGCCGAGGCAGCGGTCGGCGACGACGGCGCGCGTGTCGCCGGACCAGGACCCCGCGCGCTGGCGGGGATTCGTGTGCTGCTGATCGAAGACGAGCCCGACTCACGCGACCTGGCGCGGGCGGCGCTGACCCGCTTCGGAGCGATGGTGTCGGCCGCGTCATCGAGCGCTGAAGCCGTCAATGAGGTGTTGTCGGCAACATCCGAGACCATGCCGCACGTGGTCGTCTCCGACATCGGAATGCCGGTCGAAGACGGTTACGTCTTCATCCAGCAGCTGCGGGCGTTGTCGCCGGAGCGAGGCGGACGCATACCGGCGGTGTCGGTGACTGGCTACAGCACACCGGGCGACGTCGATCGCGCGCTTGCCGCCGGTTTCCAATTACACCTCTCCAAGCCCGTCGATCCGTTGGCGTTGATTGAAGCGGTCGCGAAGCTGTCGCGCCAGCCGTGCTAGCGTCGAGGCTGGCGCCGAAGCGGTCTAACCGCCGCTCTGCGGAGTGAGCGTGGCTCGCACTGTCGTGCGCTGATTGGCAATCACGCGGACGCTCGCCGACCAGGGCGAGTAGCCGTCACGTCGGACGACGATCGCGCGCGATCCTACCGGCAGATCGTTCAGCACCACAGGCGTCTTGCCGACCACCTTTCCGTTCAGGACTACCTGGGCACCATCGGGGCTGGACGTCAACGCCAGGGCCCCGCGATACCCGCTTGCCGAAGGCGAACCGCTTGCCGCGGGCCGCGGCGTCCTCGATGGCGTCGGAGCAGGCTCGGCTGTTTTTGCGGGGGCGACGGGTGGTGCAGGCGCTGGATGTGTTTCGGCTCGCACCCCCGGCGCCGTCGTCGGTGCCGCTGATGTCGTGCTGAGCGCCACGACAGGCGTTGGCGTCGGCGCTTCCAGTTCCCTGTTAGTGGCGCGCGTTTTCTCTTGTTTGGCGGCAGTCACCACAGGTCTGCCCACCGCTGTCACGGGTGCCCTGTTTCCGGTCGCGGCCACGTCGTCACCGGAGATGCTTCCTACCCAGGCGATCAGGCTGGCCAACGCGAATCCGAGGACGAAGGAGATCACTCGTGAAGTCGTGTCGATCGTGTGAATTGGCGGCTGCGTTTGCTGCGTCAGAGGCCACTGCGCGGGCGCAGAGGTGGACTCTACGAAGATGACCGAGGGCTCAGAACGGAAATCGGACAAGGGATCCTGTGCCGGCACGCCTCGCCGCCTTGCAAATCCCGTACACACGCCGTTTTGGCAACACGGCCGTTGTCAACTCCGTGCAATGTCGCGGCTTGGAGCGTCTATTGCACCGCTCGGGCGACGTGGCACGAGCTTACCGGCGAACCCTTCGCCGCCTGACGATCGCATTCGTCGCGCTCTGCCTCGTCGCCATCATCCTGTTCTTCACGATTCACACTCGCCCGGTCCGCCGATACGCCGTCAACAAGGTCATGGCGCTGCTGGCGCAGAAGCACATCGAGTTTCAGACCGACGAGCTCAACTACAACCTGCTCAAGGCGTCCCTCGACCTGAAAAACGTCCGCGTCCGATCGGTGGACGTTCCCGACGCGCCAGTGTTCGCGACGATCGCGCGGGCACAGATCAATCTCAGCCTGCCCGACCTGCTGCGTGGCCGCTACGTCGTCGACTCCGGCAGCGTCGAGGGGGTGGATGTCCACTACTTCGTGGATGAGCAGGGCCGCGACAACTTGCCGCGTCCACTGACCGATCCCAACCAGCCGAACGAGCCGCTCAACTACCTGATCTCCGCGCTGAAGGTGTCGCACGTACGACTGCGGTACGAGAACCGCGCCCAGCAGATCGATGCGGAGTTGCCGGTGTCGCTGGCTGACGTAAGCGGCAACAGGCTCACGGACCGTCAACATGTGATGCTCACGGCCGGGATGGGCCGAGTCCGCGTGAAGGATCGGACGACACCCATCGATCGGCTGCTCGGCGAGATCGAATGGGATGACAAAGAGGTCACGGTCGCGAAGCTCGACGTGGATAGCGAGGGCTCGCGCGCCGAGCTCGCCGATGTCGTCTACGACCAGACGCAGCGACGCGCGAACGTCTCCTCGTTGACGCTGCGCGGCGCGTGGGGCGACATCGTCGCCAGCGGTATCGTGGCGCTCGATGCCGCGAATCGCTCACAGGTGCAGGCCGACATCAACAGCGTCGATGCCGAATGGGTGATGCGGACGCTCGGCCTGCCGTACACCGTGGCGTCGCGCGTCTCAGGCAAGGTCCGTGCGGAGTGGCCGGGACTCGAGTATCGCCAGGCGACGGGTGATGCCGATGCGACGCTGACGCCGACGACGGCGCGCGTCGCGCGATCGACGATGCCGGTTGGCGGGCGCGTGATCGCGCGGGCGGCCAACGGTCGCATCGACGCGCAGCTGCTGCAGGTGAGCGCGGCGGGCGCGCAGGCGTCCGGCCGCGTGGCCCTCACCGAGGATCGACGACTCAATGGCCAGCTCACCGGCCGCGCCTCGGACGTCAGTCGCGTGACGTCGTCGCTCGAGGCGTTTCTCGGACGGGCGAGAGGCTCGTTGATGCCGACGCCGATGACTGGCGCTCTGGCTGTTGACACGCGTTTGTCGGGCACGCTCGACGAGCCCACGGCTACGGCGAAGGTGACGGCGCCGGCTCTCAGCGTTGGTGGTGCGAAGGGTGTCGCGCTTGCGGCGGATCTCGTCTACACACCGGCGGCGCTGAACGTGCAGCGCGCCGACGTGACGTGGGGAGAAGCCAAAGCCCACGTCGACGGCCGCGTCGGACTGGCGGGCGATCGCCGGCTCTCTTTGAACCTGAATGCCAACGATGTGGGCGTGCCGTGGCTGCTGAAAGTCGCGAATCAGCCTGACGTGCCGGCGTCCGGCGTCTTGTCGGCCATGGGCACCGTCGGCGGAACGACTGAACGGCCGCAGGCGATGGTGAACGTGCAAGGCGCGAAGCTCGTGGCGTACGGCGAGGACTTCGGATCGCTCAACGCGGACGTGAACCTGGCCGGACGCGAGGTCCACGTTTCACGCTTCACTATCGAGAAGCCTCAGCCCGACACGCCAGGGCTCATCACCGGCACCGCCAGCTATCACCTCGATCGCCGGACGTATACCGCGGATCTCACGTCCGAGAACGTGAAGCTCCTGGGGTTGCAGCTACCGAGTGGCGAGACGATTCGCGGCGATATGCAGCTGGCGGCCAAGGGCATGGGGAGCGTCGATGCTCCAGCGGGCGCGGCCGATGTGACGTTCGACGGGCTCGAAGTGGAGCGCCCGCCTTCGGAAGGCTCCGGCACGGCAGGCCCGCCCTCGCCTGAAAGTCCCGGCGGCGAGGCGGCCGAGGTCACGCAGGTGGGCCGTGTGGTCGTCAACGCTGTCGCGGAGAACAGGCAGGCGACGATCAAGGCCACAGCCGAGCGCTTCAACGTGAACGCCGACGCGTTGGTGACGCTTGCCAGACCGTGGGCGACGAAGCTCACTGTCCGTGCCGAGAACCTTGACGTCGCGACGTTGCCCGGACTGCCGGCCAACGGTACCTACGAAGGGCAGCTTCGCGCCACGGTTGAAGCGTCCGGCGATCTCGTCGCGCCAGAGAAGGGAATGGCAACCGCGACGATCGAGTCGTTCATGGGGGCCTGGAACGGCCGGCCGTTCACGATCATGAGTTCTGCGCCGTTGCAGTATGCCGACGAGCGTCTGACGATCGAGGGCCTCGAGGTTGACGCCAGCGGCTCGACGTTGACGGTGAAGGGTGAGCTGCCGCTCACCGATCGCGCCGGTGAGGGTGAGCTCGCAGTCGATCTCCGCGGCAACATCGGAACCCTGACGCACTACCTTCCGCCCGACACGCCGGTGGCCGGCGACGGCGAGCTCACACTCACCGGGACTTTGAAAGGCACGCTGAAGGCGATCGATCCCGATCTCGCGCTGACGATCAAAAACGGCCTGGTCCTGTCGCGCTACCTCGAGCCCGGCTTCTCGAACCTCCAGCTGCAGGCGAAGGTCGCTGACGGCCAAGCGACGATCGAGAACCTGACGGGCAACTGGGGCGCCGCAACGTTCGAGGCATCCGGCCGCATCCCGCTCGAAGTCGTCCCGCCGCTGCCCGTCGAGATTCCGCGAATGGGCGGGCCGTCCACGTTCAAGGCCGCCGTACGAGGTCTGAACCCCGCAGCGATTCCCGGCGCGCCGCAGACACTCAGCGGCGCCGTGTCGATCCAGGCCGACCTGTCTGCCACGCGTCCGGATCTCGCCGCACTCAACGGCACCATCTCGTTCCCCGAACTGGCGCTCGCGTTCAGGGCGCTCGAACTTGGGCAAAAAGAGGTCTCGACGATCGCGATTGCGTCGGGGGCGGCCACAATCCAGCGCCTCGAATTGACCGGATCGGCCGGCACGATTGCGGCGAAGGGTACCGTCGGTCTGACCGGCGATCGCGCACTCGATGTGAACGTGGACGGCATGCTCAACGCCGGCGCGATCTCGGTGATCACCGACCGCGTGCGCGCCGAGGGCGATACCACGCTGCAACTGCAGGCGCGCGGGACGGTGCAGGATCCGAACCTCATGGGCACGGTCACGCTTCGGGATGGCACGGCGGTGAGCGACGAGCCCAATATCGCCGCTGAGAACATCAACGCCGACATCGCGCTGGAGGGCAACACCATCACGCTCACCAGTCTCAAAGGCGACGTGAACGGCGGCACGCTCGAGGGCTCGGGCTCAGTGACGCTCGGCGAGGGCGGTATTGCCGACATCGACATGCGCGTCACGACGAAGGACTTCGCCTACGACGCGCCGCTCGACATGCGCAGCCTTACCGACTCCGAGATTCGCATCAACAAGCAGGACGACGACTTCCTCGTCAGTGGACGGGTCACGATCACGGAAGCCGGGTTGACCGGCGACATCAACTTCGACACTGGCCTTCTGGCGTCGATGACCGCGCGACGCAAGCTGGATCTCACCGAGGAGCGCGATACATTCCTCGAGCGGGTGCGCTTCGACGTCAACGTCAACACCTCGACGCCGATTCTCGTCGATAACAACCTGGCGCGTGCCGAGGCTCGCTCCCGGCTCCGCCTCGTCGGCAACCCCTACGAGCCCGGACTCGTCGGGCAGGTGACACTGCTCGAGGGCGGCGAGATCAGACTGAACGAGCGCCGCTACGAGGTCGACCGCGGCATCATCACCTTCGTTGACGAGCGCCGTATCTTCCCGTCGTTCGATCTGCAGCTCCACACCACCGTCAGCAACTACGACATCACGATTGCCGTCACGGGTACTCCCGGCGACACCCAGACGACGCTGACCTCAGATCCGACGTTACCCGAACCGGACATCATGGCGATGCTCGTCACTGGCCGTACGCTCGACGAGATGCGCGGTGAAGAGTACGAGGTCGCGCGCGAGCAGGTGCTCTCGTATCTGGCCGGCCGGGTTGGGTCCTCGCTCGGCCGTGGCCTGCAGCGTGCCACCGGCTTGAGCGAGGTCCGTTTCGAGCCGGCCGTCATCGCGAATGAGGCCGATCCGAGTGCACGGCTGACGCTGGGTCAGGACCTCACCGAGCAGTTGAAGCTGGTCTACTCGACGAACCTCACCGACAGCAACGATCAGATCTGGGTGGCCGAATACGACGTGACACGCCGGTTCAAGACCCGTGGCGTTCGCCAGAGCGATGCCACGTTCCGATTCGATTTCCAGCACGACGTCCGCTACGGCGGCCAGGCAGCGCCGCGCCGTCAGCCCCGCGTGCGCCCCACGGTCGCCCAGGTCGTCGCCGTCTCGGCCGACACCGGTGAGGACGATCCTGAGGTGCGCGAAGAATTCGACGTGAAGGAAGGCCATCACTTCGATTTCTTCGTGATTCGCAATGAAACGAAGGAAGTCGAGGAGGCGCTGATGAAGCAGGGTTTCCTGCAGTCGCGCATTCGCCTCGAACGGAATGTCGAGGGCGATAAGGCCTACCTGACGCTGCGCGTCCGACGCGGCCCGCGTGTGGATATCCGCTTCGACGGCGTCACGCCGCCGAAGTCGGTCCAGGACCTCGTGCGCACGAGATGGCACCGCGGCGTCTTCGATGAGCAGCGGCAAGACGACGGCGCCGAATCGTTGCGCGAATGGCTGATGACCGATGGCTACCTGCAGCCGAAGGTCGAGTACAAGCTCACCCGCGATTCAGCTGACCACCGCGAGATTGTCTATACGATTCAGACCGGGCCGCACTACGACAAGGTGGTTCTGGCGTTCGAAGGTGCCTCCGGAGTCAACCCAGACGACCTCGTCAAGATCATCAACCAGCAAAAGCTCGAGCGCGATCTCTTCACCGAACCGCTTGTCGTCACCGAGCTGCTGGCGCGCTATTACCGCGACCAGGGCTATCTCGCTGCAGCGATCGACGAGCCGCATATCGAGTTTCAAGGGTCGACCGCCCGCGTCGTGCTGCCGGTGCGTGAGGGTCCGAAGTTCATGGTGCGTCATGTTGCGATGCAGGGCAACAAGGTCTGGGGCACGGAGGCGCTTCTGCAGCAGCTGCCGGTGATGGAGGACGAGCCGTTCATGCCCTTCGCCGCGGAGAACGCGCTGGACAAGATTCGTACGTTGTATTGGCCGCTCGGCTACAACGACGTCAGGTCGGACTACTCGCTGGTGCTGGACAAGGGCATCGGCGTCGTCGATGTCACGTTCACGATCAAGGAAGGCGCACAGAGCATCGTCGGCCCGATTCAGGTCCGCGGCACGCAGCGGCTCGACGAGCGCCTCGTACGGCGGCAGCTCGAGCTTCAGCCCGGCGAGCCTCTCGATCTCTCTGCGCTGGCCAAATCACGCCGCAACCTCTATGACACCGGCGCGTTCTCGACCGTGCGGATCGATGAGGGCGATCGTGGACGCCGTGACGAGAACCGTCAGGCGAGCAACTCGGAGGGAACGGCCGGCGGTCCTCAGGTCGCCGATCAGCCGGCTGCCCAGTCCGAGACGTCCCCGGCTCAATCGGCGCCACCCAATGACTCGACGCAATCACCCAACGGGCAGAAGCCGGTTCCGTTGAGCGTGGTCGTCCGAGAGGTCCAGCCGCTGCAGGTCCGCTACGGCGTGTCGTACGACACGGAGAGCGGCGTCGGCGGGATCCTCAACGTCTCGCAGCACAACTGGCTCGGTGGCGCGCGCGTCATCGGGCTCCAGTCGCGTTACGACCGGCAACTCAAGGACGGCCGCATCTTCATCACCCAGCCGTCGATGCGATCTCTGCCGGTCCAGACGACCGGCACCATCTATTATCACGAAGATCTCAGCCCACCCAGCGAGCTGACCCGCGCCTTCAACGCCAGCCGCAAGGGCACCTCCATTCTGCAGGAAGTGAAGCTGCGCGACTCGTATACCTGGAGCTGGGGTTACCGCTGGGAGCACGCGCGCACGCTCGAACCGATCGGTGGCGTCCTGATCGGCGAGCCGCAGACGGTGTCGCCGTTGACGAATACGCTGACGCGCGAGACCCGCGACGATACGCTCGATGCGTCGAGGGGGTCGTTCCAGTCGCAGTCGCTGTCGTTCTCGCCGCGCTGGCTCGGGTCGGATATCGCCTACCTGAAGTACTTCGGCCAGTACTTCCACTATTTCCCGTTGCGGCCACCGCAGCGCAAGCCGCTGACCAACGAGTACCTTCGTCCCCGTCTCGTGTTTGCCACCGGCGTGCGCGTCGGCCTGGCCAAGGGCATTGGCGGAGAAGTGCCCAACACCGAACAGTTCTTCGCCGGCGGCAGCTACAGCATGCGCGGCTTCGCGCAGAATGCCGTCGGCCCGATCGGACCCGATCTGATTCCGGCCGGCGGCAATGCGCTGATCATTTTCAACAACGAGCTCCGCGCACCGCTGTTCGGGCGCTTCGACGGCGTGATCTTTACCGACATCGGCAACGTCTATCCGCTGATCAGCGATATCACCTTCGATTTTCGCGAGTCAGCGGGCGTCGGGCTGCGCGTGCGCACGCCGTGGTTCCTGCTCCGCGGCGACTACGGCTTCGTCCTCGATCCTCGTCCGGGCGAGAAGCGGCAGCGCTTCTATTTCAGCATCGGGCAGGCCTTCTGATGTGTCATGGCCAGGCTTCTGCGTCGGCTCGGGGTTGAAATCTCGTGGCGTGAGATTCTGAAGCGGACGCTGTACGAGACGTTCTGGAAAGACAACTGCCTGTCGTTGGCCGCGCAGTTGGCCTACTACTTTTTCTTCGCACTCTTTCCGACGCTGCTGTTCCTCGTCGCGCTCGCCAGCTATTTCCCGGTCACGACGCTGATTGATGACATGTTCCGGACCTTTGGCGGATTCCTGCCGCCGGAGGCGTTGCAGATCATCACCGATCAGATCGTCAAGATCTCGAACCAGAAGGACGGCGGACTCCTGAGCCTCGGTATGCTGCTCGCGGTGTCGAGCTCGTCGGCGGCGATGACGGCGATCATCGATACGCTGAATCATGCCTACGGCATCGTGGAAAGCCGGCCATGGTGGAAGGTGCGGGTGATGGCGGCCGGCCTCACTGTGGCCGTGTCGGTCTTCATACTGGCCTCGTTCGCGTTGATCCTGACCGGTCCGACGCTGGCCACCAGGCTTGCCGACCTGTGGGGCCTGGGCCCCGTGTTCGAGTGGAGCTGGAAGATCCTGCAGTGGCCGATCATCTTCGCTCTGGTGTCGGTCTCGATCGCGTTCATCTACCGCTTCGCACCGGACGTGGAGCAGGAATGGGTCTGGCTGACGCCGGGCTCAGTGGTCGCAACGTCGCTGTGGTTGCTCGCGTCGCTGGGCTTCAAATATTACGTGGCGAACTGGGGCGCCTACACCGAGACCTACGGGCTCCTCGGTGCGGTGATGATTCTGCTGCTCTGGTTCTATATTTCCGGGTTCGTGATTCTGCTCGGGGCGGAGATGAACGTGGAGATCGAGCACGCCGGGGAGGCTGGTCCACGCCGTCGCATCGGCGATCGCCGGTTTGCTGGTGTTGAGCGGCGGCGACAGGCGGGCTAGACTTCCGATGGTTCCATGGGTTCCACGGGTTCATGGGTTCCATGGGTTTCTGTTCCATGGGTTCAGCGATGAAAACCGCACTCGTTGGCGCGAGTACCGCCGCCCTCCTCATCATCTCTGTCCACGCGCAGACCCCGGCGCGTCTGCCGTGGGGCGATCCCGATCTCGAGGGCATCTGGACCAACGCGACGTTGACGACGCTGCAGCGTGCGCCGGAACTCGGGACGAAGGCCTTCTTCACGGCCGAGGAAGCGGTTGCATGGGAGAAGCAGCGCATCCAGGCCACCAATGCCGATCGCCCACTGCGCGCCGGCGAGGTCGGCGCGTACAACGACGCCTTCTTCGAACGCGGCAAGAGCGGCGTGAAGAGCCGTCGCACCTCGCTCATCATCGATCCGCCGGATGGGCGCATTCCGGCGTTCACGCCCGAGGCGCAGCAGAAGGTAGACGCGCGGACGAAGCACGAAGCGGTCAGTCCGGCGGATCGTCCGGCGGATCGCTGGCTCACCGAGCGGTGCATCCTGTTCGGCGCCACCGTGCCGATGCTGCCCGAGCCGTACAACAACAACTACCGGATCCTGCAGAGCCCGGGTTAGTGACGATCCTCGTCGAGATGAATCACGACGCGCGCGTGATTCCTCTGGACAGCCGGCCGCATCTGTCGTCGCGCGTGCAGCAATGGATCGGCGACTCACGCGGCCGCTTCGAAGGCAACACGCTCGTCGTCGAAACGCGCCATCTGAAGTTCAACGAGAAGAGCCGCTTCGGCGTTGGATACTTGAACGGCCTGAGCGACGAAAACTTGCGAGTCGTCGAACGGCTTACGCGCACCGATGCCAACACGCTGACCTATCAGGCGACGATCGAGGATCCCACCGTATTCGTGAAGCCCTGGACGGTTGAGATCTCGATGGATCGGACTGAAGGGCCGCTCTACGAAGTCGCGTGCCATGAAGGCAACTACGGGATGTCCAACATCCTCTCCGGACAGCGCGCGGAGGAACGGGCGGTGAGTAAGGTTCCGTAGGTTCAGCAGGTTCCGAAGGTTCCGAGGGTCTCGGTTCCGCGGTTCGCGCCTGTGGGCCTGCCGGATGGCGGCGCCGTCGGAGCACGACGACTCATCGCGAAGGCGGAAAGCGAACGAAGCGATTCCGCGCCGCGAGTTCGTTCTGCGCGATCCGTGTCGTACCGAATTCGCAATGTCGGTGCATGCCGCGATGGCTGCCGGTGAAGTAACCCCTACTCGCGGCGGGAGCGGGCGAGTACGAGCGGCGAGAGCTTTCCCGGCGTGCGGAGTCGGCGTCCGCCGGCCGGTAGGCCCACAGGCGGCGATTCCGGATTCAGCGCAGTGTGCCCTTGATCAACATGTGACGCACGCCGATTGGGGCGACTGTCAGGTCGAGTCCGGCGGCGGTTACTTGCGCGCGCACTTCATCCATCGTGAACGCGGCGAGCAGCGACTGGTAGAAGTCGTGCTGCAGGATGGGATGCTCGCTGCCGGCGCCTTCCTTCACCATCGCGCGCGCCGTCTCCTGGCTATCGGGTCTCACGAGATCCATCACGTACACCGCAGCGCCTGGCCGGCCGAGGCGTTTCACTTCGTTCCACAGCACGCGCGGATCCGGCAGGTGGTGCAGCAGGTCCTTCGAGAGCACCGCATCGAACGACTGCGACGCGGGCGGCGGACCGGGGATGCGCGTGTGCAGCAGCGTCAGTCGATCGGTCACGCCTGCTGCCCGTGCAGCGGTGCGCCCGAGCGCGATCATGGGCGCTGAGCC
>Ga0111539_10010819_pt1 | contig 11487 bp, 11 predicted proteins | sample RhiMethybrSRZTD1_FD_79667 | JGI IMG/M metagenome (GOLD analysis project Ga0111539, IMG submission 79667) | Populus rhizosphere microbial communities from Tennessee, USA - Rhizosphere MetaG P. TD hybrid SRZTD1 (version 2) (version 2) | ecosystem: Host-associated > Plants > Roots > Rhizosphere >...
CGACGGCCATCAGGGCTAGCACGGCGCCGAGCAGCATGCCGTCGACGTGCTGCGTGAGGTGGCCGCCAAGGCGTCTGATCGCCGGATTCATTGGAAGCGCCTAATCGCCGGATTCATGGATCCGCCTAATCGCGAAGGTCATCCGCCTCTTCCTTTTCCGGCTTCGGAGGAGCGGGCACCTTGCCCAGCAGGTAGTAGTCGAGCACCGCGCGCGCGATCGGCGCGGCGTAGCGCGCGCCGAACCCGGAATTCTCGACGATCACGGCGAGGGCGATCTTCGGCGCGTCCGCCGGCGCGTAGGCGATGAACAGGGCATGGTCGCGGTGGCGCTCCTGCACCCGGCTCTCGACGTACTTTTCCCCCGCCTTCAAGGCGACCACCTGCGCCGTGCCGGTCTTGCCCGCGCTCACGTAGCCCGCACCCGCGAAGGCGCGCGCCCCCGTGCCCTCCTTGTTGACGCCGATCAGGGCTTGCTTGATCACCGCGATATGCTCGGGCTTGGTCGGCAGCGTGCGCAGCGGGTTGGGCTCCACGGGGGAGCGCTCGCGGGTGCGGATGTCCTCGACGTAGTTCACGATGTGCGGCCGGAACATCACGCCGTCGTTGGCGATGGTCGCGATCGCGGCCGCGAGCTGCACCGGGGTGTACGAGTTGTAGCCCTGCCCGATCCCGATGCTGATCGTCTCGCCGGCGTACCACTTCTGCTGCTCGGGGCGCTTGAACCGCTGGCGCTTCCATGCCTGCGATGGCAGCACGCCGGCCGCTTCGCCCTTGACGTCCAGGCCCGTGACGCTGCCCAGACCCAGCAGGCCCATGAAGCGCGAGATGCCATCTATTCCCAGGTCGTTCGCGAGCACGTAGTAGTAGGTGTCGCACGAGACCACGATCGACCTGTACATGTCCACCACGCCGTGGCCGCCGACCTTGTCGTCGCGGAAGACGTGCCCGCCGAAGTTGAAGAACCCGGGGTCGCTGATCGTCTGCTGCGGAGTGCGCTTCCCGGCGGTCAACGCGGCGAGCGCCATGAAAGGCTTGAAGGTGGATCCCGGTGGATAGGTCCCGGCCAGCGCGCGGTTTACCATCGGCCGGTCCGGCGAATTATTCAGCTCGCTCCAGTTGGTGGGGTCTATGCCGTCCACGAAGAGATTGGGGTCGAAGCCCGGCTTGCTCACGAATGCCAGCACGCCCCCCGTCGCCGGCTCGATGGCGACCAGCGCGCCGCGGTATTTGCCGAAGGCGTTGTAGGCGATCTCCTGGAGCCGTGCGTCGAGCTTCAGCACGAGATTGTTTCCCGACACGGGCGGCGTGCGCGAGAGCGTGCGCACGGCGCGCCCCCCCGAATCGACCTCGACCTCCTCGACGCCCGTCGTGCCGTGCAGGGCCAGCTCGTAGCTCTGCTCGAGCCCGGTCTTCCCGATGTAGTCGGTGCCGCGGTAGTTGGCCACGCGATCCTCGGCCTCCAGCTGGTCGAGCTCCTTCTGGTTGATGCGGCCGATGTGACCGACCACGTGGGAGAAGAGCTCTCCCTGCGGGTACTGGCGGAACAGCCGCGCGTTGATCTCGACGCCCGGGAAGCGGTAGCGGTTGGCCGCGAAGCGCGCGATTTCCTCGTCCGAGAGCCGCGTGCGGATCGGGAGGCTTCCTATGCCCTTGCTTTCCTCCATGAGCCGCTTGAACCGCCGCCGGTCGCGCGCGCCGATCTCCACCACGCCGGCCAGCTCGTCGATCGTGCGCTCCAGGTCGGCAACCTTGCCCGGCTGTATCTCGAGCGTGTAGGCGGAATAGTTGTGGGCAAGGACCGTCCCGTTGCGGTCGACGATGATGCCGCGGTTGGGCACCACCGGCACGATGGAGATGCGGTTCGCCTCGGCGAGCGTGTGCAGCTCTCCGTGCCGCACGACCTGGAGATAGAAGAAGCGCACCGCCAGCACCGCGAACATCGCGAGCACCAGCACGAACGCAACCGCCAGGCGCACGCGGAAGTGATGCAGCTCGAGCTGCGCGTTCCGGATCTCGACGCCGGGATTGATGGAAAGCTCAGGCATGGTCCGGGTCGGGCTGCGGGCGCTGCGGGAGGCGGAACAACGCGACCATGAACGGCCACAGGGCGCCGCCGACGAAGCTGCCGATGAAGTACTGGAAGCCGGGGAACTCGGCCCCGGCGAGCGCGCGCACCGTGATCACGATGACGTCGTTCATGAGGAGCAGGGTGACGACGTGCAGCATCTGCGAGGTCACGGCGAACATCCGCACGCGCCGGTGCAGCACGATGCCGGCGTAGGCGAGAATGGTGTAGGCGAGCGCGTGCTGGCCGAACAGCGTGCCGTCGGCGACGTCCATGGTGAGGCCGAGGAGCCACGCTGCGAGAAAACCGATCCTGCGCGGCGTCTCTATGCACCAGTAGAGCACCACGAGCGCCACGAAATCGGGCTTGATCCACAGCGCGTGGCCGGACCATGGCAGGAGGTTCAAGAGCAGCGCCGCGACGAGCGTCGCCGCGATGAAGCCGGCCTTGACCGGCAACAGGATCTCGTGGGGGGTGATGCGCGTCTCGGCCATCAGCCCTTCCTTGCTCTCTTCGGCCGGGGCGACTTCTGCTCCTCGACCGGCCGCGGCGGGAGCTCCGGACGGCCGATGACGATCAGGAGCTGGGTGCGGTTCGCGACGCCGGCGAGCGGCTTGCAGGTGATCCTCGCGAAAAGCGAGGCGGCGTTGCGTTCCACGTTGGCCACTTCCGCGACGGGCAGCCCCGGCGGGTAGACGCCGTCTATGCCCGAGGTCGCGAGCCGGTCGCCGTTCTGAAAGTCCGCGTTGAGCGGTATGAAACGCAGCTCGAGCGTGCCCTCGCTGCCGGTGCCCGACAGCACCGCGCGCAGGCCGTTTCTCTGGTTCTGGACCGGCACGAAATGGCCCTTGTCCGTGATGAGGGTCAGCTCGGCGAGCCACGGGTAGACGCGCGTCACCTGGCCGACGACGCCGCGGTCGTCCAGCACCGCCTGGCCGGCCTGCACGCCGCTTTGCAGCCCCTTGTCGACGATGATCTTACGGCTGAACGGATCGCGCGCGGCGTACAGGACCTCGGCGGCGAGCACCTTGACGTCGAGACGCTTGCGGGCCTCGATCAGCTCGCGGAGCTGGGCGTTCTCCAGCTGCAGGGCCTGCAGCTGCTGCAGTTGCGCCGCGCTCGACAGCCGTTCCGCGGCGAGCCGGTCGTTTTCGCTACGCAGCGAGGATTGCGTGACGAAAAACTCGCCTATCCTCTCCGCTATGGCGCCGGGCGCGAGCGCGATGCGCTGCAGCGGATAGACGGCGGCGGCTGCGACCTGGCGAACCGGAGTGAGATAGCCGAACAGCGTATCGGCGACGAGGAGGGTGATGGAGAGCGAGGAAAAAATCAGCAGGCGGGCAAGCGGGGTAGGGCCGGTTTTGAAAAATGGAGGGGGCGTATGCTCCATCGGAGCAGTTTTGAGTGTTGAGTTTTGAGTGCTGAGTTACGCTGCGGGCGCCGGTCTATGTGGACTCAACACTCAACACTAAAAACTCAAAACTCCAACGCTTAGTCGTTGGTGAAGATGCTGCCCAGCCGCTCGATCTTCTCGAGCGCCATGCCCGACCCGCGCACGACGGAGGTGAGCGGGGCCTCGGCGATGATCACGGGCAGTCCGGTCTCCTCCATCAGCAGGCGGTCTATGTCGCGCAGAAGCGCGCCGCCGCCGGTCAGCACCATGCCCTTTTCCGCGATATCCGCGGCGAGCTCCGGCGGGGTCTGCTCGAGAGCGGACTTCACGGCGGAGACGATCTGGTTCAACGGCTCGGTGAGCGCCTCGAGGATCTCGTTCGAGGAGATCGTGAAGCTGCGCGGTATGCCCTCGGCGAGATTGCGGCCCTTGACCTCCTTCTCGCGCACTTCCGAGCCGGGGAAGGCCGACCCGATCTCCTTCTTGATCAGCTCCGCGGTGGTCTCGCCGATCAGCATGCCGTAGTTGCGGCGGATATAGTTGATGATCGCTTCGTCGAACTTGTCCCCGCCGATGCGCACCGAGCCCTTGTATACCAGGCCGCCGAGCGAGATCACGCCCACTTCGGTCGTGCCGCCGCCGATATCCACGACCATAGAGCCGGTAGCCTCGCCCACGGGCAGGTCCGCGCCGATCGCCGCCGCCATCGGCTCCTCGATCAGGAACACGCTGCTCGCGCCCGCGCCGAGCGCCGATTCGCGGATCGCACGCCGCTCGACCTGCGTGGAGCCGCACGGCACGCAGATGATCATGCGCGGGCTCGGCTTGAAGATGCGCGAGTTGTGCACTTTCTTGATGAAGTGCTTCAGCATCTGCTCCGTCACGGTGAAATCGGCGATGACGCCGTCCTTCATCGGCCGGATCGCGGTGATGTTGCCCGGGGTGCGCCCGAGCATCTGCTTCGCCGCGATGCCCACCTCCTGGATCACCTTCTTGCCGTTCGGTCCGCCCTCCTGCCGGATCGCCACCACCGACGGCTCGTCGAGCACGACACCCTTGCCGCGCATGTAGATCAGCGTGTTCGCGGTGCCCAGGTCTATCGCCAGGTCGTCGTTGAAGTAGCTGCTGAGGAAACCGAGCATAAGCCTTTCTTCGCCGGGGAATTGGTGCTTCGCGTCAGGGGCTTATGATACCCTATGCAGCTTCGATTTTTAAGGCGGACCGGCTTCTTTTCCGTATGGCTTTGACTCTCGATGACGTGAAGCGCGTCGCGCACCTGGCGCGGCTGGCGGTGGACGAGAGCGAGGCGCAGGCAGTGCTCGATCGGCTGACCGGCGTCTTCGGACTCATCGAGGAGATGCAGGCCGTGGACACGCGCGGCATCGAGCCGATGTCCCACGCGCTCGACCTCGTGCAACGGCTGCGCGGGGATAAGGTCACGGAGCACGACCAGCGTTCCGAATTTCAGGAAATCGCCCCGCAGGTAGAAGGGGATTTGTATCTGGTACCCAAGGTCATCGAATAAGAGACGAGAGACTGGACCCGTCTTTGGTTTCAAGTCTCTAGTCCCTGGTCCCTAGTCTCCGGTTCCTACGCCGTGCACAACGCCACCGTCAAAGAGCTCTCCGCCGGCCTCGCGGCACGGCGCTATTCGAGCGTCGAGCTGACGCGACATTTCCTGAAACGGATCAGTACGTTAAACGACACGTACCGCTGCTATATCGGCCTCGACGAAGAGGCGAGCCTCGCCCAGGCCAGGAGCGCGGACGGGATGCTCGCGGCAGGACGGGGACAGTCGCTTACCGGTATCCCTGTTGCCCAGAAGGATATTTTCTGCGCGCGGGGCTGGCTCACCACCTGCGGCTCGAAGATGTTGTCGAACTTCCGCTCCCCGTACGACGCCCACGTGGTCGAGCAGTTGAACGCGGCCGGCGCCGTCAACCTGGGCAAGACCAACATGGATGAATTCGCAATGGGTTCGTCCTGCGAGACCTCCTGGTTCGGGCCCGTCAGGAATCCCTGGGACGTCGCGACCGTGCCCGGCGGAAGCTCGGGCGGCTCGGCGGCGGCGGTCGCGGCGCGGCTCGCCCCGGCTGCGACCGGCACCGATACGGGGGGATCGATACGCCAGCCCGCTGCGCTCTCGGGCATTTGCGGGTTGAAGCCCACCTACGGCGTCGTTTCCCGCTACGGCTTGATCGCCTTCGCCTCGAGCCTGGACCAGGGAGGGCCGATGGCGCGCACGGCGGAGGACCTCGCGCTGCTCCTGAACGTGATGGCGGGCTTCGATGCGCGCGACTCGACGTCGCTCGAGCGGGAGCGGGAAGACTACACCCGCGACCTCGGAAAGCCCCTCGCGGGCCTTAAGGTCGGTCTGCCAAAGGAGTTCTTTGGCGGGGGCGCGGCGCCGGAAGTCATCCAGGCGGTAGAGGCTGCCATCGCGGAACTGAAGCGGCTCGGCTGCGAGCCCGTGGAGGTCGCGCTTCCCAACATGAAGCTGTCGGTGCCGGTCTATTACGTGCTGGCGCCGGCCGAAGCGTCCAGCAACCTGGCGCGCTACGACGGCGTGCGCTACGGCTACCGCGCTCCCGAGTACGGCGACCTCATGGACATGTACAAGAAGACCCGGGCGCAGGGCTTCGGGGAAGAGGTCAAGCGCCGCATCCTGATCGGCACCTACGTACTCTCGCACGGCTACTACGACGCCTATTACATACAGGCGCAGAAGATCCGGCGGCTCATCGCGCGGGATTTCGCGGAAGCGTTCAAGCGCTGCGACGTCATCATGGGGCCCACCAGCCCGACCACCGCCTTCAAGCTCGGGGAGAAGATGAACGACCCGGTGCTGATGTATCTGAACGACATCTTCACCACACCTGCGAACCTGGCCGGATTGCCGGGAATGTCGGTGCCGTGCGGGTTCGACTCGAAGGGGCTCCCCGTGGGACTGCAGATCGTCGGCAATTACTTCGCGGAAGCGCGAATGCTGAACGTCGCTCACCAGTACCAGCAGGTGACCGACTGGCACACCCGCGCCCCTTCGGGGATAGAAATCTGAGATTGATTCGTCCATGAAATGGGAAATAGTCATAGGGCTTGAAACCCACGCCCAGCTCTCGACGCAGTCGAAGATGTTCTCCGGCGCGTCGACGGCGTTCGGGGCCCCGCCCAATTCGCAGGCGTGCGCCGTGGACATCGCGTTGCCGGGCGTGCTGCCGGTATTGAACGGGCGCGCCGTCGAGTGCGCGATACGATTCGGCCTCGCGGTGAACGGCGGGAGCGCGGAGAACGTCAGCCGCCGCTCGATATTCGCCCGCAAGAATTATTTCTACCCGGATCTTCCCAAGGCCTACCAGATCAGCCAGTACGAGATGCCCATCGTCAAAGGCGGCGCGATGGCGATACTCGTGGACGGCAAGGAGAAGAAGATACGGTTGACCCGCGCCCACCTGGAGGAGGACGCGGGAAAGTCCGTTCACGAAGGCTTCCACGATTTCAGCGGCATCGACCTGAACCGCGCCGGCACGCCGCTCCTGGAGATCGTTTCCGAGCCCGACATGAGGAGCGCGGAGGAAGCGGTGGCGTACGCGAAGGCGCTCCACTCGCTGGTGCGCTGGATCGGCATCTGCGACGGCAACATGCAGGAGGGCTCGTTCCGCTGCGACGCCAACGTCTCCGTGCGGCCGGCGGGCTCGGACAAGCTCGGCACGCGGCGGGAGATCAAGAACCTGAACTCCTTCCGCTTCCTCGAGCAGGCGATCAAGTACGAGGCGGCGTGGCAGATCGAGACGCTGGAAGGGGGCGGGAAGATCGAGCAGGCGACGGTGCTGTTCGATCCGGACCGCGGCGAGACGCGAATGATGCGTACGAAGGAAGACGCCCACGATTATCGGTATTTTCCCGATCCGGACTTGTTGCCACTGGCCGTGTCTGAAACGTGGATCGACGAGATCAGAACCTCGATGCCGGAGCTGCCTGACGCAAGGCGTAAAGCCTACATGGCGTCAGGCTTGTCCCCCGCCCAAGCGGTGCTCATTACCTCCAGCCGGGAAGTCGCGGATTTTATGGACCACACCGCCCGGGCTCGGGGAAGCGACGCCAGACTTCCCGATCTGACAAACTGGATTGCCGGACCGCTAAGCGCCCGTTTAAACGAAGAGAATCTGGAAATCCCGCAGAGCCGGGTATCGCCGGAGCAGCTGGCGTCCCTGGATAGGCGTATTGCCGACGGCACACTTTCCAGCAAGATGGCCCGTGAGGTGTTCGACGCCATGTGGGCCGGCGAAGGTGACGCCGACGCGATCATCGAGAAGCGGGGCCTCAAGCAGATCTCGGATAGCGGCGAGCTGGAGAAGATCTGCGACCAGGTGATCGCCGCGAACGCGAAGCAGGTCGAGGACTACCGCGCCGGGAAGGACAAGGCGTTCAACTCGCTCGTCGGGCAGGTGATGAAGGCGACGAAGGGGAAGGCGAATCCGCAGCAGGTGAATGACATCCTGAAGCGAAAACTAGTCTCTCGCGCGTAGCGCGCTAGCGCGCGCGCTCCACCTGCTTTGTCGGCACCGCTTCCCCTCTCAGCTCGAGGTAGCGCTTTTTCTGCTCCGCGTAGCGCTGGACTATCGCTTCCTTCTCTTTCTCTTTCGCCGTGACCATCTGCTCGAACCGTTGCCTGTCGCTCGCGGCCTTGGAGAGCTCCTCCTTGAGCGCGTCAGACGCGCCTTTCTTGTCCTTCTCCGCCGTGTCGTTGCGCGTCTTGACCTCGTTGTAGCGGTCGGTCGAGTTCTTGAGCGAGGTCTTCATCTGGGTCATCTGGATGTCCGCCTGCTGCAGGTCGCGGTCGCGCTTCTGGTCGATTTCCTTCTCGCTGGTGTAGGTATTGAGGAGCGCCGAATCCTGCCGCTTCTGCTCGGCCAGCCGCTTGCTCTCCTCCGCCTTGGTCTTGGCAGCTTCCTGGTCCTGCAACCGGCGCTTGGCCGCCTCTTCGGCGGACTCGGTCGTGCCGCGCGTCACCCCGGTGCGGTCCATCTCCCGCGTCGCGCTGTCCTGGTACTCCAGCGGGACCTTGTCGCCGCACCCCACCACCTTCCCGCTCTTGTCCTTCCAGCAGATGATTCTTCCCTTCTTTTCCTGTGCGGCCGCGTCCGCCGGGTACACGCAAACGGCCCCCGCGACGGAGATGGCAAGTGCGACGGCCACAAACGAGCGGGAACGACTAATCATCGGAACCGACTCCATACTGTTCGCGATACTTCCTGATCGCCTCGAGATAGGGCATCCCTCCCGGATCCGCTTCCAGACAGTCCACCAGGTCGCCGAGCGTCGCGATGCTGATCACCGGAATATTATAGCTGCGTTGGACTTCCTGTACGGCCGAGTACGCGCCCGAGCCGCGCTCCATGCGGTCCAGGGCGATCACCACGGCACAGGGTATAGCGTTTGACCCCCTGATCAGGTTGACAGACTCGCGCACCGAGGTGCCGGCGGATATGACGTCGTCCACGATCAGGACGCGCCCGGCGAGCCTCGCGCCGACGATGGTGCCGCCTTCCCCGTGATCCTTGGCCTCCTTGCGGTTGTAGCTGTAGCTGGTGACGTGGCCGGCGTCGGCAAGCGCGATCGAGACCGCGGCGACGAGCGGTATGCCCTTGTATGCCGGGCCGAAGAGGGAGTCGAAGGCGATGCCGCTGGCGAGTATCGCTTTCGCGTAGAATTGCGACAGCCGTTTCAGCGACGCGCCATCGTGGAACAGCCCCGCGTCGAAAAAATACGGGGACAGCCGTCCGGCCTTGGTCTTGAACTCCCCGAAGCGCAGAACGTTCGTGGCGATCGTGAAGCGGATGAAGTCCTGCCTGAAATCGGACGCCATGACGTGAAAATTATAACCCTGAACCTGAACGGCATCCGCTCCGCGGCCCGCAAGGGTTTTTTCAAGTGGCTGCCCCGCCAGCGCGCCGACGTCGTGTGCGTGCAGGAGCTGAAGGCGCAGCCGGGCGATCTCACGCCGGAAATGCGCGAGCCGAAAGGCTACAAGGGGTATTTCCACTGCGCCGTGAAAAAGGGCTACAGCGGCGTCGGGCTGTATTCCCGGCGCGAGCCCGACCGGATCGAGGAAGGACTCGGCAACCGGGACATAGACCACGAGGGCCGGTATCTCCGCGCCGATTTCGGGCCGCTCACCCTGATTTCGGTTTACCTGCCCTCGGGCTCGGCGGGCGAGCATCGCCAAGCGGTCAAGTTCAAGTTCATGGAGTATTTCTTCAGCCACCTCGGCAGGCTGGCGGGCGAAGGCCGCGAGATCATCATGTGCGGCGACTGGAATATCGCGCACAGGGAGATCGACCTCAAGAACTGGCGCGGCAACCGCAAGAATTCCGGTTTCCTCCCGGAGGAACGGGAATGGCTGACACGCGTGTTCGACGACCTGGCGTGGGTGGACATCTTCCGCACCATCGATACGCGCGCGGAGCAGTACACGTGGTGGTCGAACCGCGGCCAGGCCTGGGCGAAGAACGTCGGATGGCGCATCGACTACCAGATCGGGACGCCGAAGATCGCCGCGCGGGCGCGGCGCGTCGCGATCTACAAGAAGGAGCGGTTTTCGGACCACGCGCCCCTGACGATCAACTATGACTACTCGATATAGTGTTGAGTGTTGAGTTTTGAATGATGAGTGCTTGGTGGAATGGCAAACTCAACACTAAACACTAAGCACTCAACACTGCGGGCGAGCATCGCCCCGTACCTGGAGCCCGCTCCGCTCGCCGCCCTGTTCCTCGGCATCTCCTCCGGCTTTACCTTCGCGATGATCGGCGCGACGCTCATCACGCGCCTTGCGCAGCACGGCGTCACCAAGAGCGCGGTGACCGCATTCGCGCTGACGTTCCTCGCCTACAACTTCAAGTTTCTCTGGGCCCCGATCGTCGACAACGTGCGGCTGCCGCTGATCGGCAGGTTCGGGCAGCGGCGGAGCTGGCTGTGGCTCGTCGGCGTCCTGGTGATGGGCGCCGTCGCTTTCCTGGGCATCGCCGACCCCGACAAATCTCTCTACGTCGTCGCGATCGCGGCGATCGCCATGGGCGTGGCCGGCGCCACGTTCGACATCATCATCGACGCCTATCGCATCGAGCTGCTCGCGCCGCGCCAGCTCGGCGTCGGATCCGGCATGTCCCAATACGGCTGGCGGATCGGCTCCGCGGCGGCCGGCGCCCTGGCCTTGATCCTCGCTGCTCGCGTGGGCTGGACCGCCGCCTATGTCGCCTGCGCCGCTTTCGCGCTGCCGGCGATGCTGGTCGGCGTAATCATGGGCGAGCCGGAGCGGCACCTCGAGCCCGCCAGGCCGCGCGGGCTCGTCGGGGCCGTCGTCGCCTATTTCAGTCCGCTGACCGAGTTCGTCAGGCGGAAGGGGGCGATCGTCGTGCTGCTGTTCGTGCTGATCCACAAGATCGGCGACACGCTCGCCAACCTGACGCTGCGACTGCTGTTCAAGGACCTGGGCTTCAGCAACGACGAGGTGGCCTTCTACGACGTCGGGGTCGGTCTTGCCGCCCTGCTGATCGGCATCTTCATCGGCGGAATCCTGTACGCCCGGCTGGGCATGAAGCGCTCCGTGCTGTTGAGCCTCGTCCTGATGGCGGTGTCGAACCTGAGCTTCGCCGTTCTGGCGGCGGCGGGGCATACCAATATCGGCATGGCCGCCGCGGTCGGTTTCGAGAATCTCGCCAGCGGTATCGGCGGTGTCACGGTGGTCGCCTACCTCTCCGCGCTGTGCAATCTGCGCTTTACCGCGACCCAGTACGCGCTGCTCTCCGCCCTGGCGAGCATCGCCGGCCGCTTCCTCACGGGCGCGACCGCCGGTGCGCTGATCGATGCGATCGGCTATGTTAACTTCTACCTCCTGACCACGCTCGTCGCCCTTCCCGGCGTGATCCTGTTCTGGTTCATGATCCGGTCCGGGCTTGCCGATCTGTCCATCGGCTCGGCGGGCACGGAGAACAAGGGGAGCCCATGACTGCAATCCTGCTCGATGAAA
>Ga0111539_10010820_pt1 | contig 11487 bp, 11 predicted proteins | sample RhiMethybrSRZTD1_FD_79667 | JGI IMG/M metagenome (GOLD analysis project Ga0111539, IMG submission 79667) | Populus rhizosphere microbial communities from Tennessee, USA - Rhizosphere MetaG P. TD hybrid SRZTD1 (version 2) (version 2) | ecosystem: Host-associated > Plants > Roots > Rhizosphere >...
CGGGTGGCGCGTTCGGCGGCGCGCGTCGGCCCTTCGGGTGAGCCGATCCTGCTATTGGAGCAGAACCGGGGGCGCTGGGACCAGGTTTTGATCCGGCGCGGGCTCGCCGCGCTCGAGCGTGCTCAGACGGCCGGAGGCGGGGGACCGTACATGCTCCAGGCGGCGATCGCGGCTTGTCACGCTCGCGCCCGCACACCGGAGGAGACGGACTGGTCGCGGATCGCGCTCTTGTATTACGCGCTGATGCAGCGCACTCCAACGCCGGTGATCGAGCTCAATCGAGCCGTGGCGGTCGGGATGGCATTCGGTCCGGAGGCGGGGCTTTCGATCGCGGACGGCTTGAAACGCGAGCCGTCGCTCCGGAACTATCACCTGCTGCCAGCGGTGCGGGCCGACCTCTTGTTCAAGCTCGGTCGCTTCGACGAGGCCCGGCGCGAGTTCGAGCGGGCGGCCGGGCTGACGCGGAACGCGCGGGAGCGGGAGCTGCTGCTGGAGCGGGCTGCGGCTTCTCGCGGCCGCTGAACGAATGCTGTAGATCCGGGCACTTCCGGGGGTGGCACGAAAAAAAACGTCGAAGGTGTCGATTTCGGCCGGGCTCGATCGTCGACAGGGTGAAGCCGAGATTCGGACCCGCTCCAAACGATCGGAAGGGTGACGAATCAGGGGCTCGCTCTGCGAGGTCTTCGAGACCCGAGGAAGTCGTCATGTCTTCGAGCAACGTCACCCGCAAAACCATCAGCTTCGCTTCGCGCGTCACGGTCGCGCCGGCCGTCTCGCTGCGCTCGGGGGTGAAGGTTGCGGCGACGTTGCTCGCGACGTTCGGGCTGACCTGCTTCGCGGCTCGCGTCGAGGGCGCGCCGTTCTGGGCGCTGGGGATCGCGGTCGTGGGCCTGGTCGCCCGCGGCCTCTGGCGGCTGCGACGCTCGGGCGCGGTGCCGGCGAAGGTCGGCGCCTACACGTTGGACCAGAAGATCGGCGAGGGCGGGATGGGCGTGGTTTACAAGGCGAATCACGAGCTGCTCCAGCGCCCGGCGGCGATCAAGCTGCTGGCTCCCGAGCGCGGCGGCGAGGAGAGCTTGAAGCGTTTCGAGCGCGAGGTGCAGCTGACGAGCCAGCTCACGCATCCGAACACGATCGCGATCTACGACTTCGGCCGCACCAGCGAAGGCTCGTTCTACTACGCCATGGAGTATCTCGACGGAATCGACCTGCAAACGCTGGTCGAGCGCCACGGGCCGCAGCACCCGGCGCGGGTGGCGCACTTGCTCGCGCAGCTCGCGGGAGCGCTGGTGGAGGCGCACGGCGCCGGCTTGATCCACCGCGACGTGAAGCCGGCGAACGTCATGCTGTGCGAGCGCGGCGGAGCGCTCGACGTGGTCAAGGTGCTCGATTTCGGGCTGATCAAGCAGATCGGCGGCGGAGCGGGCAACCTCACGCAGACCGACGTGCAGCGGATCGTCGGCACGCCGCTTTACCTGTCGCCCGAGGCGCTGGTGGATCCCGAGAGCGTCGACGCGCGCAGCGATCTCTACGCGGTGGGCGCCCTGGGCTACTTCCTGCTCACTGGGGTCACGCCGTTCTGCGGCAAGAACGTGGTCGAAGTGTGCGGGCACCACCTGCACAGCGCTCCGGTGCCGCCGTCCGAACGGCTGGGCGCGCCGCTGCCGCGGAAGCTGGAGGAGCTCGTGCTGAGCTGCCTCGCGAAGTCACCCGAGCAGCGGCCGGCGAGCGCGGCGGCGTTGCAGAAGGCGCTGCTCGAGCTCGCGGCCGAGTGGACCCAGGACCGCGCTAGCGCCTGGTGGGTGGAAAACAGCGAGCCGGAAACGGCGCTGGCGGCGTGAGCGGGACAACGATTTCGAGCAGTTGGCCCGCCCCTCGAAGAAAAGAGCCCACGCCATGTCGATCTCCCGGGCCGCCGTTTGACGTCTCTACGAAAGCCGAAGAATTCCAAAAGTTGAGGTCCGTCATGTTGCGAAAAATCCTGATCGGCGCCGCTGGCGTCATCCTGGTCCTGGTCGTCGTGATTGCCACCCGCCCCTCCGAGTTCCACGTCGAGCGTTCGATCGAGATCGCGGCCCCGCCGGAGCGGGCATACGCGCTGGTCAACGATTTTCACCAGTGGACGCTCTGGTCGCCCTACGAAAAGCGCGACCCGGAGATGAAGCGCACCTACGACGGTGCAGCGTCCGGGACCGGCGCGAAGTACGCGTGGCAGGGGAACAAGGAGATCGGCGAAGGGCGCATGACGATCGAAAGGAGCGACCCGTCGCTGGTTTCGATCAAGCTCGAGTTCATCAAGCCGTTCGCCGCGACCAATACCGCGACGTTCACGTTCACGCCGACCGGTAGCGGAACCAAGGCGACCTGGGCCATGGACGGCGATTGCGGCTTTTTGGCGAAGGCCATGCACCTGGTCATGGATATGGACAAGATGGTCGGTACCGATTTCGAGCGCGGGCTCACGGCGATGAAGGCCGAGGCCGAGCGTGCGAATACCGGGGCCAGCGCTCGAAAGTAGGCCCGGTCTCCGAACCCGTCGGGCGCCGCGCCAACCAAGGGCGCGGCGCTTGGCATTTTGCAAGGCCCCGAACAAGAAGAAGGAGCAAGGAAGATGCGCTATCTGTGCTTGTACCGGCCCGGCACACCGGAATCGGATGACCCGCAGTGCCATGAAGAAATCGCAGCTATGGGCGAGCTGATCGACGAGATGCAGCGCGCGGGCGTGCTGCTCGCGACAGAAGGCTGCCTGTCGAGCTCGAAGGGCGTGCGCGTGCGGCTCGACACCGGCAAATACATCGTGACCGACGGGCCGTTTCCGGAGACCAAGGAGCTGATTGCCGGCTTTTGCCTGATGCAGGTCAGGACGAAAGCCGAGGCGATCGAATGGGGCAAACGCTTTCTCGCGGTGGCCCGTGGCGGCGAGACCGAGATCCGCCAGCTCTACGAGACGCCGGCCGCCTGAGGCTTGCGCCCCGACGCGGAAATGCTGTGATCGCCGCGAGTGACGGCCACCGAAACCCACAGCGCGATTCGCGCCGTCTGGAGCATCGAGTCGGCTCGACTCATCGCTGGATTGGCGCGGATCGTGCGCGACGTCGGGGTGGCCGAGGAGCTGGCCCAGGACGCGCTCGTCGCAGCGCTCGAGCAGTGGCAAAAGAGCGGTATCCCGGACAATCCCGGCGCCTGGCTGATGGCCACGGCGAAGCACCGCGCGATCAACGTGCTGCGTCGCAACAAGCTGCTCGAGCGCAAACACGAGGAGCTCGGCCACGTGATCGAGGCCGAGCGCGACGCGGGTCCGGACCTGGAGGCCGCCATCGACGACGACATCGGTGACGATCTGTTGCGGCTGGTTTTCACCGCCTGCCACCCGGTGCTCTCGGTCGAGGCGCGCGTCGCGCTGACGCTGCGCCTGGTGGGCGGGCTCACCACCGAGGAGATCGCCCGCGCGTTTCTGGTGCCTGCGCCGACGGTCGCGCAGCGCATCGTTCGCGCCAAGCGCACCCTGGCCGAGGCGAAGGTGCCTTACGAGGTGCCGCGTGGGGACGAGCTCGCGCCGCGCCTGTCGTCGGTGCTCGGCGTCATCTACTTGATTTTCAACGAGGGCTACGCGGCCACCGCGGGCGACGACTGGATGCGCCCGGCGCTGTGCGAGGACGCGCTGCGCCTCGGTCGCATCCTGGCGGGGCTAGCGCCCAACGAGCCCGAGGTCCACGGTCTGGTCGCGCTGATGGAGCTCCACGCGTCGCGGGCGCCCGCGCGGCTCGGTCCGACGGGTGAGCCGGTGCTCCTGCCCGATCAGAACCGAGGGCGCTGGGATCAGATCTTGATCCGGCGCGGGCTTGCCGCGCTCGAACGCGCCGAAGCGCTCGGCGGCGCACGCGGGCCGTACGCGCTTCAAGCTGCGATATCCGCGTGTCACGCCCGGGCCCGCACCGCCGATCAGACGGATTGGGCGCGGATCGCCGCGCTTTATGCCGAGCTCGCCGAGCTCGTGCCGTCGCCGGTCGTGGAGCTGAATCGAGCGGTCGCGGTCTCGATGGCCGAGGGGCCGGCCGCGGGGCTCGCGATCGCCGACGCGCTGGTGACGGAGCCTTCGATGCAGAACTACCACCTTTTGCCGAGCGCTCGCGCGGACTTCCTCTTGAAGCTCGGACGCCTCGACGAGGCCAAGCTCGAATTCGAGCGCGCCGCGGCCCTGACTCGGAATGCGCGCCAGCGCGAGCAGTTGCTCGAGCGCGCCGCGGCTTGCGCTCGCAGCTGAACGCTCAGCTCATCCGCTTCGGCAGGTCGGGCGCGCGCTGGCTGGCGCGAAACTCGATCACGCGAAACTCCGCGAGCCCGTGCTCGTAAAACGGATCCTCGGTGATGATGGTCTCGATCTGCTTTCTGGTCTTGCCGGTGGCCACGATGATCCCGCCGTCGCGCGGGATCTTGCGGCCCGAGACCAGGAAGTTACCGGACGCATAGTACTTTTTCAGAAATGCCACGTGCGCATCCATATGCGCGTCGATTTCCGAAAGGTCGGCCTTGTAGACGAGCTCGATGACGAACATGTTCGGCGCGAGTTTGCCACGCTTGTGCGCGGCGGGGGCGCGCTCTAGATCCCCTGCGCATGCTCTACGCCATCCTCTGTTACGATTCCGAGGCCGTCGTCGGCGCCTGGACCAAGGAAGAAGACGACGCCGCGATCGCCAAGCTCGAGGTCGTCGAACAGAAGCTGAAGAAGCAGCGCCGGCTCGGGCCGGTCGCGCGCTTGATGCCGACGTCCAAGGCCAAGACCCTGCGCAAAGGGGCGAATGCGCTCCTGATGGACGGCCCGTTCGCCGAGACCAAGGAGCAGCTGCTCGGTTTTTTCATCGTCGAGTGCGCTACGGAGGAGCAGGCGATCGAAGCCGCTCGCGAGCTCGGCCAGGCCAGCTCGAGCAAAGGTTCTTTCGAGATCCGGCCGCTGATGGTGTTCAAACCGGGAACACCCGATTGATCGAGAGGAGGAAACAATGCCGATCCTGAAGCTGAATCCGTACCTCAACTTCGACGGAACCGCCGACCAGGCGATCGAGCTCTACGAAAAGGCGCTCGGCGCCAAGGTCGAAGCGGTGTCGCGTTTCGGCGACAACGCGGAGACGAAGGTGCCTCCCGAGCACAAGAATCGGGTGCTGCACGCCCTTTTGCACATCGGCGCGGGCGTCGTGATGATCAGCGACAGCATGCCCGGCATGCCGGTGCCGAAAGAGAGCAACGTGCACATCACGCTCGACTTCGACGACGCCGAGGAGATGAAGAAGAAGTTCGACGCGCTCGCCGACGGGGGCAAGGTGACGATGCCGCTCCAGGACACGTTCTGGGGCGCCCGCTTCGGCATGCTGACGGACCCCTACGGGATCCACTGGATGTTCAACTGCACGCTCTAGCGCGGCTGATCACCGAGGCGCGTTCGTTTTGAGCAGGCGCTCGGCGAGCGCGCGAGCCTCGCCTTCACGGCCGAGCGCGTGCAGCGCCTTGGCGCGGATCAGGATCGATTCGGGGAGGGCGTCTGGGCGGGCGACCTCGTTCTCGAGCTCGCTCGCGGCGCCCGCGGCGTCCCCGGACAGGAGCAGGGCCGTGGCAAGGTTGTGGCGCAAGTGCCGGCGTTCCCGATCGTCGCTTGCGAGCTCGAGCGCGGCGCGGAAGGCACGGATCGCGTCGGCCGGGCGCTTGCGCTCGAGCTCCACGCTGCCGAGGTTCGCCTGCGCCGCGGCCAGATCGACGAAGGACAGGACTTTCGGCGAAGCTTCGATCGCGGCCTCGTAGTGCGACGCCGCGGCATCCCACTGCCCTTGTGCGCGCGCGACTTCGCCCAGATAGAACTGGCCTTCACGGCAGGTGGGATGAAGCACGACCTCGCGCTGCCAGAGCGCCTGATCGCTGCGAAAGCTGGCCGCCGCGGCGAAGCTCTGAACCGCGAAGGCGGCGAGCAGGAGCAGCCACCAGCCGATCCGCTTGGGCCCGCTGACGGCGGGCATGATCGCTACGGCCGCGAAGGCGAGCGGCAAATAGAGGTAGTGGGGCGACCACCAGCGCATGATCGGCACGAGCTGGAGCGACGGCAGCAGCGCCAGCGCGGCGAGCAGCGCGGCGCCGCGGTAGCGCCAGGCGGCGTAAGCGGCGCTCGCCGCGACCAGGGCGCCCGCGAGCGCCTTGAGGCTGAACGCGGACGTGACCGGGAAGGCGTCGCAGATCGAGCGATCGAACGGCGTGATCGCGAGCAGCCGCGCGCCGCTCTTGGCCAGGCCCGCGAGGCGCGTCCCGACGGCGTCATCGAACGAAAGCGGGGGAAAGCTCGCGCGCCAGCTCGGAGCGAACAGCGCGCGCAGCCCGAGCAGCGCCGCGAACGCGGTGGCTTCGGCGGCGAGCAACGCCCGGCGGCTGCGCGGATCGAGCTTCGACCCTGGGAGCGGTACGAGCTCGAGCGCCGCGATCGAGAGTACGCCGAGAGGCAGCGCGGTCTCCTTGCACAGGCCAGCAAGAAAAAACGCCAGCGCGGCCGCCACCCCGCGCCGCTTCACGTGGAAAACGACCATCGCGAGCAAGAGCGCGGTGAGCATGGCTTCGGAGCGGAACGCGATCGCGCCGGCGACCAGGGACGTCAGCGGGTGAACCGCGAAGGTCAGTCCCGCAATGAGCTGCGCCGGCAGCTCGAGCCCGAGTGCGCGCGCGGCGAACGCCGTCATCACGGCGGCCAGGCCGTGCCAGGCCAGAGTGTGGGCGTGATAGAGCCACGGCGCGCCCCCGAGCGCCGCGTCGAGGGACAGCGAGAGCGCAACCAGCGGCCGGTAAAATCCGGTTCCCGCAAAGCCGCGCGTGAACAGCCCGAACCAGCCGGTCTCGGCGTCGGGCAGCGCGAGCCGCTGTTCGATGTGGGCGTGATCGAGCCAGACGAAGCCGCCGAGTAGCGCCGGCGCGTGGGCGCAGCACGCCGCCAGGAACACCAGCAGCGCGAGCCGCGGCGGCGTGCACCACGACCAGAAGCTCACGGCCGCGCACCATACGCGAACGCCGGCGGCTGCGGAATGGGGCGGCTCGCGGTCGAAATCGTGACGCCAGTGTGAATCGCTCCCAGCTTTCAATCGCTGTCGAGACAGCTTAGGGTCTGCGCCGCGCGTGGACCGACGACGGTTCTTGAACGGGCTCACGACGATGGTCGTGCTCGGTGCCGGCGTCGCACCGGCTTGCCGGCGCGCGCCACGGCGCGAAGAAGTGCTCGGCGCGCTGGCCCGCGAGATCCTCCTGGCCGAAACGCTGGAAATCGTGGCGCGGAGCCGCGGTCTCGCGGAAGCGTGTGCGAAGTTCGCCGAGACGCCGCGACCGCCGGAGCTGAACGCGGCGCGGGCGGAGTGGCGACGCGCGGCGACGGCCTGGAAGCGCGGCTGCGCTTTTCGGAGCGGCCCGCTGGTCGACACGAATGCGCTGGCGCGAGCGGCGTACTGGCCGATCCGGGCTCCGGCGCTCGAGAAGTTGCTGAGCGACACGGCGCCGGTCACGCCGGGATCGCTCGAAGAGCTGGGGGCCGACGTCCGCGGGCTGTACGCCCTCGAGTACCTCTTGTTCGATCAGGAGCAGGGAGCCAAAGCGCTCGAGCGTTTTTCCGGGCCGGCGGCGGGTCGAGCGCTCTCGCTGGCGCGGGCCTTCGCGGAAAGCGTGTTTTCGTACGCCGAGCGCGCGGCGGCACAGTTCGGTGAATCGGGGCGCACCTTCGCCGAGAGCTTTGCTCGCGCGGGCCAGGTCAGCGTCAACCAGCTGGTGGCGCAGATGGTCGAGAGCGTGGAAACCCTTTGTGAGAGCCGGCTTGCGACGGTACTTTGGATGGACAAGGTGAAGCGCTTGAGCCCGGGCGACGTCGAGGGGTGGGCGAGTCACACTTCGCACCAGCTCGCATTGTCGTTGCTGATGGGAACCGAGCGCCTGTACTCCGGTGGACGCAGCGGGGGGCTCGCCGACATCGTCGAAAGTGCCGCGCCGGAGATCCAGCGGCGTGTACGCGCGCGCTTCGAAGATGCGATCGCCCGCGTGCGCGGGCTGGGCGCGCCGCTCGAAGCCGTGGTCCGGACAGATCGGCAGAAGCTCGAAGCGGCGATCGCGTCGGTCAAATCGCTCGAAGTGGGCTTGAAGGCGGATCTCGCGAGCGCGCTCGGCGTCACGCTCACGTTCACTTCCGCAGATGGTGACTGAATCTTTACCTGAGCGTCCCACGCCTTTCACTGCGCGTTGGTAAAGCTGTGCCGGCTCGGAAGAAAGCAGGAGTTGCAAGGCAATGCGAAACGTGAAAATCGAGAAATTCTCGTGGAAAAAGGCGGTGCCCGGAAAGGCGCCGCTGTTGTTCGGGCTGACGGCAGCGGCGCTCTGGGCGGCAAGCGCGTGTAGCGGCGAGGGCATTCCCGGTGAGGAGACCGGCGAGGTCTACGAAGAGGTGAGCGCAACGACTTCGTTCCAGAACGGAGTTTTCCCTACATCCGCTTACGCGGGAACTACGGATGCCACGATCAAGCAAGCCAACGCGACCACCAATTTCGGCAACGCCACGACCTGCGAAGTCGACGGTGACGACGGCAGCGGTTTCGACAAGTCGTGCCTGCTGCGCTGGTCGATCAGCGACATTCCCGCGGGCAGCATCGTGACCGGAGCGACAATCACGTTCCAGGTCGTCGACTCGTCCTCGAATACCTACAACATCTACGAAGTCCGGCGCTCCTGGAGCGAATCGAGCGTCACCTGGAACTCGCCGTGGGCGACCGCCGGTGCGATGGCTTCGAGTGATCGCGGCAGCGTCGTCGCCACGATCACCGGCTCCACCGGTGCTCGCACTGCGACCCTGAACGCGGCCGGGATCGCGGTGGTGCAAGCCTGGGTCGATGGCACTTCCAACAGCGGCCTGATCGTCGCGTCGACGAGCAACACGAATGGCCTCGACTTCGCCTCTTCGGAGGTGAGCGCGGCCAGCTCGCGTCCCCGCTTGACCGTGACTTACACGCTGCCATCGGGCGGTACCGGCGGCACCGGCGGCACTAGCGGTACCGGCGGCACTAGCGGTACCGGCGGCACGGGAGGCTCCGGCGGCGGCACGGCTACCGACCCGAACCTGCTCGTGGCCTTCATCGGCGATCAGGGCAACGGCAGCAACGCCGACGCGGTCTTGAATCTGGTCAAGAACGAGGGCGCGGTGGCGACCGTACACAACGGTGATTTCGACTACAGCAGCAACGCCACGGCCTGGGACAACCGCATCAACACAATCCTCGGCGCGAATTACCCGTACTTTGCGGTGGTCGGAAATCACGATGCGCCGGCCTGGAACTCGAGCAACGGCTACGCCTCGAAGATCGCGGCGCGCCTCTCGCGCGTGCCCGAGATGAATTGCACCGGCAATCCCGGCGTGAAGTCGACGTGCAGCTTCCGTGGTTTGTTCCTGGTTCAGTCGTGCGTGGGCACCAGCGAGCTAGCGTCGAACTGCGGCGCGAACTCGGCCGAACAGGTGGCGTTCTTGCGGGACTCGCTCGCGGCCAACAACGCGATCTTCTCGGTCTGTTCCTGGCACAAGAATCAGAACGACATGCAGGTCGGCACCAAGGGCAACGAGGTCGGCTGGAACGCCTACCGCGAGTGCATGAACGGCGGCGCCATCATCTCGACCGGGCACGAGCACTCGTACGCGCGCACCCGCACGCTGACCGATCTCGGCAACACCGGGGCCGGCCACGGCGTCACGGGAGCCTTCAACCTGGTGGAGCTCGGTGCGGGCCGCGACTTCGTGTTCGTGTCGGGCCTAGGCGGCAACAGCGTCCGCGCCTTCGACACCGGCGGCCACAACGACGACACGTGGTGGGCCTCGTACTACACGAGCGATCGCTGGTTCCAGAACGGCACGCTGATGAGCGGCAGCGGCACTTACGGCGCGACGTTCATTCGCTTCAACGTCGGCGGCGATCCGCGGCGCGCCACGGCGTACTTCAAGGACGTGAACGGCCGGATCGCCGACCAGTTCACGATTCAGGCGCTTTAGCGCGAAAACGCTCAGTGGCCGGAGCGCGCTGCACCGCGCGTTCCGGCCAGCCGGGCGTTCGGCCGCCGCTTGGGCTACACCGTCTGCGACATGACGGTACAAGAGCCCGAACTGCGTGAAGTCGCCGACGGCGTACACGCCTACCTGCAGCGCGGGAGCTGGGGGTTCAGCAACGCCGGGCTGGTCGCGGGCGAGCACGATTGCCTGCTCGTCGACACCCTGTACGACCTCAAGCTGACCCGGCGCATGCTGTTTGAGATGCGCCGCCGCGTTCCGGTCGCGGACCGGATCGCGACCGTCGTCAATACGCACGCCAACGGCGATCACTGCTGGGGCAACCAGCTCGTGCGCGGCGCCAACATCGTGAGCTCGCACGCGGCGGCCCGTGAAATGAAGGAGCTCTCGCCGCGCCTGATGGCGACCCTGGTCGGCGCTTCGCGAAAAATAGCCGGCTTCGGTCCGCGCCGCCGCGGCCTATTGCGGGTCCTGGGGAAGCTCGGGGTGGCCCGCGCCGGGGCCCTGGCCGAAGCCGCGGAGTTCATCGTGCAGTGCTTCGGTGCTTTCGACTTCAAGGGCATCTCGCTGACGCTGCCCACGACCACCTTCAGCGGTCGTTTTTCGATCGCCGCGGCGGATCGCAAGATCGAGCTGATCGAGGTCGGGCCCGCGCACACCAAGGGGGACGTGATCGTGCACTTGCCGAAGGAGCGCGTGGCGTTCACGGGCGACATCCTGTTCGTCGGCAGCCACCCGATCATCTGGGAGGGGCCGGTGAAGAATTGGATCAGGGCGTGCGACCGCTTGCTCGAGCTCGACGTCGACGTGGTCGTTCCCGGGCACGGCCCGCTCACCGACAAGGCCGGCGTGCGCCGAACCAAGGACTACTGGGAGCGCCTGATCGAGACCGCGCGTCGCGGTCGCGACGCGGGCGCCACACCCGACGCGATCGCGCGCGAGCTCTTGAGCCAGGCCTTCGACGGCTGGGGCGAGGCGCACCGGCTCGCGGTCAACGTCGACACGATCTGCCGCGAGCTCGCCGGGGATCGTTCGCGCCGCGATCCACTGGTGCTCATGGCGCGGATGGCGCGCCTCGACCGCGTCACTCCGCCCAGGGCGGCGTGAACTGACCGGACTCCGTCACCGCCTGTCCGCCCACCGGCAACACCACCAGCGCCTCGAACGGCTCCGCCGACACCGGCTCGAGCGAGAAGCGCCGGTGCGCCGGCACGACCAGCGCATCTCCCGGTCCGAGCATGCGCTCGACGCCTTCGACCGTCGCGCGCGCCTGCCCCTTCAAGCCGACGAAGATCTCCTCGCGCGTGACCGAATGAGGCACCGCGGGCGCTCCGGACGAGAGCCTGAGTTTCCAAACGCAGGTTTCCGCCGCGCCCCGCTGGGGCGAGGCGAGGCCCGTGACGTGAAGCCCCGGCACGCCTGGCAGCTCGAAA
>Ga0111539_10010821_pt1 | contig 11487 bp, 12 predicted proteins | sample RhiMethybrSRZTD1_FD_79667 | JGI IMG/M metagenome (GOLD analysis project Ga0111539, IMG submission 79667) | Populus rhizosphere microbial communities from Tennessee, USA - Rhizosphere MetaG P. TD hybrid SRZTD1 (version 2) (version 2) | ecosystem: Host-associated > Plants > Roots > Rhizosphere >...
TGCGCGGTTGGGGTGTAGAGGCGCATGGCCGTATAGCCCTGGCGGGCCGCCTCCTGCACGGCGCTTCGGTGCAGCGTCGTCGCCACGCCCGTGCCCCAGTACGGCTCGCGGACGAACAGCTGCCAGAGGTGGGCGAGGTCGTCGGCGCCGCCCGGCCAGCGCGACCGGGTCGATGCGCTGAACGCGATGTGGCCGGCCGGCACGCCGCTCGCCGTCCGCGCGAGCAGTCCCCATACATCGTCGTCGCCCAGGCGCCTGCGTGTGAGGTCCAACGCGCCCACCTCCGGCGGCGGGTTCCAGTCCGGCGGGGCGAAGGCGCGGTAGGTCTCGAAGCCCGCGCGGACCGTCGCGATGACCTCGGCGGCGTCGTCGGGCGACACGCGGGTGTAGACGAAATCGTCGGCCACGCCGCTGACGGTAGTTCGTCGCACTCGTGCGTAGAGCCGCAACACCTTCCGCGCCACCGTCTCACGCATGACGAGCGGCGCGCCACCACCCGCAAGCTCCCCGCGGCTCCGCTCCGCCGACGGGCAGTCCGCGATTGAGCTGGTGGCCATGCTGCCCGTCGTTGTCGTGCTCGCCGCGGCGCTCTGGCAGGCGGCGGTCGCCGGGCAGGCGGTGTGGGTGTCGGGCGCGGCCGCGCGCGCGGCCGCCCGTGCCGCAGCGGTGGGCGCTGACGCCAAGGCGGCCGTGCGGAGGGCGCTCCCGGGCGCGCTCGAGCGCGACCTCCGCGTGGACACCGACGACGACGGCACGGCGGAGGTCCGGATCGCCGTCCCGCTCGTCGTCGGTGGCGGCCGGCTGACGACCGTCACCGCCCAGGCCCGGTTCGCGCCCCAGGGCGGATGAGGGCCGGCCCGCACATCCGCGGTCAGGCCACCGTCGAGGTGGTCGGAATGCTGCCGCTCATCGCGGTCGTCGCGTACGCGGCGCTACAGGCGCTCGCCGCAGGGCTCGCGGCCGAGCTCGCCGACCACGCCGCCGAGGCCGGCGCGGTCGCCATCCTGGAGGGCAGCGACCCGCACGACGCGGCCGAGCGCGCGATCCCGGGCTGGTCGGGAGCGCACGTCGACGTCGCGGTCCATGACAAGACGGTCCGCGTCCGCGTCCGCCCGCCGGCGGTGCTGCGGGGCGTCGGCGAACTGCTCGCGTCGACGGCCGAGGCGAACGCTGCGCAACGACGGTGAAGCGACGTCCTGTTCCATGACCGACCTCCGCTCGGACGGAAGCGGCTTCGTGCCGGCGCGCGGAGGTCGCCGATGACCGACCTCTGGTCGGCCCGAAGCGTGGTCGTGCCGGCGCGCGGAGGTCGCCGATGACCGACCTCCTCGGCCGTCTCGCGGCGGTCTTCGTCGAGCCGGCGACGTCGGCGCCGAGGAGCCGTCGGGCCGCGGCCGCGCCGCCCCCGCCGTGCGTCGGGGTCATCGCGGCGCCCCGCCGCGCCTTCGCGATCGGGGCGACGGTCGCGCTCACGCTCGCGCGCTCGCTCCGCACCAGGCGTGCGCTGCTCTGCGCCTGGCCGCCCGGGGACTGGGCCGAGCCCGCGCTCCGGGGCCCGTCGTGGGTCGGGGCGCGGCAGCTGCGCCGCAGCCTCGCCGGACGCGGCATCGAGGCGGCAGCGTCAGGCACGCTCGTTCGGGTCGTGCTCCCCGAGCCGCCCGGGCTGGCCGCTGCCCTCGCGCATCGAGCCATGGGCGCCTCGGCGGCGCCCGCCGTGCTCGTGCTCGCCGGCCCGCGACCCGAGTCGCTCGACGAGCTGCTCCTCCGCCAGGACGCCATCGTCGTCGCCGCCGACCCGGAGGCGGACGGGGCGCTCGTCGACCTCGCCGTCGCCACCCTCGCCGATCGCCACCCCGCGGTCACTCCGTGCACGCTGGCGCTCGGCCCGGTCGCTCGAGGCCTGGCCTCCGCCGGCCTGGCCGCTCCGCTGGGAGCCGGGCGCGTCCTCGCGCCCGTGCTGGAGGGTCAGTAGCTGGTTCCTGCCGAGGTGCTTGACGTTGCTCGCGATTATTGGCTCGAACGTCAAGCACCTTGGCTCGGGCGGCGAGGTGTTCGGCCAGAACAGAAGGCGCCGCGCGGACGGCCGGAGCGTTACGGCGCCCCCTCCTGCGAGCTCTCGTCCTCGGCCGCCGGAGGCCGTGCGCCCGGATACCGGCTCGCCGCCGCGTCCGTGAAGTCGCCCAGCCGCCGGACGAGGTCGCGCAGCTCGCCGATCAGGCGTCCGCGCTCCTCCAGAACGTTCTGGGCGTCGGCCTCGAGCTCGGCGACGCGCGCCTCGGCGGCCTCGCGGATCTCGCGCGCCTCGCGCTGGGCCGCGTCGCGGACCTCGCGGGCTTCCCGGGCGGCCGCCTCGCGGACCTCGCGCGCCTCGTGGGCGGCGTCGGCGCGCATGTGGCGGGCCTCGGTCTCGGAGGACTCGTGGAGCTGCCGGGCCTCCTCCTCGGCCTGCTGGATCCGACTCTCGGCCTGGTCGCGCGACCGCCCTGTGATGTCCTCCGCGGTCTCGTGCGCGCGCTCGAGGAGGCCCTGGGTCTCGTCCGTGACCTGCTTGAGCGCGTGGCGGATCGCGGACTCCGGCGCGGCGGTGATCTGAAGCTCGGCGATCACCTGATTCACGCGGCCCACGAACTTGTCGACCTGCTCGCGGTCATAGCCGCGCAGGCCGATCGAGAAACGCACGTCGCGCAGCTCGGCGATCTCGGCGTCGGGCACGCGGCTGCGCGTCGGCGCGCGTCCCTTCGGTTCCTTGGGCGTCTGCTCGGCCTCGATGCCCGCCACGCTACACGGCCGTGACGCGTGTCACCCTCGGAAGCGCCGCCGGGAGGGAGGCTTACAGGCGCGATGCACCCCGACTCCGCTGAGCTCGCCCTTCCGCAGTTCGACATCCGCGCCCTGGTGCGGCGCGGCGCGCTGCCCGCCGCGCTCGTCGCCGTTGCGGCGGTGGTGGTGCTCGCGCAGGGGCGCCTCGGCGCCTTCGTCAACGCCTTCGACCGGGCGCTGCACGCCGACTGGCACTGGGTGTCGGGCGCGGTCGTGTTCGAGGTGCTGTCGTTCACGGGGTACGTGGCCCTGCTCTGGTTCGTGGCCGGGCGCGCCACGCGGCGCATCGACCTGCGTCGCGCGGTCGAGGTCACGCTGGGCGGTGCGGCCGCCACCCGACTGCTCCCGACGGCGGGGGTGGGCGGCGCGGCGATGACGCTGTGGGTGTTCCGTCGCGCGGGGATGGAGAAGCGCGCCTCCGCCCGCACGCTCCTGACCTTCCTCGTCGTGCTCTACGCGGTGTTCCTCGGCGCCATCGTCGTGTCCGGCACGCTGGTGGCGCTCGGCGCCGTCGGTGGGAACGGCCCGCTCACTCTGAGCGCCCTCCCGGCCGCGGTCGCCGCCATCGGCTTCGGCTTCGTGCTGGCTCTCGGCCTTCGCCGCCGGCGCGCCGCCGACGACGGGCCGGCCAACGGGAGCCGCATGCGCCGCGGCATCCTGCTGCTCGGCGACGCCACCGCCGACGCCATCGGCCTGTTGCGCACGCGCGATCCGCGCCTGCTCGGGGCCGTGGCCTGGTGGCTGTTCGACGCGGCGGTTCTGTGGGCGATGCTGAGCGCGTTCGGGGCCACGCGCGTGCTCGCCGTGATCGCGCTGGCCTACTTCGTCGGCCAGGTCGGCAACGCGATCCCGGTGCCCGGCGCGGTCAGCGGAGGGATGGTCGGCGTGCTCCTGGCCTTCGGCGTCCAGGCCGACCTGGCCGTGGTCTCGGTCCTGGCCTACCGCGCCATGGCGATCTGGCTGCCCGCGCCGATCGGGCTCGTGGCCCTCACGGGCCTGCGCCGGACCATCGTGCGCTGGGCGGACGAGGGGGCAGGGAAGACTACGGTCGGTGAACAATCCCCAGATCGCCGACCGGTTGGACGCGCTGGCGTCCCTGCTTGAGCTCGCCGAGGCCAATCCGTACACGACGCGCGCCTATCGCCGCGCGGCGGAGACGATCCGCGGCATGCCGACCCCCGTCGCCGAGCTCGTGCGGACCGGCCGGGTGCGCGAGCTGCGCGGGGTCGGGCCGGGGATCGAGGCGCGGCTGCGCGAGCTGGTCGAGACGGGCGAGATCGCCGAGCTGGCCGAGCTCGAGCGCGAGCTCGCGCCCGACCTCGTCGGCCTGGGCCGGTATCTCGGACTCGGCGCCAGGCGCTCGGTGCAGCTCGCCCGCGCGCTCGGGCTCCGCACCGCCGACGAGCTCCGCGAGGCGGCGGCCGCCGGCCAGCTTCGGAACGTGCCCGGAATCGGTCCGAAAACCGAGGCGCAGATCCTCGAGGCGCTGGCCCGCGAGGCCGACTCCCGACCGCGGTCGGGCACCCTGCTCAACCGCGCCATCGAGCTGGTGGGAGGCATCGCCGAAGCGCTCGGCGGCGAGCCGGCGGGCGACGTGCGCCGGTGGCGCGACTCGTGCGAGGCGCTCGCGGTCGTGTGCGCGGCTGCGGACCCGGCGCCGATCCTGGCGCGCTTCGTCGAGTTGCCGCAGATCGTCGCGCTGGTCGAGCAGGAGGAGCGGCGCGCGGTCGGCGTGACCGTCGAGGGGGTCCCGATCGAGCTGGTGACCGCCGCCCCGGAGCGCCTTGGTACGGCCCTGGTGCGCGCGACGGGCGCTCCGGCCTACGTCGCGGCACTCGAACCGCTCCCGGACGCGCCGGACGAGGAGGCCGTCTATCGCGCGCTCGGGGTCCCGTGGTGCCCGCCCGAGCTGCGCGAGGCGCCGTTCTGCGGCGAGCCCCCCGCGCTCGTAGAGCCCCGGGACATCCGCGGCGACCTGCACTGCCATACGACGTGGTCGGACGGACGAACGAGCGTCGAGGAGATGGGCCGCGCGGCCCGCGCGCGCGGCTACGACTACCTCGCGATCTGCGACCACACGCCGGCCGTCGGCGCCGTGCGAGGGCTCACCGCCGACGACATCCGCCGCCAGGCCGAGGAGATCGCGGCCGCAAACGCGGTTCTGGCCCCATTCCGCGTCCTTCGCGGGATCGAATGCGACATCCTCCCCGACGGCAGGCTCGACCTCGCCGACGACGTCCTCGCGAACCTCGAGTGGGTGCAGGCGAGCGTGCACGGGGGCCAGCGGATGCCGGAGCGGGAGATGACCAAGCGCGTGGAGGAGGCGCTGCGCAACCCCTCGGTGCGATGCCTCAGCCATCCGAAGGGCCGCTACATCAACCGCCGGCCCGAGAACGCCCTCAACCTCGAGCGTGTGTTCGAGGTCGCGCTCGAGGAGGGCGTCGCCCTGGAGGTCAACGGCCTGCCCCCGCGCCTCGACCTCAGCGGCGAGCACGTCCGCGACGCGCTCCGCGCCGGCGTGGAGATCGTGTGCTCGACCGACGCGCACTCGGTCGCCGGACTCGGCAACATGGGGCTTTCGGTCGCAACGGCGCGCCGCGGTTGGGCGACGGCCGCCGACGTCGTCAACACCCGTCCGTTAGGGGCGATCCTCGGCGGGTAGCTGGCCGGGCGTGTCTACCGAAGCAGCACCTGCAAGCACCACGCGAGAGAAACCGGCCGCCCGCTCCCGCCACAGCGCGATGCGCCTTCCTCGCACCACGGGGGGTGCCAGCGGGGTTGCGATCGTCATCCTCGGGCTGTGGGGAGCTTTGGTCCCGTTCGTCGGGCCGTACTTCCACTACGCGTTCGGCAACTACGACACCTGGCACTTCACGACCAACCGCCTGTGGCTCGACATCTTGCCGGGGGCGCTCGCCGTGATCGGCGGGCTGCTCCTGCTGCGAAGCGCGACCCGCAAGGGTGGCCTCTTCGGCGGTTGGATGGCCATTGTGGCCGGCGGATGGTTCGCGATCGGGCCGACGGTCAGCCTGCTGTGGAACAGCGCCGGCTCGCCGATCGGCCGTCCCGTCGGCGGGTCCGTGCAGCGGATGCTGGAGCTGCTGGGGTACTTCTATGGCCTCGGGTTCGCGATCGGCGCGCTGGCCGCGTTCGCCATGGGCCGCTTCGTCTCCCGCCCGCGGGTCGCCGAGGAGCCGTTCGTCGCCGCGGGTGCCGTGGCCGGCGAGGTCGCCGACCATCATCGCCGCCGGCCCGGCGGCATCTTCCGTCGCCGCCGCACGAGGGCCGCGGCGCAGGACAACGCCGCCGCGCAACAGGACACCCGAGCCGAGCAGGCCTAGCTCGGTCGGGGCCGACGGCGGCGGGCCCCGACCGAGCGAGCGCCGGCTACTTACTCCTTCCTGATCGCCTGCTGCGCGGGGCCCACGCCCTGGCCGGTTGCGGCGCCGGCGGTCGTGGCCGCGCGCGTCGCCTGGTTGGCGGTGGCCACCGGCAACGGCGTCGGCGAAAACATGCCCTCGTCGAACACGTTGCCCGTGTGGGGGGCGCCGATCGCGATCACGGTCGCGGCCGTGCCCGCGGCGTTGAACGACGTCGAGATGTAGTCGCCGACCATTGGACCCTGGGACGTGTCCGCGATGTCGCTCAGTGACATCGGGCCTGCCAGCTGCGTGGGCGCGCCCCAGTGCGCGCCGCCGTCTGGCGAGGAGATGAAGCCCACGTCGAGCTCGCAGGTGGCTTCGGTGCAGTCCGCGTTCGGGTACGAGTAGTACGTCAACGCGAGGTGCGCTGAGGCACCCGACGTGTTCGGATCGACGGCCAGGCCCGGGATGAAGTGGTCGACCCCGCTGCCGACGTCGTCGATGGGAACGCGGCTGACGGGGCTCCAGTTCGTCCCGTCCGCCGACGAGCTCAGCACGATGTCGTTGGCCGAGCACTTCGGCTCGAAGCGGCAGTCCTCCCACGCCACGTAGACGTTGCCGGTGGCGTCGATCTCGGCGCTCGGCAGCGGGCTCGTGCGCAGGTCGCCAGCGACCGGGTGGAAGCTGACCTTCGAGATCGGATTCTCGTGCGACCAGGTCTGACCGCCGTCGCTCGACACGAATGCGGAGATCGTCCCGTGCAGGCTCTCGAACGGCACGATCACGTCGCCGTCGGGCTGCACGACCGGCTGGCCGCCGAGCCCCTTGGGGTTGCCGGTGGGCGAGACCGGCGTGCTCCAGATCCGACCGCCATTCGACGACGAGCTCATGTACTCGAGGTCGCCTTGGGCGAAGTTGTCGAACTCCGTGTAGCAGTTCCCGTAGAACGGGCTGTCCGGGTGGTTGTCGCAGACCGTCCAGTTTTTGTCGAGATCGACCTTCTTGACGGCGGGCGGCGGGATCTGCACCGGCTCCCCGAACGATGCACCGCCGTCCGTCGAGCGGCTCACGAAGACCGTCGGGACACTCAGGCTCGGGAAGAGTGGGATAGAGGAGATCAGCCACGTGTTGTGCTTCGCGTCGAAAGCGACGCTGGGGTCGCTCACCCGCTCGAACGGACTGTCCGGGTCGCCGAACGGTCCGGCGTTGAACGTAAGACCGGGCAGGAAGCTCGACACGTCCCAAGTCGCGCCTCCGTCGGTCGAGCGCGCCCAGCCGATGTCGGACGCTCCACCGTTGAAGAACCGGCCGACCTGGAAGGTCGTCAGCACGGTCGAGCCGGAGGCGAACGTGTCGGGCTCGACCTCCGTCGCGTGCTGGCTCGAGGCGTTGGTGAACGGGTCCGCGCTGACCCGCGTGAGTGGGACCTGGGCGGCCGCCGAGGAGGCCGCAGCGAGGAGGGCGACGGTCGCGAGGGTCCCGAGCAGAGCGACCGATCGCACTGAGGCTGTGCGCATCATGCGCGCGGCTATACCCATGGCTGATGGGGGCGAACCCGCGCGCCCGAGTGGTCGTGCGCCAGACGCACCGCTCAGCGAGCGATGCGGACCCTCTCGCAGTCCGGGCTCACCGAGTCCTTCGCATCGACGGTGGCGCGGTCGAAGCCCGAACCGCAGCGCACGACATCCCTGGTCCCGTCGGCCGCCCGTATCACGTCGTTGCCGGGCCCGGCCGACAGGAAGTCGTGGCCGCGGCCGCCGATGAGGAGATCGTCGCCGCCCATGCCGCTGATGACGTCGTTCCCGGTTCCCCCGTTGAGGGTGTCGTCCTGCGCTCCGCCGCGCAGGCGGTCGTTCCCGGTTCCGCCGTTGTAGTCGGCTCTGACCGCGCTCGGGTCCGAGAGCGTGCCATCCGGGGCGCGCAGCAACGGGTCGGGACGTTGCGCCCGGTCGTTGCCGTTGTTGAGCGACACTTGCAGAACGGTGATGCCGGCGAAGTCACCGCAGAGCACGCCCTCGTTGTCGATGCCCGGCGTGCAGCCCGGCCCCGCGAAGATGCTCGCGTCCGAAGCGCCCGGGAAGCCCTTGTCCTCCAGCGAGTAGGCCTGCCGGTTCCCGGGTTCGCAGCCGTCGCACCGCGCGAGCCGCGGGTCGATCACGTTGGTCTCGCCCGGCGGAGCCTGCACCGTCACCGTGGCGCCGACGCGAGTAGCCGTGGGAACTGCGTGCGCGGCGGGCACGGCGACCAGGACGACCGCCACGGCAAGGATCACGATGTGCCCCGACTTCCTCACCCAGCCTCCTCAATCGGCAACACCGGGCGAAGTCCGAGCAGCATAGCGCTGCGGCGCTCCGGCTCGTGCGCGTGTAGCGTGGCGGCGGTGGAGGTCATCCGGGCGATCGGGCTCGAGATCGCCTACGAGCGCGCCGGCGCGGGGCCGCCGCTGGTGCTCGTGCACGGCGCCGGCGACGACAGCCGCGTGTGGCAGCCGCAGCTCGCCGCCTTGGCGGACGAGTTCACCGTCGTCGCCTGGGACGAGCCCGGCGCGGGGAGCTCCTCGGATATTCCCCGCGATTTCGGGATGGCGGGGTACGCCCATTGCCTGGGCGCTCATCGAGGCGCTCGCGGTCGCCCATTCGGCGCGCTGCTCACGTACTCCCGCGGCGTGAAGCGGCGATCGAGCCGCGACCTACGGCTGTGCCGACGACGGACACAGCGACCGTCCTCGGGTCGGTTGGCCTCGTGGCGTTCGCGGCCCGCTCGAGTTCGAGCGGGCCGTGCTCGACCTTCGATGAGGCGTGGTCGTAGCGGCGCCCCGTCGCTACGATCGCTCGAGGTCGCCGAGAGGAGTGATGACGATGGCGCTCAAGGCAACGGAGATCCTCGAGGTCGAGCGGGATGAGGGAATCGCGGTTCTCACGCTGAACCGCCCGGCGCAGCGCAATGCCCTGTCGCGCGAGTTGATGCGCGAGGTGGTCGCGGCGCTCGACGAAGTCCGCGGCGATGAGGCCGTGCGAGCCGTGGTGGTCGCCGGTCGCGGCCCCGCGTTCTGTGCCGGTCACGACCTGTCGGAGATGCTCGACCTTGGGCTCGAGGACTACCGCGAGATCTTCGCGCTCTGCACGCGGATGATGAACGCGATCCACGAGCTGCCACAGCCGGTGATCGCGCGTGTCCACGGCATGGCGACCGCGGCGGGCTGTCAGCTGGTGGCCGCCTGCGACCTGGCCGTCGCCGGCACCGAGGCGCGCTTCGCGACGCCGGGGGTGAAGATCGGCCTGTTCTGCACGACGCCGATGGTCGAGGTGGCGCGCTCGATCGGGCGCAAGCGGGCGCTGGAGCTGCTGCTCACCGGCACCGCGATCGACGCCGAGACCGCGGCCGCATGGGGGCTGATCAATCGGGTCGTGGCACCCGAGGACCTGGACTCGGCAACGAGCGAGTTGGCGCGCTCGATCGCCGCCGCGAGCCCGCTGACCGTGGCGATCGGGAAGCGCGCGTTCTACTCGCAGATCGACCTCGGCCTCGACGGCGCGTACGAGCACTGCCAGGCCGTCATGAGCGAGAACGCCACCGCGCAGGACGCCCAGGAGGGCATGTCCGCGTTCATCGAGAAGCGCACCCCGACCTGGCGGGGGTGCTGACGCCGCACCGCTCGGCGCCGAGAACCGGCGCCGAGAACCGGGCTCACCAGAGGCGATCCAGCGCCCCGCCCCGTCCCTCGCCGGGATCGCATCGCTGGAGCGGCACTGCGGGAATGTTCGCGAGCACCTCGTTGCGCTCGGCCGGGTCGCCGCGGCGAAGGTCCCAGTCCATCCCGTCCGGGTAGGCACCCACCACCAGCAGGTCGTCGCTCGCGCCGGCGTTGCAGTGGCCGGTGCCCGCCGGGAGGACCAGCACGTCGCCCGTCTGGACCGCGATCGTCTCGCCGCTCGGACCGCCCAGCGCCACGCGGGCGCTGCCCCCCACGATCCCCAGCACCTCGTGCGCGATCGAGTGGAAGTGGTGGAAGGAGAAGATGCCGTCCCGCCAGGCGCCCTCCCACCCATGGGCGGCGAAGAGGCCTTCGCACGCGGTCGGGTCGCGCGCGTCCTCCACGCCGTGGTAGATCACGACGGGCAGCCGCGAGTTCGGGATGCGACCGTCGTCCTCGAAGGTGTGGGTCTCGACGTCGGCGATCGCCTCAGTCCGGGTACTCGTCCTTGCGCCAGGCGCGGGGTTCGTCGGGCTGGGACTTCGGCGTTCGCGCGAGCAGGAACTGGTGATAGGGCGCAACGAACGGGTCGGGCGCCTGGACCGTGTAGGTGTGGTAGATGCTCCCGTTGTCACGCGCGAAGGCGATGAAGCTCGGGCCCTCGCGCAGGCCGTCCTCGAGCTTGGCTCCGACCTGACGGCCCCAGTCCTGCAGCCATTCCGGCGGGCTGTCGAGCATCTGCGTGAGCTCGGGGATCCCCTGTGCCTGCTCCGGCGTGAGGGCGAGCCCGTAGTCAAAGGGGAAGTCGCTCCCGTTGGTCGAGACGTAGGGGAACTGCCAGCCCATCCGCTGCTTGTAGGCCGTGAGGCGGTCGATGGGCGCGCGCGAGAAGCAGATCAGCGTCACGTCGCGATGGTTGAGATGGACGCGCGTGGCGTCGAGCTCGTCGCCCAGGTTCGAGCACCCGGGGCAGGCACCGACCTCGTAATCGGGGCCGAACATGATGTTGTAGGCAAGGAGCTGCGAGCGCCCGTCGAAGAGCTCGGCGAGCGTCTTGGGGCCGTCCTCGGTGTCGAACTCGTACTCCTTCTCCACCGGGACCCAGGGCAGCTGACGTCGCGCCTCGACGACTTTCTGACCGAGCTGGGCCTGCTCAGCCTCGAGCTTTGCCAGCTCGTCGCGCGCCGCCTGCCAGTCCTCTCGTGTTCCGATCTTGTGCTCGGACATCCTCCGCCTCCTTAGCCGCTTCGTTCTCAGCCTACGAGGCTCGGGCCGGCAGCCGTCCGGGCGGCGCTAGATCGTGATTGGCGCGACGAGGTTCTCGCAGCGCTGCTCGCGCAGGTTCTCTCAGAGCTCCCAGCGCTCGGCGAAGCGGACCGCCTCGTTGAGCATGTCCTCGTCGAACGCCTCGAACAACCTCCCCATCCCGGCGCCGGCATTGCACACCGAGCGCCAGGCACAGGCTGAGTTCGCCGGTCCCGACCAAACGGGGTCCGGACTGACGTCAGCGGCGCAGCCGCTCCTGGACGCTCATCGCGAGTCGCTGGGCGGACGCACCCGCCTTCTCCACCGTCGAGCCGGCCTGCGGGAGGGTCCCGAGCTGGCGGCCCA
>Ga0111539_10010822_pt1 | contig 11486 bp, 8 predicted proteins | sample RhiMethybrSRZTD1_FD_79667 | JGI IMG/M metagenome (GOLD analysis project Ga0111539, IMG submission 79667) | Populus rhizosphere microbial communities from Tennessee, USA - Rhizosphere MetaG P. TD hybrid SRZTD1 (version 2) (version 2) | ecosystem: Host-associated > Plants > Roots > Rhizosphere >...
AGCGGAGCGAGTCGAAGGGTCGAGCAGCGCACGGGCGGACGCCACCTGCGCGTCGGTCGCCGCCGGACTGGTGGCAAAGCGGACCAGCAGCCAGTATTCGCCTCGCGGCACGATCACGTGCACGTCGAAGGCGATCGGCTCGAGGTCGGTGTCACTGAGGTGAACCACGGCGCGCGCGAGTGATGCCGCATCGGCGAACTGTGCGACGACGGTTTGCGAGGCGGCGGGGACGGGCAGCAGTTTGAACGTGGCGTCGACGATCGCTGCGAGCGCGCCGAACGATCCGCTCATCAGTCGACCGAGGTCGTAACCGGCCACGTTCTTCACGACGTGTCCGCCGGCCTTGATGATCCTGCCGTCGGTCAGCGCCAGCGTCACGCCGATCAGCAGATCGCGCGGCGTCCCGAATCGGTGCCGCAGCGGCCCCGCATCATTGGTCGCGACGATCCCGCCGATCGTCGCGGCGTCGAATGCCGTGTCGATCGGCAGCCATTGCCCGCGCACCGCGAGTTGTCGGTTGACTTTGGTCAGCGCCGCGCCCGACTGGATCGTGGCGGTGAGGTCGCCGTGCCGGTGCGCGACGATGCGATTCAGCCGCGACGTTTTGATGATGCAGTCGACGTGACCGGAGGCACGCCCCCAATCGAGTTTCGTCCCGGCTCCGCTGACGATGGTCGACCGCCGCCCCCGCGACGCGTCCGCGAGCGCGGCCGCGAGCTTTTCGGGCGTGTCGGGTTCGTGAACGGCAGCGGCTGTCGTCATGCGTCGACTAGAACCGATCGGCGAGACCCGCGGCCTCGACCGGATGCTGCCGATACGGACCTGGCACTTCGCCGCACAGACGCGGCGTCGGCAGGACCTTGCCCGGATTGCACAGACGCTGCGGGTCGAACGCGTCGCGCACGCGCTGCATCATGTCGAGATCGTCGTCGCTGAACATCTGCGCCATGAACTGCTTCTTGTCCGCGCCGACGCCGTGCTCGCCCGTGATCGATCCGCCGAACTCGACGCAGTAGCCGAGAATCTCGCCGGCCACTTCTTCGGCGAGCGTCGCCTGGCCCGGGATCTTCTCGTCGTAGCAGATCAGAGGATGCAGGTTGCCATCGCCCGCGTGGAAGACGTTCCCGATCGGCAGACCGCACCGTTGCGACAGCTCGCGGATCTTTTCCAGCACGTCGGGCAGCTTGGTTCGCGGGACGACGCCATCCTGCACGTAGTAGTTCGGCGACACGCGACCCATCGCCGCAAAGGCCGCCTTGCGCCCTTTCCAGATGCGCAGGCGCTGATCTGCGTCAGCGGCAATCTCCACGGTCGTGGCGCCCGCTCGACGGCAGATCTGTTCGACCGTTGCGAAGAGCTCGTGCACCTCCGGCGCCGGACCATCGAGCTCGACGATCAGGATCGTGTCCGCCGGTGGGAAGTTCGGATGCACCGCCGCTTCCGACGCGCGGATCGCGAGCGCGTCCATCATCTCCACCGCGGCGGGCACGATGCCCGCGGAGATGATGTCCGACACCGCAGCGCCAGCCTCGCGTATCGAGTCGTACGCGGCGAGCAGTGTCTGCACGGTTTGCGGCTTGCGCAGGATGCGCACGGTGATCTTCGTCACGATTCCCAGCGTGCCCTCGGAGCCGATGATCAGGCTGAGAAGATCGGGACCGGGCGCGTCAGGTGCCGTACTCCCGATCTGCACGAGATCACCGTTCGGGAGGACGAGGTCGACCGCGAGTACGTGATGCACCGTGAACCCGTACTTCAAACAATGCGCGCCGCCTGAATTCTCCGCCACGTTGCCGCCGATCGAGCACACCTGCTGGCTCGATGGATCGGGCGCGTAGTAGTAGCCGTGCGGAGCGACCAGCCGCGTGATCTCCAGGTTGGTCACGCCAGGCTCGACGGTCACCTGCCGGTTCGGGAGATCGATCGCGACGACGCGATTCATGCGGGCCAGACTGATGACGACGCCACCCGCCACCGGCAGCGCGCCTCCGGAGAGTCCTGTCCCGTGGCCACGCGCGACGAACGGGATGCCCTCGCGCGCGCAGATGCGCACGACCCGTTGCACTTCGTCAGCCGACCCGGGAAGGACGACCAGCGCCGGCGTCTGCCGCAGCGCGGGCAGTCCGTCGCACTCATAGGCGAGGAGCTGAACCGGATCGTTCAGCACCGCCTGGTCGCCGCAGATGTCACGGAACTCGGAGACGAGAGTGTCGTTCACGCGTGAACCCAGAAACGCAGCGTCGTTCACGGCTGCCGCACGGACTCAATGGTACACTCGCCGCGGATGAGGATCCGCCTGGATTACGGTACGGAAGGGCTCGACGTCGACCTTCCCGAGGAACGCATCACCGTGATCGAACCCGTGCATCGACCCGCGGTTCCCGACGCGCAGGCCACGCTCCGCGCGGCCATCCGGTCGCCGATCGAGTCTGCGCCGCTCGAGCAGATGGCTCGCGGCAAGCGACGCGTCGCCATCTCGGTCTGCGATATCACGCGGGCGCAGCCGCGACGCGACATGCTGCAGGCGCTGTTTGCCGAGATGCCGGACGTCCGACGGGCGGACGTCACGATCCTGATCGCCACCGGCACACATCGCGTCAACACGCAGGACGAGCTCGAACGCATGCTCGGTCGCGACATCGTCCACTCCTGCCGCGTGATCAATCACGATAGCCGCAACCCTGACGTCCTCGAATTCGTCGGCACGACGAGCACCGGCGTGCGCGTCCTGCTGAATCGCGAATGGCTGCGGGCTGATGTGCGCATCACCACCGGCTTCGTCGAGCCGCACTTCTTCGCCGGCTTCAGCGGCGGACCCAAGATGGTCGCGCCAGGCCTCGCGGCGCTCGAGACAGTCATGACGCTGCACGACGCGAGGCGCATCGGCCATCCGAACGCCACCTGGGGTGTCACGGAAGGAAACCCGATTCACGACGACGTCCGAGAGATCTCGCAGATGGCGCCGCCGCATTTCGCCGTCGACGTCACGCTGAATCGCGATCAGAAGATCACCGCCGCATTTGCCGGCGCTCTGCTGGCGGAACACCGCGTGGCCTGCGCGCACGCGAAGCAGACCGCGATGCGTGCCGTGCCATCGCCGTTCGACGTCGTGCTGACGACCAACTCGGGATACCCGCTCGATCAAAACCTGTATCAGGCCGTCAAGGGGATGTCGGCGGCCGCGAAGATCGTGAAGAGCGGTGGGACGATCGTCTGCGCGGCCGAATGTCGCGACGGCCTGCCGAATCACGGCAGTTATGGCGCCGTCCTTGCCTCGCAGCCTGATCCGGCGGCGCTGCTCGCGATGATCAACGCCCCCGGCTACGCCGCGGCCGATCAATGGCAGGTGCAGATCCAGGCGCAGATTCAGCTCAAAGCCAATGTGTTCGTGAAGACCAGCGGTCTCGGACCCGATCAGCTGCGCGCCGCGCATCTGTGTCCGACCCACGATGTCGCGGCGTCAGTCCGCGAGGCGCTCGCGCGCGCCGGTCGCGACGCAACACTCTGCGTCCTTCCTCAGGGACCGCAGACCATTCCTTATCTCGATGCGTCCGGATCCTGAATCAATGCTCACCGACACTCACGCACAAGCCACGCAGCTCGATACCGAATTCAAGCGCGGCCTCGGCCTCTACGCGTCGACGATGGTCGTCGTCGGGTCGATGATCGGGTCGGGCATCTTCATCGTCTCGGCGGAGATGGCGAGACAGACAGCGAGCCCCGGCTTGCTGCTGACGGCGTGGATCGTGACGGGACTGCTCACGGTCGCGGCCGCCCTGTCCTATGGCGAACTCGCTGCAATGATGCCGCGCGCTGGAGGACAGTACGTCTACATCCGCGAGGCGTTCTCGCCGCTGTGGGGATTTCTGTACGGCTGGACGCTGCTGCTGGTCATCCAGACGGGAACGATCGCAGCCGTCGCCGTCGGCTTCGCGCGCTACACGGGTTATCTGCTTCCTGCCATCTCCGAAGAGCGCTATATCGTCCCGCCCATCCATCTCAGCTCGGGATACGCGCTCTCGCTGTCGACCGTGCAGCTGCTCGGCATCGCGCTCGTCGCGCTGTTGACGTGGACGAACACGCGCGGGCTCGACTGGGGCAAGGTGATTCAGAACGTCTTCACGACGACCAAGGGCGGTGCGCTGATCGCATTGATCGCGGTCGGATTGTTCCTCGGCTGGAACGCGAATGCGGTAGGGCCGAACTTCGGGGACATGTGGACGCCGCGAGGCGGGGTGGCGCTTGCGCCCGGGCTCGATGCGACGACGACGTACGGCATGTTCATCGCGCTGGCGGTCGCGCAGGTCGGGTCGCTCTTCTCCGCCGACGCGTGGAACAACATCACGTTCACGGCCGGTGAAGTGAAGGAACCGCGCCGCAACATTCCCCTGGCGTTGGCGTTCGGGACCGGGATCGTGATCGCACTCTACCTGCTCGCGAACGTCGCGTATCTGGTGACGCTTCCATTCGATGCGATCCAGCACGCACCGGCGGACCGCGTGGCGACGGCAACGCTGGAAGCGATCTTCCCGGGACTCGGCGCCGGGCTGATGGCCGTGTGCATCATGATCTCGACGTTCGGCTGCAACAACGGTCTGATCCTCGCCGGCGCGCGCACCTACTACGCGATGGCCCGCGATGCGATGTTCTTCCGGCGCGTCGGAACCTTGAACGAGCACAAAGTCCCGCAATGGGCGCTCATCGTGCAGGGGATCTGGGCGTCGTTCCTGATTCTGCCGCGGACGTACAACACGGCGACTCAAACGTACGGAAACCTGTACGGCGACCTGCTCACGTATGTGATCTCGTCGGCGCTCATCTTTTACATCCTGACGATCGCCGGACTGTTCCGCCTGCGCGCCACGCGTCCCGACGCACCGCGCCCGTACAAAGCATTCGGCTATCCCGTCGTGCCGGCGTTGTACATCGTGTGCGCCGCCGTGCTGCTGGTCGTGTTGTTCACATACCAGACGGCGACCACATGGCCCGGGTTGATCATCATCCTCACAGGCGTGCCCGGCTATCTGTTCTGGCGCCGCAAGGCGTAATCGCGCTCGCGCTCGTCGCCGCGTGCGCGGTTCCGCCGCCAGCGGTGGTTCCGCGAGGTCCTGCCGTCTTCGCCGTTGTGACCTGGAACATGCACGCGGGTCGCGGCGACCTGCCACGATTGCTCGATGATCTCCAGAGCGGTCGCGCGACCGGCGTTCCGGTTCGCGATTACGCGCTGTTGTTACAGGAAGCGATCGAGCGCGGCGAGCACGATGTCGTCGCGATCGGCAAGGCGCGCAATCTCTCGACGTTCTTCAGCGAGGTACGCCGCTCATCGCGCGCAGTCAGCGGCAACGCGATCGTGTCGACGCAACCGCTGCTGATGCCGTCGGTGATCGATCTGCCGCGACAGCGTCAGCGGCGCGGCGCCGTTGCCGCGACAATCGAGCTCTCCGGGGCTCGTGTGCTCATGATCAACGCGCACTTCGAGAATCGGGCGAGCCTGCTTCGCGCGCTGTTCAGCGACACCGCGCGCGGCCGCCAGGCCGATGCGCTACTGGGCGCGCTTCCCTCCGCCGGAACCATCGTTCTCGGCGGCGACTTCAACACATGGCTCGGCCCAACGGAACCAGCGTGGCGAAAACTGGCCGCCCGTTTTCCGGACACGCCCGGCGGCCCATTCGAGCCGACGTTCCGCGGTCGGCTCATCCTCGATCATCTGTTCTTCGATGTGCCCGACCAGTGGCAGATCGTGCGACTGGTCGCGAAAGAAACGTACGGATCCGATCACTCGCCGGTGATCGGGATCATCTCTTGGTTCGCTCCTGGCGCGCCACCCGCGCCATCTCCTCGTACGTCTCCTTGATCTTGTCGAGATCCTCTTCCTCGAGCTCCTCCAGGTCGAGCAGCTCGTTCTTCGCCTTGCCGATGGCGCGGATGATCTCGTCCAGCTTCACCTGCGTCGCTTCCGAGTCGCGGTTCTGCGTGCACTGAATCAGAAACACCATCAGGAACGTCACGACCGTCGTGCCGGTGTTGATCACCAGTTGCCAGGTGTCGCTGTAATGGAAGATCGGACCGGTGACGGCCCACACCGCGATCACCGACCCCGCGATGATGAACGCGGCCGGCCGGCCGGTCGCGTGCGCCGTCCATTTCGCGAAGCGAGTGAAGCGCGACTTGGGTTTGGTTGGTCGCATGAGGCCCTCTGACGCACAAGGAATCGGGGATCGGGAATCAGGATTCAGGGCTGGGCCAGGAATCAGAACCGCCGTAGGAACGAGCTGATCCCTGCACCCCGATGGCTGGACCAGCCCTGAATCCAGACACCTGATCCCTGATTCCTTCGGGATGCTAGTGCGTCATCGCATGCAGCAGCACGTCGATCCCGAGCGCATAGCCGTCCGGCGAGAACTGGTAGAAGAACGCGGGATCCTCGCCTTCGCGCTCCCATGAATCGGCGACGTCCGTGTTGTGCGTCATGACGACCATCACGCGGCCGTGCTTGTCGCGAATGACGCGCAGATCGGCATGCGGGCTGTCGTCGCCGCGCTCGGACGTCGTCTGGCCGCCGACGCGACGCCAGAACTGGATGTTCGTGATCTGCGGGATCTTGTGCAGCTCGAAAAGCGTCCGCAGCATCGGATCATCCATCTGCACGTCCTCGATCGGATACTCCGACGGCGGCAGCACCCGCGTGATCTGGCTCGCCCACTGATTCCACGCTTGCGTGCCCCAGAAGTCGTCGACCCAGAAGAAGCCGCCCTTCAGCAGATACGTCCTCAGCTTCTCGATCTCGTCGTCATCCAGGCCGATCGTGCCCACGTCGGAGGCCATCACGAACGGACAGTTGAACAGCGTATCGTCGGTCAGTCGGACGACGTAGTGCAGCGGCTCGTGGTCGGGATCGCGGGTGACACGCGTCTTGGTCAGCTCCGACAAGCGCGTCATCAGATTGATTTCCGCGTACGGATAATCGGTTCGCCAGCCGATGCCGGACGGTTCCATCCGCACGCTGCGATAGGCGATGCGGCAGAAGATGAACGTCGCATCGGGCATGTGCTCGGGGGCATAGCGCGGCGGGATGGTTCCTTCGCGATAGAAGAACCCACCGCGCTGCGCGAACGCAGCTGCGCCGGCGATCGATACCAGAGCCACCAGCGTAACCCCGAACCGCAGCCACCTGCCGTTCATGGGCGCAGCGTAACGCGATCCGTGGACGGAAACAACACCGGGAGCGCGGATGCATGGGTGAACACGCAGCGCGTGTCATGTGCGCAACCTGGCACAACCAGCACGCGGTGATGCGCCCCCAGCCGCGCGTTCACATGCGCGGCGAACACCTGCCCGCGCTCCAGCCGCGACGAGCCTTGTGCCATCGCCGCGCAGCCGGTGTCGAGCCCGCGCATCGTGGTGTTGTCGAGAGCCCCGAGAAGATAGGTCACAGGACGTGAGGCCAACTGCCGCGCGAGATCATCCGCAGTCAGTCGCGCCGCTGATCCCTTCCGGTCACGCAGGCCATACGGCCAGTCATCGAAGATGTTGCAGCCGGCTGCGGGCGACCCGTGCGACGCGGGCCGTTCTGGATCGGGGTAGGCGTAGCTGGACGGACTCGCGACGACATACCGAACCGGCGACTCTCCTCCAGAGGCGGCGCCGGCATACTTGTCGCGCCGTAGCCCGTGGCGAAGGCGAATGGTCCGCGAGATCGACTCGTGGACTTGATTCGCCATGCTGTAGCGCGTGACGAACTGTCCGCCAGCCGAATGGCCCGCGACGACGATCACAGACAGGTTCGGGAACAGATCCTTTCGCGCAAGCTGAGTGAGCACTCGATCGACGACGTCGAACGTCGTCAGCCGATCGTCGTCAGCGGCGGTCCCTCCGGCCTGCCATCCGTTGTTTGCCTCACAGCCCCAGTTGGCTTCGTGCTCCTCGAGCACGTCGTCGCAGAGGCCGCCGTCGTTCGAGGAAAAACGCGGCGCGATGATGATGGTGTCGTCGAGGACGTGCGCCAGCTTTGCTGCCTCCACCGCTGCGTCGAACGCGTGCTCCGCGTCGCGCCCGGAACCGTGGATCACGACGAGGGCGCGCGTGACTTTCGATGACGCCGCGTCGATCGGATGCGTGGTCATCATCCGCACGTGGTGCGTCGCGTCGAGCGCGAATACCGCTGCCAGCGCAACGAGCATCATGGGGATTTGAACAAGCCGACCACGTCGGGCTTCACGACCTTGCCCATCGCGTTGCGCGGCAGCGCCGCGACGGTCGTCAATGCGCGAGGCACCTTATAGGGAGCCATCAACGTCTTCGCCCACCGCTGCAGCTCGTCGAGTGAGAGGATCGCTCCGTCCTCCAGTTCCACGGCCGCGGCGACGCGCTCGCCCCAATCGCCATCCTGCAATCCGACGACGGCGCATTCGGCGACGGAGGGATGCCTGCGCAGGACTTCCTCGATCTCCAGCGCGGATACCTTGAAGCCGCCGGTCTTGATGATGTCGACGCTCGTGCGACCGAGCAGTCGATAAGAGCCCTCCTCGACGACCGCGACGTCGCCGGTGCGAAACCAGCCGTCGCGAAACGCAGATTTCGTCTCCTGCGGACGATTCCAGTACTCCAGAAAAACGTTGGGTCCGCGAATCTCGAGCTCGCCAGGAGTGCTCTCCGGGACTGGTGCTCCGTTCTCGTCCACCAGGCGGACGTCGACTCCGGGAAGAGGTTGCCCGACGAATCCCGCCCGGCGCTGACCATCGAGCGGATTGGAGAGCGCCATGCCGATCTCGGTCATGCCGTAGCGCTCGAGGAGCGTCTGTCCACTGATCTCACGCCAGCGCTCGAGCGTCTGCACGGGCAGCGCCGCCGAACCGGACATCATCAACCGCAGGCCGCGGACGCCGTCCGATCGCGCGCGCCGTACCTCCGGCGACGCCGCTTCCCACGAGGCGATCAGCCGGTGGTAGATCGTCGGCACCGCGGTGAAAACCGTGATCTCGCCGGAGGCCAGACGCTCCCACACCTTCTCTGCGTCGAACGCCGGGGGCATCTCGCACGTCGCGCGCACGGCGAGCGCCGATCCGAGGCCATTGATGATGCCGTGCACATGGTGAAGCGGCAGTACGAGCAACAGGCGATCGCTCGTCTTCCAGCCCCAGGCGCTGACCAGCGATGCGATCTGCGCGCCGATGTTCGCGTGCGTCGTCACCGCGCCCTTGGGACGGCCCGTTGTGCCGCTCGTGTAGACGATCAATGCGCGGCGAGGGGACCCGATGTGAGGTGTCGACTCGAGCGGCGCCGTCGCGAACGCGTCGGTCGTCATCAGGCAGCGCACGCCTGTTGCGTGAGCAACCGGACCCGCGGTGCCGGCAAATGTCGGATGCGCAACGAGCGTCTGTGCGCCTGAATCCCGAATGACGTACTCGAGTTCTGCGGGTGGATACGAGACCGCGAGAGGCACCGCCACGCCGCCCGCGCGCCAGATGCCGCGCTGCACGGCGACGTACGCGAACGTCGGCGGCACGAGAAAGGCGACTCGGTCCTGTTCGAGATCGGGCCGACCACCAAGCAGCGCCGCCGCGACGCGGCGCGAGGCGAGGTCGAGGTCGTCGTAGGAAAACGTGCCGTCGGACGCGATGACCGCGGGACGGTGGGTCGTCATGCCCTCAGCCTATACCACCCCGAACGTTCGAGTGCGGCGCGGACCGTCCGCCTTCGCCAAAGGCTACGGCGAGACAGGTTTACGGTCGGCGAAATGCGTATGATATGGCGGACGCGAAGCAGGAGGTTCACCGTGGTAGGACGTCGTGATTTCTTCAAGGGCGCCGCTGCCGGCGCAGCGGGCCTCGTCGTCGGCGGTTCGGCTGCACCGACCGAGACCGAAGCGGCAGTCGTTCCGCGACCAAGCGTCCTGCCACCGACGGAAGCGGACGTGCAGGCGGAGTTCGGCCTGCCCCGAGCGGAGGCGAGCGGCGTCGCACTGCAACAGGAGGGGACCGCGCAGGTCACGACCGAGTCGGAGCCCGCATCCGATTTCATGGTCGACGTCCTCAAGAAGCTCGATTTCGAATACGCCGCGATCAACCCGGGCTCCGCGTTCGTGGGACTGCACGAGTCGTTCATCACCTACACGGGCAACAAGAACCCCGAGCTGCTCACCTGCCTGCACGAGGAAGCCGCCATCGCGATGTCGCACGGCTACGCCAAGGCCGCAGGCAAGCCGATGCTCGCGATGGTTCACGGCGTGGTCGGTCTGCTGCACGGATCAATGGCGCTGTTCCAGGCATGGGCCGATCGCGTTCCGCTGTTCCTCATCGTCGGCATGCATCGCAATCCGACCGGCATCGTCAACCTGCCGCACAGCGCGCAGGACCTCGGCATCATCGTCCGCGACTTCGTGAAGTTCGACGACGAGACCACGACGCTGGAGCGGTTCGCGGAGTCGGCGATGCGCGCGTATGAGATCGCGATGACGCCGCCGCGCGGTCCGGTGATGCTCGTCGTGCCGACGGAATTGCAGGAAGAGCGCATCTCGCGGCGAGAGCGTCCGCGGGTGCCGGAGCTCGCACGACTGTCGCCGCCGGTCGGCGATCCCAACGCGGTGCGCGAAGTCGCGCGGATGCTCGTCAACGCCGAGACGCCGCTCCTGATGCCGCGCAAGGTCGCGCGAACGCAGCAGGGCTGGGACGCGATGATCGAGCTCGGCGAGCTGCTGCAGTGCCCGGTCGATCCGGGTGGGTATGGTTCCTGGCAGAACTTCCCCACGTGGCATCCGCTCTGGGGGAATGGCGGATCCGCCTATCGTCCCGACGTCACGGTGGCGATGGAGATGAACGACATGTCGCAACTGGCGCGCAACGCGCGCGCGCAGGGGCGCAAGACGATCAGCATCTCCTGCGAACATCTGTTCGGCCACAGCAACATTCACGACTACGGCCGCTACGCGGAAGTCGATCTGATCATCGCCGCCGACGCCGAAGCCACGCTCCCGACATTGATCGAGGAAGTGAAGAAGCTGGTCACCGCCGACAAGCGTCGCGCGTTCGAGGAGCGCGGCACACGCGTGGCTGCTGCGCATCGCGACGCGCATGCACGCTTCATCGACACGACGCGATACGGCTGGGACGCGAGCCCGATCAGCGTGCCGCGCATGATTGGCGAGCTGTCGGAGCAGATCAAGAACGACGACTGGGCGCTGGTGTCGGGCAGTCAGTTCACGATCGAGACGCAGCGACGGCTGATGAACTTCGATCGTCATTACCGCTACAACGGCGACAATGGCGGCTTCGGCGTCGGCTACGACACGCCGGCGTCGATGGGCGCGGCGCTGGCGCACAGCAAACGCGGCCGGCTGCCGATCGCGATCGTCGGCGACGGCGATCTGAACTTCTCGCCGGGATCCCTGTGGACGGCGGCGCACCACCGCATCCCGCTGCTCTACGTCGTGCACAACAACCGCGCATACCACGCGGAAGTGATGATCGTGCAGCGGATGAGCGGCAATC
>Ga0111539_10010823_pt1 | contig 11486 bp, 11 predicted proteins | sample RhiMethybrSRZTD1_FD_79667 | JGI IMG/M metagenome (GOLD analysis project Ga0111539, IMG submission 79667) | Populus rhizosphere microbial communities from Tennessee, USA - Rhizosphere MetaG P. TD hybrid SRZTD1 (version 2) (version 2) | ecosystem: Host-associated > Plants > Roots > Rhizosphere >...
CGCAGCAACTGCTGACGGAAGCCACAGGGCCGCTCTCGACGATTCCCGGCATCCGCGCGATCCCACTCACTCCTCCGCCGCTCCCTGGTGGAGGGGATTTTCCCGTCGATCTGGTGATCGCCTCGGCGGCACAGCCGCAGCAACTCGAGGAGATCGCGGGCCAACTGGTGCAGAAGGCCTTCGCCAGCGGTCTGTTCATCTTCGCCGATGCCGACCTGAAGTTCGATCAGCCCCAGACGGAAGTCGTCTTCGACCGCGACAAGCTGCGCTCGCAAGGCGTTGATCTCGGCCAGGCCGGCCGGGATCTGTCGATTCTGATCGGTGGTAACTACGTCAATCGATTCAGCATTCAGGGGCGGAGCTACAAGGTGATTCCGCAGATCGAGCGGGCGGACCGGTTGACGACGGATCAACTCTCGCAGTTGTACATCACCGGGTCCGACAAGAAGCTGGTGCCGCTGTCGACGTTTGCGACCTTGCGGACATCCGCGGAGCCGCGGGAGCTGAAGAAGTTTCAACAGCTCAACGCGGTGCGCATTCAGGGGGTGATTCCGCCGCCGGTGCCGCTCGACCAGGCGCTGCGGTTCCTCGAAACCGAAGCCAAGGCGATCCTGCCGCAGGGTTTCACGATTGACTATGCCGGCGAGTCCCGACAACTGAGAACCGAGGGCGGTAATTTCCTCGGCACATTTCTCCTGTCCGCGATTCTGATCTATCTCGTCCTCTCGGCTCAGTTCGAAAGCTTCCGCGACCCGTTCATCGTGCTGGCGGGGTCGGTGCCGCTGGCTGTGGCCGGAGCGCTGCTCTTCTCGTTCCTCGGGTGGACGACGCTCAACATCTACAGCCAGGTGGGTTTGATCACACTGGTCGGCCTGGTCTCCAAGAACGGCATCCTGATCGTGCAGTTCGCCAATCACCTTCAGGAGACTGGAAAAGAGAAGCTCGCCGCGATCATCGAGGCCGCCGCTACGCGGCTTCGCCCGATCCTGATGACCACCGCCGCCACGGTCGTGGGCCACTTCCCATTGGTGCTCGCCACCGGCCCTGGCGCGGGTGCACGCAACAGCATCGGCATCATGCTCGTGACCGGGATGATCATCGGCACGCTCTTTACGCTGTTCGTGGTGCCGTCGATTTACATGCTCGTCGCACGGACTCGGGTCGCGGTCGTCGAGGCAAAGCGCACGAGTGACCGGCGGCGTGTTCCGGAACTGGCGGAGGCGGTATGACGCGCCGCAAGGACAGAGGAGTCACAACGATGAAGGGCAATTATTGCAGCCAAAGAATAGCAACGCTCGTCGCCGTCGGCGCCCTGATGACGGCAACCACGGCCGCTGCGCAGGTCTCTCCAGCGGTGCTGGCGAGCAGGCCAGCCGACACGACAGCGGAGACGGTCCGATTGACGCTCGAGGACGCCGTGCGTCGTGCCGTCGAACACAATCCCGATCTCGAGGTCGTTCGGCTCGGCACCGAGGTTGACGCGGCCCGCGTGGGCGAGAGCGCCTCCGCCTTCTTGCCTGTCCTGGGGACGGTTCTCGGTCGGTCGAGCATTTCCACGCCACCGTCGAACTCCCTCCTGGGCGATCGTGGCGTGGACGTCGGCGACATGTTCTCATCCACCGGCGTCAGGCAACGGCTGCGGTGGGGCGCTGGCACGTGGAGCCTCTCGTGGGACACCTCGCGAACGACGACCAACAATCCGATCAGCAGTTTCGATCCGTCACTCCAGTCGGGTTTTCAGGTCGCCTTTTCGCAGCCGTTGTTCAAGGATCGGCGGATCGACTCGGCGCGACAGCAGTACATCATCGCCAAGCGGAATCAGGAGAGCTCGGAGCTTCGGTTCCGTGAGACCGTCGTGCAAACGGTTGCTGCGGTCAAGCAGGCGTATTGGACTTTTAAGGCCACGGTTGCGAATGTTGCGGTGCAGCGGCGCTCGCTGGAGCTTGCGGAGGAGCTCTCACGACAGAACCGGGTCCGCGTCAACGCCGGGCAGGTACCGCCGCTGGATCTCGTTCAGGCGGAAGCCGAAGTCGCGCAACGGCGCGAGAACCTGATCCGCGCCAACACGACCGCCGAAGACGCCGAGGATCGGCTGCGGCGGCTCATCATCGATCCGGCTGATGCGTCATTCTGGCGGGTGCGGCTCGACCCGGTTGATGAACCGAGCGATCGTGGCCTGCAGCCCGATGTTGAGACCGCCGTTGCCAAGGCGCTCAAGGGGCGCTACGACATCGCTCGCGCCGGGTACGACCTGGAGAACGCGCGGACCAATGTCGAGTTTCTCAGCAACCAGAAGCTCCCGGACGTGCGGCTCGAGACGTCGTACGGCGGCACCGGGCTTGGCGGCACTCAGTTCCTGCGCACCGGAGGTTTTCCGGGAACGGTGACCGGGACGCGCGACCGAAGTTTCGGCCATGCGCTCGGCCAGGCCTTCACGCCCGACTTTCCAACATGGAGCGTTGGCGTCACCGTGAGCTATCCACTGGGGCGCAGTTATGAAGAGGCCGGGCTGGCGCGGGCGGAAATCGAACGCCGGCAGGCGGCGCAGCAAATCGCCAGCCTTCAGCTGCAGACCGCCGAAACGGTGCGCCAGGCGGGCCGGCAGGTGCGGAGCACCGCCGAGCGGGTCGACGCCGCGCGCGCGGGCGCGACGCTGGCCGAGCAGCGCTTCGATGCGGAGCAGCGGCGGTTCGATGTCGGGCTTTCCACAACCTTCCTCGTCACTCAAGCGCAGCGGGACTTGCTGCAGGCGCAGGTGAATCTGCTTCAGACCACGCTCGACTACGAGTCGTCGCTCGTCAACTTCGAGGCCGTGCAACAGGCGCCGCCGCTCACCGCCGGCGACACCGTGGGCGTGCGCGGGTCTGGTATCGTTCTGCTGCCAACGTCCGCGCCGCGAGGCGTCTTCCGTCCGGGTGCAGGAGCCGGACTGCCATGATGGCGGCCCGTGGAACCCACGCCATCGAAACCGTTTCCATCAGCCTGGTGCAGCGAATCCGCGAAGAGTTCGAGGGCTCGCCGGGCCTTCAGGTGACGGTCGACGAGGCCGTTCGATTCTGGGCACTCGACGAGCTGACGTGTGAGCGAGTGTTGACGGAGCTCCTTGCCTCGGGGTTTCTGGTCCGGGGCGTCGATGGCCGCTATCGACAGACGTCTATCGCGATACCGTTGGTCTCAAGGGGCATTCACATGGGAGAGAGCATTCAACAGACAATCGTGCGTGAAGTATCCGCGTGGCCGGGCGTGAGTGCAGGACCACACCGGTTCGGCGGCGTCGAGCTCAGGTTCGGACAGCGCGAGCTGGGACATCTGCACGGCAATCGCCTCGCTGACTTGCCATTTCCACTACTGGTCCGGGAAGAGCTCGTCACGACAGGCCAGGCTGAGCCCCATCGCGTCTTTCCGGATTCCGGGTGGGTCAGCGTCTTCATTCGCGACGCATCAGATGTCCGTCGTGTGATCGCGTTGTTCCGGTTGAATTACGAGCGGCCGTGGGTCGACCGAACGCGAAAAGGGCCGGATCGTAGGCCCGACCTTCAGGTCGGGCGCCCGAGCTGAAGCTCGGGCCTACACTGACATGAGGCGGCGGACCTCTTCGCAGTCCGTGTCGGACGGCAGTCCGAACCCGCGGCTGAACGGGGCTCCTCGTTGTTGTCGGTCACGATGTACTGGCGCAGCTCCGGACCGACGGCTTCCAGCCAATAGCGAAGTGGCCGATGACGGGGAAGTGCCGCAACGGTCTTCGTCCGGAATGCGATGCGTATGCAGCGTGGTCCGACATGGGAGGGAGCTCGATGCCATACGATTTCCTGATCGACACCTACGAAACGGAACGCGTCAAGGTGGTCAGCGTCTGGAGTGAGTTCACCGACGAGGATCTCCCGGTGCGTCCGCACCGGCGCGACCCTCGAGGCCGCAGCGTGCACGAGCAGATGGTCCACCAGTGTGTGAGCGAAGATCTCTGGTTTCGCGGCATGTTGGGCATCGATGTCGGCGCGCCGCCCTTGCCGCAGCAGGAAACCCGTCTGGAATTCATGAAGCGCTACGCGGAAGATAGCGGGAAGCGCCTCGCGATGCTGCGTGAGAAGCGCGATCCGTGGTGGGAGGAAGAGACGAGGTTCTTCGATGTGCGCCGATCGCGAGCGTGGGTCATGACGCGGCGGCTGACCCATACGTCGCACCACCGCGGGCAGCTGATGGCCATGCTCCGGATGCTCGGGCATGATGTGCACAGCAACTACGGGCCCACGGCCGATACGGGCGGCCTGATGCAAAACAACGCGCCGACGATCTACGCGTACGCGAGTCTGCAAGCGCTGTTCGAGAACGAAGCGGCCGCCGGTGCGAAAGCGGCATTGCCGGGGGCGCCGGGCAAGCCCGTCACGGAGCGCCCGCTGCGCGATACAATGCCCTGAGCCGTGTCGTGACAGGGAGAATCTCAGGGACCATCGAGCACAATCAGCCGGCTCGGTCGCAGCCTGAACTCAGCAAGTCCTTGTGCGACAATAGTTCGCTCTCGTCCCGACAGCTACACCAATCGCGCACTACGCGGACGACGTTGTCTTCTCGTCTCCCTTCATTGAGAAGATCGGGACGAGCCCTTCAGGCGCCGTCTTTGGGAGGGAAGCCTTAGTTGCGTACTTCAAAGCGGCTCTCGCGAAGTACCCCACACTGACTTTCCGCTTGCACGCCGTTCTTTGCGGCATCAACAGCGTCACACTGTTATATGAGAGCGTAAGCGGATTGCTGGCGGCGGAAACGATGATACTGAACCAACGACACCAGGTCAGCTGTGTTCTGGCGCAGTATGACAAAGTGTGAACTGGCCCTATCTCTTCGCCTTGACTCGGCCCGCCGTCTCACCAGGTCCACGGGGGACGCCCGAGGCCGTCGTCAACACCACGGCGCGCTCGATCGCATTTTCGAGCTCCCTCCATCGGCGGCGGGAGCGATCGGTTGTAATCGTTTCTCACAAGCTTCACAAGACTCTCCTGCTGCGTCCATACCCACATCACCGGAGGAATCCCGGCGGCGAACCACACGCCAGCCGTGTTGCTGGTGTGACGCACCGGGCTGGGGCATTCCTGCCTGCACAGAACTCAAACAGCTGTTGCCATTGGAGGTAACACGCGCTGCGAGAATCGCAGACGCGTCCTCGCTCACTTCCCACATCTTTGGTCTGGCCACGCGGTGTGAGGGTCGAGCGCGAGTGCGTCTGACACACCTGTCGAACGCCCGTCGCGCGCAATGTGGCTACGACGCTTCGAGCGCCTCACAAAATTGGGTCAACTCGGCCTCATTCAAATCGGATACCGCCCAAAACGACATGCGGTCATGGACCCAGTGATGAATGTGGAATCCTCTAAGGCTCTGGACGTTGGCCTGCGTGAACACGTCATTCAGTGCTGGGGAGACAAATACGTTGATGGTGTGCCGCTGCCGCTGATAGACGAGTGCGGCCACTGGCCGTCCGCCGACGTAATCGAGTCGGCCCCCGACGAGCGGAAACCCGATGGAGGCGAGATCAGCAACCGGCGGGGAAAAATCGAGCTTACCGAGAAACCAGGGTTTGACCGTGTGTTGATCCGTGGATTCCACATCGAACAGGTGGCTCGCCATCAGGGAGCGCACATGGCTGTCGACCACGTCATCCGCCATCGCGTCGCCGAGCGTTACTGCCGAGCGCCACAGACTCAACCCGCCGCCGCCCACGGAGACGACCAGCACCGCTGCGGCCGCCCACGTGAGGAGGCGACGGACCGACCTGGCTCGGGTCGTCTGTGCCAACACTCGTGCCCGCAAGCGATCAGGAGCCGAATAGTAGGGCGCAGCCCGGACGAGCCGGCCCAGCGCCTCACGCTCGGCGACCCGTCGGCGGCAGGCCGCGCACTCGTTGAGGTGGCCATGGATGTCCATTGCGGTCGCTGCATCGAGCTCGTTGTCGAGATAGGTATCCAGGTCCCGCTCCGCGTGTTCGCAACTCATCGGAGAGTCTCCATGGGCGCCGTCAGCTTCAGCACCGCCATCAGCCGTTCGCGTCCACGCGCGAGTCGCGACATGACGGTGCCGATCGGCACGCGAACCACCGCAGCAATTTCCTTATAGGACAAGCCTTCGAACTCGCGCAGTACGATCACTTCGCGGAAGTCGACAGGCAGCTGTTCGAGCGCTGCGCGCACGAGCGCGACCGTGTGCTGCTGCAGCAGCCGTTCCTCTGGGTCGAGCGCGACATCGGGCCGCACATCCCGTGCGCCGTCCAACGGTATCGCCTCAGCCATGTTGGCCCGGCGCGAGACCCGGCTGTACCATGTGTTTCGCACGATCGCGAATAGCCACGCGCGTGCGTCGTCGTCCCGAAGCGACGACAGAAAGCGCATGGCCCGGACGCAGGCCTCCTGGACAAGGTCCTCTGCGTCCGCGGTGTTCTTCGTGAGCCAGCGGGCGTAGTTAAAGACCGCGTCGAGGTGCGGCAGCACAGTTTCCTCGAAGGCTCGCAGAGGCATCAACCCTTCCAACTATCGAATAGACCTGCCCTCGGTCGACTTTATTCCCGGGAATAGCTCTGGCGTGGTTGGGGTCTGTAGGTGCAAATGCATTCATCGGCCACCTGCACCGCTACTGATTTCACTTTCCAATTGCCCGCGGGAACGCTGGCGGCGGTTACAGGCATCTCGGAGAACTTCTGGTTTTGGGCGCGAACTTCCTGGGCCCATTAGGGAGGCACGTGTGGCACGGACAGACGACGAAAAAGATCTCGATCGACGGAACTTTCTGAAATGCATGGCATGGGTGGGAACTGGCGCAGTCTGGACGTTGTCGAGCGGCATCCTGAAGGGATCTCCGCTGGGCCAGTCGTCTCACGGCCCGATGATGTCGCACGGGGACAGTGCACTCCGCTTTGTCCAGATTAGCGATAGCCACATCGGATTCGACAAACCCGCGAACACCGACGTCACGGCGACCCTGCGCGTCGCCATCGCGAAGATTAAGGCTGCTCCCGAACCGCCATCGTTTGTCCTTCACACCGGCGACCTGACCCATCTCTCGAAAGCGGCGGAGTTCGACACGTTGCAGCAGGTGCTGTCCGAACTGTCCCTGCCGGTCTTCTATGTTCCGGGCGAGCACGACGTGCTCGAGGACGATGGCAAGAGCTACTTGGAGCGATTTGGGAAGGGGACGCATGGCGCCGGGTGGTACAGCTTCGACCAGGACGGCGTCCACTTCATCGGCCTGGTGAATGTGGTCAACCTCAAAGCAGGCGGGCTCGGCACACTCGGGGCCGAACAACTCGAATGGCTCGAGAAGGACGTCAAGCATCTCAAGAGCAGTGCGCCCATTGTCGTCTTCGCCCACATCCCGCTCTGGTCGGTGTACCCCGAGTGGGGATGGGGGACGGAGGATAGCGAACGCGCGCTGTCGTATCTCAAGCGATTTGGATCCGTGTCGGTCTTGAATGGTCACATTCATCAAGTGATGCAGAAGGTGGAAGGCCACGTCACGTTTCACACCGCCATGTCGACCGCTTTCCCGCAGCCCGCCCCAGGCACGGCGGCGTCGCCGGGCCCGATGAAGGTAGCTGACGATCGGCTGCGGAAGGTGCTCGGGCTCTCGCGGGTGTCTTTTCACGGGGTGAATCACCCGATCGCGATCACCGACGTGCCGCTCGACGCTGAGACGCAGACAGCGACCGCCAACGAAGTTGTGATGGACAACTTCAGCTTCAGCCCGGCGACTGTGTCCGTGCCGGTCGGGACGACCATCATTTGGACGAATCGCGACGACGTCCCGCACAACGTGGTCAGTACCGAGCAGAAGTTCAAATCGCGCGTGCTCGATACCGACGAACAGTTCTCCCACCGCTTTGATGCGCCAGGGACGTACCCGTACTTCTGCTCAATCCACCCCAAGATGACCGGTCGCATTGTGGTGGCGTGAGACGTGCGACGAATCCGGTTCTCGCCGATCGCCATGGCGATCGTGACCGTGTCGATGGTGCCGAGACCATCGCTTTCACGTGCGGATCCTGTTCATGAAGTGCAGGTGATGGCGAAGAAGTTTGCCTTCGAGCCTTCAATCATTCAGGTCGTGGCTGGGGAGCCGGGTGCGGCTGGTCATCCGCTCCGGCGATGCCGTGCACGGCTTTGCGATAGGTGATCTGAACATCGACGTCCCGATTCCGCGCGGCGGTGGCACGGTGACCGCAGTAGGTCTGGCCTGTAGCTGTGGAAACGAAAAACAACGACACCTGAGAGGAAGCAGCCTGCGACTATTCGTAGCAATTGGGACCAGTGTCATCTCAAATGCGCGCTTCACTTACGACGCGTCACTTGAGGTTGCACGCCCATAGTACAAGAGGATGTCGACGTTGCCGGGCGTATAGCCCAACGCCCGCAGCAGCAACGCTACCTGTCCCCGGTGATGCACTCCGTGAATGGCCGCATGGTGCATGAGCTCTCCCAGTCGCATCACCTTCGTCGGACCATTGCCGATGGAAAACTCGACGGCGCGATCAAGATCCTCGTCACGGAGACTCGCCAGAAATTCACGCACATGCCCTTCGACCTGCTGCCACCGCGTCCGAAGGGAGCATAAGGTGGGGTAGTCCGATGCATTGAGAGCCGGCCCGCGAGCCGTTCCCCCACAACGATCGAGCCAGCCCCACTCGGCGCTGAGCACGTGAACCAGTGTGTTCCGAAGCGAACCATAGCTTCCCGCGACTGGCTGGATGAACTGCTCGTCCGTCAATTGAGAGATGACCTCGAAGAACTTTTCATTCGCCCAAGAGCTGTAGTCAAACAACGCCTCAAGATCCTTGACGGTCATCTCATCCTCTTCACGCGTTCAGCCGTCGCCGAATCGTAGAGGCGCGATCTACAGGACCTGCGGCTGAGGACAGGACGCGGCGAGCGCGATGGTCTTGGCGGGACTCGTCAACACGCATCCGCGTCCAGTATCGAACTCCATTCGAAAGCCGATATGGACGGTGCGCACTTTCACGAAGCTGCCTCCGAGCGTCGCGCCTGTCAGGCGCACCGGCGTGAAATCGCGAAAGAACTGACCGCCGCGCACCAGGACTTTGCCCTCAGCCGGGGCGACGACGACGATCTCGTAGGTGCTGTGCAGCGTGAGGACGATCAAGCGGTCGCACGCGGCCAAATGATCCATCTGCACGCCCTCGCTCCACGCGAATGATTGCCAAGAGATGAGAAGCGACATGGCAGGCACGCCGGTACGAGTGATCGATGTCGGTTCACACTCGTTCAAGAAGGTCGATGCGATTGCCATTATGTCTAGCTCCTCGTGACTGGCTGCAATTCTCCGCTTGGCACGGGTGTCGCGTTCATCGACTGTAAAGACCCGGTGGGACGCGGATATATTCCGGAGAAGTGTCCAGCCCCGGGGAATAAAGGCTGCATCAACGGGTCTCCAGAAGACGATGCCTCACCGGCGTTTCGAGGAAGTCGTCTTGCCGCTGATGCGGTCCACGCCGGTCACTTGTCCGTCTGGAGGCAAGTCCGGAGCGGCGGCGTCTTCTCACGAAGCCAGAAAGCGGTCTTAAGGTCTCAGGAAATCCGTGCCCCAGACAAGCGCGGCGCCCAGGTGCCCGGCGAGCGCCACGAGAGCTGCCGCCCCGAAAAGCGCGCCCCGGTACGTGAGTAGCGATCGTCGTGATTCAAGGTGGCCCGACCTTGACGCCACTGCCGCGCCCATCGTAGCCACGGCCGCTGCGACGCCGGTCCATCTGTGCCACACCAGCGAAGGCGTGGCCTCGACGAACGGAGCCGATGCGAGGACCCAGCCTGCTAGCAGAGTGAGGACGCCAAAGATCGCGCCAGCGCGGACGTTGGCGATTGCGACCACTCGCCAGCTTTGCCGCCGCGTCCAGGTCGCAACGACTTCAGCGCCGGCTGCCGTGAGCACCAGCCCGATCGGAAAGTGAACGAGCAAGGGGTGAATTCTTCCGATTAGAGACATCTATTCGTGCATCCTTCGCCGCGAGTCCAGAGGTTCGCAGGCTCGCGTAATACAGACTGAGTATCGCGCTGAACTATTCCAACCACCGTGTGGAATGAACGCGGCGCCGGGCGAATTTACCAGGGCGACTCTGCGAGAGCGTCCATATCACCCCCGATGTTGGCAACAGGGCGCTCGAAGTCCTCGCCCAATCGGAGGATTACTACTCTCGATCGACAGCCTAATGGCGGCGCAGGAAAGTGCAGAGTTGCGTGGCCGCCGGTCGAATGCAGAAACCGCGGGCTTGATTGGATTCTTCGATGCTCTCATCAGCACGGACACCGACCCAGCGGTTGATCTGGTAGTTCACACCAGCACCGGCACAAATGGGCGGATCGGAATGTCCGAGCACGCAGTTGTCGCTCGAGTACGGCAGCGCACTCGTCGAGCACCGCGAGACAGGGCCTGACCGGTTACGAGCAACGCGCCGGCGCCCGTCGAGAGTTCAGCGCCTAGGCTCGCGACGTCGGCGCAAATGACAGATGTGTTGTCGGCGCGCGCCAGAACTTCCGCTGCCATTGGCCCGGCTTGCCCGAGCGACGCGAGAATGATCACTCGGTCTGCGGCGGGCGTTATATCAGAGCGCATCTGATGAGGTGAGCGCGCGTCCAGCGGTGAGCGCGTAGGGTAACGCCCGAGTCTCGCCACGGTTCGCGACTTGCGAATCGATGGGCGCAGTGCTAATTGTGATCAGTACGAGCAAGCGCCCACGAGGAAGCACGATGGACTACTACGTTGTGCTGGGTATCGCGGAGGATGCTGACGACGAGACGATCCGCAACGCTTTTCGCGCGTTGGCGCGGCGGTATCATCCAGATGTCGGCGCTGGCTCCTCGCCTGTTGAATTCCAGCGCGCTCGCGAAGCATATGAAACGTTGGCCGATCCTGAACGCCGTCGCCGGTACGACCGGCAACTGCAAAGCGCTCGTGCCCGACCAGTCGTCGTTCGAGAGGTAGTTGTCTCGCGGCCCTTTGCCGAACCGCTACTAAGCTGGCATCGCTCCTCGTTCGATGCTCCCAGAACCTGGATGACCGGCACGCGGCCGTCACCCTTCGACGAGTTGATCGAAGAGCTTTTCGCTTCCTTCGATTACGACTGGTTCCACTCACCTCGCCGATGGTGACCACGAAACGGTCGCTTCGCGAGTCCTTAGATCCAGGCAACTACAAATCTGAATCTGTAAATTATTGATTTGACGGAGTTTATGTGCAGAGGCTGCCATTATTGCCGGGACGTGAGTGTTCGACACTAAACATGCTTGACAAGCAAACAAGCACGTCGTATATAGACTTTCGGAGGTTCGTTAAGAAGGAGGTTAGCGATGTTTGGTCTCACCCGTTGGAATTCTTTCGATGACGTCTTCAACTTCCAGCGTGAGGTGGATCGTCTCTTCAACCAGTTTTGGAGCGATCTGCCGACCCGCACTGCTGCCGGTTCGTCGCCATCGTTCCAAGTGAACACGACGGACGAC
>Ga0111539_10010825_pt1 | contig 11484 bp, 12 predicted proteins | sample RhiMethybrSRZTD1_FD_79667 | JGI IMG/M metagenome (GOLD analysis project Ga0111539, IMG submission 79667) | Populus rhizosphere microbial communities from Tennessee, USA - Rhizosphere MetaG P. TD hybrid SRZTD1 (version 2) (version 2) | ecosystem: Host-associated > Plants > Roots > Rhizosphere >...
CCCAGGACGACGAGGAGCGTGTCGCGCCCGCGCACGCCTCGGAGCGACGCGAGGCCGTGGAGGGCGCGGCCGTAGTCGCTCGGGGCGTCGAGGTTGAGACCTTCGATGCCGGAGAGGACGTCCGCGAAGCTCACGCCGCCCCGCGCGATCCCGTCTCCGGGGCGCGACGGACCGGTTCTTTCGAGGCCCCTTCCCCGCCCACGCATCCAGCGCGCGATCGTCTCGGTCGCATCGACCGGCCGATCGACGAAGCAGACGACCCGCGCACGCCGTCCGATCTCGAGGAACGCGCCGGCGAGGAGCAGGAAGAAGCCCGCGGCACGGGCGACCGAGAACGACACGTCCACGAGCAGGACGACGCGTACACCGCGCCGACGCGGTGCTTGCCGCGGGAGGACGAACGGGACACCCTGGGTCGCGGTGCTCCGGCGGAGCGCCTTGCGGAGCCACGGTCGCCCCGCCCGCGCCTCGCGTCGCCGCCGGCCCGGCTTCAGGCGCAGCGCCTCGACGAGGCGCGGGATCTCACGTGCGATCTCCCGCTCTTCCTCCGTCGTCATGCGACGCGAAAGCTCCCGATGCGACGGCTCGGGCGCCATCTCGCGGCGCCTCTCCGAGCGGAGGACGCGCCGCAGGCGCCCCGGGCGCCGTCCGGAGCGCCCGCGCTCGCTCTCGCGATCGGACGGCGCGCGTCGCTTCGATGCCTCCGGGGCCTCCCGCGCGCGCTTCTTCGGAACCCCCTCGCGCGTGCCCGCGGGCCGCCCCTTCCCCTTGCCTTCGCGCGGCAGGCGCGGGGGCGCGAAGAACCGGTCGAACACCCGCTCGAACGTCTGCCGGGCCTCCCGATCCTTCGCGAGCGTCGCGGCCAGCGCGAGGCGCATGCCTTCCCGGCGCTCGATCCCGACGACATCGATCGCACGCGCGGCGTCCACCGCCTCCGCGGCGGAGACTTGGACGCCCTCCGCGCGGAGCGCGTCCAGGAAGCGCGCGAGCGCCGCGATCATCCCCGGTAGCGGCCGGGCTCGGCGAGCACCCGCTCCAGGTCGTCGCGATTCTTCAGCAGCGCGCCGAGCGTCTTGCGCAGCACGGCGGGCGACAGCGCGTCGGCGCCGACGACCGTCAGCGCGAGCGCCCAGTCCACCACCTCGGCGATCCCGGGGGCCTTCTTGAGATCCGCCTTGCGTAGCGCCTGCGCGAACCGCACGAGACGGTCGGTGAGCGCCTCGGCGATCCCCGGCACGCGCGCCTCGACGATGCGGATCTCGTCGTCGAGCGACGGATAATCGACGTGCGCGTACAGGCACCGCCGCCGGAGCGCGTCCGACAGCTCGCGCGTGTCGTTGGACGTGAGGATGACGCGCGGGGGCGACGCCGCCTTGAGCGTGCCCAGCTCCGGGATCGAGACCTGCCGGTCCGAGAGGACCTCGAGCAAGAACGCCTCGAACTCCTCGTCGGAGCGGTCCACCTCGTCGATGAGGAGCACCACCGGAGCCTTCGAGAGGATCGCCTGGAGGAGCGGCCGGGGCAGGAGGAAGTCCCGCGAGAAGAACGCGTCGGCCTCGGAGCGCAAGAGCGCGATCGCGGACGCGAGGTCCGGCGCCTTCCCCAGCACCTCCGCGGTCTTGTCGCGCAGGAGCTGCGCGTAGAGCATCTGCTTCCCGTACGCCCACTCGTACAGCGCCTTCGCCTCGTCGAGCCCCTCGTAGCACTGGAGGCGGATCAGCTCGGCCCCGTGATACTCCGCCCACAGCTTCGCGACCTCGGTCTTACCGACGCCGGGAGGACCCTCGAGGAGCAGAGGCTTTCCGAGCGCCTCGGCCAGGTGGAGGGCGCTCGCGATCTCCGGCGGGCAGACGAACCCCGAGGCGGCGAAGCGCTCGGTGATCGTTTCCGGGGTGACCTCGACCGGCCGCGGCACGCGGGGAGTATAGCTAGGGGCGCGAGAACGGATCCTTGAGGCCCGTGAGGACGGGAGGGGCGTCGAAGCCCTTCGCGAACAGCGCCACCTTGAACGCTCTCCCCATCCCGTCGGGATGGATGAGCTGCTTCGCCCGGAGGCGCCGCCGCACAGCGCGCGCGTCGTTCTCCTCGCCGTCGATCCCGTCGAGCAGGCCGTTGGCGATGAGGAAGCGATCCTGGGTCGTCGTCCCGAGAGGCGTGAGGCGGCACGCCAACGCCGCGTCCGAAAGCGCCGTGAGGTTGACGTGGGCGGTGAGATCCTGCTCGCCGACGCGTGCGAGCAGGTCCTCGCTCGCCGTGTGGCGGTGGTAGGCGAGGAGCGTCCCCCGCCGGCGCCCGCGGTCGTAAAGGGCGGGGACCTCGTCCCCGTAGTCCACCACGAGCAGGAACCCGCGGTCGATGGTGCCGGCGAGACGCTCGAGGCACGGCGTCAGCTCGAGCGAGACCTCGGCCTCGTCCCCCTCCTCCGGAGCCGCGCCGTACCGCTCGGCCCAGGCGCGGACGGGGGCGGAGGCTTCCGACTCCACCTCGACGAGGGATTCGCCGTCGAGGCCGACGCCCACCTCGTGCAGCGCGCCGGCCCGCCGCCTCACGCGGTGCACCGGGAGCGCGTCGAACAGCTCCACGGCGACGACGCACCCCGCTCCGCCCGCCCGCACCTCGGAGGGCGGAGCGACCACCGCCTCCGGGACGAGCGCTCCCGCCTCGGCGCGCATCGCGGCGCTCTCGTCGGCGAGGGTGGGCGCGGCGCGATCCGCCAGGTCGCCGTACGCCTCGGTGAAGGTGTCGAGGACGTCCCGCGCGAGCAGGCCTCGCCCGGCTCCGAACTCGATGTAGCGGAACGGGTCGGGGGATCCGAGCAGCAGGTCCATCTCGCGGAGCTGGCGCGCGATCGTCTCGCCGAACGCGGTCCCCACGTCACTCGCGGTGAAGAAATCCCCTCGCCGCCCGAGCCCGTGCGACCCGCGCGCGTAGTAGCCGCCATCCGGGTCGTACAGCGCGAGGCGCATGAAGCGCGCGAAGGAGAGCGGACCGGAGGCCCGGATGAGACCGCGGATCTTCGTCAGGAGCCGGGGATTCCCGGCGGAGCGCTCCGCCAACGGCGGATCAGGCGGCGGGGCGCGGGGCGCCGGCCGCCAGCTCCGCGGCGCTCTTCCCGCCTCGCTCGATCTTGCGCCGGATCTCGAGCACCGCCTCGATCAGCGCCTCCGGGCGCGGGGGGCACCCGCTGATGTACACGTCCACCGGGATGATCTCGTCCACGCCCTGCACGACCGCGTACGACCGGTACATCCCCCCCGAGGACGCGCACGCCCCCATGGAGATCACCCAGCGCGGGATCGGCATCTGGTCGTAGATCCGCTTCAGGAACGGCGCCATCTTCTTCGTGACGGTGCCCGAGACGACCATCAGGTCCGACTGGCGCGGCGAGAAGCGCAGGGCCTCGGCGCCGAACCGGGCGAGGTCGTACCTCGGACCGACGGTCGCCATGAGCTCGATCGCGCAGCACGCGAGCCCCATCGGCATCGGCCAGAGGGAGTTCTTCCGCCCCCAGTTCACGAAGTCGTCGACGCGCGTCGTGTAGGCCGTCTCGCGCGGGTCGCTCTCCGGGAAGCGCTCGTGAAGGATGAGAAGATCGCCCTTTTCCGCCATGCACCGCGCATCTTACCAGGTCGGCCGCGCCTTGACGCCCGTTGCTACCGGGCGATAGAGTGCCGCGCCCGAACCGACACCTCCCGGAGATCGACGCGTGGCCTCGCAGGACACGACCTTCGACCTGACCGTCATCGGAAGCGGACCCGGCGGCTACGTCTGTGCGATTCGCGCGGCGCAGCTCGGGCTCAAGACCGCGTGCATCGAGATGCAGGCGCAGCCCGGGGGCACCTGCCTCCTCGTCGGTTGCATCCCGACCAAGGCGCTCCTCCATGCGGCGGAGGTCCTCGAGACCTCGCGTCACGCCGGAGCGTTCGGCGTCGTCGTCGCCCCGGGGACGATCGACGTCCCCGCGATGCAGAAGTACAAGGACAAGGTCGTGGGCGCGAACGTCAAAGGCGTCGAGTACCTCTTCAAGAAGAACAAGGTGACGCTGATCCGGGGGCGCGGAACGCTCATGGGCGGCGGCAAGGTGCAGGTCGAGGCCGACGGGGCCAAGCAGGTGATCGCGTCGAAGTCGATCGTGCTCGCCACGGGCTCCGTGATCCGCGGCCTTCCCGGGGTCGAGTTCGACGGGAGGCGGATCATCAACTCCGACCACGCGCTCTCCCTGCCGAAGATCCCGACCTCGATGATCGTGCTCGGGGCCGGGGCCGTGGGCGTCGAGTTCGCGTCGATCTACGCCTCCTTCGGCACGCGCGTGACGGTCGTCGAGCTCCTCCCCCGCCTCATCCCCATCGAGGACGTCGCCCTCGGCACCGAGCTCGAGAAGGCGTTCAAGAAGCGCGGCCTCGCCGTCCACACCGGGACGAAGGTCGAGAAGGTCGCGGTGAACGGCGACATCGTGACCGTGACCGCGTCCAAGGACGGAAAGCCCGTCCAGCTCGAGGCCGAGGTCCTGCTCGTCGCGATCGGGCGCCGCCCGCTGACCGAGAACATGGGCCTCGAGACCGCTGGAGTGAAGACCGACCGCGGCTTCGTCGAGGTGGACGGCATGATGCGGACGTCCGCGCCGGGCGTCTACGCGATCGGCGACATCGTGAAGACGCAGGCGCTCGCGCACGTCGCCTCGCACGAGGGGATCGTCGCCGCCGAGCACGCGGCGGGGGGCCAGCCCCACGCGATCAACTACGACCGGATCCCCTCCTGCACCTACTGCGACCCCGAGGTCGCCTCGATCGGCCTCTCCGAGGAGGAGGCGAAGAAGCGCGGTTACGACGTCAAGGTCGGGCAATTCCCGTTCTCCGCGAGGGGGAAGGCCAAGATCCTCGACGACACGCGCGGCTTCATCCGCATCGTGGCCGAAGCGAAGTACGACGAGATCCTGGGGGTCCACATCATCGGCCCGCACGCGACCGAGCTGATCTCGGAGGCGACCGCCGCGCTGAACCTCGAGGCGACCGCCGCCTCCCTGTTCGAGGCGGTGCACGCCCACCCCACGCTGTCCGAGGCGATGGGCGAGGCGGCCCTCGCGGTCCACGGCCGGGCCATTCACATCTAGGGGTACGAGCGCATGCGCGTTGACGTCGTGATGCCGCAGATGGGCGAGTCGATCGCCGAGGGAACGATCACCCGGTGGATGAAGCAGGTCGGGGAGACGGTCCAGCGCGACGAGCCCCTGTTCGAGATCTCGACCGACAAGGTGGACGCCGAGATCCCCTCCCCGTCCGCGGGGACGCTCGTCGAGATCAAGAACCAGGCGGGCGAAACCGTTCCCGTCAACCAGGTCGTGGCGGTCCTCGAGACCGAAGCGGGCGCCGCGGCCGCGGCACCCGCCCCGAAAGCGGCGGAGCCGAAGGCCGAAGCGAAGCCCGCGCCGGCCGCCGCCCCGGCCCCGCCCAAGCCCGCGGCCCCTGCTCCGGCCCCTGCTGCGGCCCCTGCGACCCCACCGACGCCGGCCCCCGCGGCGTCGGCGGCGGAGTCCGCCGAGGGGAGCTTCGTCTCCCCCGTCGTGCGCAAGATCGCGGCGGAGCACGGGGTCGATCCGGCCCAGGTGCCGGGCACGGGGGCCGGCGGCCGCGTGACCAAGAAGGACATCCAGGATTTCGTCGCAAAGGGCGGACGTCCCGCCCCGGCCCCGGCACCTTCCGCGCCGGCCGCTCCGAAGGCGGCGCCCGCTCCCGCCCCGGCCGCTCCGGCCGTGACCTTCCCGGCCGGCGCCCGCACCGGGCGGCAGGCGATGTCGCCCATGCGCAAGAAGATCGCCGAGCACATGATCGAGTCGCGCCGGACCTCGGCGCACGTCCACTCGGTGTTCGAGGTGGACATGACGCGCGTCGTGTCGCTCCGGTCGAAGTACAAGGGCCTGTACGAGGAACGGCACGGGACCAAGCTCACGCTCACGCCGTTCTTCGTGAAGGCGGCGTGCGACGCGCTCCGCGCCTGGCCGATCCTCAACAGCTCGGTCGAGGGGAACGAGATCGTCTACCGCAAAGACCTGAACATCGGCGTCGCGGTGGCCCTCGACTGGGGCCTCATCGTCCCCGTGGTGAGGAACGCCGACCAGCTCTCGATCGCGGGCCTCACGATGAAGGTCAACGACCTCGCGGAGCGCGCGCGGACGAAGAAGCTCGTCCCCGACGAGGTGCAGGGCGGCACGTTCACGATCACGAACCCGGGGATCTTCGGCGGCCTCTTCGGCCTGCCGATCATCAACCAGCCTCAGGTCGCGATCCTCGGGATCGGCGGGATCGAGAAGCGCCCCGTCGTCATCGACGACGCGATCGCGATCCGCGACCGGATGTACATGTCGATGTCGTACGACCACCGCGTCGTGGACGGCGCGGTCGCCGACCAGTTCCTGGCGCACGTGAAGAAGGTCCTCCAGGAGTTCGACGAATCGCTGCTCTGACGCCGCTCGCCTGCCGCTACCTTGGACGGGTCCCCTACGGGGACGCCTGCCGGATGCAGGAGCGCCTCGTCGAAGCAAGGCGCGGCGGCGAAGCCCCGGACACGCTGCTCCTCCTGGAGCATCCGCCGGTCGTGACGCTCGGCCGCGGGGCGCACGCCGAGAATCTCCTTCTGGACGAGGCGTCGCTCCGCGAGCGGGGCATCGAGCTGCACGAGGCGGGACGAGGTGGAGACGTCACGTATCACGGCCCCGGCCAGCTCGTCGGCTACCCCGTGATCGCGCTCGAGGGGAAGCGTCGCGACGCGCACCGCTATCTCCGAGATCTCGAGGACGGATTGATCGCGGCCGTCGCGACGTTCGGCATCGAGGCCGAGCGCGTCCCCGGCCTCACCGGCGTCTGGGTCGGCTCGCGGAAGATTGCGGCGATCGGCGTGCGGATCGGGACCGGGTGGATCACCTCCCACGGCTTCGCGCTCAACGTCGCCGGGGACCTCGCCGGCTTCGACACGATCGTCCCGTGCGGGATCCGCGGCCGCGGGGTGACGTCGCTGACGCGGGAGACCGGAGAGGCGTTCGAGCTGGAAGCGGTCGCGCGCGTCGCGGCGGAGCACGTCGCGGAGGCGCTCGGCCTGGCGGTCGCTTGGGACGGGGCGATATCCTCCGCCCGGAGGGAATCCGCTTGAGCGACGCGACCGCTCGCCGCCCGGAATGGCTGCGCGTCCGCATCCGCACCGACGAGAGCTTCGTCAAGCTCCGCGCGATGGTCGGCGAGCTGCGCCTGAACACCGTCTGCCAGGAGGCGCGCTGCCCGAACATCTGGGAGTGCTGGAACGCGGGGACCGCGACGTTCATGATCCTCGGCGAGACGTGCACCCGGTACTGCGGGTTCTGCAACGTCCACAGCGGGAAGCCTTCGCCCGGCGTCGATCCTCTCGAGCCGGCGCACGTCGCCGAGGCGGTCGAGCGGTTGGCGCTTCAACACGCGGTGATCACGAGCGTCGATCGCGATGACCTTCCGGACGGCGGCGCCTTGCACTTCGCCCGGGTCATCGAGGCGATCCGCGCGCGCGTCCCGTCCTGCGGCATCGAGGTCCTGACGCCCGACTTCAAGCGGAAGACCGGCGCGCTCGACACGGTCCTCGACGCGCGCCCCGCGGTCTTCGCGCACAACGTCGAGACGGTGCCGCGCCTGTACAAGCCGGTGCGCCCGGGCTCCGACTACGCCGGGTCTCTGGGCCTCCTTCGTGCAGCGGCGAGCCGGCGCGATCGCGAGGGGTCGGAGCTCCGCGTGAAGTCCTCGATCATCGTCGGCCTCGGGGAGGAAGATCACGAGGTCGACGGCGTCATGCGCGACCTACGGGACGCAGGCGTGGACGTCGTGACGCTCGGGCAGTACCTCCAGCCGACGCAAGCCCATCTCCCGGTCGCGCGCTGGGTGCACCCCGACGTCTTCGCCGGGTTCCGCGAGCGCGGCCTCGCGATGGGGTTCCTGCACGTGGAGTCCGGGCCGCTCGTGCGGTCGTCCTACCACGCCGAGCGCCACCGCCCCGACCCGCCGCTGCTGACGATCGGTCAGCGCTTGGGGGGGACGGCGGCCGGGGCCGACGGCGGAATGTAAGGGTTCCCGAGGGGCCTGCCGGCCAGGTAGTCGCCGACGTCCTTCGCCATCGCGGCCATTCCCTTCTCGTCCGTGCCGACGAACTTCCGGACGAGCTTCCCCTCCCCGCTCACGAGGAAGGTGGTCGGGATGAGCGTGAGCCCGCCCCAGGCGTCGGTCGCCCCGGGCGGAACCGCGACGATGCGGTACGCCACTCCGGAGTCCTTGACCGCCTCGGCGACCTGCTCGGGGGTCGTCTCGTCGTACAGGAGCGCGCCGACGATCTGCAGGCCGTCGTTCGCGTGGGCCGCCCGGAGCTTTTCCAGGGCGGGCATCTCCTCGCGGCAGGGGACGCACCACGTCGCCCAGAAGTTCACGAGCGTGAGCTTGGACGCAGCGTAGGAGACCGCCGTCTCCTTCCCCTCGAGGTCACTCCCCGTGATCCTCGGCACCTCGTCCCCGGGGATCAGAGCCGGGCCGTAGTGCGTGGGCGCCGACCGGTTGAAGGGTCCCGCGAAGGCAGCCGTCGCCGCGAGGAGGGCGAGCGTGGAGAGGAGTCGGGATCGCGGCATCGTCGCTCTGGAGCGGGAAACGGGACTCGAACCCGCGACCCCGACCTTGGCAAGGTCGTGCTCTACCAACTGAGCTATTCCCGCACTCCGAGCCGCTGAGGATAGCCGCGGAGGAACGGGCCGTCAATCGCCGACGCGGAACGCGTCCTCGATGTGGCGGACGGCGAGCCGCCGGCCCTCGGGCTCGACCTCCACGACGTCGAACCGGCAGCGCCTCTCCCCCCAGCCGCGACGCGCGAGGTAGGCGGCGGCCAGCCGCTCGAGGCGCCGGCGCTTGCCGGCGGTGACCGCTTCCGCGGGCCGCCCGAACCCGGGACCCGAGCGCGTCTTCACCTCCGCGAAGACGACGACCGGCCCGTCCAGGAGCACGAGATCGATCTCGCCCAGGCGCGTGCGCACGCGCCGGCCGACGAGCGTCAGGCCGCGCTCGAGGAGAGCTCGAAGCGCCGCGCGCTCCCCCTCGTCGCCGAGTTCAACGTGGCCCACGCCGGCCCTCGCGGATCGACTCGATCTGCCGCGAGATCTCGCCGCGGAGCCGCACGAGCAGGAATCGGACGCGCACGCGTTGCGGGACCGTGAGCGCCGCGTCGATCTTCTCGAGCCCCTCGCGCGTCGCGCGGTCCTCGTCCCGCTCGAGGCGGTCGAGCGCGTCGAGGCTCCCCTGGAGCGTGGCGTCCGGCGCACCGGCGTTGAGGTCGCGCCTGAGATCGCCGAGCAGGCGGACGCGCGCGCGGCGCGACGTGCGGCGCGCCTCCTCGATCGACTCGATGCGCGGGAGGACCTCCGCGACCTGCGCATCGCTCAGGCCGACGTCCGACTTCAAACGCGCGGCGAGCAGAGCCTTCGCCTGCTCCCGGATCGCCGCTCGCCGCGGGGGCCCGGCCTCCTGGGCACGGAGTCCGCCCGCCGGCGCGAGTGCCGCCATCAAGAGAACGAGCCCGACCGTCCGAGACGTCACGCCGCACCTCCCGTCGCGCGCGCCCGCTCGCGCTCCAGCCATTCGAGGAGCCGCTCCTCCCCCTCCGGCGTCAGATCGTCGCCGCCGGGGAAGAGGGACGGATCGTCCTCCTCGGAGAATCCGCCCAACGCACCTCCGGCCGGGAACGGATCGAGCCGATCGTCGGCGTCTCCGACCGGAGCGTCCACCGGCGGGAGGCGGCGGACGGTTTCCGATCGGAAAGGGGTCCCCCGAAACATCAGCGCCCCGGAGAGCGCGAGCACGACGGCCGCGGCCGCAGCGGCCGCGCCCCAGGCCGTGCGGCGGCGCGCGTCCTTCCGCTTCTCGGCGGCGATCCGTGCCGCGAGATCCTCCTCGAGCCGCGTCCAGTACGAAGGCGGCGGATCGGGGAACGGATCCCGCGAGGCCGCGTCCTTCGTCGCGAGATCGACGAGGTCCGCGCTCGCCCCGCATGCGGCACAGGAGGCCGCGTGCGCGCGCAGGGCCTCCGCCGTCTCCGGATCGCACGGCCCCGGCGCCGCGAGCGCCTCCGCGAGGACCGACTCGAAGCGCGCGCAGTCGAGCCCGCTCATCGCGCGTCCTCCGCGAGACGTCTCCTGAGATTGCCGACCGCTTGGTGGAGATGCGCCTTCACGGCGCCGACGGTGAGACCGAGCACCGAAGCGACGTCCTCGTACGTCATGTCCGAGAACACCTTGAGCGCGACGACCTCGCGCTGACGGGGCGGAAGCGATCGCACCGCGGAGCGGAGCCGCGCGCGATCCTCGCGGCGCTCCCAGAGGGCATCGGGGCCGTCCGCACGATCGGCGATCCGCTCGGCCTCGCCGAGAGGGGCTGCAACGAAACGCACCCTGGGGAGGGACCGGGCGGTATGGATCGCGATCCTCACCAGCCACGTGGACAGGCGCGACTCACCGCGGAAGCCGGACAGCGCGCGCCACGCGCGGACGAAGGTCTCCTGGGTCACCTCGTCGGCCTCCTCGTGCGTCCGCACGATCCGCCGCGCCACCCGGTAGACCAGCTGCCGGTGGGCGCGGACGATCTCGTCGAAATCGGGGACGTCGTGGCTCACGGTCTCCCGCCGATTGGACGGGCGTCCCCGCCGGGAGGTTTAGCCTTTCGGCACCGGACGGGGGGCGCGCCGCCAGCGGACCCCCTGGGGCGTGTCCTCCAAGACGATCCCCTGGGCGAGCAGCTCCTGCCGGATCCGGTCCGCGGCGGCGAAATCCCGGGAGGCGCGTGCCTCGGCCCGGCGCGCGATCGCCGCCTCGACCTCGGGGGCGACCATCTCGCGCTCCTTCCCGAGGACGCCTAACACCCCGTCGGCGGCCTGGAGCGCGGCCTGAAGCTTCCCGAGGCTTCCCGAAGGGAGCTCCCTGCGGTCGAGCGCCGCGTTCGCCTCTCGAACGACGCGGAAGAGGCTCCCCTGGGCCCCGCTCACGTTGAGGTCGTCTCCGAGCGCGTCCTTGAACTCGGCCGAGAACGCGCTCACCTTCGCGTCGAACCCGGCGTCGGCGCCTTCGGGGAGCGGCTCCGACGTCACGCGCGCCGCGAGCGCGTCGAGGCGCGCCAGCTCCTGTCCCGCCCGCGCGAGGGCATCGAAGGTGAAGTTGAGCGTCGAGCGGTAGTGGGTCATGAGCAGCAGGTAGCGCAGCGCGCGGGGGTCGTGCCCTTTCGCGACCAGGTCGCGGAGCGTGTGGAAGTTCCCCTTCGACTTCGCCATCTTCTCGCCGTCCACCATCAGGTGCGCGGCGTGCATCCAGTACTTGACGAAAGGATGCCCCGTGGCGCCCTCGCTCTGCGCGATCTCGTTCTCGTGGTGCGGGAAGATGTTGTCCACGCCCCCCGTGTGGAGGTCGAAGCTCTCGCCGAGGTACTTCATGCTCATCGCCGAGCA
>Ga0111539_10010826_pt1 | contig 11484 bp, 15 predicted proteins | sample RhiMethybrSRZTD1_FD_79667 | JGI IMG/M metagenome (GOLD analysis project Ga0111539, IMG submission 79667) | Populus rhizosphere microbial communities from Tennessee, USA - Rhizosphere MetaG P. TD hybrid SRZTD1 (version 2) (version 2) | ecosystem: Host-associated > Plants > Roots > Rhizosphere >...
AGCGAAGTTGTTGCCGGGTCCGAAAATGGCCGGCGCGTGCCGCGCGGAGAGGGCATTGTAGGGGCGTGGCGTCGCTGGATCCGGATGTCTGTTACCGCGCGCTCGTCGCGCGGGACGCGCGCTTCGACGGGTTGTTTTTCGTCGGCGTGAAGACGACCGGGATCTACTGCCGTCCGGTCTGTCGGGCCCGGACGCCGGGGCGCGACCGCTGCCTCTTCTTCAAGACCGCGGCCCAGGCGGAGGAGGCGGGCTTCCGGTCGTGTTTCCGCTGCCGCCCGGAGCTGGCGCCCGGCGCGGCGCCGGTGGATGCGCTGTCGCGCGTGGTGGCGGCGGCCATGCGTTTGATCGAAGAAGGCGCGCTGTCTCATGACAGGACAATCGACGACCTCGCGCGGGCCCTCCGCGTGTCGGGCCGCCACCTGCGCCGCGCGATGCAGGCCGAGCTGGGCGTCAGCCCGATCGCGCTGGCGGCGTCGCGCCGGCTGGCGCTGGCGCGGCAGCTGATCGTCGACACCGCCCTGCCGATGACCGAGGTGGCGTTCGCCGCCGGCTACCGCAGCGTGCGCCGGTTCAACGCCGCGGTGAGGGCGCGTTACGCGCGCCCGCCGTCGGCGATGCGGCGCACGATGCGCGGCGGCGCCGATGACGGTGGCAGCGCCGGCGAGACGCTGACCGTCACGCTCCAGTACCGGCCCCCCTACGACTGGCCCGCGATGCTGAGCTACTTCGTCGCGCGCGCGATACCGGGCATCGAGCTGGTGCGCGACGGCGTCTACCTGCGCACCGCCGCCGTCGGCGCGTTCCGAGGCTGGCTCGCGGTCACGGCCGTCACCGCCGATCCGACCGACCCTCGGCGCCCGGCGCTGCGGGCAACGATCTCGACGTCGCTGTCGGGCGCGCTGCCGGCGGTGGTCGCCCGGCTGCGGCGCCTGTTCGATCTCGACGCCGACCCCGGCGTGATCGCCGCGCACCTGGCGCGCGATCCGCGCCTGGCGGCGCACGTGCGCGCGCGGCCGGGCCTGCGCGTCGTCGGCGCGTTCGACGCCTTCGAGGTGGCCGCGCGCACGGTGCTGGGACAGCAGGTCAGCGTCGCGGCCGCGCGGACGATCGCCGGGCGGCTGGCCGCGCGTCTGGGGGAGGCGATCGCGACGCCTCATCCCGAGCTCACCCGGCTGTTTCCGCGGCCGGAGATCATCGCCCGCGCCGCCGCCGCGGATGTCGCGGCGCTCGGCATCCCGGGGCGGCGCGCGGCCACCTTGCTGGCCATCGCGGGTGCGGTCTCGCGCGGCGAGCTGGCGCTGGACGGCGCGGGCGATCCGGCGCGGATCGTCGAGCAGATCGTCGCGATGCCCGGCGTCGGGCCGTGGACCGCCCACTATCTGGCGATGCGCGGGCTCGGCTGGCCCGACGCTTTCCCGGAGGGGGATCTCGTCCTGCGCAAGGCGCTGGGCGGCGTCTCCGGGCGGGAGGCGCGCGCCGCCGCCGAACGCTGGCGACCCTGGCGCGCCTACGGCGCCACGCATCTCTGGAATGGAGGAGGAAGTCAGCCATGAGCAATTCAGCGACGGTCTTCACCACGACGCCGAGCCCCGTCGGCCAGCTCACCCTCGTCGGCGACGGCGACGAGCTCGTCGGTCTCTTCTTCGACGGCGACGCCAATGCCGCGCCGGACGCGGCTTGGACCCGGGACGATCGCCGCCTGCGCCCGGCGGTCATCCAGCTGCAGGAGTACTTCGCGGGCAGGCGGACACGCTTCGATCTGCGGCTCGCGCCCCGGGGGACCGCGTTCCAGAAGGCCGTCTGGGCGGCGCTGCTCCGGATCCCGTTCGGCGAGACCGCCAGCTACGGTGACATCGCGCGCGCGATCGGCAAGCCCGCCGCGTCGCGCGCGATCGGTGGCGCCAACCACCGTAACCCGATCGCGATCGTGATCCCCTGCCACCGCGTGATCGGCGCCGACGGCTCGCTGACCGGCTACGGCGGCGGCCTCGACCACAAGCGCCTGCTGCTGGAGCTGGAATCGCGCGTGCGTTCAGCGCGCCCGCGCGCCGCGTAGAGCCGGCCTCAGCGCGGGCGGACGCTGACGCCCAGCCCGGGATCGGCCGCGAGGCGGAGGCGCGGGCCCTCGCAGGTCCAGCCGCCGTCGAACGGATCGTCGGCGAGCAGGAAGGCGGTGTCGAGGTCGACCCATTCCACGCCGCCCAGCGCCGTCACCACGTGCGCCATCGCGAGCAGCCCGACGCGCGTCTCGACCATCGCGCCCGCCATCAGGCGCAGGCCCGCGTCGCGGGCGCGGCGTCCGAGATCGAGCGCGGCGAGGGGTCCGCCCAGCTTGCCGAGCTTGAGATTCACCGCCTGCGCAGCGCGGGCGCGGATGATCCGATCGAGATCGTGTTTGGTGCGGAACGACTCGTCGGCGATCACCGGCACCGCGGAGCGGGCGGCGACCTCGGCCATGCCCACGAGATCGTCAGCGGCGCAGGGCTGCTCGAAGCACTCGACGTGGAGACCCTCATTGAGCGTGGCGTCGAGCAGCGCGAGCGCGTCGTGCGCGGCAAATCCGGCGTTGGCATCCAGGCCGAAGCGCGCATCCGGCACCGCCTCGGCCACCGCGCGCAGCGAAGCGAGATCCGCGCGCCAGTCGCGGCCTACCTTCACCTTGAATGAGGTGAACCCGGCGCGGCGGTGGGCGCGCGCGTTCGCCGCCATCCGTTCGGGATCGGAGATCGGCAAAGTGATGTCGGTGACCAGCTCGGTCGGGTGCGTGGCGCCCAGCGCCGCGTACAGCGGTACGCCGGCGTGGCGCGCCCAGGCGTCGAGGACCGCTGCCTCCACGCCCGCGCGCGCGACGCGACTGTCGGGCAGGGCGTCCGCAACGACTTGCGCGATGTCGTGCGGTCCCGTGATCTCGGTGGCGCGTAGCGCGGGCGCCGCCGCCGCGATCATCGCCAGCAGCTCGGGCTGATCCTCGCGCGTGACCGGGGGCAGCGCCGCCGCCTCGCCCAGCCCGGTCGCGCGCACGCCCCGTCCGTTCACCAGCGTCGCGCGCACCAGCGCCGCTTGCGTGGTGTCGATCCGCCCGGTCGCGATCACGAACGGCTCGCGCAGCGGGATGGACAGCGGCTCGACGTCGATCGCCGCGATGGAGATGCCGTCAGCCATTGCGTCGCTTGGGCGGACGCTTCGCCCGCGCGGTCTTCGGCGGCAACTGGGCGGCGGCCTTGAACGCGCGTCCGATCCAGCTCCGCAGCGCCTTCGGGTCGCGCATCATGCGCTCCGGCAGCATCACCTTCTGACTGCGCGCGCGGCCGTCGCCCATCGGATCGAACGGCGCGGCGCCGGGAAGCGCGAGGGCGGCGGTCCGATCGGGCTCGGGCAACGACAACATGGTCGATCGCCCGAACAGCCCCGCGAAGATGTGGCCGTTCACCTTCGCGGCGACGCCGCCGAACATCTTCATTGTCTCGACGCGAGCGTCCTTCGGCAGCGCCGCCTGAAACAGCGGATGATTTTCGGGTGGGACCTTGACCCAGGCCATGCGGGCTCCTCGTCCGGGGGAAGCTTACCTGCGGGCCGGCGGCTCGCGATAGGGCTCGTCGATCTCGACGAAGTCGTGCTCGGCGAGCCCGGTGGTCACCCAGGCGCGCATCGCGGGAAGCGCGTCCACCGCCGCGACGTACGCCGCGGCGACCTCGGGCAGGTTCACGGCGAACCCGAGGAAGCGCCGCACCACCGGCGCGTAGAACGCGTCGGCCGCCGAGAACGCGCCGAACAGGAATGGGCCCGCCCCGCCAAAGCGCGCGCGGCAGTCGCTCCAGGAGGCGACGATGCGCGCGATGTCCCGCTGCACCCGAACGTCCTGGGGCACCCAGTCGAGGCGCAGCTCGCAGTTCATCGGCATCGCGTCGCGCAGGGCGTTGAACCCGGCGTGGATCTCGGCGCAGATCGAGCGGGCCCGCGCCCGCGCCGCCCGGTCGGCTGGCCAGACGCCGCGGTCAGGAAACGTCTCCGCCACGTATTCGACGATCGCCAGCGAGTCCCAGATCGCGACATCGCCGTCGATCAACACCGGCACCTTGCCGACGGGCGAATACTTGCCGACCCGCGCCTTGAACGACGGGTCGTTGAAGCTCAGCTTCTCCTCCTCGAACGGGATCTGGAGGTGCGTGAGCAGCAGCCACGGCCGCAGCGACCAGGAGGAATAGTTCTTGTTGCCGATCAGCAGCTTCATGCGGCGACGATAGCACCCGAGGCCACGCCGCGCGTCCGTCGGTCGACGGCGCCTGCGTTACGGAATCGGACCGACGAGCCCGCGCAACACGGCGTTGAGGTTGTCGAGTCCCTCGCTCTCGACGTACGCCCGGTCCTGTTTCAGGCACGCGTAGAAGTCGTCGCCATAGACGATGCTTCCCGACGCGGACGTCACCGACAGGTGCAACGTGCCCTTGTCGGCGCCGCAGATGTTGCGCCCCGAGACGTGAACGAGGCGGGCCGCCGATCTGGCCGAGTCGAGCTGCTCGGCGGACAGCGTCCGCGTCGCCGCGGAGTGAACGTAATCGGCCGGCTCGCTTCCGGTGTTGTTCACCTGGCAGCGATCCCAGGCGAACTGGGCGGAGTCGATGTGCACCGTGTACGTCCAGATCCCCGGGTCGCACCCCGCCCCCTGGGGCGGCGGTATCACCAGGCCGCCGCCCGAGGAGACGATCGCGAACGACGTTGCCGAATCGACCAGGATGCTCTGGCCCGGCTCGGTCGCGAACTGACCGTCGCCGCCACAGCCGGCGATGGCCGCGAGCGAAAGGGTGAGAAACGAGGAGAGCGTTTTCTGCGCGTGGGTCATGCGACGCCGTTTTGCAAGGCCAGGGCCAAGCCGTTCGGGGCGGGCGCGGCCCGTGAATCGACGGCTTCGAGCGCGCGCTCCCAGATCCGACCGTCCGGGCCGGCACAGATTTTCGTGACCGTCAGTCAGCGTCAGCGTGGACGCCCCGGGCCGGCGCCGGCCATCGGCGCCGGCAGAAGGCGCGACGGGAGAGGGTGGGTCCAGCGGATCTTTCCCTTCGCCCAGTCGATGCACACCAGCCAGCGTGGAAACGCGGTTGCTCCCCCGTTCGCCCCGCGGCCCTCACCCTCGGCCACGTAGTAGAGCGACGGGCCGACGACCGCGAACGGCGCGCGGAATCGCGGCTCGAGGTGCGGCAGCGCGATCGGCTTGCCCCCGCGGAGCAGATCGTGGAGCGCGAACGTCTCCACGCCGGCGTTGCCTTGCGACAAGATCAGGAAGTGCCCGTCCATCGAGACCTGGGGCACCCATTCACCGCCGGTGGCGATCTCGACGGAGGGCAACGGCTCGAGCGGCCGGAAACGGTTCAGCACCAGGCGGCGGATTGCGCTCTCGTAGCTGAAGAAGCCGGCCACCCCGCTTTCGCCGAGCCGGAACGCGCGCGGCTTGTCGGACCACCCGCCTCCGAACGAGTTTCCGCTCCAGTACAGCGTCCCGCGCGCGGGCCGCCACGCCGGCGGCAACGTCGGTGGCGTCGCTGGCTCCAGCGCTTCGCTGGGATCGTCCGGGCCAGCGTCCACCGCGCCGCTGGCCGGATCGACGAAGACCAGGCCAGAAGACGACGGGCCGCGCTCCGGTGGGCGCATCCCGCCGCCGCCGATGAAGGACTCCGTCTGCCAGCGGATGCGCAGGCGACCGGCGCGTGCATCACGCGATGGAGCGCGCTGCGGCCGCGGGATCCACGCCGACACGTAGAGGACGGTGTTCCCGGCCGCGAGCGACAACCCTGCGCGCTCCCAGCTCGCATCCGTGCCGATGACCGCGGGCAGCCTGATCGGCTTCGCGTCCACCAGCATGGCCCCGTCCGCGGGACGGAGGAAGCGCACGCGCAGCACGCGTCGATCGGCGGCGTCCGGCGCGGCGACCGCGACCCAGGGATACGCCGACGCGAGCGGCCAGCGTCCCTGTGCGCTCCGCCAGCGCGTCTGACCCGTCGACAGGTCCACGCCCGCCACGCCGCCCTCCTGCGCGACGACGGCGAGCACGCCGTTCGCGTCGGCGACCGCTCCAGGCAAAGCCGGCGGGACCGGCGCCGCCAGGTCGGCGCCGCGGGCGAGCGCGGGAACGAACACCAGCGCCGCCGCCACAGCGCATCCCCACCGTCCGACCATGGGATCAGGGTACCAGGCGATCAGAAGCCGGCGAAGAACTCGCGCACGGCGACGCGGCCCCAGGCCGGTTCCTGGTGTCCGGTCTCGCCGACGTGCTCGCACCAGATCAGCGGAAAGCCGGGCATGCAGCCTTCGTAGTTCTGGCATTGCATCGGTGTGCCCTGCGTCGTGGTCGTCGAGCAGCCGTTCTTCATTGCCCAGAAGTCGCGGCTGCGCTGGCCGCTGGTGAAGCTGACGTTGGTGTCGTCCATGCCGTGAACGATCCAGGCCGTCATCGGGCCCTTGCACTGCGACGTGTTGTTGGGGTCCGAGCCGGCGACCACCGCGATCGCGCGGACGACGTCGCCGCGCAGGCAACCGACGGCGTTCGTCATCAGGCCGCCGTAACTCTGGCCGGCGACGAAGATGCGCGCCGGATCGACGCAGTAGTCCGCGGACATCTGCGCCAGCATCGCGTCGAAGAACGGCATGTCCATCCCCGCCGCGGTGAGGTCCCAGGCCTTGCTTGGGTTGTCGGCCGGCGGCAGACCGTCGGGGTAGACGAAGATCGCCTTGGAGACCAGCGGCGCCTTCTCCATGTCGAGATACGTCCGCATCATCCGCCCCGTGTAGTTGCTGCCGTGGTAACCGAACACCAGCGCGTGCGGCACCGCCGGATCGTAGGGCGTCGGGATCGCGACGTAGTAGCCGCGCTCGAGCCCGAAGGCGGTGATCATCGCCTGAAAGGCGCCCGTCTGCGCGCCGGCCTTGCCGCAGCCCGAGGTCGTTCCGGATCCGCTCCCGCCGCTGCCGGTTGCGCCGGCCGCCGAGCCCCCAGTTCCCGCGCCGGTTGCGCCCGCCGCACCCGTCGTGCCGGCGGCGCCCGTCGTGTCTGCGGGGCCTGTCGTGCCCGCGCTTCCCGTCGTCCCGGCAGTGCCCGCCGTGCCCGCCGGCCCCGCCCCCTGGATCTCACCCGAGCAGGCGGCGAGCAGGAGCGTCATGGCGACTCCGAGGCCGGACAGCGTGCGCGGGTTGGGTCGCCTCATGGCTTCGATCGGTTGATTTCCGGTGGGGCGTCCGACCGTGGCCCCACGCGGTCGATTTCTCGGCGGCCCGGTGGACGGCTACCATGGGGAACGATGCCGGGCGCCGCGTTCGCAAAGGCACCCCGGGAGCAAATGCTCCGCGACGGCCAGCTTGATCTCGACGCCCTGCTGCTCTGGATACGCGCGCAGGTGAACGTCGGCTGGCAGGATGCCGACGGCGACGAGGCCGTGCTGGCCGTGGTTCCCGAACCCGCCCGCGTCTTGTGGCTGCTGGTGATCTTCGAGGGCGGCGTCCATGACGGCGGCCTCGCCAGCTTCCTGCTTCAGCAAAGCGAGTGGATCATCCGTGGCTGCCTCGATGCTCTGCGCGCGGTCGGCGCGCAGGAGCTGCTTGCGATGACGGAGGCGGGCATCCCGATCGCGGCGCGCAGCGGCGCCGCGTTCGTGGGCGTGCGCGCGAAGGGCGGTTCGTGGTGGAAGGAACTCCCGCCGCGCGAGGGCACTTCGCTGTCGGCCGTGGATGATCGTTCAGGGCCGCTGCTCGATAGCGAGCTCAGGCCGCGTCTCGGCGAATACGCCGGCCGGCATCAGGGCGAGCTGATCGCCTGACGATGGTCCCTCCGGTCAGTCTGTGCCCGCGTCCAGCGTCGCGGTGCCGGACAGGGGCGGGCGGCAGACCTTTCGGCCCATCGTGCCGTCCACGAACGTCAGGCTCGACGTGCAGCTGGATTCGTTGTCGACCGACCGGCGAACGTTGCACTCCGGCTTGTCGAGGCAGATGAGGAAGCAGTAGTTGACCTGACCGTCGTCGGTCACGCACGCCGAGCCCTGCGGGCAGTCGACGTCGTGCAGGCACGCGGACCTGCCGCAGTAGCCGCCCTTGAACTCGGTGAGGCAGACCTGATCGGCCTCGCTGCACATGAGGCTCGCGTTGCACTCGGCGCCGACGCCGCGCCGGATGGCCTCGCTCGTGTCACTACCGCAGCCGAAGACGCCGGCGGCGACTACAACCAGGACACACAGTATGCGACCCATGGCTCATCCTCCTTGGGGTTTCGTTGCGCAGGGTCAGAGCCGCGAACGACGCGGGACAGCTCACGCGATGAGCTGAAATCGTCGTCCCAGGGATCCCACCATCATGCTGCTGATCTTTGCGCTGATGATGCAGGTGCAGGTGCGCGTGACCGTCCCCACCGTCAGGTTCGAGGTCGCGCCGCCGGTGGTCGAGGTTCAGCCGGGCGTGATGGTCGTTCGCGACTACGACGAGGAGGTGTTTGTCGTCGATGGCCGCTACTGGATGCGCGCTCGCGACGGGCGCTGGTATCGCGCCAGCGACTACCGGGGCGGCTGGGTCGTCGTCGAGCCGCGCGTGGTGCCCGCGCCGATCGTGCGTCTGCCCCCGGGCCGCTACAAGCACCACCGAGGCAAGCCCGAAAAATTTCGCGTCGCCAACGGCGACGGATCGGTCACCGAATACAAGGTGAAGCAGAAACACGGCATGACGCAGGTGAAGGTGAAGCAGAAGAAGCGCGGCAAGTGGAAGTGACGACGGCGGCGCACGCGCCGTAGGTCAGTCAGCGGCGGTGCTACCGCCAGGCCACGCGCGGAAACGGTCTGGTGCCCTTGCTTGCCGATTGCGCGCGCGCCACCAGATTTGCTCACGGCCGCGGGGGAGCGGGAGGGGGGCGTGGTCAGCGAAGAGGAGATCGGCGATCTGTTCAGACGCTACGCGCCCTACGTCGCCACGATCGGCGTCCGGCTGCTGGGGCGGGATGACGAGCTGGACGATCTGGTGCAGGAGGTGTTCATCGAGGCCTATCGGGGCTTCCACCAGCTGCGCAGCCCCGACTCGGTCAAGGCGTGGCTGGCGCGCATCACCGTCCGGCGCGCGACGCGACGGCTGAGGCGCCGGCGGCTCCGGTCGTTCTTCAGCCTGGAGGCGCTGCCGTCGGACGCGAAGCTGGTCGACGACGGGGCGACGCCCGAGGAGAAGGCCGAGATCGCCTCGACCTACCGGCTGGTCGAGCGAATCCCCGTACGCCAGCGGGTGGTCTGGGTGCTCAAGCACGTCGAGGGCGAGACGCTCGATTCGATCGCGGCCATCTGCCACATCTCGAAGGCGACAGTGCAACGGCGGTTGCGCGCCGCCGAGCGGAGCTTACGAATGCAAAAGGAACGGCAAGGAGATCCCGATGGACGACTTCGATCCTGACACCGACATCGCGCGGCTCATGGCGCGCATCCGACCCCGCTGGGACGCGGCGCGGACCGAGAGCAATCTCGCCGCGATCCTCGAACGGCTGAAGGGGCCGAAGCGCCGGCGGGGTGCCTGGCAGGCGATGCTCGCCGCCACGCGCCTCCGGTTCCACCGCGCCGCCCGCTGAGCCGCGCGCACCGCACCGAGACGAACAAGGCGCCCCCCTACAATCGCCCGGCCCCGGTGCAGCCCCAAGTTTCTCGCTCGATGGGCAGCTTGACGTCTCTGCTCCTGGCCGCCGCTCTGGCTGCGGCGGACCCGCCGGCGGCGCCCGGCGATGCGTCCGAACCCGACGAACCGCGGTCGATCGAGGATGAAGTGAAATCCGGCGCCGGTGTCTCCCCGGTCGAGCTCATCCCTCGGCTGGAGCTGAGGCAGTCGTTCGTCCGGTTGTCCTCGGGCGCCTCGTCTCACCTGACGACCACCGAGATCGACATCCAGTTCCTCGATCGCCTGCTGCTTCGCTACGAGGGGACGCTGCAGACCGTGAGCGGCCCGAACGGTCAGGTGTCCGGATTCGGCGACACCGAGATCGATGCCGTCGGGATGCTCGGGTCGACGCCGCGTTTCGTCGCGGTCTTGCTCGCCGGCGCGATTCTCGACACCGCCAGCCAGCCGCAGCTCGGCGCCGGGAAGAAGCAGCTGGTCTTCGGGGCGGGTGCGGCGATCAAGCCACTGCGCCCATGGTTGGCCTATCTCCTGGTTCAAGAGCAGGCATCGATCGCCGGCGCCAGCACGCGGCCCGACGTGAACCAGCTGGTCGTGCGCGTCGGCAACATCGTCTTCGGCCCGCGGTTGGCGTGGCTGAAGCTGGATCTGGACACGGTCGTCGATTTCGCCGCCGACCAGGGACGCTTCTTCGGAAAGCTGGAGGCGGGCCGGTTGCTGGTCGGCCGGGTCGGGCTGTTCGTGCGCGCGGGAACCCAGCTGCTGGGCACGCGCCAGGTCGACTACTCGCTGGACGCGGGCGTCCGTTACCTGTTCCGCCTCGGCAAGGGGAAAGAGGCGGCGCAGGCGCGCTGATAGCCGCCGCCTATCACAGCCTTAGAAACGATGTGTTGGAACGATCGCGGCCCGCCGCGGATGCTGCCTCCACGACCCACGAAACGGAGGACGCCATGTACACCAGCCCAAGTCACCTGTCTGAAACCGCCCGCGCCGAGATCGCCGACGCGCTCAACGCGCGCCTCGCGGACGGCCTGGACCTGCACAGCCAGATCAAGGTCGCGCACTGGAACATCAAGGGGCCGCAGTTCGCGGCGCTTCATCCGCTGTTCGAGACGTTTGCGGTCAGCCTGGCCAACCACAACGACAGCGTCGCCGAGCGCGCCGTCACCCTGGGCGCGAAGGCCTTCGGGACGGTCCGGCACGTCGCCAAGGTCTCGACGCTGCCGGAGTATCCCCGTGAGGCCACCCGCGACCTCGAACATGTGAAGCTGCTCGCCGAGCGGATCGAGAAGTACCTGGACGGGACGCGCGCGGCGCGGGGTGTGGGCGAGAAACTCGGCGACACGGACACGGTCGACCTGTTGACCGGCATCGTCACCGAGTTCGAGAAACACGCCTGGTTCCTGCGGGCCTCGCTGGAGTAAAACACTGCCGTCCAGGTCATGACCCCGGCGACACGAGAGCGTCACCGCAAGCGTCTGCTCGAGCTGAAGGCGGAGATCCTGGCCGGGGGCGACATCGACATCGAGCCGGGACGCGATGCGACCGCGGTCGGCAGCGACGAGGACGCGCAGCCGCTGGCGGAGATGTCGCAGACGATCGCGTCGAGCCGCAACCGCAACCGGTCAGCCGTGCTGGCGCGCGTGGTGGCGGCGCTGGCGCGCCTCGATGGCGAACCCGACGGGTTCGGCCTGTGCGTCGAGTGCGAGGAGCCGATTGCGACGAAGCGGCTGGACCTGATGCCATACGTGGAGCTGTGCGTCGAATGCCAGCACGCGAAGGACGGCGCCCCGCGCGCAGGCGGCCGCCGCCACCTGCGCGACTTCCGCTAGCACCAATGCCGGCTCGGGCCTCGGGCCTCGG
>Ga0111539_10010827_pt1 | contig 11484 bp, 11 predicted proteins | sample RhiMethybrSRZTD1_FD_79667 | JGI IMG/M metagenome (GOLD analysis project Ga0111539, IMG submission 79667) | Populus rhizosphere microbial communities from Tennessee, USA - Rhizosphere MetaG P. TD hybrid SRZTD1 (version 2) (version 2) | ecosystem: Host-associated > Plants > Roots > Rhizosphere >...
AGCCGCCTATTCTGCCCTGCCTTCGCTGCCAAAAAGGCTTCCGCAAAGCCAAGCTGTCCGCTCATCGTTCAATCCCCCCGTAGTCCTGACAGGGTTGAATCAGACTCGACAGCGTCGTGCAATTTTGCAGAGGTCTCCAAGGGTCTGACACCGACATCAGCGCTTGAAATAGAAGGGCTGGGCCGGCAGGGAGCCGTAGGTGTAGGGCTCCTGCTGGCGCGCGGTGGTGCCCATCACCTCGTCGCGCACCTTGCGGAACAGCAGGCTGATCTCCAGGCCGGGCTCGGGCAGGTGCTTGACCAGGGCTTGCGCGTAGGGGCTGTTCTCGCTCTCGCCGTCGAGCGCCATCGTGCCGTCGCGGGCGGCATAGGCGACGAGCACTCCGCTCTCGGGCTCGATGGAGGCAAGCCCCCGGCCGATGGCGCGCGCCTGCTTGCCGGCCTGGCGCATCTTCGGCACGAACGGGTTGTTGCGGCAGGCGTCGAGGATCACGAGCTGCATCTTGCTGGCGCCGGCGACCTTGGAGAGCACGCGCGACAGGGGCACGGTCTCGTCCTCGATGTGGCTCTGCTGCTCGAGGGCGGCGTCGATGGGGATCAGGTAGTTGGTGCCGCCGACCTCGACGCCGTGTCCGGCGAAATAGATCACCGCCCAGTCGGCCTTGGCGGCGAGATCGCCGAACTCCTTGAGGGCCTTGGCAAGCCGGCCGAGATCGGCGTCGATCAGCTCGCGCACCTCGGTGAATCCGATGCTGCGCAGGACGGTCGCCAGCGCCTTGGCATCGTTGGCGGGATTGCGCAACGCCGGCACGCGCTTGTAGGCGCTGTTGCCGATCACGAGGGCGACCCGGCGCTCTGCCTTCGGTCCGATCTTGCCCTCGGCCAGCGCCTTGCTGAGGCGGCTGAAGGCCTGCCTGGCGGCGACTTGCGCCCGCGCGTTCTCGTCATGCTTGGGGAGCGCCTTGCGCTCGGCGGCCAGCTTGAAGTCGGCCAGCGCGCGGGCGATCTCGCCTTTGGCTTCGTAGGCGCGCGCCCGGTTGACGTAGCCCAGCAGATAGTCGGGGTCGATGCTCACCGCCATGCCGTAGCCGGCGATGGCCTCGTCGAGCTTGTTTTGCTTGGCAAGCACGAGGGCGCGATTGTTGTGGGCATGCACGTTGCGCGGATTGGCGGCGAGGGCGGCTTCGAAGTCGGCCTGTGCGGCGGCGACATCGTTCTTGCGCAGATGGATGAGGCCGCGCTCGTTGAGAATGCGATCGTTGCGCGGGGCGTGGCGCAGGGCCTCCGTGTAGTCGGCGAGGGCGCGGTCGTATTGTCCCTTGTGGCCGAGCACTCTGGCGCGGCCGGAGAGTGCCGGGGGGTCCTTGGGGTCGAGCTTGAGCGCCTCCTCGAAGTCGACGAGGGCAAACTCGTGCAGGCGCCGGCCGGCATAGGCGAGGCCGCGGTTGCGATGCGCCATGGCGCGCAGCGCGGGCGGAGCAGCCGGGTCGGCGAGGATGCGCGTGCACGCCTCGATCCGGCCCTTGGCGTCACCGGTGACGGTGCAGTTGCGACGGTCGGCCTCGCTGACGGCCAGCGCCTGGGTGGACCAGAGCAAGACAAGAATGAAGGTCGCGCTGCGCAGCATGGTCCGCTGCCCCCCTCCTCCCACGGAGCTCGGCGCAAAAGCTAGCCGCCAATCGTGGCCGCCCCAAGCCAATTCTCTGAGCGGCCGTTCAGGTGTCGAGCTTCTGTCCGAGCCGGCCGGCGAGGTCCTGGATGAATTGCCAGGCGACGCGGCCCGAGCGCGCGCCCCGGGTCATCGCCCACTCCAGGCCCTCGCGCACCAGCGCCTCGTCCTTGGCCTTGAGCTTGTGGTGGGCGGCGTAGCCTCTGACCATCGCGAGATATTCGTCCTGGGTGGCGTTGTGGAAGCCCAGCCACAAGCCGAAGCGGTCGGACAGCGACACCTTCTCCTCGACCGCCTCCGAGGGGTTGATGGCGGTCGAGCGCTCGTTCTCCATCATGTCGCGCGGCATCAGATGGCGACGGTTGGAGGTGGCGTAGAACAGCACGTTGTCCGGCCGGCCCTCGATGCCCCCCTCCAGCACGGCTTTCAGCGACTTGTAGGAGGTGTCATCCTTGTCGAACGACAGGTCGTCGCAGAACACGATGAAGCGGTGGCCCGCCCGGCGCAGGTGCTGCAGGCAGGCCGGCAGCGAGGCGATGTCCTCGCGGTGGATCTCGATGAGCTTGAGATCGGCCTTGGCGCCACCCGAGCCCAGCTCGCGCCGCACCTCGGCATGCGCCGCCTTCACCAGCGACGACTTGCCCATGCCGCGCGCGCCCCACAGCAGCGCGTTGTTGGCGGGCAGCCCGCGGGCGAAGCGGCGCGTGTTCTCCATGAGCTGCTCGGCGGCGCGGTCGATGCCCTTGAGCAGGCCGAGCGGCTGGCGGTTGACGTGCGCCACCGCCAGGAAGCCCTCGGGGTCGGCCTGCCATACGAACGCCTCGCCCCGGGTGAAATCGGCGGGTGCCGAGGTGGGCGGCGCCAGCCGCTCGAGGGCTGCGGCAAGTCGTTCCAGGCGCTCGACAATGGCCTCTTGGTCGCTCATATCGGCGGGTGGCTTTCCGATGGCAGGCGGGCAGCGGACAATGCCGCGCTTCAGAACCTCCCGCGTTCTATAGACGACCCGCGAGCCCCCGTCACCGAGGCAGCCCCGGCGGCAGGCCGGAAGTGGTTGCAATCGGGGGGCGGAGCACTATAGTCCGGGCCAAATCGGACATGCGCTGGTTGCGGACGGCCCGCCGCCGGCGTGTGCGCCGTCATCTTCAGGACACCGCGGGATGCTGATCTCACCGGCCTTTGCTCAGACTGGTCCCCTCGACGGCACGATCATGAGCATCGTTCCTATCCTGCTGATGTTCGTGATCTTCTATCTATTGCTGCTGCGGCCGCAGCAGCAACGCGTGAAGGCGCACCGGGAGATGGTTGCCAACCTGCGCCGGGGCGACACGGTCGTCACCTCGGGGGGCATCATCGGCAAGGTCACCAAGGTGCGCGACGACGGCGAGATCGAGGTCGAGATCGCCGACAACACGCGGGTGCGGGTGGTCAAGGCCACCGTGTCGGAGGTGCGCGCCAAGGGCGAGCCGGTCAAAGAGAGCGCCTGATCGGCGCCGGCATCGCGGGCGCGCAAGACGCTGGGAACGACTGGAGCGAGACGACGTCTCATGCTGCATTTTTCGACGTGGAAGCAGGTCGCGATCATCCTCACCTGCCTCATGGGCCTGCTGCTGGTCGTCCCCAACTTCATCTCCAAGGAGACGATGGCGCAGTGGCCGCGCTGGGTGCCCAAGACCCAGCTCAACCTCGGCCTCGACCTGCGCGGCGGCGCGCATCTGCTGCTGTCGATGGAAGTGGCGGACGTGCGCAAGGACTGGCTCAACACGCTGCGCGGCGACGCAAGCAAGCGGCTGCGCGAAGCCAAGATCCCCTTCACCGCGCTCGGCATCACCAACAACGCCGTGCAGGTGCGGCTCGCCAAGACGGAAGATGCCGACGCCGCGCTGAAGACGCTGCGCGGGCTGATCCAGCAGACCGGCAACCTCATGCTCGGCACCAGCATCACCGACCTGGAGGTGACGAAGGGCGAAGGCGGGCTGATCCGTCTGGCCCCCACGGAGGCCGGCCTGCAGCACCGCATCTCCAGCGCGGTGAGCGCCGCCATCGAGACCGTGCGCCGGCGGGTCGATGCGATGGGCACCACCGAGCCCAACATCGTGCGCCAGGGTAGCTCGCGCATCCTGGTGCAGGTGCCGGGATTGCAGGATACGGCGCAGCTCAAGGAGCTGATCGGCAAGACGGCGCGCTTGACCTTCCACGAGGTGCACGCCTCGGCGAGCGTCGAGGAAGGCCGCCAGCGTCCGCCGGCCGGCTACAAGGTCTACGAGTCCGACGACAAGGAGGAGGGCGCCCAGCTCCTCAACGAGACGCCGGTGGTGCGCGGCGACGAACTGGTCGACGCCCAGCCGGGCTTCGACCAGCGCACCAACGAGCCGATCATCACCTTCCGCTTCAACAATGCTGGCGCCCGCAAGTTCGGCAACTTCACCAAGGATCACGTCAACCGGCCGTTCGCCATCGTCCTCGACGACAAGGTAATCTCCGCGCCCGTGATCCGCGAGCCGATCCTGGGCGGCTCCGGCCAGATCAGCGGCAATTTCACGGTCGAGACCGCAACGCAGCTCGCTATCCAGCTCCGCTCGGGCGCCCTGCCGGCCAAGCTCACCATCGTCGAGGAGCGCACCGTCGGCCCGTCGCTGGGCGCCGACTCCATCGAGGCCGGCAAACTCGCCGGCATCATCGGCGGCATAGCCACCATCATCCTCACCATCCTGGCGTATGGCACCTTCGGCATCTTTGCGTGCGTGGGCCTCATCGTGCACGGCCTGCTCACCGTGGCGCTCATGAGCCTGGCCGGGTCGGCGCTGACGCTGCCCGGCATCGCCGGCCTGGTGCTCGGCATCGCCATGGCGGTGGATGCCAACGTGCTGATCTACGAGCGCATCCGCGAGGAGGTGCGGGCCGGCAGGACGGCGATTGCCGCCATCGACGCCGGCTTCACCCGCGCCTTCATCACCATCGCCGATTCGCAGCTCACTACGCTCGCCTGCGCGCTGGTGATGTTCTGGCTGGGATCGGGCCCCATCCGCGGCTTCGCCGTGACGCTGACGATCGGCATCTGCACCTCGATCTTCGCGTCGGTCACTGTAGTGCGACTGCTCATCTACTACTGGCTGAATTCGAACAAGCGCGTGCACCGCGCCATCGAGCTGCCGGTCTAGGAGAAGAGACCCATGCGCTTCATTCCCAATTTCAAGGGTTTCGATTTCTTCCCGCACGACCTGCGCCTGCCGTTCATGCGCTACAAGGGCCTTTGCCTCGCGCTGTCGATCATCGGCATGGCGCTCTCGCTGCTGATCATCGGCGTCAAGGGCTTCAACTACGGCGTCGACTTCAAGGGCGGATCGATGCTGGAGGTGCAATCGGTGTCGGGGCCGGCGGACATCTCCGCCCTGCGCGAGAAGCTCGGCAAGCTTGGGCTGGGTGCCGTGCAGATCCAGCAATTCGGGGCACCCAGCGACGTGCTGATCCGCATCGAGCAGCAGCCTGGCGGCGACGCCGAGCAGCAGGCGGCCCTGAAGAAGGCGACGGATGCGCTGGCGGGGCAGTACACGCAGCGCCGCGTCGAGGTGGTGGGCCCGGCGGTGTCGAGCGAGCTCAGGATGACCGGTTTCATCGCCGTGTTTGCCGGCCTGTTGGCGATCGTGGCGTACGTGTGGTTCCGGTTCGAATGGCAGTTCGCGCTCGGCGCCATCGTCGCGCTGACCCACGACGTGCTGCTGGTGGCCGGCATATTCTCCCTGCTGCACCTGGAGTTCGACCTGTCGATCGTGGCGGCGCTGCTGACCATCCTCGGTTACTCGGTGAACGATACCGTGGTTGTGTCCGACCGCATCCGCGAGAACCTGCGCAAGTTCAAGCGCATGGACCTCAACGAGCTTCTCAACCTGTCGATCAACGAGACGCTCTCGCGCACCATCCTGACGGGCTGCACCGCCATCGTCGTGCTGGTCGCGCTCTATATTTTCGGCGGCGAGGTGATCCGCAACTTCAATCTGGCCATGCTGCTCGGCGTGGTGATCGGCACCTACTCCTCGATCTTCATCGCCGCGCCGCTCTTGGGCTACCTAGGCGTCAAGCGCGAATGGGTGGGAACAGCTCCCAAGCAGTCCGACGCCAGCGCCGCGCGCAGGGCCCGGCGCGAGAACCTGGCGCTCAAATGACGTCGGCTTCGGCGCGCTATCCCGGGCGGGCGCCGATCGATGCCTACGGCAACGGCGGCTTCCGCTTCGCCGAGATGAGCCATCGCGGCTCGATCCTGTGCCTGCCGAGCGGCATCTACGCCTGGTCGCCGACCCATCCCGGCGAGCTGACGCCGGCTGCCTTCGCACCGGCGTTCGCGGAAAAGGACGCGCTCGGACTGCTGCTGCTGGGCACCGGCCGCCGCCAGGAGCTGCCCGGTGGGGAGCTACGGCGCGCGTTCGCGGAGGCCGGCGTCGCGCTCGAGGCGATGGACACCGGCGCCGCCTGCCGCACCTACAACGTGCTGCTGGCGGAGGGGCGGCCGGCCGGCGCGGCCTTGCTGGCGGTGGACTGAGGCCGGGATACGAAAATGGGGGACCTATGCAGTCGATCATCGCCAGTCCACGCGCAAGCCTATGGACGGGAATGGGCATTGCCGCGGCGGTGCTGGTCCTGTGGGTCGTGACCGCCGGCGCCGACGGCTTCGGCTTTTTTTCCTTCCTGGTGCGGCTTCTGCATGTGCTGGCCGCCATGGCCTGGATCGGCCTCGTGTTCTTCGTCAACTTCGTGCAGCTCGTGGCGCTGCAATCGGCCGACGAGCAGGGCCGCGAGGTCCTGCACAAGGCGATCGTCCCCAGGGTCGCTTGGTGGTTCCGGCACGCCTCGACCGTGACCGTGGCAAGCGGCGCGGTCCTGCTGGTGACGACGGGCTACCTGTTGCCATCGCTGATCTACGGCGCCGGCGTCTACGTGCCGCCGTCGCGGGCGTGGCTGATCGGCTCGGGCGTGCTCGGCGCGCTGGTCATGTGGATGTTCGTGCACATGTACATCTGGCCCAACATGCAGGTGGTGCTGGGTCTGCGGCCCGGCGATGCCGATGCCAAGGCGCGGGCGCGCGCCCGCGTCGTCCTGTTCGCCCGGCTCAATCTCGTCCTCACCGTGCCGGTGACGCTGGCCATGGTGGCGGCGGCGCATCTCTACTGACGTGGCGAATCGCGCGGCGAGTCCGCCAGTGGCTGCCGCCGACGCCGTCGTTGCCGCCGCGCGGGCCGGGGAGCCAGACCGCTACCTTGCCGCCCTGCTTGCCCCGCTGCAGGCCCGCGCCGGCCTGCTGGCGCTGGCGGCGTTCGCGGCCGAGGTCGCGCGTGTGCCGTATGCGGCCGGCAGCGAGCCGGCCGTGGGGGAATTCCGACTGCAATGGTGGCGCGATGCGCTGCAGGTGGCGGACGAGCATGCCCATAGCGGCCACCCGATTGCCGATGCCGTGCGCGCCGCGGCGCGGCGCTACGCGCTGCCCTGGCCGCTGCTGCTCGAGCCCGTCGAGGCGCGCTCGCTCGAGTTGGCCGGCGAGAGCTTGGCCAACGACGCGGCGTTGAAAACTTACCTGTGGAAAAGCGAGGGAGCGCTGTTCGCCGTGGCCGGCCGCATCCTGGCTCCGGGAGACGCGGCGGCCATCGACGCGGCTGCGGCGGCGAGCGGGCAGGCTTATGGCCTGGCGCGGCTCCTACTCCGCCTGCCGGGCACACTCGGCCGCGGGCGGCTGCTGCTGCCGCAGTCACGGCTCGAGGCTGCCGGCGTAGCGCGGTCGGAGCTTCTTTCCGGCACCGCCGGGCCGGGTGTTGCCGGCTTGCTCGCGGGCTTGCGCGACGAGGTCCGCCAAAGCCTTGTCACGAGCCGGCAACATGTGGCGAATTTGCCGCGAGGAGCGCGTGCGGCCTTCCTTCCTTTGGCCTTGGTCCGGTCCTATCTGCGGGCGCTGGAGCGGCCGGGGCGCGACGTCTTACGCGAATCCGTCGAGATTGCACCGCTCACGCGCGTGCTGAGGATAGCGGCGGCCCATTGGTCCGGCCGCACTTGATGGGGAGCCAGCTCGAGGGAGCAGCCCGATGCGCCGAAGCCTGTGTCTCGCCCTGTTGGCGATGCTCGCGCACTGCCCGCACGCCGCGGCGGAGCTGCGCATCGACTGGCATGTCGAGAACGCCTTCCGCCTGTTCCTCGATGCGGCCGATACACACGTCCACCGCGCAACGTGGGCGAGCCTGTCGGAGGCCGAACGGCGCCGTCCCGTGCAGGCGGCGGAGCGGGTGCTCGGCGAGCGCCATCCCGATGGCTGGGCCGCCATGATGTTCCTCAACACCTGCTGGGACCCGGGGCTCAATCGCTATTCCTGCCGGGCGCGCAGCGACTATCTCAAGCCCAAGAGCCACGCGATCCTGGCGCGCCTTGAAGGGCTGGAGGACGCCCAGTCGGTCGACTGCGTCTGGCTCACTTCGCCGCAGGGCCGCGGCCCGCGCGGCAAGGTGGTGACGCTGCCCTGCGACACGCCGGTGCAGCTCGAGGTCCCCTATCCCAACGGCGCGTGGATCAGCGTCGAGGTCGGCGGCCGGCAGGTGGCTGAGACGGCCGCCCGCGTCACCGACCTCTTCATCGTCGGCATGGGCGACAGCTTCGCCTCCGGCGAGGGCAACCCCGATGTGCCCGTGCGGTTCTCGCCGGACCGGACCACCGACTATGGCGTCGGCTCCAACAGCGCGCCGCTCGCGGGCTATCCCGCCCGCGTCGGCGACTGGAAGACGATCGGCGACCTGAAATTCATTGAGGAGAATGCGCGCTGGCAGGACCAAGCCTGCCACCGCTCGCTCTACTCCCACCAGCTCCGGGCGGCGTTGCAGATCGCCGTCGAGGACCCGCATCGGGCCGTGACGTTCGTCGGCTTCGCCTGCTCGGGCGCGGAAGCCACATTCGGCCTGTTCCTGGAATACAAGGGCAACGAGTGGGTGCCCAACCCACCCGACCTGCCGCAGATCTCGGCCGCCGCCGAGGCCCAGTGCGGCGGCAAGGGCGCGCGCGACTACGACCTGCCCGAGGCCTACCACATCAACGAGAGCATCCCCGAGCTCAAGGGCGGGCTGGTGCTCAAGAAGTGCGACGCAGAGCGCGCGCGCAAGATCGACCTCTTGTTCCTGTCGGTGGGCGGCAACGACATCGGCTTTGCCAGGCTCGTCGCCAACGCGGTGTTGGCCGACAAGTCGATCCTGCGCCGCCTCGGCGGCTGGTTCGGGCAGGTGCACGGCTTTGCCGACGCCGGCGCTCAGCTCGATGTCCTGGACGACCGGCTGAAATCGGTGAACCGCGCACTGCACAACCTCTTGCACGTGCCGTGGTCGGAGTCCGACCGGGTGATCCTGACCGCCTATCCGCCGATGGCGTTGCTCGACGACGGCAAGACGGTTTGCCCGGACGGCCAGTCCGGCATGACGGTGCTGCCGGAGTTCGCATTGAGCGAGGCCAAGGCGCGCGAGGGCAACACGGCCGCCGAGCGGCTCAACGCCATCATGCAGGAAAGCGCCACCCAGCATCAGTGGTCCTACGCCGACGCGCATCGCGCCACCTTCCGCGGCCGCGGCCTGTGCGCGGGCTACGGCGTGTTCCCGTGGACCATGGCCGACGAGTTGCGTATCCCCCGCAAGGTCAACGGGGCGTGGGAGCCCTTCAATCCCTCGGAGTGGCGCGCCTACGCGCCGCGCCAGCGTCTGTTTCGCACGCCCAACGATGCCTTCATGACCGGCAACTTCCACGTCACTGAGTCGCTGATGCAGAAGGCGCTCAATACGCAGGGCTATGCCTGGGTGCAGCTGCTGCTCGCCAGCGTCTACTCGGGGTCGTTCCACCCCTCCGGGGAAGGCCAGGCGGCGATTGCCGACGCCGTCGTGGAGCATGCGCGCCGCGTGCTCACCAAATACGAAAGCCGCGCGCGGGCCGGCAAGCGCGTCGATCTCGGCACCGCCGACGCCGAGGCTCGCTGAGGCGGCGCCCACATCGACATGCGCTGCGCGGCGGGCAAATCCGTGCTAACGCTTTGCAGGCTGTCGATCCTCTCACCTTGCTCGCGGTCGGCCCATGTACAACTGCAAGAAATGCCCCGGCTACTGCTGCTCCTACCCGCTGATTGCCCTCGACAAGCGCGATGTGGAGCGGCTCGCCAAGCACTTCGGCCTCACCTTCCGGGAGGCCAAGGCCAAGTTCACGGTCGAGCGCTGGGGCCGCAAGTACTCGATGCGCCGTAAGAAGGACGAGATCTTCGGCGGCGTGTGCCGCTTCTTCGACACCGAGAAACGTTCCTGCACCGTCTACGAGGCGCGGCCCAGCCTGTGCCGCAGCTTCCCCGGCGGCCGCTGCGGCTACTACGACTTCCTCGCCTTCGAGCGCCGCGCCCAGGAAGACCCCGAGTACATCGCCCTGACCAACAACAAGTGACGTCGGGTGTCATCCCGGAATTTCGCGAAGCGAAGTATCCGGGACCCAGGTTCCAGAACGTCGCCCTGGGTCCCGGCTCTCCGCGCTAGCGCGCTCCGGCCGGGATGACAGCTCCCAGCACGCGGCCGGCGACGGCGTCGAGCCTGGCAAGCAGGGCGGCGTCGCGGGCCTCGGGCGGCGTGATGATGGCGACATCCAGCGCGCGGTCGGAGCCGATCGGGCAGGGCGGATGCTCACGCGGGAAGGTGCGGGCGAGCCGCTCGATCAGGGCATGCGCCTTGTCGACGTTCTCGTACAGCACCTTGATGACGGCGGCGACGTCGACCTCGGCGTGCTCGGCGTGCCAGCAGTCGTAGTCCGTCACCATGGCGATGGTCGCGTAGCAGATCTCGGCCTCGCGAGCGAGCTTGGCCTCGGGCATGTTGGTCATGCCGATCACGTCGCAACCCCAGCTGCGGTAGAGGTTGCTCTCGGCCCGCGTCGAGAACTGCGGCCCCTCCATGACGAGATAGGTGCCGCGGCGGGTGTAGGCGATCTTCTCCGCCTCGGCTGCCGCCTCGATCAGGTCGGCGAGCACAGGGCTCACGGGATCGGCCATCGACACGTGCGCCACGCAGCCCGCGCCGAAGAAGCTCTTCTCGCGGGCGAAGGTGCGGTCGATGAACTGGTCGACCAGCACGAAGTGGCCGGGCGGATAGGCCTCCTTGAGCGACCCGCAGGCCGAGACGGAGACGAGGTCGGTAACGCCGGCGCGCTTCAAGGCGTCGATGTTGGCGCGGAAGTTGATGCCCGACGGGGGCACCTTGTGGCCGCGCCCGTGGCGGGGCAGGAAGCGGATCGGCAACCCGTCGAGCTCGGCGAACAGGATTTGGTCGGAAGGCTTGCCCCACGGCGAGGCCACCTCCTCCCAGTGCACGTTCTTGAGGGCGGGGATGTCGCAGAGCCCGCTGCCGCCGACGATGCCGAGCACGGATCTAGTCATGGCTGCTCCTCGCGGGTTCAAGCTGCCGACATTCGCATGCCCCGGGACAAGGGCGTGTACTCGAGGCCCGGGAAGGCCTGGCGGCAGGCGGCGATGTCGAACGGCCGGTAGCCGCCGTGCGGCATCGGGCCCGCGCGCGGCGAGCTCTTGATGGCGGAGCGTCCGCCCGATAGCGCGGCTGCCTGCTCGGCGACCTGGCGGAAGGAATGCACCTCGCCGGTGGCGATGTTGAGCGCGCCGACGCTTCTGTGCTGGAGGACGCGAACGGCGATCTCGGCCACATCGTCGATGTAGACGTGGTCGCGGCGCTCCTCGCCCTCGCCGAACAGCACGATGTCCCGGCCCTCCGCGGCCAGCCGCCGGAAGCGGTTGGGGCCATAGCCGTTGTGGGGGTCGGA
>Ga0111539_10010829_pt1 | contig 11482 bp, 7 predicted proteins | sample RhiMethybrSRZTD1_FD_79667 | JGI IMG/M metagenome (GOLD analysis project Ga0111539, IMG submission 79667) | Populus rhizosphere microbial communities from Tennessee, USA - Rhizosphere MetaG P. TD hybrid SRZTD1 (version 2) (version 2) | ecosystem: Host-associated > Plants > Roots > Rhizosphere >...
CCGACGAGACTGGTGATTCCAGGCGGGATGTTCAACGTGACACGGTTCACGCCGAGCACCTCGCCGTAGAACTTCGAGACTTCGTCGAAAATCACCCCGAGGGGCTTCGCCCCTCGGACGCCCCCAGACGCTCCCTCACGCGCCGCTTCGCTGGCGTGCTCCGGCCGCGTGGCGCACTCGCTGCGCTCGTGCGCTTGGCTCATCGAACCACCTCGACCGGCCGCAGCTTGCGTTCGATTACGAGGACGAGCAGGAGAACAAACACCGTCAGTGAGAGCATGGACGCGCCAGCGCCCGGTCCGTCGGGCGGATCCACGCTGAGCAGCGTGCACCAGACACGGTTGACCGCCCACGCTGGATCCAGGACGTGCCCCCAGTTCACCCTGAAGACGTTGTCGATCATCTCGGACACGCCGCTCAGGATGAAAAAGAAGGCGAGGCTGACTGCTCCGGCCACGACTCTCCACTTCACGTAAGCGGAACTCGCCATCGCCACCAGGCCCAGGATCAGCAGCCAGAGAAGGAACCCGATCACCACGGCAGCGCCCAGCGTCCAGTTCGCCAGAAACCACCAGCCTCCGGCCAGGCCGACCTGAAGGCCGAACAGCAGCAGACCCGGAATCCACGTTACGACGGAGAGCATCCCGATGATCACGGTCAACCGCGCGAGGGCGTAGCTCCACCGCGTGAGGGGTCGGCTGAAGTACAGCGGGAGCGCGTTGTTCGACAGGTCAGGCGCGATCAGGCTGGGTCCTGCCAGCGCCGCGAGGAAGACCGCAAAGCCCGCCTGGACGTACATGAAGACCGAGAAGAAGCGGCCGTTCACCTGGATGAACGAAAGAAAGTCCTTGTCGAGACCCTGGAGCAGTTCCACGTGATTGGTGAGATAGATGAAGCCGGCACACAACAGGGGCCAGATGAACGAGACCATCGTGAGCAGAAGGACCAGCCGCTGCTCATAGAGTCTTTTCCACGCATAGCGCGGCAGGACCATGAAGCGCGTCCAGCGGCCCGTCAGAGGCCCTGCATATCGCTGATATCCGCGTTTGTAAACTGCCATGTGTTTACGTACGGCTCACGTCGAGCGCCGCACTCTCACCCGGTGTCTGTGACAGGTGACCCATCGCCTTCAAGAAGATCTCTTCGAGCGTGTCTCGGCGATGTGTGAGCTTTCTCACCAGCAGGTTCTGGCGCTCCGAGAGACTCCAGATCGCTTCGACTTCCACTCCAGCCGGTAGTACGATTCGCCATCGCCCTGCGCCTTCGGAGACACCATCGGCGCCGATTTCCGGCAGCGCCGTCCGCAGATTCCGATCATCCCCCGTCACTTCCAGCTCGACGAATGATCTGTTCGACCGGCGCTCTTCTTCGAGATTGCAGTGATGCACGATCGCGCCGTCCTTGAGGATTACCGCCTCGTCGCACACCTGCTCGATGTCGCGGAGCAGATGCGAGCAGACGAGGACGTTCATCCCCTGCTCCGTCTTCATATCGGTGACGAGCTTGAGCATTCGCCGCCGCGCGGCGGGATCGAGGCCGTTGGTTGGTTCGTCGAGGACGACCAGCTCCGGCCCGTGAACAATTGCCTGGGCGAGCTTGGCCATCTGCTTCATCCCGTATGAGTACGTCCGCAGCTCGCGGTAACGGGACTCTCCGAGCCCGACGTGAAACAGAACCTCGTGTGCTTTCTCGAGCGCCGCCTTGGGCGGTAGTCCCGACAACTCTGCCATTTGACGAAGGAAGGTGACCGCCGTCATTTCTCCCACGAACGCGTCGTTCTCGGGCATGTAGCCGATTCGCGACCGCGCCTCACCCATGCTGCGGCGGCAGTCCATGCCGAGGATTCGCGCGCGTCCACCGCTCGGACGGAGAAACCCGAGCAGGGTCAGGATCAACGTGGACTTCCCGGCGCCGTTCGGCCCGAGCAAGCCCACCGCTTTACCCGTACCCGAAACGCCAAGACGGCAGGTGATCCCGTGGAGGATCTCCCGCCGTCCAAGCTTGACCTTCAGGTCCTCGAGTTCGACGACTGGTATGGAATCGTTCATTGCACCGGTTGCGACGGCGGACGGCCCAGGTTCTCCAGCAGCATGAGATCCATGATCAGCCCAGAGATACGAGTACGGCTAGACGCATGGATCCGTTCCGGCGTTCCATCGAACACCACGAGAATCGGATCGCGCCCCGCGACAAGCTCGCTCACCGCCGGATTCGATGTCAACGCCGACAGCATACCGAGTGCGCCTTTCGCGTTCAGCCAGCCGAAGGCCGACGGATGCAGTCCGGCAGATGACGGGAGTTGGCCAAGAAACTCCGGTGACCACACGAGCGGAGAACCGCCGTTCGCGGTTGCGATGGCACGCTCTGCAGACGCGCGATCGGAGCCCGCCACCAGGTAACCGCGGTCGTATGTCCACGTGATGCCAACGGGAACGCCCCCCGGTTTGATCGTGTTCCAGGTCCGGCCACCCACGCTCTCCTGCGTCAGCGCGATTCGCTTGGCTTGATCCTCGGGTCCAAGCTCCGCGTTGAATGTGTCAACCAGCTTCTGGAGCGAGCCGTCGATGACCGACGGATTGTTCGCGACGCTCGTCATGATCCACGTCGGCCCGCTCGTCGAGAGCCCGGTCAACGCCAGTGCCGCCTCAGTACCCAACGCACCGGCCAGATTCTGTACGAAGCCGGCACCGAGTTTCTCGTCCAGGCTGGCCAGTCCGTGTTCGAAGTCTGGCTCCGCCTTCGTGATCTGCGCGGTGAACTCTTGGAACAGTTGTAATGGCTCGCGCGTCGACACGTATCCGGCGACGAGGGCATCAACCGGTAGATACTCCGCCGCGCCGCCGGAGCCCGCATCCGCCAGCCACGACCCCATGCCGGTTCGCGCGCCCTGGAATGCGAACGTGACTTCATTCTCGACTGCGCCTGCAGGCGCACGCTGCTCGAGGAAGAGGTACTTCATCCCCATCATCCCCGCGAGCTTGACCGGAGGCGCGTCGTCTCCAGACGCCATCGTTACCAATGGAGGCGCATCCATGCCGATCAGCCAGCCGACGCCGCGCTGGTACCGCTCACCGATGGCGGCCGCAAACGGCGAACCCGCACCCTGTCCCTGCTGCGCAAGGGCCCACGCCAGATGCGACGGCGTATTTGAAACAACCATCAGATCGTCAGACACCGAATACGATCCGATTGACTCGCCCGTCGCCGCGAACAGTCCTTCCAACGCAGTGGTCAATTCCGCCCGCTTACCGCTTTGGACGCGGGCCATGACGATCGGCACGGGTTCATTCAGAGCAGGGACACTGGCGCAGAAGATGATTTCATCCCCGAGCAGCGAGTTCACCGACTGAACGCGATCCATCATCTGTCTCAGCAGCCGACCTGTCTCTGAATTCCACCACGCCCCGAACGTCGCGTTCTGTGCGGACTGCTCCTCGGCAAGCGATAACGCGCGGTCTATCGTGATGCCGGGATTTGGAACGGTGCCGTAGACGACAGCGCCTGCGGGAAGATACGAGAGCAGCGTCGAATTGGTCCGCAGCTCGGCGGGAAAACTCGCAAGATCGCGTTCGATCTTCACGAACGAGCGGAGCAGCTCGAGATAAGACTCCGCGTCCGGACTCCACGACACGGCACTCGCAACAGAGGTCGCCAGCGCCGGAATCGACGCCGCCTGCTGGCCGGGACTCAGAAGCACTTCTCTGCCGGGCTGGTTCACCGCCACCGATCCCTCGACGACCGAGACCACCGAGCCTCCCATCCCAGCCGAGACGGCGAAGACAGTGCCTTTCACCGAGGCGATGGAATCACGCGTGAGCACGCGGAGGTAACCGCGGCGTTGTTTGGCGGCTTTGACGATGACGTCACCGCGCTGGAGATGAATGGCCTGGCCGCTCCAGGCGGCGGTCACGTAAAGCTCGGTTCGCTCATTGACATCGACGGTCGATCCGTCAGCGAGACGCAATACCGCATGGGCACCGGGGCCGGTGCGCACGGACTCGTGTTCACCAATGGCCGCGCCTGCTTCGAGAGAGCCCATTGGCAGCCGGTACAGGCCGCCGTTGGCTGCAACGACCGTGGCCCGCGGACCGCTGGGAGCCATCATGCCGTCGATAGGGCCGCGTCCAAGATAGAGGACTCCCAGCAGCAGTGCGGCTGCAGCGGCCAGGCCTCCCCATCGCATCCATCGGGATGAAGAGCGTTGCGGCATCGCGATGACCGTTCTCTCGCCCTTCATTTCGGCGATGCGGGCGCGACAGCCCGGACAACGACTGAGATGGTCTTCCACCAGAAGACGACGGTTGTCGCTCAACTCTTTCCTGAGATATGCAGGGAAGTCCTGACGGAACTCGGCACAGGTCGCGCTTGAGACGTTCGTCATGTTTTCCCACACGCGCGCCCTCGCGGCCTCGATCGCGCGGACGTCAACGTCTTCCGCTTTCATTTCCTGTAGTGCTTGTTCCAGACGATCTTCGGCCATTACCCTTCTCCTTCTTCACCGAGGGGCTTCGCCCCTCGGACTCCCCCGCACGCTCGCATTGCTCGCTCGCGCCTAACGTTTCATTTCAGCTTGCAGCCGCTGCCGAATCCTGTGGAGCCGGACGGTCGCGTTGTTCTTCTCGATCTCGAACATCCCGGCCAGTTCTTCGATCGATAAACCCTCGACGTGACGTAGCAGGAACAGCGTTGCGTCATCACTGTCCAGGGTCGCGATGGCGCGCCGAAGCTGCTCCCTCAGCACAAACGAGGGCTGGACGACGGGGCGGGACTCCTGATTGTCGTAACTCGATTCCGCGCGAAACTCACGGCGGCGCAAGACGTCCACGGCCGCATTGACCGCCGCACGCTTGAAGTACGCCGCCGGTAACTCAACCGCCTCGACGTCGCCACCCCGGGCCAACGCGCGCAGGAAGACGGTCTGCAAAACGTCCTCGGCGTCAGCCGGGTTTCCGGTGACGCGCAGGGCGGCGCGGAATACCGCCTCGTAGTGCCGCTCGTACAGCTCGGCAAAACCTGCCACCTGAGTCGTGGAAGGCATAAATATGGGCAACTCGTAGATTTGCGCGCTGGCTGTGTTCACCTCGTCCGCCTTACTAACCTTGACGCACGAGGAGGGCGACTATTACATGGGATGCGGAAAAATTGTATCTCGCGCCCAGAACTTGCGTCGGCGCCGAACGAATCGCACCGCACTGGCGACCATCGACAGGGCAACCCCAATCGTCACGATAAACGCGCCGACAGCGTGGTCGACGAAGAATCCAAAGATGCGAAGCGCGGTAACCGCACCATTCGACATCATTCCTGTGCCAGGGTTCACGCGCTCCAGATAGACAGCACCATCAAAATCTCGCGCCAGCACCGTGGAGCGGGTCCAGCGGCCTTCCATCCGCGAGCGTAGAGGGACGAGCCAGCCCGACAGAGGATCGGTCGTCGGCAGTGATCGGAGATTGACAAAAAACGAAGGCGGACCGGCGGCAGCCAACAGACGTTCGACTCCCACTTTGTTGAGCGCCGGAAGCTCGTGGACCGACAAGGGCGCAACATCGATGAAGCGACCGCTGCCCGCGAACAATCCGATGGTGTATACGGATCCGTTGATTTTGTCTCGAATGTGCTGGCCCATCGATGGGACTCTTGCGCGAGTAGAGTTGTAGGACACGTGGCTGTGATGCGCCCAGAGCACGATCTTGTGAGAGGACGATACCTGATCTCTGAGCATCAACGCGTTCTCCGCATTCAGTTCATCGCGGGTGGCCTGCCAGCTGGTCGCATGCTCACACAGCGTTGCGTGATCGCGCAGGTTGTCCGGGACCAGCCGAAGCGCGGCAAGGTGCGCCGCCGGCCGACTCCGTCCGACCGTTGGAGTAATCGCGTCGATCCAGCGTTGAAGACCATCAATGGCGGTCATCGCACGCGCCGTGGCTGCGCCGAGGCCAGCGGGATTGCCGATTTCGCATTGCACAACCGGACTGAGTGCGGTGACAAGATCGTTCTTCGTGAGATGTATGTCTCGTGGCGGGTGTCCAAAGGTCTCGACAGAGTCCGCCAAGGTCTCGAGCACCGCCGGAGTCATTCCGAACTCGGCAGACGCACCAGTCTGGACGTCGAAGCTCGTGAGATACAGCGGCCGCTCGGTGCGCTGTGACGCTTCGACATACGCCATGACCTCACGCATTTGGACCGTATTCCACAGCTTGAACCACGCGAACTGTTGCGCACGATCGATCCGGTCTTCTTCCGAATCCTGCGACCGGTAGAGATACTCCTGGGCGAGCCACGCCTGAGTCAATGAGCCTTCGAGTGCGAGGACGTCAAATCCCATCTCCTCGTGCAGATAGCGAATGAACTGAAGCCGCGCGAGTGGAAACTCCGCGGTCACGTGGATGGATTCGCCAAGCTCCACCACTGAAGCGGAACCGACGGCGTCTCGCAAAAAGCTGTATGCGCGGGGAGCGTAAGCGCCGCTGAAATCTATCGGCACGGCTCCTGCGGCAATCTGCTGCGCATCGCTAGCCCGTGGGGAGGAAGACAGCGGAAAGAACGCAGCCGCCAGGTCGGCGGTAACTGCGCAGGCCAGGATAAAACTCAATCTCGAAACTGAGCGCATTCGACTATCGCCCACTACGAGCAGCAGTGAAGGCCAGTTCCAACCCCCCGGGCATCGGGTCCCTAGAATTGATTGGCGCGTTGCCTTGTCAGTCGGACGATCAGCGCCAGGAGAGTGATGACGGCGATCGATAGAAACACCCAGAATTGGAGCGGTGAAACCAGTGAGCGGCGGGCAGGTTGCGTGTGACGTTCGGCGAGCGGGGTAACTTCGGTCGCGCCCGTTGTCAAAAGATCGTTGGACACGAGCGCCAGATCGTATCGAGGCGCCAGGAGATCGCTGCGCCCATAGACGAGCGACAAGGAGGAACGGGCAGGCCGATAAAAGCGAAGCCGGTACGACGGCAGAAGCAATCGAACTGCTGTAATCGGCAGCCGGCTGTTGTCTCCTTCATCGATCGAGAGCCAGAGCTCAGAAGCGTCGCCAGACATCACCGACAGTGTCAGCGCAGACGCCGGCGTGTCGGAGTCGACGTGACCCCACGTCGTCGCGGCGATGATCTCGAGTCGCGCATTTCGTGAATGCCGATCGGCGGGACGAAGAACCGCGAGTTGGACACCACGCTGAAAAACACGCGCAGACGTCTCGATCGCGACCTGCGACGCCGGCAGATTCGCGGATGGCAACTGGAGGCGATAGCTCGACCAGTTGGAACGCTTGACGGCTCCGGTTGGACTCGCCGGCGGATCCGAGCGCTCAGGCGTCAGCGCCACGATCAATGGATCATCACGATGTTCGACGACGTATGGCACCTGGCGGCGCGAGCCGTCCAGGATCCTGACGTCCGCAAAGTGTTCGCTCGGCCCCCGGCTATGCGCGAGCATCAATGGGTCGACGACGAGCGCGACGGCGCCGGGACGGCCGTCGGGAATCGTTCGTTGAAAGGCAAAGAGCGCAGGATCGAGCGGGGCGCCCAGCTCTGGTTGCTGCGCGAACATGGCGGCCGCCGGCGCGAGCAAGATTGCCGTCAAAACCGCTCGTCTCATGCCTGTTCCTCGGGCTTGGCAAGAACAAACTTCTGGAGGGCAAGCGAGACGAGTGCAAGCGACATGGCGAGTCCGACGAAAGAGCCGACGCGATACAGCCCTTCGAGCGAGCCGAGGTCGTAGAGGAAGCATTTGAATGTCGTCAGCGCGATGAGGACGAGCGCCGCAACGCGGCCGAATCGGCTATGGAGATAGATGCAGGCGGCAAGAAGTGCCATGCCAAACATCAGCCATCCGATCGTATAGGTCAGATCCTGCGAGAGGGTCACTCCGAATCGGAACATGATCGTCGGGCCTGTCGCGTAGAAATCGGCGATCTCGATATTCAAAAGCAGAAATAGCAGGACGACCGCCGCTCCTGCGAGTACCGATGAGTAGGTGACCGGCTCCGGCGAGTCCTCCTGCTCGGAGCGAGCGAGCGACCATGCCCCAAGCAGAAATGCCGTCGCGCACACCAGATACGCATATAGGTACCAATTGAAAATGCGCATCGGGCCTCTCGGTTCGTACAGCAGAATCTCTGGATTCATCGCGAGGCGAACGAACACGGCGGCGAACAGCGCGAGTGACCAATAGAGAAGACCGCGATGCCTGATGCGTCCGAACAACCACGCGAGCGCGGCTCCCTCGAGCGCCCACCCAATCGTGATCCACTGCTTTTGAAGTTGGAGCGGAATCGCCACCGTCACGAAGGCCAGCGCGGTACCAGCAACCAACGCGAGCCGGCCAAGGTCGCGAGCACCCGGCTCTTCCATCTTCAGCAGCTCGCGCAGAAGGAGGGCCATGACCGCGCCTTCGGCAACCGGCAGCGCACCCACCATCCAGCCGTATCCGCCCGCGGTGAGGGCCGCGCGTCCGGCGACGAACAACATCGCACTGGCGAGCACGGCGGCAATCGACGGATCTCTGTCGCCTTGCGCCCGGCGTCCCAATACCAGTGGGTATGCGATGAACACTGCGTAGATCGACGATGCGAGCGCCAGCACTCTCGACCAGCCGACGGCGAGATCGGCCGTGAGCGTTTGAACGGCGACGGCATACGAGCCGGTGAACACGGCCGCTACCACAACCCCGCGCCACCGTTGGATGAACGTCAGCGCGAGCAGGGTCGACAGGTTGAGGACATGCGCCGCGATGATGATCGCAAACGGAAACGATGGCCGGTGATGCGCGGCGATGATCGTCGTCAACTCTCCAGCAAACAGCGCCACCGCGGCGCCTTGCGGCACGGCCCGGTCTTTGTCGATCGGGATCCACAGCAGCGCGAAAACACTTGTCGCCGCCGATGCGACGATCCCGACGAGCGACCACGACGGACCCGCAGCATAGGTCCACACGGCGACAATCGTTCCCGACGCGGCGACGGCGGCGACGTGAAGCGCGCGTCGTTCAGTCAAAAGCGACACCGCGCTTGCGGTCAGCGTCAGCGCAGTGAGGGTGCCAAAGATCGGCCACGGCGGGATGGACCACGCGGGATTGGTCGACACGAAAAGCAGAAACAAGTGTCCAACGAGGCCGAGGTACAAGCCGTCAGCGAAGTCCGCGGTTTCCAGTCCCGACCGCCGATTGACCCAGGCATGTCCGGCAAATGTGATGAGGGTGAGTGCGGTGAGAACGGCCAGCGAGGGCACGACACCAACCGCGGCTCCGGCACGTACCCACCAGCTTGCGAGAACGATCCACGACAGCAGGCTGCCGCCCACCGACACGGCTGGCAGTCCACCGCTTCCGCTCTCGATGAACAACCCGGCGTTCAGAATCGCGAGGAGAAGGGCAAGCGCCCACAACGCGGCCGGATTGATGTCTCCGAGTGACAGAAACAGTTGCAGCGCGAGGCTTGCGATCAGGACGAGACCGCCACCGTATCGGGGTTCGAGCGGACGGTCAACCCGACGCGCCACCATCGGAACGACGGTTGCGAGAATTCCGAACGCGGCATAAATGACGACGGCGCTTTCCAGCCGATCGAGGTTGAGATGACCTGCTGACCAGATCGCTTGCGTTGCGATCGAAAAGAACGCGGCAATGAAGTAGAGATCGCCTCGGCGATCGGCAATGGCCCGCCATGAAATCGCCATCATCAGGGCAAAGAGGATCACGAAGAGCAGCTGCGGATCGACGAACGCGGGCTCGATCCGGGCGAGCACAGCCGGCACGAACAGTAAGAGGGGTGCAGCCAGGTCGGCCGGATTGTTTTTCAGCGAACGCCCTGCGAGCGAAGCGGCAAGCGGCGTCCCGAGGAAAAACAGAACGAACACCGCACAGAACACCAGCGGAGGCAGATATCCGCCCGGCGTGTACGAAAAGGCCAACCAGCACGCCATCACGACGAGCGTGGCCGCCGCCCCGGCAAGATGCAGGAGGGCGCGATTGCGAACACACGCGACAACGAACAATCCGACGTTGACGAGCAGCAGGAATCCAAACAGCAACCATGGACGATTGCCGAACGCCGGAACGGTGCTCAAATACACCGCGAACAGGAGCGGCATCGCAGCAGCGCTGAGCGCCGTGTACTCGAAGGCTGAATCGGCGCTCGTGGATTCCGTCGCGAGGACCCGGCCGCGGGCAATCGCGAGACCAACAAGTGCGGCAAGCGGAAACACCGCGAAGATGCCCATCCCAAGCGGAAGTGATGCGGCGTCAAGAAATTTGAGGACCCAGATCCACTGGTAGATGGCGGTAAAGACCACCGTCAATGCAGTCAGCAGCGGCCAGACCTGGCGATATGCCACCCACGCCAGCCCGATGTTCAGCAACATCAGATACGCGAAGAGCGGGATCGGCTTGTTCTCGCCGGTTGAGAGCAGCGCCGGAGTCGCAAACCCTCCGAGCAGTCCGAGTACCGCGATGAACAGCGACTCACGGCGAATCGAGAGAAGGACCGCCACAGCCGTGACCAGGGCGAGCAGGACGAACGCGGCGATCGAAGGAATCAGGTTCCACAGCGCGTGAGCGGCGAAAAAGGTGGAGAACAGGACGGCGATCGCGGCCGCGTCGAGCGCGTTCGCGGTAATCGGATAACGACGCGCCGCCTTCATTTCGCAAACAACAAGCAGCGATACGCCAACCGCAGTGCCGATCAGCACTCGAATGGGCGGTTGCAGCCAGCCGTGTTCAACTGAGTACTTGAGAAAGAAGATCGCGGCGAGCACGAGCGCAATACCGGCGATCGCAGAGAAGAGCTTTACGCCAAGGAGACTCTCGAAGTCGAAGCTTGCCGGTGGCTGCGCACTGGCCGCTGAAGGTCGCCTCGGTGGCGGTGGTGACGGCGGAGGCGGCGCAGCAGGACGCGCGGGCGGCGTCGGCGCTGCTGCTTCCCGCGGACGCGCGAGTTCGCGTTCACGCGCCAGCTCGGGCCAGGGGTTTTCCCTGGGCGCGACCTTCGGAACCGGCGGTGGTGGCGGCGCGGGCGATGGCCGCTGCTGCGCAAGGTCAGGCCACGGATTTTCACGCGGCGCCACGGGCACAGGTGCCGAGAGCGGCGGTTGCGTCGGGGCCGGAGTGGTGGGCGTCGGCGGAACCGGCTGCGCCGGTCGTCGGCTCGGTGCGGGAGGAGCGACTGCGCCGGCGGCGGCGTCGCGAGCGACCGGCTCGTGAGCGCGAGCCTCTCGTCTTAGCTGGCCAACCTGAGTTGACAGCCGCTCAATTGCATCCTGTTGGTCGCGGACGGTCCGCGAAAGTTCTTCGACGAGCGCGCGCGTACGTCGCGCCGCCATCCACGAGGCGATCGGCAGGACGAACGGAATCGCCGCCAGCAACAGCCAGAAGAGCACGTCTGCGACCTCCGCAGGGCGTGACAGGTTGTGGGGGCCGCCCACATCTTAACAGCCCTTCAATCGAAACGGGTGGGCTGGCAGGTCGACGTGGCTTGGACCGGCAGCCC
>Ga0111539_10010830_pt1 | contig 11481 bp, 8 predicted proteins | sample RhiMethybrSRZTD1_FD_79667 | JGI IMG/M metagenome (GOLD analysis project Ga0111539, IMG submission 79667) | Populus rhizosphere microbial communities from Tennessee, USA - Rhizosphere MetaG P. TD hybrid SRZTD1 (version 2) (version 2) | ecosystem: Host-associated > Plants > Roots > Rhizosphere >...
ACGGTGCTCTTCACCGGCGCCTCGGCGAGCCTGCGCGGCAAGCCGGGCTTTGCCCATTTCGCCGCGGCCAAGGCCGGTCTTCGCGCCGTCGCGCAGAGCATGGCGCGCGAGTACGGCCCGCTCGGCATCCACGTGGCTCACTCCATCATCGACGGCGGCATCAACGGTCACCGCCTCGTGAGCCGGCGCCCGGAATTGCTCAAGGAACGCGGCGAGGACGGGCTGCTCGACCCCGATGCGATCGCCGAGACCTACTGGCAGATCCACCGCCAGCCGCGCTCGGCCTGGAGCCAGGAGGTCGAGTTGCGCCCTTACAAGGAGCCGTTCTGAGCCGCACCCGCCGCTGCGCTCACCCCCGTGCTCGGCCGTGCACACACCCCGTGCTGAGCTGTCGAAGCACGCCTTGGTGCGATCGTAGGGTGCAGAAGCGAAAGCGCATTGCACCGATCTACCGGCAGCTCGGCGCAATGCGGCTTCGCCTTTTGCGCCCTACGCGTTCCCTGCGCCCGCGCCATCCCCGTGCTGAGCCTGTCGAAGCACGGCTTGGCGCAATCGTAGGGTGCAAAAGCGAAGCGCATTGCACCGATCTACCGTGGTCTCGGCGCAATGCGGCGTCGCCTTTTGCGCCCTACCTCCCAGCGCCTGCGCCATCGACAAGCTCAGGAAGACCCAGACGGTCTGGCTCGCCCCATCACGTACCCGGGACGGCCTTGTTGGCCTCGGCGCGGTAGGGGCTGGCGCGGTAGGCACCGAGAATCTTGAGCTCGCTGGAGAAGAAGGACAACTCCTCCAGCGCCCGTGCCACCGGCGGGTCGTCGGGGTGGCCCTCGATGTCGGCATAGAACATGGTGGCGACGAACCGGCCGTCGAGCTGATAGCTCTCAAGCTTGGTCATGTTGACGCCGTTGGTGGCGAAACCGCCCATCGCCTTGTAGAGCGCCGCCGGCACGTTCCTCACACGGAAGATAAAGGTCGTGACGATGGGGCCGTCGCCGGCCTTGGCGTCCTCCGGCGCCTCCGCGAGCACGACGAAGCGCGTCGTGTTGTGCTTCTCGTCCTCGATGTCGTGCATGAGGATCTTGAGACCGTAGATCTCGGCGGCGAGGGCAGGGGCGATGGCGGCGAGCTCGGTGTTTTTGGCCTCGGCGACGAGGCGGGCGGAGCCCGCCGTGTCGGCCTCGGGTACCGGCTTCAGCCCCAGCTTGCGCAGCGTGTTGCGGCACTGTCCGAGCGCCTGGGTGTGCGACAGAGCGCGCTTGACGGTGAGCAGCGTCGCGCCAGGCAGCGCCATAAGCTGATGCCGCACGCGCAGAAAGTGCTCGCCGACGATGGAAAGCCCAGCCTCGGGAAGAAGGTGGTGGATGTCGGCGACGCGGCCCGCCACCGAGTTCTCGATGGGGATCATGGCGTAGCGGGCCTCGCGGGTCTTCACGGCCGCCAGCGCGTCCTCGAATGTGGCGCAGGCCATGGGCTCGAGGCCCGGAAACGCCTCGCGGCAGGCCAGGTGCGAGTTGGCGCCCGGCTCGCCCTGAAACGACACGCGCACGACGGTCTTTGACGCAGCGTGAAGCGCGCGCTTCACCTTCGCCGGGACCTGAGGCGATTTCAGCTTTCTGTCGGCCATGCGGGCGGAGCCATGGAGAAGGAGCGGACGCGGGGAGATCAGGAGCGCCGAAGGCCGGCAGAGAGACGGCGCGCGCGCTCAAGGTCGGCGGGAGTATTGACCTCGACCGGCACAGTGTCAACGAGCGTCACGTCGATACGCATGCCGTCCTCCAGCGCGCGCAGCTGCTCGAGCTGCTCGCGCTTTTCCAGTGTCGAGGGCGGCAGCGACACGAACCGCTCCAGCGCGCTCCGGCGATAGGCGTACATGCCGAAGTGGTGGTACAGAGGACCCTCGCCGGCGGGGGCCGTGGCGCGCGTGAAATAGAGTGCGCGCAGCCGCCCCGGCACGGCCGTCGGCGTGCCGACCACCTTGACCGAGTTTGGGTTGGTGCGATCGGCGGGATCGGTGATCTCGGCGGCGATGGTGGCGATGTGCGGCGCCTCGTCCTCCAGCGGCGCCAGGCACGCGCCGATGATGCCGGCCTCCATCGCCGGCAGATCACCCTGCAGGTTCAGGATGATCTCGAAGTCGCCCTTGGGGTCCACGCGGCACGCGGCCTCGAACACGCGGTCGGAGCCGGAGACGTGGTCCGCCCGCGTCATCACGGCCTCGCCGCCGACGCGACGGACAGCCTCCGCGATCGCCTCAGCGTCGGTGGCCACCACCACGCGGCCGCGCCCCGCCGCCACGGCGCGGCGCCACACATGCACGATCATCGGCTCGCCGGCGATGTCGATCAGCGGCTTGCCCGGCAGGCGCGTGGAGTGCATGCGGGCGGGAACGACAATAAGCGTGCGGTGCATGGGCGGGCCGGGTTTGCGGGTGACAATTCGTCTCGGGGTTTAGCTCCTAGAACGGACCTGACCGCGGTTGCAAGGTCGAGGCGAAAACCTATAGTTGCCGCGCCTGACGCGTCGCGTGCACGGTCGCGGCCGCTAGCTGGCCGCCAATCGGGGATTTGCCGCTACATGCAAGCATTCGAGGTCAACAAGACGGCCGGCTGGGTGCTCGCGGCACTGCTGGTGGCGTTCGGCAGCAAGACCGTGCTCGACATCGTGTACAAGGAGCACAAGCCGGAGAAGCCGGGCTGGGCCCTGCCAGTCACTGAAATCGCGCCGAGCGCCAGCAAGGCGCCGGCGGCACCCTTCGAGGCTGGCAAGGTGCTGGCGATACTGTCGAAGGCGAGCCCCGAGAACGGCCAGGATTCATTCAAGAAATGCCTGCAATGCCATACCCCCGACAAGGGGGGGCGCAACCTGACGGGCCCCAACCTGTGGGGTATCGTCGGGCGCTCGCGGGCCGCACAGGCCGGCTTCCCCTACTCGGAAGCCATGAAGAACCACCCGGGCAACTGGACCTTCGAGGAGCTGGCCAAGTACCTGCACGATCCCAAGGCCGATATTCCCGGGAACAAGATGGCTTTTGCCGGCATTAAGGATGATACCGAGCTGGCAGACCTGCTGGTCTACTTGCGCAAGCTCGCGGACACGCCCGCACCGCTGCCCCAGTAGCCCCCAGCGTATCCGCTGGCGAGGGCAGCACTGGCTGAACGGTGTAATCTACTCAGGCGTCGGCGTCTGAGTGAACAAGGATTAACTTGGCGCAAGTCCATGCGCCGGCATATTTGTTGGGTAGGGTCAGGGATGCGGCCGGACGGCGGCCGCTTGACCCCGGAGCGCGTGACACCGAATGGCCCGCTTGTGCAGGTTCGCAGTCAGCCTCGTGTGCCTGCTCGTCCTTGCTGGTTCCGCCGCGCCGGCTTCTGAAAATCTCACCAAGCATCACGCGCTTTCCCTGCTCGGCAAGCCCAAGCAGGGCCCCGAGTTTGCGCATTTCGACTGGGTCAATCCCAACGCCCCCAAGGGCGGGCGCGTGAGGCAGTGGTACATCGGCAGCTTCGACTCGCTGAACCCGTTTCCGATCAAGGGCACCTCCGCGGTCGGCATCCAGCTCATCTACGATACCCTGATGTCGCAGAGCCCGGACGAAGCTGGCACGTCCTACGGCCTGGTGGCGGAGTCGGTCGCCTATCCGGCCGACTATTCCTCGGCAACGATCGAGCTGCGCAAGACCGCGCGGTTCCATGACGGCAGGCCGATCACGCCGGAGGATGTGATCTTCTCGCTCGAGTCGCTGAAGAAGGTCTCGCCCAACCACGCTGCCTACTACAAGAATGTCGTCAAGGCGGAGAAGACCGGCGACAATCAGGTCACCTTTCTCTTCGACGTGAAGGGCAATCGCGAGCTGCCCGCCATCATCGGCGACCTGCCCGTGCTGCCGAAGCATTTCTACGAGGCCGTCGGCGCCAACGGCGAGCCGCGCGACATAGCCAAGTCCTCGCTCGAGATTCCCCTTGGCTCGGGCCCCTACCGGATCAAGGAGGTGGATGCGGGCCGCAGCATCACTTACGAGCGCGTCAAGGACTGGTGGGCCAAGGACCTGCCCGTCAGCAAGGGCCAGTGGAACTTCGACGAGATCAAGTACACCTACTTCCGCGACCGCGTGCCGGCGTTCGAGGCCTTCAAGGCGGGGAGCCTCGATCAGTGGCGCGAGAACAGCGCCAAGAACTGGGCGACGGCCTACGATTTCGACGCGGTGAAGAAGGGCCTCGTCAAGCTCGAGAGAATCCACGTCGAGACGGTGGCCTACATGCAGGCCTTCGCCTTCAACACGCGCCGCCCCCAATTCCAGGACCCGCGCGTACGGCACGCGTTCAATCTCGCCTTTGACTTCGAGTGGGCGAACAAGAACCTGTTCTACGACCAGTACCAGCGCGTCGGCAGCTTCTTCGACAACTCGACGCTCAAGTCACCGCCGAAGCCCCAGGCGCGGGAGCTGGAACTCCTCAACGAGGTCAAGGATTTGGTCCCGCCCGAGGTGTTCACGAGCGAGTGGAAGAACCCGGTCAACGCAACGCCCGAGGACGCGCGCAGACACCTGAGCCAGGCGGCCAAGCTGCTGGCCGAGGCCGGCTGGAAGCCCAAGAACGGCGTGTTGACGAACGCTGCGGGCGTCGAGCTGACGGCCGAGTTCCTCCTGGTGCAGCCGGATTTCGAGCGCATCGTGCTGCCCTACAAGGCGGCGCTGGAGAAGCTGGGCGTCAAGGCGACCGTGCGCATCGTCGATACCTCCCAGTATCAGCGCCGCGTCGACACGTTCGACTTCGACGTCATCGTGGCGAGCTTCCCGCAATCGGAATCGCCCGGCAACGAGCAGCGCAACTTCTGGGGCTCGGAAGCCGCCGGCAAGGAAGGCAGCCGCAACGTCATCGGCATCAGGAACCCGGCCATCGACAAGCTGATCGACAAGATCATCATGGCCAAGGATCGCGACGACCTCGTCGCCGCCACCCGCGCGCTCGACCGGGTGCTGCTGTGGAACCATTACGTCGTGCCGCAGTGGCACACGCCCTATGATCGTCTCGCCATGTGGGACATGTACCGCCGCCCCGACAAGCTGCCTGCGCGCAGCAGCGCTTTCCTGCGGGTATGGTGGTACGATGAGGCTGCGGCCAAGCGCCTGGCCGATACACGAGGCTAGTGTCGCTGATCGCGAACTCGTCTCGCGCGCAGTGCGCGATGAACGGATTTCGCGGCCCGAAGGACACGAGCCGGATCAATGAGCCTGGTGTGATTGAGACCCAGAAGTCCGCTTCGACACCAGCAGAGAGCAATGATGCGGACCACTCGATCATCACACCGCATGGCGGGTCGCGAGGCCTGAAAATGCAGATGCGCGGGAAAACCAGCCTCCGGCCTTCTGCCAAGTGGGCGGCACTGCTGTCGGCGCTCGCGCTGCTTTCAGCGCCGGCGATCGCGGCCGAAAGCGCCCCCAGGCACGGCCTCTCCGCCTTCGGCGAGCTCAAATACCCGTCCGACTTCAAGCATTTCGACTGGGTGAACCCGGACGCGCCGAAAGGCGGCCGCCTCTCCACGATCGGCACGTCAGCGCGCATCACGTTCGACAGCTTCAACGCCTACATCCTCAAGGGCGATCCCGCGCAAGGGCTGGAGTACATGTTCGACGCCCTGATGGTGCGGGCCTTTGACGAGCCGGACGCCTTGTATGGGCTGGTCGCGCACTCCGTCGAGGTTTCGCCCGACCGCAACTCCGCCACTTTCCACATGCGGCCGGAGGCCAGGTTCTCCGACGGCTCGCCCGTGACCGCCGAGGACGTCGTCTTCAGCTTCGAAGCGCTGAGAGAGAAAGGTCACCCGATCTATCGCGTGCAACTCAAGGACGTGACCGGCGCCGCGGCCGTGAATCCGCATACGGTGCGCTACACTTTCAGGGGGGCCGAGACACGCGACCTGCCCCAGGTGGTGGCCGGCTTGCCCATCCTGTCCAAGGCCTATTATGCGACCCGCGAGTTCGACCAGAGCACGCTGGATCCGCCGCTGGGCTCGGGCCCATACCTGATCGGCGACTTCAAGGCGGGCACGTTCGTCACCTACAAGCGACGTGCCGACTACTGGGGGAAAGACCTGCCCGTCAACCGCGGCCGTTTCAACTTCGACGAGCTGCGCTTCGAATACTACCGCGACCGCACGGCGGCGCTCGAGAGCTTCAAGGCCGGCGCCTTCGACCTGCGCGAGGAGTTCACCGCGCGCGATTGGGCCACCGCCTACGACATCCCCGCCGTCAAGGAGAATCGCCTCCTGAAGCTGACGCTGCCGGACGCGAGCCCGTCGGGGGCGCAGGGCTTCTTTCTCAACATGCGGCGCTCCAAGTTCGCGGACGTGCGCGTGCGCAAAGCGCTGGACTACGCCTTCGACTTCGAGTGGACCAACAAGAACATCTTCTACGACCTCTACACGCGCACCGCGAGCTTCTTCGAGAACTCCGACATGAAGGCCTCGGGCAAGCCCAGCGCCGCGGAGCTCGCGCTGCTTGAGCCCTTCCGCGGCCAGCTCCCGCCGGAGGTCTTCGAGGAGCCCTACAAGCCGCCCGTGTCCGACGGCTCGGGTCAGGACCGCAGGCTGCTGCGGGAGGCCGGTCGGCTGCTCGACGAGGCCGGCTGGAAGGTGACGGGCGGCAAGCGCGTGAACGCCAAGGGCGAGGCGCTCGAGATCGAGTTCCTGATCGTGGACCCCTCATCCGAGCGCATCCTGACGTCCTTCGTGAAGAACCTGCAGGCCATCGGCGTGCAGACCTCGATCCGCCGCATCGATCCGGCGCAGTACGAGCGCCGCGTGAAATCCTTCGACTTCGATGTGGTCATCAGCCGCTACGTGCTGCGCCTGACGCCGGGGGTGGAGGTAAGGACGTTTTGGGGTAGCGAGGCCGCCAAGACGGAAGGCAGCTATAATCTCGCCGGCATAAGCCATCCCGCCATCGACGCCCTGATCGTGAAGGTGTCCGAAGCCAGGAGCAGGGACGAATTGAAGACGGCCACCAGCGCCCTGGACCGGGTCCTGCGCGCCGGACATTACTGGGTGCCGCACTGGTACCGCCCCTATCACTATATCGCATACTGGGACAAATACGGCCGGCCGGAGGTGAAACCGCGCTACGAACGCGGCATTATCCATACTTGGTGGTTTGACGCCGCGAAGGCAGCCAAGCTCAAGTCCAACTGAGGCGAGACGCGGGCGCCCATAGATGACAGCTTACCTCTTGAAGCGTCTCCTTCTGATCATCCCGACCCTGTTCGGGATCATGCTGATCAGCTTCGCCATCGTGCAGTTCGCGCCGGGCGGGCCGGTCGAGCAGGTGATCGCGCAGATCTCCGGCACCGACGTGTCCGCAACCTCGCGCATCGGCGGAAGCCAGGGCGACGGCCTCTCGCCATCGGCACAGTCTTCCTCCCAGGGCAGCGGCGCGGAGGGGGGCTCGAAATACCGCGGGGCCCAGGGCCTCGACCCCGAGTTCATCAAGCAGCTCGAGAAGCAGTTCGGCTTCGACAAGCCCGCGCACGAGCGCTTCCTCCTGATGATGAAGAACTATCTGACGTTCGAGTTCGGCAGCAGCTACTTCAGCTCCAAGACGGTGCTGCAGCTCATCCGCGAGAAGCTCCCCGTCTCGATCTCGCTCGGCATCTGGATGACTCTCATCACCTACCTGATCTCCATCCCGCTCGGCATCCGCAAGGCGATGCACGACGGCGAGCGGTTCGATACCTGGACCTCGGGCGTCCTCGTGATCGGCTACGCCATTCCCGGCTTCCTCGTCGCAGTGTTCCTGCTGGTGATGTTCGCCGGCGGCTCGTTCTTCCAGTGGTTCCCCTCGCGCGGGCTGACCTCCGACGCCTGGGCGCAGATGTCGCTTGCCGGCAAGGCCATGGACTACGCGTGGCACCTCGTGCTGCCTCTGATCGCGATGTCCCTCGGCGCGTTCACCACGATGACGTTCCTCACGCGCAACTCGTTCCTCGACGAGATTCGCAAGCAATACGTTATGACGGCACAGGCCAAGGGGTTGGCGCAGAGGCAGGTGCTGTATGGCCACGTCTTCCGCAACGCCATGCTGCTGATCATCGCCGGCTTCCCCGGCGCGTTCATCCACGCCTTCTTCTCGGGCTCGCTGCTGATCGAGACGATCTTCTCCCTCGACGGCCTGGGGCTCTTGAGCTTCGAGAGCGTCATCAAGCGCGACTATCCCGTCGTGTTCGCGACGCTCTACATCTTCGCGCTGCTGGGCCTCGTCGTTAATCTCGTCTCCGACCTCATCTACACCCTCGTCGATCCGCGCATCGACTTCGAGTCACGGGAGGTGTGAGGATCGTGAGCATTAGGGACAAACCCGTCCAGCCGACGGTGGCGAAAGCTCCCGATGCCGTCGACTCCGCCATTGTACGAGGCTCCAAGCCGGTCGCACGCACGTTCGATCCTGACGAGCCCGCGGTGGCACCTGCGCCGAGCAAGCAGATCGGCCGCGCCCCGCCGACCAATCTCTGGCTCGCCGGCGGCGGGCTCACGCTCTCTCCGCTCAACAAGCGGCGCTGGCGCAATTTCAAAGCCAACCGCCGCGGCTACTGGAGCCTGTGGACCTTTCTCGTCCTGTTCCTCGTCAGCCTGTTCGCCGAGTTCGTGGCCAACGACAAGCCCATCGTCGCCTACTACAAGGGCGAGCTGCTGTATCCCGTGCTCGTCGACTATCCCGAATCCAAATTCGGCGGCTTCCTGGCCGTCACCGACTACAAGGACCCGGTGATCCTGGACGAGCTGGAGAAGAACGGCTGGGCCATCTGGCCCCCGATCGGCTACTCCTACCAGTCGATCAACAAGGACTATCCGCGCGTCAAGAACGCCGCGGGGCAGTGCCTGGGATTTCCGGGGCCGCCGCCATGGTCGACGAGTGCGGGACTGTGCGATGCGCCCCAGGATCAGCTCGCCCGCTACCACGCGCTCGGCAACCGCAACTGGCTCGGCACCGACGATCAGGGCCGCGACGTCCTGGCACGCCTGATCTACGGCTTCCGCGTGTCGGTGCTGTTCGGACTGCTGCTCACCATCCTGTCCTCCATCGTCGGCGTGACGGCCGGCGCCGTGCAGGGCTACTTCGGCGGCCGCGTCGATTTGCTGTTCCAGCGCTTCCTGGAGATCTGGTCGTCGATCCCCTCGCTATTCGTGCTGATCATCATCTCCTCGGTGCTGGTGCCGGGCTTCTGGACCCTGCTCGGCGTGCTGCTGCTCTTCCATTGGGTGTACCTGGTCGGCGTCGTGCGCGCGGAGTTCCTGCGCGGGCGCAACTTCGAGTACATCACCGCCGCCCGCGCGCTCGGGCTCTCCGACGCCAAGATCATGTTCAAGCATCTGCTCCCCAACGCCATGGTGGCGACGCTGACGTTCCTGCCCTTCAAGCTGTCGGGCTCGATCACGGCGCTGACCGCCCTCGACTTCCTGGGGCTCGGCCTGCCGCCGGGCTCGGCATCGCTTGGCGAGTTGCTGGCGCAGGGCAAGGCCAACCTGCAGGCCCCCTGGCTGGGGCTCACGGCCTTCATGTCGATCGCCGGCTTGCTGAGCCTGCTCATCTTCGTGGGCGAGGGCGTGCGTGACGCGCTCGACCCGCGCAAGACCTACAAGTGAGGGAGGACGAGGCGATGCCGACCTCCCTTGTCGACGTCCGGGACCTGTCCGTGCGGTTCAGCTCGGGCGGGGGCGCGCTGGATGCGGTGAAGCATGTCTCGTTCAGCGTCGCCAAGGGCGAGATCGTTGCGCTCGTTGGCGAGTCGGGATCGGGCAAGACCGTGTCGGCGCTGTCGATCATGCGCCTGCTGCCTTATCCGTCCGCGTCACATCCGTCCGGCTCCATCCTCTTCAACGGCCAGGACCTGCTGAAGGCGCCCGATGCCGTCATGCGCGACATCCGCGGCGAGAAGATCTCGATCATCTTCCAGGAGCCCATGACCTCGCTCAACCCGCTGCACTCGATCGAGAAGCAGGTGGGCGAGGTGATGAAGCTGCATCACGGCCTCGACGATGCCGCCACACGCGCGCGCGTGATCGAGTTGCTGAGGAAGGTCGGTCTCGACAATCCCGAGCGGCGGCTCCACGCCTTCCCGCATCAGCTCTCCGGCGGGCAGCGCCAGCGCGTGATGATCGCCATGGCGCTCGCCAACGAGCCCGACCTGCTGATCGCCGACGAGCCCACGACCGCCCTCGACGTCACCATACAGGCGCAGATCCTGGAGCTGCTGAAGAGCCTGCAGCGTGAGCTCGGCATGGCCATGCTGCTGATCACGCACGACCTGGGCGTGGTGCGCCGCATGGCCGACCGCGTCTATGTCATGAGCCAGGGCGAGGTCGTCGAAGGCGGCGCCACGGCCGAGGTGTTCGAGCGGCCCAAGCATCCCTACACGCGCCATCTCATGTCGGCCGAGCCCAAGGGCAAGCCGCCGAAACCTGCTCCGAGCGCTCCGGTGGTGCTCGAGACGGAGAACCTGAAGGTGTGGTTCCCCATCAAGCGCGGCATGCTGCGCCGGACCGTCGATCACATCAAGGCGGTGGACGGGATGTCGCTGAAGCTGCGCGCCGGGGAGACTCTGGGCGTCGTCGGCGAATCGGGCTCCGGCAAGACCACGCTGGGGCTGGCACTGCTGCGCCTCGTCTCCTCGCAAGGGCCCATTGCCTACGTCGGCAAGCGCATCGACGGCTTCGATTCCAGGCAGATGCGGCCGCTGCGCAAGGAGATGCAGGTGGTCTTCCAGGACCCCTACGGCTCGCTGTCGCCGCGCCTGTCGATCAGCCAGATCATCGCCGAGGGGTTGACCATCCAGAACCCCGGCATGGGCTACGAGGAGCGCAGGACGCGCGTCGGCAAGGCGCTGGCGGAAGTCGGGCTCGATCCGGGCTGCCAGGACCGCTACGCGCACGAGTTCTCCGGCGGCCAGCGCCAGCGCATCGCCATTGCCCGCGCCATGGTTCTGGAGCCGAAATTCGTGCTGCTCGACGAGCCCACCAGCGCGCTCGACATGTCGGTGCAGGCGCAGATCGTCGACCTGCTGCGCGACCTGCAGAGCCGTCACGATCTCGCATACCTGTTCATCAGCCACGACCTGAAGGTCGTGCGCGCGCTCGCCAACTATGTCGTTGTGCTCAAGAGCGGCAAGGTGGTCGAGGAGGGCACGGCGGACGCGATCTTCACCAGCCCGCAGGCCCCTTATACCAAGGCCTTGCTCGCCGCGGCCTTCGACATCGCCGTGGTGCATCGCGCCGCGGTCGCGACCTGACGCATCCCTTTCCGCGAGCACGCGCCAGGCACCTTTCGCTCCAGTTTGGATTTCGACGAATTCTAAAGTAAAGCCACGGCCTTGACAGGCGCTGCGCACACCGCAAAAAGTTGACGGCGCGTCTCAAGAAAGCTTCCTGCAGTACGTATTGGGGATGCTGGCGCGCTGCCGATGTCGGGGCCTTGAACCCCAATCATTGGAGACG
>Ga0111539_10010831_pt1 | contig 11481 bp, 8 predicted proteins | sample RhiMethybrSRZTD1_FD_79667 | JGI IMG/M metagenome (GOLD analysis project Ga0111539, IMG submission 79667) | Populus rhizosphere microbial communities from Tennessee, USA - Rhizosphere MetaG P. TD hybrid SRZTD1 (version 2) (version 2) | ecosystem: Host-associated > Plants > Roots > Rhizosphere >...
CATGTTGATCTATCCAGTCAAGGATCAGGTCCGCCAGCTGGAGGCTGTTGCGGTCCTGCATCAGCATGTGGCTGTTGCCCTTGATGCCCATCTGCGGCAGATACATCATCACCGCATGACCGCCGGCGTCCTTCACCTTCTTGACGTAGGTATTGCACGACTCGCGCGACTGCGCCCAGTTGGCCGGCCCGCCCTGCACGTCACCGAGATGGTCTCCAAACATCACCAGCGCCGGAATCTTCGCGAGCGTCGCAATCTGCTCCGCGGTTAGATCTGCGCACGGCATCTCGATCGAGATCATCCCGCGGATGCCTGACGGATCGAGCAACGCCGCCTGTTGCGGGAAGAAGCCCGACTCTGAATGTCCCATCAGGATCGCGCCCTTCAACTGCACGGCGAGCGCCGCCATGTTCTTCCACGTCGGATTGGGATTCGGCAACAGCGCGTTGAAATCCGGAATCATCTGCTTGTAGAGCTCATCGACCGATTCGATCGGGAACTGGCCGTCGGGAAACGTCTTCCCGAATGCCGGACCGAAGCGAAACACGGTCCACGCGATCTGCTGGCTGGCGTAGATGATGTTCGGCAGCGCGCTCGCCGGCTGGGTGCCGGCTTTCACCTCGCTGATCACCGACGAATCGAATCCTGAGCGCGCGCGCGAGACCTGATCGGCGAGATACACCGGCCGATCGCGGCGCACGAAGTATTCATCCCATCCCATTCTCCCGTCGGGCGTCGTCTCCCAGGTCTTGCTGCTCAGACAACAGCCGTGCACCATCACCACCGGCAGATGACGAGTCCCGTTCGGAGGCACTTGATACTGCACGTACATCTGGTTGACGGTGACGTCGCCCCCGCCGAACCCGCCGCGTCCGGCCGGCGGTGCAGGCAGCGCTTTCTTCTCACCGCCAACGAAGAAGCTGCCCTGGTTGGCGATCACGAGCGGTTTCTTGAGATCGACGCGGCTGCTCTGCGCGAGCGTCGAAGCGGCGAAGATGAAAGCGAAAAGAAAAACCGAGACCGCCGATTTCATGGGTTGCCTCCGGAGGGCAGATAGTACACCGTAGGGCGGGTCTTGATTTTTAGACCTGCCGGTCAACGCACGCGAAAGCTCGCTTGATCGAGAAGGGTTCCATCTGCGGCGCGCAGCTCGACTTTCCACTCGCCGGCGCGCTCGGGACTGATGGTCGTGGCGCTGAACGTTCGATAGCCGCTGCCCGGGCTCGCGCTCACGCGCAGCCGCATCGTCTGATGCACGCGGCCGTCGCGGTACCACCGATGTTCGACCCTCGTCTCGGAAGTGGTCAGCAGCCGCGTGTAGAACATATAAGTCCCCGGCGGGAGTTCGCCGCTCGCGGGCGCGCACTGCCAGTCGGGCGAACCGGTCTTCTCGATGCCACTGCATATCTGTGCCTTGAGTACGGTGACCGAGGCATCCGCATTCGCCGTCTCTCGACGCGGCGTGGACGTCACGGGTGATTCCGGCGCAGGTAGAGGAATTGGTGTTGGTGTCTCCGGGACCACTGGCGCTGGCGGAGCAGCGGATTCCGTGCGAGGCGGCACGACGGGTTGAGGGGCGTCGCTTCGTCCCTGCCCTTGTCGCGCGAACACCATCACGACGATCGCGGCGACAACGACAGCCGCAACAGCCATCATTCGAAGCGGCAGCCGTCTGACGACCTCCGGCGCGCCTACGATTTCCGGCACAACGTCGATCGCCGGCGGCGCAACGTCAACCTCTGACGGCGCGACATCATCATCGTCGGGCAGAGGCTCGTCTTCTGTTGGCGTCTCAGGCGGCGTCCAGAGTGGAATGCCGCGCGCTTCGCAGAATTCCACCAGGTTCGAAAGACTCGTCTTGATGAAGGGGTGACCAGGGCTCAGCGACGCAACCGCAACGGCATGCGCCCTTCGGTAGCCGCTCTCGGCTTCGTCGACCTTGCCGGTCCGTTCGCACACGAACGCAAGGTTGTTCAACGTGGTTGCCAGATCAGGATGACTCGAACCGAGTGTCGCTTCCTGGGTGGCGACCGCGTCACGCAGCAGCCGTTCGGCTGCTGCATAGTCGCCGGCAGCGGCGGCTTGCTGCGCGGCGTCGATCGTCGACGCGGGATCAGTCACCAGCTTTCAATGCATCGAGCCGCTGCTGCACGCGCGGGCTGGGCACGGCGGCCAGCAGTTGTTGGAGAGTGGCGATTGCTCCTTCGCGCTGACCGGCAGAGACGAGGGCATCGGCGGTCAGCATGCCGTGGCGAATGCGGACGGCGCGGTTGTCGGCCGGCGGCATGATCGCGCGAAGCGCGTCGAGCGCCGCCATCGCGTTCTTGCGATCGATCAGCAGTGACTCGGCCCGTGCCAGCAGCACTTCGACATCGTTGGGGAATCGCTGCGCCGCGATGTCGAGCAACGCCGCGGCACCGTCGGCGCGCCCGGCCTTCCGATCGGCGATCGCCTGCTGATACAGCCCCGCGCGCAGCAGGTGACTGACATCCTGCGGGTTGCCACTACGCGTGCCGACGCCCCCGGCGTATGCGTAGACGATCTCGCCGCCGTGTTCGCCGGCTTCATAGAGCGCGCCGAGTCCTAGCACGCCGACGACCGTCGAGGTCATCAGCGCGTAGCGGACCTTCGGCGAATTTCGCAGGGCGAGCGCGACCAGTTCGGCGACGAAGACGACGAGAAAGATGTTGCGCGCCCACCCGCCCCAGAACTCGTGGTCCTCGACGGCTGGCCGGAGGCCGGGCATCTGCTCGACCGGGCCATGCGCCAATTCACCCGTATACGCCGCGACGACGGCGGCCATTGTGCCGAGGGTCAGCAGCGCCGCCGCGGCCGGGCTGAGAAATGCCGGCCGTCCGAGCCATGAGACGGCGCGGAACAGGACGCCTACAACCAGGAGTGCGATCGCGAAGTGAACGACCTGTGGATGAAGCGCGCCCATCGCCCCGGATTGTATCGGAACTCAGGCGCTGGCCTTTCACTCCCGTCGAACCAGCTGAAAGTCGAATCGCGTCTCGCCGACGAGCTTGACCACGTGCGTACTCCAGGGAAACGGACCGGGACTCGCGCCACGCACGTCATAGCCCTCCTTGAAGACGAGGATCGGCGTGAGACCAGTGGCATCGAGCCATATTCCCCCGTCACCGAAGTGGTAGACGCCGGTCGCATCTGTGGTCATTTCCGCGTGGCCGAACCAGCCGCACGCATCGCAGTACAGACGCACACCGGCGAGTGGAACGATGCCGTCAGGCGTCATTTCCGTTACGACGCCAGACAGAGTGGACTCCGTCTGGACCACTCTCGAACCGGGTGGCGGGGATCCGACGGGCGGCGTCGCCGGCGAGGGTGCCAGAGTCGAATGGCCGTCGCAGCCGGACACTGCGGCGGCAAGCAGCAGGACGACGATCGCGTGCGGTCCGACTGTCATGGCTGTCCTCACGTTCTCAACGTCGAACGAGCTGAAAGTCGAATCGCGTGTCGCCGTCGACCCTCACCCGTCGCCACGTCGAACCATCCGGGCCGGGACTGCCGTCAGGAACGTCGTAGTCCTTCTTGAAAACCAGGATAGGTACGACGCCGCTGCCGTCCAACCAGATCCCGTCGTGACCGAAGTCGTAGGTGCCACTGTCGTCTGTCGTCACCTGGGTGTGACCGACCACGCCGCACGCGTCGCAATAGATCTCGACGCCAGCGAGCGGTATCAAACCAGCCGCCGTCATCTCGGACACGACACCGGAAAGGCGTGCGGGAGTCAGCACCGGGCGCGAGGGCGACGGCGACGGAGCTGGCGTTGGAGCTGGCACGGTGGGTCCGGGTGTCACTGCCGATGGTGCTGTCGGGCTCGAGGTGGGCTCGCACGCCGCGGTCACGAATCCAACAATGACAAGGCTTACGACGATGAGAAACTGCTTCATGATTTCCTCTACCCATGAAGGCGAGAAGCGGCACCGCAAAGGTGCATCGCCCTCACCAAAGGCATAGAATCGAGGCCATCAGCCAACCACTCGGCTCCCCGACGGCGCTGCTGCTGGCCTGGAATCGGGGCGAAGCCGATGCCCTCGACGCGCTGCTGCCGCTCGTCTACGAGGAACTGCGACGCCTCGCCGCGCGCTACATGAAAGGCGAGCGCAGAGATCACACACTCGACGCCACCGCGCTCGTCAACGAGGCGTATCTCCGACTCATCGAAGTGCAGCGGGTGCAGTGGACCAACCGCGCACACTTCTTTGCGATGGCGGCGACGCTGATGCGGCGCATTCTGGTGGACGCTGCGCGCGCGCGTGGCTATCAGAAGCGAGGCGGAGGCGCGGCGGTGCTGTCACTCGACGAAGCGCTCATCGTCCCAGCCGAACCCGGCGCCGATCTGGTGGCGCTCGACGATGCACTGATTGCGCTGGCGGCGATTGATCCACGTAAGAGTCAGGTGGTGGAGATGCGCTTCTTCGGTGGTCTCAGCATCGATGAAACTGCCGAAGCACTTCAGGTCTCTCGAGACACGGTCAAGCGCGACTGGAAGATGGCGAAGCTGTGGCTGCTGCGGGAGATGGGAGGCGCCGAGCGCGATGACTCCTGAGCGCTGGCGCCAGGTCGAAGACCTCTGCCACGACGCGATGACGCGTCCCGTCGTCGAGCGCGCGGCCTTTCTTGCTGCGGCGTGCAAGGACGATCATGCGTTGCGCCGTGAGGTCGAGTCGCTGCTTGCGCAGGAGGCGAAGGCCGGAGGATTCATGAGCGTGCCGGCGGCGGCGGTCGCCGCATCGACGTTTCTGCAGCACACCTCAGGCACCCGCGTCGGCGAGCGCTTCGGCGTCTACGCGATTCGTTCCCTGCTCGGCGTCGGCGGCATGGGCGAGGTGTATCGTGCCTTCGACGATACGCTCGGCCGCGAGGTCGCGATCAAAGTCTTGCCGGCAGCGTTCACCGCCGATCCGGAACGTCGCGCGCGCTTCGAACGCGAGGCGCGGATGCTCGCCACGCTCAATCATCCGCACATCGGCGCCATCTACAGCGTCGAAGAGGCCGACGGTGTACGCGGCCTGGTTCTGGAACTCGTCGAAGGCGAGACGCTGGCCGAACGGATCGCACGTGCGCCAGGCGGCATTGCCATCCCCGAGACGCTCGCCATCGCCAGGCAGGTGACCGACGCCCTCGACGCCGCTCACGAGCGAGGCATCGTTCACCGCGATCTGAAACCCGCCAATATCAAGATCACACCAGACGGCGTGGTCAAGGTGCTCGACTTCGGCCTCGCCAAGGCCGCGAGCATCGACGGATCGTCGCCCGATCCGGCCCAATCACGTCACGGCGCCATTATCGGTACCGCCGCCTACATGAGTCCGGAGCAGGCGCGCGGGCTCAGCGTGGACAGACGCGGCGACATCTGGGCGTTCGGATGCGTGCTCTTCGAGATGCTGGCCGGCCGTCTCGCATTTCCTGGTGACACGGCTTCGGACACCATTGCCGGGGTCCTCGAGCGCGAGCCGGATTGGTCGGCGCTTCCGGCCGCCACGCCTGCGCCAATTCGCCGGCTGCTGGTGCGCGCACTGGCCAAGGATCCGAGACACCGCCTCAGAGACATCGGCGACATCAGGATCGAGATTGATGGCATCGACGATGTGCTGCCAGGGATATCCGCGGAAACGAAAGGACCTGTAGTTCCAGCGAAGACGCGAACGACGTGGCTGCCCTGGGCGGCGCTCGTTGCACTCGCCGCCGGCGTCACCGTGTGGGAGGCGCGACCGCGGTCTGTGGTGGAAACGCCGCTGGCTGCCGCACACTTCTCCCGTTTCACCGATTGGGAAGGCGCCGAGCTGTACGCAGAGATCTCCCCCGATGGCAAGTTCGTCGCCTTCATGTCCGACGCCGCAGGCGAATTCGACATCTGGTTGAAGCAGGTCGGCACGGGAAGCTTCCGCAACCTCACCGAAGACATCGGCCCGCTCAACGCACCAGGCGTTCTCAGAAACTTCGGTTTCTCGGGAGACGGTGCAGAAATCTGGGTAAGTACGTCGAACGACGCGGGCGGGCCCAAGATACTGATCCCGTTGACCGGAGGCACGCCACGGGCGTTTCTTGGGCAGGGCGACGCCGCACCGTCCTGGTCATTCGACGACAAACGCGTCGTCTATTTCAACAACGCCAATGGTGATCCGCTGTTCGTCGCCGACCGTTCCGGCGGCGATGCCAGCCGAGTTGTTGCACCGACGGTCGCCGGCGAGCGACCGTTCTTCGACGCCGGACTGCACAGCCACAATCCAGTCTGGTCGGCCGATGGCCAGTGGATCTACTTCGCGCACGGTCCGGATCCGACCAACGACATGGACATCTGGCGGATCCGGCCTGCCGGCGGCTCGCCGGAACGCATGACACAGCTGCACTCCGCAATGAACTACATGACCGCGCTCGACGCCCGCACGATCCTCTTCGTGGCCACGGCCACGGACGCGTCTGGACCGTGGCTCTGGATGCTCGACGTGGACAGCAAGCGCACGCAGCGTGTCGCCACCGGACTCGAGGTCTATAGAAACGTGTCCGCCAGCCGGGATGGCCGCCGAGCTGTCGCTACCGTCGGCGAGCCGGTCGCCGGACTCTGGAGTGTGCCGCTGCTCGATCGCATCGCGAATGACCAGGACGTTCGCAGACATCTGAGCGGTCGTGCGCTCGCGCCACGTTTTGGCGGAACGTCGCTGTTCTATCTGTCGGCACGCGGCACAGGAGACGGGCTTTGGCGCGCGCGCAATGGAGACACCGCTGAAATATGGAAGAGCGAGGACGGGGCGCTGTCGGAGCCGGCCGCTGTCTCGCCGGACGGAAGCCAGCTGGCGGTCGTGGTCAGACAAGAAGGCAAACGACGTCTCCTCATCATGTCGAGCGAAGGCACCAGGGCGCGAACGCTCGCGGCGTCGCTGGAGATCCAGGGAGCCGGCGGCCAGAGCTCCGCTGACTGGTCGCCGGATGGGGCGTGGATCGTCGTCGGTGCACGCGACGCGCAGGGCGTTGGGCTCTTCAAGGTCCCCGTCGATGGCGGCCAGCCCGTGCGCCTCGTTTCAGGCGACGCGATCAGCCCCGACTGGTCGCCGGATGGAAGGCTGATCGTATACGCGGGCAAGCTGGTCGCTGGTCAGGTCCCTCTACTTGGCGTGACGCCGGATGGGGCGCCGGTTGAATTACCAGCAGTGAAGGCTCATATCGGCGGAGGCCATCGCTTCCTCCCTAACAGCACGGGCGTCGTCTACCTGCCGCGCAACACGTCGCAGGGCTTCTGGCTGCTCGATCTCGCCGGCAAGACAACTCGCCCGCTGACGCAGTTCAGCGATCAGGGTCGTTTGAACACCTTCGACATCACGCCCGACGGTAAGCAGATCGTCTTCGACCGGTTGCGCGAAAGCTCGGACGTCGTGCTGATCGACATTCCCAAGTAGGGCCGGTCCTTTCGGAGTAGGGCCGGTCCTTTTGGACCGGCCTGCGGACTACCGACCGAGATTCACTCGCGCACCGATCATCGCGCGACGCGGGTCCATGAACAGCGTGCCGCGGCCGAAGTTCTGATTGAACGCGTTGTCGGTCGCGATGCCTTCCTCCGCGGTGTCGTTCAGCGCATTCAGCACGTCCACCATCAGCTCGACGCGACCCACACCGGCCAGGCTGATGGCCTTCGAGATCCGAACGTCGAGCAACGATTGCGATGTCAGCCGCTGCGAGCCGCGCGGCTCGATGAGCACACGCTGCTGATTGTTCTGCGGCACCTGGACGAGGGCTGACGCCGTCCACGGCTTGCCGCTGAAGTACTGCATGCTGGCAGCGATTGCGATGCCCGTTCGCGGTATGTCCACACTGCCCGCGAGCCGGAACATGTGCGGACGATCACCAGGCAGCCGTCCGCGCGCGTTTGTGAGGTCGTTGGGATCGCGGCCGAATGTCAGAGGCTGCGGCGGGCTCACCGTGCTGACCTGCGGGGCTGCGGCGCTGCTTCCGCTCGAGGCCTGCAGACCGTAGGCCTTCGACAACGTGTACGACCCGACCATCTGCCATCCGTTGGCGCGGCGTTTCTCGGCAGCCAGCACCAGACCGTTGTAGGTCAGGAAGTAACCATTGGGATTCGTCAGCTGATACAGGCGAGACTGATTGCCATTGACCAACTCGAAGACCGGCACGGTACGGCCGTCGGGTAGCGTGCGGGTTGACTCACGATACTGACCGCCGATGTCGGTCCAGCCAATGAAGTCGTCGCCCTCTTTGTGCACGTAGGCGATCGCGACCGCGAGCCGACGGGCGACCTCGCGATCGACGCCCAATGAGTACTCGTCGGTGTGTGGTGCGCGCGTGTCGGGATCGACTTGCAGATTGCTGCGGCTGCTGATCGTCGAGATGAGGCGCGTGTAGCCGCCCGTGGCCGTGTCGAACGCCATCGTCGTGACCGGCGCCTGTCCCGGGTGGAACTGCTCGAGCTCTCCGGTCATGACGCCTTGATAGAAACGTCCGTAGCTGCCCCGCAGCATTGTCCGGCCGTCGTCGCTCAATTTCGCGGTCACGCCCAGGCGTGGAGACCACAGGTTCCACGTGTAGAACGTCCCTAGTCCTTCGATCGTCTCGCCGGTTTCGTGGCCATCGACGTCGACTGCACTGAGGTCCTGGCTGATCGCACGGGTGTGGTCGAATCGCAAACCGGCACTCAGCGTGAAGCGGTTCCCGAGCGTGATCGCATCGCTTGCAAAGGCTGCGGCGGAGACGAACTGACCGCCGACGTGGGACGGCGCCGCGGAGACCGACTGCGACGGCGCACCCGCGTTGTCCACGTATCTCACACCGGTGGGAATGGTGTTGAAGGCATGGTGGCCGCCACGCTCAACCTGCACGCCCGTCTTCCACTCGTGATCGGCGCCAAGGAGTTCAGGACGATAGCCACTGATGGTGGCCTTGACGGTAGTGCGCGCAATCGTCACCTCGCCGATCTGCATGGGACCGCCGGTCAAGAGGCCGCTGGCGGGATCGAAGTGACTGACCGCGTTTCGATTTCCGGAACTTGGCGCGTTGTCCTGCGCATACAGGAACCGTCCCACTCGCACATCCCACACGGTGTTGGGTGACGAGGAGTTCGTGAGGTGGCCGAACGTGACGGCCGGCACGGTGGCGCTCCGGCGGAGCGTCGCCTCGAATGGTGTGACGCTCGTCGGCGGGTCTGGGTTGACCCAGAACTCGTTGTGAATGCTCTGCACCAATTGCCAGCCGGCGGCCAGCCGCCACGTCAACTTCGCGAGGATCTTGTCCTGCTCGTAGGTCCTCGGGAATAACGGGTCTGCCCCGGGCTGGCTGTCGTAATCACGAAGATGCTGATAGCCGCCGAAGAACCACAACCGATCGCGCAGCACCGGGCCGCCAAGATTGGTCGTCACGTCGCGGTACTTCTCCCGCTCGTAACCGGTTTCTCTGGATGCCGTCAACGGACGCACGATCGGCTGACTCGTCAGACCAGACGCCTGTCCGTAGTACGACGCGTCGAACATCAGGCGATCACTGCCCTGCCGCGTCAGCACATTGATCACCGCACCCTGCACGTTGCCGAACTCGACGGACGCGCCGGCAGACTGAATCTGTACTTCCTGAATGAAGTCCACACCCGGCTCGGCGCGCGCAATGCCGTTGCACGGGCACGTGAAGTTCGTGCCATCGATGAGGAACTGATTCTCATTGGTGCCGGATCCGAACGCAGACACGGTGGTGGCCGTCGTATCCCTCACACTCGACGGCGATGTCGGTGAAAGGCCCGGCGCCGATCGGATCGCATCGAACATGCTCGCTCGCCGAGCCGGAATGGCGCGCAGATCCTCTGAGCTGGTGCGGCTGCCGAATCCGGCGCCGCGGGCCTCGATGCGCGAGCCGGTTCCCTCGACGACGACCGACTCGGCCCGTCCAGCGATCGTCAGGACGATGGTTCTCTCGAGAGTGGCGCCGGCACCGATCTGAATGCCGTCTTCACGATAGGCCGCGAACCCGGGCAGTTCAACGCTCAACGCGTACGATCCGGGAGTCAGCGCCGGAAAACGCAACTGCCCCTTCTCGCTTGTTGTCATTGCCAGGGCGCCGCCGATGATCGCCGGCGAGCTCACGTGGACGGAGGCGCCGGGAAGGATTCCACCCTGCGCGTCCTTGACGGTGCCGATGAGCGCGCCCGTCAGACCCTGCGCCGATGTGATGACATGAGACAAGGCGCAGAAAACCATCGCGGCCAGGACGAGGTTCTGCAGGCGGCGATTCGTCCGCCGCAGTGGCGTAATCGGGTGCATGTCAGTTCCCTTCTGTTCGATCAATGGCGGCGGCGAAGCGTATCAGGCATCTCCCGTACGGGAGACGCGATTCGCGAGCCGGCTTTACATTGATGAAAGGCGGGAACTGAGGTCGGAAAGGTGCAGCGGAGAACCGGACAGGTCGTGCAGGGCGCACGACCATGTCCGGCGATGTCGGGTCTACCAGCGCGATTCGCGGCGCTGACGGCCGAAGCCGCCGCCACCACCACCGGCGCCACGCGGCGTCATCGGCTTCGCCTCATTCACCGTGAGGTTGCGCCCGCCATACTCGTGCCGATCGAGCTCGCTGATCGCGCGCTTGGCGCTCTCCTCGTCACTCATTTCGACAAACGCAAAACCACGCGCCTGGCCGGTGGCTCGGTCGCGAACGATGTTGATCGTCGACACCGTTCCAGCTGTTTCAAACAGCGTCTGGAGATCCGACTCGGTGGTTTGGTACGGCAAGTTGCCGACATACAGCTTTGTGCTCATGAACTACTCCTGCATCCCGTTGGATGCGACTGAATCTGATGGCAGGCTCGAGCTGAATGCCCAAATGACGAAACGCAGGAGAGGCGAGGAAACTCGGATCTGATGCGGAAGCCTTAGCGCAGCTGTCAGAATGCCCAAACATAATAACACGCGTGGACCTACAATGTCGCCCGAGGAGCATGACCATGGCCCGAGTCCGCGCCGCGTCCCTGGTTTCCTTCGTCCTCACTCTCTTTCTCTGTTCCATCGCCGCATACGGGCAGAGTTACTCGGCGCCAAAGACGCCGTGGGGCGACCCCGATCTGCAGGGAATCTGGTCCGGGGACTCGGCCTTCGGCATTCCGATGCAGCGTCCCGAATCATTCGGCACGCGCGCCGAGCTGAACGATAAAGAGTACGCGGAGAAAGTAGCGCGCGATGAGCGCGCGCGCACGACCGCGCTGAGCGCCGTCGGCTCGTTCCGCAACGACAACGGCTGGGTCTCGAAATCGTTCCGGCAGACCTCGCTCATCATCGATCCGCCGAACGGACGCGTGCCGCCGCTCGTGCCAGGCGCGGAGAAACGCCGCACGCCGACGGGCACGTATGGCAACGGCCCGTTCAACTCGCCCGAGGACTTCACGGCGTACGACCGCTGTCTCACGCTGGGCGTGGTCGGCTCGATGACGCCGAAGATCTACGGCAACGGCTACCGCATCGTCCAGGA
>Ga0111539_10010833_pt1 | contig 11479 bp, 5 predicted proteins | sample RhiMethybrSRZTD1_FD_79667 | JGI IMG/M metagenome (GOLD analysis project Ga0111539, IMG submission 79667) | Populus rhizosphere microbial communities from Tennessee, USA - Rhizosphere MetaG P. TD hybrid SRZTD1 (version 2) (version 2) | ecosystem: Host-associated > Plants > Roots > Rhizosphere >...
TCTTTTCCAGCAGCTCGCAAAGTGCCTCCACCTTCTCGCGCAAACCCCGCGCCACCCTGCGCTCCACACGCATGCGTTTCCCTCCATCGAGCCCCCGTACCAACAGGACCACAAGGTCTTTGAGGCCTACGTTCAAAATCAAACCCCTGGGGCGTATCGACTCTTTTGGTGCTACGGGCCAGGCAAGGCGGAGATCACGATCATCGCTGTCACGCCGCATCCCTAACACGGAATCAGTCGCCTTTCAGCTCCCGGGCTCGAGCTTCAGGATCTGCCGGGGTGCGACTTTCTCGCGCACGGTCTTCGTGCCGTCCGCCCACCGCACTTCGATGCGATCGATGACCTCCGCCGCGCCGAGGCCGAAATGCAGGCGGGGATCGTGGCTGCTGAGGAAAGAGTCTCCCGCCGTGACCTCGCGGCGCTGGGTTTTCCCCCCCGCCGTGACGGACGCCGTCGCGCCCACGGATCCCCAGCGCCCACGCAGCGCCAGCGTGATCCAGGATCCGCCGCTGCTTTCGTTGCGAAGGAGGGAAGGCGGTGCGTCCAGGCTCGTCCGCAGGATGTCGAGGTCGCCGTCATCGTCGTAGTCGCCGATCGCGAGTCCGCGGTAAGCGCCGGTGCTTTCGAAGCCGGGCCCCGCGGCGGGAGTCGCGTCGATGAAGTGCCCTTCCTGGTTCTCGAGGAGAAGGCACCGCTGCCGGTAGACTTCCCGGTGCTCCGGGTGAGCGTCGACCTGGGGATAGATGTGCCCGTTCGCGATGACGATGTCGAGGTCCCCGTCGTTGTCGAGGTCGGCGAAAGCCGTCCCCCAGGACATGGGCATGTACGTTGGCTCTTTCACGCCGGAGGCCGCGGTCACGTCCTCGAAGAGGCCGCCGCCGACCGCGCGGTAGAGCGTCGAGTAGTCCTCGGAGAAATTAGTCACGAGGAGGTCCAGGAGCCCGTCGCCTGTGACGTCGCCGGAAGCAATGCCCATCGACGCCTGCGAAAGCCCCGACGCGCTGAACGCGCAGCCCGACCAGAGCCCCGTCTCTTTGAAGACGCCGCCGCCCTCGTTGCGGTAGAGGTAGTTCGCGTCGGAGTCGTTCGCGACGAAAACGTCATCGTCGCCGTCGCCATCAGTATCTCCGGCCCAGACGCCGAAGCCGAACGCGAGCGCGCGGTCCTGGAATCCCGCTTTCTCCGTCGCATCCATGAATTTCCGCCCACTCTCCGAAGCGAAGTAGTAATCTCGCGCGCCCGGCAGGCCGAAAGGGCCCATCGCGACCTTGTCGACGCCTTTCCAGTCGAGAGTGCGCTCGGCGCGAAGCACGTCCTCGAGCGAGCACTCGATGTAGCCCGCGACGTAAAGGTCCAGGTCGCCGTCGCCATCCCCGTCGAAAAACGCTGCGCCGGTCGTCCACGAGTGGATTTCGAGACCCAGCGCAGCGGCCTCGTTGCGGAATTTGCCGCCGCCCAGGTTGTGATAGAGGAGCGTCCCGCCGAACCCCGTGATGTAGAGGTCGGTGCGGCCGTCGTCGTCGATGTCCGCCGCCGTGACGCCGGCGCACCACAGACTTTCTCCACCGACTCCGGCGGAGTCGGTCACGTCTTCGAACGATCCATCGGGGCGGCCGCGGTACAGCGCGTTCTTGCCCTTTTCCACCACGCGATTGCCCTCGAGCTTCCACGCGTTGGGCAGGTAGACGTCGAGGCGCCCGTCGCCGTCGTAGTCGAAGAACGCGCAACCCGTTCCCTGCGAGTCGAGGAGGTGGTCCTTGCCGGGCCGGCCGCAGAGGATGACCCGCGTGAGGCCCACCTCCGCGGCCGCCTCCACGAATCGGAATCGCGGCTTGGCTGCCGCAGCCGGCGCTTCGAGCTGCGCTTCTCGGTGAACGTCGCTCGCGGCCGGCGAGGGGCTCGTCGCGTCTTTTGGCGCACAAGCCGAGAGCGCAAGCGCTGCGCTCCCGGCAATGCCCATTCGGCGGAGGCCCCGCCTCGCGAGGCCCCCGCGCCGATTCGCCAGCACGTCGCTCCAGTCGATCACTTCTTCTTGAGGCCGTCGTACGCCGCCGTCATTGCGGCCCAGTGTCGCGTCAGAGCGGCAGCGTCCGGGGCGTTTCCGAGCTGCGCGATGCTTCGCGATGCGTCGAGCATGGTCTTTTTCGCCGCTTTGGTGACGATCACGAACCCTTCGTCGTAGATCCCTTTGGCCTCGCCTTCGGCGTTGTGGTGCTGGCCGCCGTCGAGGAGACGCTTGCGCACTCTCGCGACGCTGTTGTCGCCCTCGTTGCCGAGCTGAGCAATGAGGGCCGCGAGATTCTCGATGGATGCGCGGGCTTTCGCCGAGTCACCTGCCTTGATCGCAGCCTGTGCGACGTCGAGCTCGTGCTGCGCGTGCGCGCGTCCCGCGGCGAGGAAAGACCAGACGAGATTCTCTTCGCTCTTCTTGAGCGCGAGGATCCCCTCCGCGAGGGAATCGTACGTGGCGACGACTTCCGCCTGCGTGGCGGGCGCCGCGGCCGGATCTGCGACCGCCCCCCCGCCGACTGCGAGACCCGACACGAAGGGCGCCGTCACGAGGGCCGCGAGGCCCACCGTCACGAGAATTCCGCTGCGAACTGTCCGACGAGACATGGAGCACCTCCCTGGGAATTGAGGATCACGAAACCGCACGAAGCCGAGCTGCTGCTTGGTTTGCCCCGGGCCCTACGGAGCGAGTCGGAAACAGCCTGCACGGGGAGCTCGGCCCGCTACGACCGCCGGGCCAAGCAAAGCGCGGGGCATTGTACTTCGGAGACGCCCTCGTACATCCTGCTCAGAAGCCACCCGCTCAAGAGGCATCCATGCGCTGCTTGAGGGCCTGGATGGCCCGGGAGCAGGCCTTGCGCGCGGTCTCTTCCTTGCCAAGGCCCAGCGTCTCGGCCACTTCTGCGTATTCCATCCCGCAAAGATGACGCAGGACGATCGCCTCGCGGTGATGCTTCGGCAGCTCGAGGAGCGCCGCCTCAATGGCTTCGTCCGCCTCCTTCGCCTGCGCCACCTTGCTCGGCGTCGGCCCCGAGCCGGCGAAGATGGACGACACGAGCACCCCGCTCCCCAGGTCGCCGAACCGCCGCACGTTCCCCCCGCCCCGCTTTTGTGAGGCGTTCTTCCTCGACTGGTCGACGATCTCGCATTCGACGAGCCGCGAAAGCCAGTTGAGGAAAGCGCCCTCGGTGCGGTCCTCGAACCTCTCCAGGCCCTGGAACGCCTTGAGAAGCACGGCTTGGGCGACGTCCTCGGCGGATGCGAACTGACTCAGTTTCCAACCGAGGCGGAGCGCGACGATCCTCTCGACGCGCGGCGCATACCTTGCGAACAAGGAGTCCAGTGCGCCGCGGTCGCCTTTTTGGGCGGCAGCGACGAGCGCGACGGTCTTGTCGAAGTCCGGAGCGTCAGGCACGGAACGAAAGTCGGCGCCGGCAGCGGGTGCGGGAAGCGACGCACGGAACTGTTGCGGGTCGCTCGCTGCCCTTGCCCTGGCGGTCGTGGAGGATCTACACTATCCGGCCGGGTCGAGACCATCCACGGGGGTGTCCCCGCAACCCCCTCTTCCGCACGTCCATGTCGGACATTCCCGAGCGAGCACCGGACCGCCTCACCCGCGCCGAGGCGAAGTTCGCCGAGTTTCTCCGGATGAAAGCGGAGAACCTGAACGTCTCGTTCGAGGTGCTCTGTGCGAAGAACCCCGACGACGCGACGGCGCTCCGGGTCCTCTACTCGATTTACGACGAAGGTCGATCGGCCGCGGAGAATCCCACCCTCGGCAGCCGCCTCGAGAAGTTTTTCGGCGCGACCGTCGTGGAACGCACGGCGCTCGAAAGCGTCGCGTCGCCCCCCGACGACGCGGCCGCGCCGGGCGGCAGCCCGCCGCGCGAAGCTCTTCCCCTCGGCGGCCATCGGAGGGATGACGGCGCGCGCTACGACATGAAAGAAGAGCTGGCTCGCGGAGGGATGGGGATCATCCTGCGCGTCTGGGACCGCGACCTGAACCGCCAGATCGCCATGAAAGTGCTGCCGCCCGGAGCTCGCGGCAGCCCCGCAGGAGCGCTGCCGGAGCATCTGCCGAGGTTCCTCGAGGAGGCGCAGGTGACGGCCCAGCTCGACCACCCGGGCATCGTGCCGGTCCACGAGCTCGGCGTAGATGCGAACGGGCGCCTCTACTTCACGATGCAGCTCGTCAAAGGGGGCGAGCTCAAGGGGATCTTCGAGTTGGCGCGCGCCGGCAAGGACGGCTGGAACGTTCCGCGCGCGGTCGGCGTCGTGGTGAAAGCGTGCCAGGCCGTGGCGTACGCGCACGCGAAAGGCGTGATCCATCGCGACCTGAAGCCCGCCAACGTGATGGTGGGGCGATTCGGCGAGGTCTACGTCATGGATTGGGGCCTCGCGAAAATCGTCGGCAAAAAGTCGCTCATTGATTTGCGGCCCAAGCATGACTCGCACGGGTCGCTCACTACCGTGCACTCTTCGCAGCGGGACGACTCCGGCAGCGGCGACGCGGCGCTCGTGACCATGGACGGCACCATCATCGGGACGCCCGCGTACATGGCCCCCGAGCAGGCGGCCGGGCAGGTCGAGGAGGTCGACCATCGCTCCGACGTCTACTCCCTGGGCGCCATCCTCTACTCGCTCCTCGCCGGCCACCCGCCGTACATGCCGCCGGGCGTCAGGATCTCGGCGCGCACGATCCTCGCACGCGTGCTCGATGGGCCGCCGGCACCGCTCCACCGGGTCAACCCGCCGCCGCCTGCCGAGCTGGTCGCGGTGTGCGAGAAAGCCATGGCCCGCGCCAAGAGCGAGCGCTACCCAGGCGCGCTCGAGATGTCGGAGGACCTGCAGGCCTACCTCGACGGACACGTCGTCAAAGCTTACGAAGGCGGCCCCCTCGCCCAGCTCCGGAAGTGGGTGGCGCGCAACCGCAGCACGGCGGTGGCCGCCGGCGCCGCCGTGCTCGCCATTATCGCCGGCCTCCTGTCGGTGGTGGCCATCGAGACGCGCGCCAACCGGGAGCTCCGCGAGGAGAACGACAAAGTCTTGCGCCTCTCCGATGTCAAACGACTCAAGGATTACGTTGAGGAGGCCGACGCGCTCTGGCCCTGCGTGCCCGAGAAGTCGGCGGCGATGGAGTCGTGGCTAAAGCGCGCTGCGGAGCTCGCGCAGCGCATCGACCTCCACCGGGATTCGCTCCGCGCGCTCGAGCGGCAGGGCACGAAATCGGGCGCCGGAGAAGGGGCCTGGACTTTCCCCACGCCCGAGATCGAATGGCAGCACGATGCTCTGAAGGACCTCGTCGCGGGCCTCGAGAGCTTCTCGAACGCCGACCCATCGATCGGCGCGATCGCCAGCGTTCGCGAAAGGCTCGACCTCGCCCGAACGATCGAGAGCCGCTCGCTCACCGAGCACGCGCGCGAGTGGGACGAGGCCGTACGGTCTATCGCCGATGCGTCCGCGTGCCCGGCCTACGGCGGCTTGCGGATCGAGCCGCAGCTCGGCTTGGTCCCGCTGGGACGCGACGCGCGCTCGGGCCTGTGGGAGTTCGCGCACGTCTCGGCGGGCTCCGCGCCGGAGCGGGTGCCCACGGGCGTGATCCACCGCTCGGCGGAGATGGGCCTCGTCTTCGTGCTCCTTCCCGGCGGCAACTTCAAGATGGGAGCCGAGCCGCCGTCCGCGGGGCGCAAAGTGGGCGATCCCCACTGCGATCCCAGCGCCCGCGCGCACGAGGGCCCCGTTCACGAAGTGGCTCTCGATCCGTTTTTCGCGTCCAAATACGAGATGACCCAAGGGCAGTGGCTTCGCGCCACGCGGCGGAATCCCAGCAAGTTCCGCCCCGAGACGGGCTTCTCGCTCCTCCACCCCGTCGAGCTCGTGAGCTTGGCGGAGGCGCGCATCGTCCTCGCGCGGCTGGGCCTCGAGCTGCCCTCGGAAGCTCAGTGGGAGTATCTCGCGCGCGGCGGAACGACTTCGGTCTGGTGGACGGGCGACACAGCCAAGTCCCTCGATCACGCGGCCAACCTCGCCGACGGCTCCCTCGAGCGCGAAGCGCCCGGCGCTTACCCAACGCTCCGGTGGCTCGACGACGGACACGCGCGGCACGCTCCTGTGGGCTCGTACCTGCCGAATCCTTTCGGCATCCACGACACCGTCGGAAACGTCTGGGAGTGGGTCAGCGATGCCGGACGCTACGCGGACCCAGCGTCGCCCGGGAAAGGAGAAAGGCCTTCGAGCTCGGGTACAATGAGCTACATTCGAGGAGGGAGCTGGACGAACCTCGCGGCGTCAGGCCGCTCCGCCAACCGGTTCGCCTATAAGGGTGAAAACAGAGACAGCGACCTCGGCGTCCGGCCCGTGATGCGCTTGAAGGTGAACTCGCGATGAAAAGTCTCCGCGTGGATGCGCTCATCTTGGGAGCCCTGCTCGTGGCGAGCACGGCGCCCGCTCCCTCGCAGGCTCAGGTGCCGCCCTACCCGCCCGAGCTCGAATCTCCCGGCGGCGCGCTCTACCTGAACGCCGGCGGGACGGCCGTCGTCGACGTGATCGGAAGGACTTGGGCCGAGGACTTCCAGTACCTCGCGACGGACACGAATGTCGCCGTCAACAATGAGGAGTTCGTTTTCTACGACATCTCGCTCATCAGCGATCCCAATTTCCCCGCGTGGCTCTATCGCAGCGAGCGATGGCTCGATGGCGACATCGAGTACCGCATCTACGTTCACAATGCGCCGTACAAGGTCTACCTCTATTTCGCGGAGACCTGCCCGGGCTGCGTGGGGCCCGCGATGGGCGGCGTCGCCTGCCCCGCTTGCCAGCGCATCTTCGACGTCGAGGTGGAGGGGGATCGGAGATACGCGTTCAGCGCCGCCGACGCGGCCCTGGGGGCGCCTTCCGACGGCGTCGGCACGACGTTCAAGGGCACCGAGCTCGTCTTTGACGCAGTGGTCACGGACGGGGTGCTCAACATCCGCGTGATCGATCGCGGGACGGGGAATCCGCCCGAAAACTCGAATATTTTCGCGCTGAAAGTCATCCGGATGCCGTCCGAGCTCGCGACGCCGGGGACGCCGCTGCGCCTCAACGCCGGTGCGAACGCCATCACCGACACTCTCGGCCGCGTGTGGCGGCCCGACGGGGCCTTCGTCAGCACTGCGGACACGTTCATCGTCGATACTCCCGTGTCCATCGACGTGTCTCGCCTGGAGGACACTCGCGTGCCCGGTCTCGTGTTCCGGAGCGAGCGCACAAACCATGGGAGCTTTGGCTACGAGATCCCCGTGATGAACGGGATCTACGAGACTCGCCTCTACTTCGCCGAGACCTGCTCGAACTGCGTGTCCCCTCAGCTCGGCGGAACGGGGTGCAGCACTTGCTCGCGTGAGTTCGACGTCCGCGTGGAGAATCGGACGGTCAGCGCGTTCAACGCCGCCGACGCCGCCCTCCGGCCGCCGACCGACGGCAGCGGCGAAGTACGCATAGCGAGCGAGCTCGTTTTCTACACGAACGTCGAGGACAACTTTCTGTCGATCCGCCTGGACGACAGGAACGGCGCGGACCTCTCCGAGGATCCGCGGATCAGCGCGCTGGCGATCACGCGGCTCGACGCGCGCGTGCTGGGGCCCGTCGAGCCGGTCCTTCTCGGAGTTCACGTGTCCGATCGCGACCAGCTTTTTCTCCTCGAGACGCCGCAGGGAAAACCCACGCTGGTCACGGCGGACCCGTCCAGCGCCGCCACGCCTCTCAGCATCTACTCCCGCTGGCAGGGCATCCCGTCGCCGTCGCGTCACGATGGAGCCGCATCGACGCCGGACGCGGATCCCGCTTGCCTCACGGTCGAGGGGCGGACGTACGGCTCGAGCCTCGTCCTGGTCCACGCGGACTCAGCGGCCCCGGAAAAGTACACGGTGACCGTCATTGCCGACCAAAAATCGCTGGCGCTCAAGTCCCTGACGCCGGAGAGGTCGGCGCCGGACGAGGCGGGCTTCTTGTCGGCCACGGCGCGGGGCCTCGGCTTCCGCTCGGGCATGACGTTTCAGCTCCGGCGCCACGGCGGGGCCGCGACTCTCGACGCCGTGCAGACGACCGTCGTCTCAGGGGCACGCGCCGAGATCCTTTTCCAGGTCGGCGCGGCCGACCCGACGGGAGTCTACGACCTCATCGCCAGGAGGACGGACCCCGAAGCGGGCCGCGAGCCGTTGACGGCGACTCTCGACTCGGCGTTCACGCTGCGAGCCCGGACGAAAGGGCCGCTCGTCAGCTTCTCGCTCGAGGGCTACGGCGCCTACCGGCGCGGCGAGCTTTCGCGCGTGATCCTCCGCTACCGCAACGAGGGCGACTCCGACGTCATCGCGCCGATTTTCAAAGTCGAGGCGCCGAGCAGCGTCCACCTCCGCCTGCGCGAGGATGATGAGCTCCGGACCAACGCTCTTTTGATCCTCGGAATCGACGAGGAGAACGTCGCGGGCCGCCTCTCGCCCGGCTCCCGCTGGCACGAGGTGCACGTCTATTTCCTTTCCGATCGGCAGAACTCGACCGAGCTCAAGGCCTCGATCCTCACGGAGGCCGACACCGACACGCTCGATTGGTCGAGCCTGCCCGCGCCGCCGGGCCTCAACGCATCCCAGTGGAGCAACTTGCGCGCAAAGCTCGCCAATCGCGCGGGCAACAGCTGGCGCGAGCTCCACGAGAGCCTCGCCGCCGCCGCGACGCGCCTCCACGCCCGCGGCGACGACGCGACGGACGTCGCCACGCTCTTTCGATTCCTCTCGCGAGAGGCTCTCGACCTGCCGTCGAGCTCGGTTTCTGGTCGAGTCGTGGACCTCAGCACCGGAGAGCCGGTCAAGGGCGCGGAAGTCCTCGCGAGGTTCGGCGGCGGCACGGAGTCCTACGGCGTGACGAATGGCGACGGCCGCTTCACGATCGACTGGCTCCGGTCGGGCCGCTCTTACTCGCTCGACATCCGCGACTGGACTTCGAACGTCGTGACGGCGGTGATTCCCGCGAACGGTGGAGACACGCTCGGCGTGGAGCTCCTCGCCGCGGTGCAGGCGGACAGTCTCTCTGCAGGCTGCCCCAACTGCCAGGAGGGCGGTTTGCCGAAAGAGCCGGTCTCGCCACCTTCCAACCTCTTCGCCGGCGTTCGCTCCCACCTCCTCGAGGAAGTGCGCTCCGAGGATCCGAACGAAAAGCACGGGCCGCGGCACCCGGACATGCCGGGCATGGAAGACACCACCTGCGCGGGCGACGAGGTCGGCTACCAGATTCGCTTCGAAAACATCGGCGCGGCGGCTGCGGTGCACGTCGTCGTGCGGGACGTCGTGGAAGGTGTCGCGCTCGAGCGCAGAAAATTCCGTTTCGTCGAGGTCGAGCTTCCGGGCGTAACCTTCCCTCTGACGACGCTGGTCGAAGGCGGAGTCTACACTGCCGCCACGCAGGACTACGGCGCGAGCGAGACCGTCGAAGGCGTGGGGGTGGGCGGGGGAGTCTGCGTCCTCTTGAGCGGCGCGTACGATCCCCTGACCGGCGCTCTCGAAGTGCACCTCGATGCCGTCGACCCTTTGACTGGCGCGGCGCCCGAGCTCCCCACACTCGGCGTCGTGGCCCAAGGCGAGCACGGCTCGGTATCTTTCGCCGTCGGCGCCAAGGACGGATCCATGGCCGAGCCGGAAGAGGACACCGAGGTGAAGAACTCCGGCGAGATCATTTTCGATTCGAATCCACCGATCCAGACCAACACGTTCGTGAATCGATTCAGCCGGTGCGAGCCGGGCACGCCTCACAGCCCCGTGCCGGCCGATGACGTCGCTCGCGGCCAGGGCACCGAGCTGGCGTTGGGTTGGGCCTGTGACCCGGCGGATTCCTTCGACGTCTACCTCGGCGTCGCCGGGACGCCGCGAACGCTGCGCGCATCCGCGCTGCCCGAGCGCGGGTACCGGCTGACCGGCCTCCTGCCGAACCGCGTCTACGAGTGGCAAGTGGTTGCGCGGAACTCCCGAGGGACGACGACGGGCCCCGTCTGGCACTTCTCGACGAGTGTTGGATCATCCGACCAGTTCCTCCGCGGCGATGCGAACTCCGACGGCAACCAGGATCTGTCCGACGCGGTTTTCATCCTGAGCTACCTGTTTCTCGGTGGCTCCACGCCGGCGTGCACGCGCGCGCTGGACGTCGACGACGACGGCGTCGTGATCATCACGGATCCTGTCGCCCTGCTGAGCCATCTCTTCATCGGTCTGCCGCCGCCGCCGCCGCCTTTTGCCGCCTGCGGCACAGACAACACGCCGGACTCGCTGCCTTGCGCGAGCCATCCGGCTTGCCGCTGATGAAGCGAAACGCGCGCGCTGGTTTCCGTTACTGATTTTGGAGCGAGGCCTCCTCGACTTCGGCGCCCAGGCTGGTAAAGTCAGGAGCTTCCCCCACGCTCCGAAGGCAGCCCATGATCGGCACCACCATTCTCCACTACAAAGTCGGCGACAAGCTCGGGAGCGGGGGGATGGGAGAGGTCTACCGCGGCGAGGACACGCGGCTGGGGCGCCCCGTCGCTCTCAAGTTCCTTTCCAAAGTGAACCGCGCCGACCCCGAGAAGCGCCGGCGCCTTTTTCAGGAAGCGCGCGCCGCTTCCGCCCTGCGCTCTCCTCACGTCGCGGTCACGCACGACGTCGTCGAAGAGGGCGGTGAGCTCTTCATCGTCATGGAGCTCGTGGAAGGGGAGCCGCTGGAGCGGAAGCTGGAGCATGGCGTGCTGCCGGTGCTCGAAGTCGTCGACATCGGCCTGCAGACCGCAGAAGCTCTCGAGGAAGCGCACTCGCGGGGGATCATCCATCGCGACATCAAGCCCGCGAATATCATGATCACGCCGCGGGGGCTCGTGAAAGTGCTCGATTTCGGGATCGCCAAGAACACGGGCCTCCACGCGGGCGGCGTCACGGATGCCGGCGGCAGGACGAGCACGGTTGCCGACTTGACCTCGCCGGGCGTCGTCCTGGGCACGGTCTCATACATGTCGCCCGAGCAGGCTCTGGGACGGCCCGTCGACCATCGCTCCGACATTTTTTCGCTCGGCATCGTGCTCTACCAGTGCCTGTGCGGCGCGCTGCCCTTCAATGGCCGGACGCTCATGGAGGTCATCGATTCGATCCTGCATCGCGAGCCGACTCCCGTCGCGCTGCTGCGCAGCGACGTCCCCGCGCAGCTCTCGCTCCTGATCCAGCAAGCGATGGAGAAGAGCCTCGAGTACCGGCTGCATTCCGCAAGCGACTTGGTCGCCTCGCTCCGCAAGCTGTCGAGAGCGCTCGATCCCCAGGACAGGCTCCTCGACGATGACATCGTCGATGGCGACACCCGCTTCGCCTCCCAGTCGCCCCGGACAGGCTCGCATTCTCGCCTGCTCGAAAACTCGGTGGCGGTTCTGACGTTCGCGAACATTTTGAAAGAGGCGGCGGACGACTGGATCGGCACAGGAATCGCA
>Ga0111539_10010834_pt1 | contig 11477 bp, 12 predicted proteins | sample RhiMethybrSRZTD1_FD_79667 | JGI IMG/M metagenome (GOLD analysis project Ga0111539, IMG submission 79667) | Populus rhizosphere microbial communities from Tennessee, USA - Rhizosphere MetaG P. TD hybrid SRZTD1 (version 2) (version 2) | ecosystem: Host-associated > Plants > Roots > Rhizosphere >...
TACACGATGTCAAAACTAGTCCCTCACATCAATAAATTTTAAACGGCATCGTCTAGAATTCAATACCGAGGTCCAGCAGTTTCAAACTGGCTTAAGATCACTGATTTCATCCATAATTGACTTCGCATCCGCGACCATCTTGTGCAGGAAGGTATAATTAAGGTTCTGAAAACTGATTCGCGTGTAAAACATGTCTCTCACAATTGCATAGTACCGAATGCCCAGACTCGTATCGCTGGGAATATTCAGGTAATCGCACCACAACTCTCGAATTGCAGATTGTACTTTCCGATCAACCATTTCACTGGCCGCATAAAGAAAATGGTTGTTTGTATTTCGGATAAGCTGAACCTGAAACATGACCGTCGGGGCATGGCTGATCACCAGGTGAAGGTAATCCGGGTCAAGCCTTTTGATTCCATATACCTCGTCTACGAAATCGTCGATCTTTTTTTTATGCAGTTCAAGGAGTTCCACGCAAAAGCCTTCGAGGTCGCCGAAGTAATGATAGAAGCCTGATTTATTAAGTTGCAGTATGCGGGCAAGCCTTTCGACCTGTATGCCATCCAGCCCTTCGCGTGCAAAAAGGTTGTACCCTGCTTCGGTCCACCCGGCCGAATTTTTATGCTTTTCCATCGAGAGAGTTTTTGGGAAAAATTTATATCAAAGTAGTCGCCGCCATCGTACAAAATTCAAAATACCGATTCACCGGTCTCAATTTCCTTACCATCTGTCATTTGCTGCATTACCGCCTTCGCTTCCGCCATGAGTTTGTGCAAAGTGTGATAGTCAAAATTTCTAAAATTGATCCGCGTATAAAGCATGTCGCGGACAATATTAAAATACCGGATGGCTAGCGTAGGATGGTCCTGGATGCCTAAATATTCACTCCACAATTCCCCTACAAGAACACCTTCCTGTTGATCAATCTGTTCAGCTGTCTTATAAAATTGGGGATTGTTTTTGCTTCGTATTAATTGCAGATGAAACATGCAGGGGGTCTTATGCTGCACGAGCACCATTAGGTAATCTGGGTCTATCGATTTGACTTTTGCAACGTCGGCTAAGAAAAGATCGGCCTTTCTTTTATGCAATTTGATAAGCTCCTCGCAGTATCCGACCAGATCACCAAAGTAATGATAAAAGCCTGACTTGTTAAGATTGAGTATCCTGGCAAGGCGTTCAACCTGAATACCCTCCATACCTTCTGCGGCAAACAGGTCATATCCGGCTTCGGTCCAAATCGAGGAATTTTTGGCCTTTTCCATAAAAATCAGTGAATAGCGGGTTGAAGGTAGGCTTTTCAATAAAATTAAACACTACCGTCTAGTTAAATTTGCGTGAATTCGATTGAAACGCCTGAATTATTGGGCTTATTCTTTTTTTATCTCTGATGATAAAGTTCAGAAATTCAGTTTCACCCCGTACAGACAACGGCAACATGAAATAGAATTTTGATTCCAAAAAGACTAGTTTTTGGTTTCCTGAGATTTTTTTCCCACGCCGACCGGAATGCCAACGGCAAAATAAAGCGAACGATTATATTGACCCGGCGTCGTATCGTCAATCGTGATATCCACGAGCCCGTAATAATATCGAATGGCGAGATTCATCCCATTCCCTTTTAATAGCCTGTAACCTATGCCCGCAATCAACCCTGCATCGAGCGGATGATAACGGTCTTTGATTTTTAGCTTATAAGTGAGGTCATCCTTTTTTTCTATGGTCGCTACAAATTCGTCGGTGGTGGCCTTATTCATTACCGAAAACATCGGTCCAGCCTCGACGAAAAAATTATTCTTGAATTTATATTTCATCATCGCTGGAACATTAAAATACCCCAACTTCCTGATTACGCTTCCGCCGCTAAAAGCATTGTCGAGGTCGGGGTTGTTAAGAGAATAAACTTGAATATCCTCCGCCCCCATGGTGGATTTAACCATTACTCCCGTATGAAACACCCACGAAGGATTTTTTAACCTGAAGTCAAAATAAAAGCCCAGGTTGAACCCCGTCTTAGTTCCGGATGGGTCTACGCCATGAAGATTGGAAAGGCTCAGGCCACCGTCTAGTCCAAACTCTATCTGGCCAGTGTTGAGCTTGTCGCCCAGCAAAAGCGAGATCAAAACCTGTCCGCTCGACCGGCTATGAACGGCCATTATGAGCAGTAGAACAAAACAAATTCTCATGGTAACTTTATTAAAATGGTAGAGGTGCTCTCAATCTATTGTCCAAAAAGATAACAAAGAAATAATCAAGCGCGCAATTTCACCAAACAGAATTCGGAATTCTAATACTTTTTGATGTCAGAGACTGCATCGGAACATTCCGGTGATTTGGTATTACCGTATCCAGTCCTGAAGAATTTGATGCGCGGGTTCTTTGATGGGCAAAACGGTGCGATCCATCGTCTGCGACCCGCACCTGTTGGTTAATGGTGCCGTATAGACATGGTCGCCAAAAAACAATAGAGAGCTGGTGAACAACTGCAAGGATTGAAAACATTCGATAGATACGACAGTGGATAACAACGCTATGGGCACACGCCAAGATCCTATCATCAGGGTAGTTTTTGAAATTCGGAACCGATCTCATCGTGGATAATGACGCTAGTCTGTGGATGTGCGCCGTACTATTTTCTGTGAGGACGCATATATTTCATCCATTACCTTATTCAGCACTTCCTCAGTTTCAAACGTGAGGGAATGGAGATATTGATAGCTCAGGTTCTCGGAATTGATTCGAGCATAAAAAAAATGAAGAATGATATTAAGATAAGAAAGTGCGACTGCCGTGTCTTCTGGAAGCGGAGTGTCTTTTCGCCACAACGGTAGCAGTTCTTTATTAATGATTTTGCCGGCTTCATCTGCTTCCGCACTGAAATAGACTGGTTTAGATTTTAGGAGGAGCTGCGATTCCACGAGAAAAAATCCCTTGTGCTTGATCATCAGAAGTAATAAGTCTGGATCCAGATTTTCACAACCTGCTATTTCTGGGGCGATTCCTTTCGCCATTTCAACATGATATTCCAGCAAGCTCCTCAAATAAATCTTCATGCTTCCGAAGTAGTGGTAGAAGCCTGATTTATTTAGTTGAAGAATTCGAGCGAGGCGTTCAACTTTTACTCCATCAACACCTTCCTTTCCGAGAAGTTTATAGCCAGCCTTTATCCAAGCATCGATTTTTAGTTTACTCATAAAGGTGATTCAAGTAAACAAATAAGCATCACATTTCTTGGACGCCTTCGTTTAGCAAATCGCTTTGTCTGTTCATTATATTGGCAAAATTTCGCAGGTCGCGACGTCGACGAAAGAAATTATTTTAAATCGCCTCGTGAAAAATGCCGACCTAACTTAAGATTGCTAGACTGCATAGCCGGAGAACATTGCTGAAAAAAACCCTGTATTTCGTTTCACGCAAAGGACGAAGGTTGAATTCACAAGGCCGCAGAATTCGGAAATTGTTCACTTCGGGATATTCGACCTTTGTGAAACTTCGTGTCTTGGAGTCTCTGTGGCATTGTTCACCCTAATTTTCGATTGTAGATTTTAAATTGGATAACGCTACCGTTGTTTTCTTCCTTTCGGCGTTTGCGCATCGGTTTCTCTTTGCCAGAGACCGTAGTCCTACCACTTTTTGCTGCGGCCTTCAATGCCTGGTAAGCTATTTCTGTTTGATCCGCGTAGCCAAAAGCGAAGCGAACCATTTCTTCGTCCAATTCATCGATCTTGCCTAGCCTGGTTGAAAGCAGGTGTTGAAGGGTGGCGTATTATCTCATTAGGTGTCTGTACATAAAAAAAACCAATTAGTTTTTAATTAATGGACGGGCCCGTTTAGGGAATAATGGTGCCATGCAAGTTATATTTGTACGCTTGCCGCATGGAAAAATGTGTCAATAGGAAACAGAACTAAGATCAATCCTTTTCGTCGTCACGGGTAAATAGAAATCTTGGCACAGCGTTAATCCAGGCATCAAAAAAGATAAGCATGCCTACAAGGCTTTTGGAATGGCTTATGGATTAGCAGAAAAATTCCTAAAAAGTAGTCTCGGAGAACATATGCTCTTGAACCAAAAATTTCATTCCTCCTTCAAGCACTTAGCGCGTGCAATCATTCTTATGAAAAGAAATAAATCAACGTTATACCTAAACAATTTAGGCTGTGTATTAAATGGAATTTATCTCAAAATTGCCTTGGTCGTTATTCTGATAAGTCATTTTGAAAAAGTGATCGGCCAGCAAACCACACCCCTCCGCAGAAATACGATCAAGCTCGATCTCACTTCAAACTTGCTTTTTCGAAATGCATTAAATTTTTCCTACGAACGTGTAAGGCGACCTAACCAAGCCTATGCTATTACCCTCGGATATCAAGAATTTCCCAAGGTTACATCGATAGGAAACGGAATTGAAACCACGGATGATTCGAAAAAAAGAACGGGTTTTAAAGTGGGTGGTGAATACCGGTTTTATTTGAAGAAGGAAAATAAATTTCAGGCTCCGCACGGAGTTTATATCGGTCCATATGCCAGTTACCTTAATTTTAACAATGAACGTGACCTCCGCATCACTGCCGACGATGGAACCATCACGGATGCTTTTTTCAAATCAAATATCAATGTACTTAACATCGGTGTCCAGGCGGGCTATCAATTTGTCATAAATGACCGCTGGTCGATTGACCTTGCCTTTATAGGCCCGAGTATTTCCCGCTATTCAGCTAAATTCCGTTTGGATAGCAATCTTGACATTGATGATGAATACGAATATCAAAACGAAATTTTACAGGCCTTGGTGGATCGCTTTCCACTATTAGACGATCTGATCAAGGATAAGGAAGTTAATCAAAATGGTAAAATGGATACTTGGTCCTTTGGATATCGCTATCAGGTCTTAATAGGATATCGATTTGGACATAAGAAGTAATATAGGTGAACCCTGGATAAATGCCGCCCGAATGGGCCGGCGTCGATCACACGTGAAATGAAAGGTCAGTTCAGCGTTCTGATATTCCATGACTGAATCTGCAAGAGGATGACGCTTCTAGCATGGGGGCAGTATCTTGCCAGCAAACATTAAGTATTACCGGTTAAAAACGCCATCGCCGGCGTCGAGCTCCAGTACCGCGACCGGGTCAACGCCCGTGATGGCTTTGAAACGAACATTTTTGAAACGTCAGTTCTCATTCAAGTACAACTTCTTCCGTACCTTTTACAGAAATTTATTATATCTTAAAATCTTAAAAAAAATCGTGTCTATCAGTCGTTAGACACAACCGCAAAAGATCGAAACGTATGAAACTAAAATCCTGTATCCTCAGAATAATAATCGTCACTTGCCTCGTTGGCGTTGTGCATGTCCCCGTTCTTGCACAAGTGTATTCTGATAAGGTCGTAGGCAAAAAAAACGCCGAACTCATCGATAGCATCAAAACAACCGAATATCCCTATGCGCTTCCAATTTGGGGGAAGAAAGCTGCTGCGATGGGATTTAATTTGCCGTATTCGGCGGGCATAGGCATAAATTACCTCTGGCAAAAATCTGATCTGGTGATCAACAATTTACAGATCGGTTTTAACAATGGTCCTTTATACAACATGGATGAAATTATTCGATTCAATAACGCTACCTCTACTGCGTCAGGATTTAATATCAGGCCAGACATCTGGTTGTTTCCTTTTCTTAATGTTTATGGAATAGTAGCAAAAGCCAGTCCATCAACCGAAGTAGATTTTGGTATATACGTTCCGGATGCCGACGGCAATTGGAGTAACGTTATGTCACTTAATACAAAGGCAGATTTTCAAGCACAGACATTGGGATTTGGACTAACGCCTACGCTGGGCATCGGGGGCGGATGGATGGCGCTTGATGTTAATTTTACCTGGAGCGACGTCCCCGAGTTGGCGAAACCAGCCTTTGCCACGGTCTTCGGTCCTCGGTTCGGTAAATCATTCAGATTGAAACAACCTGAAAGCAACGTCGCGTTTTGGGTCGGTGGCTTCCGCCTGCACCTCAACTCAGGAACCACCGGCTCCTTGCAATTGAACGAAGTGCTCGACCTATCGGGAATAGAAGCGAAAGTTGACAACGGAATCACTAAAGTACAGAATACGCAGGTTCAAGTCGACACCTGGTGGACGGGCCTGACTTCGGTAGAGCAAAAGAACCCCGTAAATATTGCCAAGTATGAAACTGCTAACCGTGCCCTTGAGACAGCAGGTGGTTTTCTGAACGGGCTTGACCAAGCCCTCAATGACGAAAATTATTCCACCGTTCAGTACTCGCTCGACAAACGTCCTAAAGACATGTGGAATTTTATTGTTGGCACGCAATATCAACACAACAAACACTGGATGATTCGGTTTGAATATGGATTTCTAGGGTCACGCAATCAAATAATCGCAGGTTTGCAATATCGCTTTGGTCTATAGGTTCAAGAAAACTCGAATATCAAAAAATTATAGTGGCGAAAATTCTCAGTGCTAAAAAAAATCAACCTATGAAGAAAAACTACTGTACGAGCATGGCAACTTAGATTTTGGTTGCATTCCTGGTATCAGCTTGCCCACAACAAACTCGAACGGAAAAAGACTTATTAGGAGAAAATCAGATTCACGCAAACGCCATTCCCTCCGCGCCTTGGAAAACTTGACGGGCCAAAAACAAAAATAAGACACTAGATCCATTGATGACATATGAAAACCAATTTAAAAAATTTCACAAACATGCTGATGATGCTGTGCTTATTCGTCAGCATTTTGAGCTTTGCGCAAAAAAAACCTAATGTAGTTATTCTCGCTACAGGAGGAACCATTGCCGGTGCCGCAGGAAGCGGTGTGCAGTCTGGCTACACGTCGGGGCAAGTCACGATCGATGCGATGGTAAATGCTGTTCCGGATGTTATGAAACTCGCAACGCTCAAAGGCGAACAAATTTCTAACGTAGGATCACAGGATATGTCTTTTGAAATTATGCTAAAGCTGGCTCAGCGCATCAATGAACTGGGAGTGGCTAAGGCGACGGACGGCGTGGTAATCACCCATGGGACTGACACCATGGAGGAAACGGCATATTTTCTCAACCTCACAGTCAAAACCGATATGCCCGTTGTATTGGTTGGCTCTATGCGTCCGTCTACTGCTGTTAGTGCTGATGGTCCACTCAATTTGTATAACGCTATCGCTGTGGCAGCAGATCCAAATGCGAAAGGCCGCGGCGTTCTTTTGGTAATGAACGATTGGATTCACTCAGCCCAAACGTTGACCAAAGTGAGCACAACCGCAGTGCAAACATTTATGTCGCCCATTCGCGGCCTCATTGGTACTACAGCTTATGGTATCAATGACTTCTATCGTTATCCCGATCAGAAGTTTGGCACGAAATCCGAGTTCGATACGAAAGGTGTGACGAAGCTTCCGAGAGTTGATATCATTTACGCTGACGTAGATATGCCTGCCGACCTGATCGACGCTTCCGTTGAACGCGGCGCCAAGGGAATTGTAATTGCAGGTGTTGGCAACGGCAATATGACTAAGTCTGCGCTTGAAGCCTGTGCCAGGGCTAGTAAAAAAGGCGTGATCGTGGTTCGAAGTACGCGTGTTGCCACGGGCACTGTAGGTCGTAACGTGGAAGTGAATGATGATGAACTTGGACTGGTAGCATCATACAATCTTAATCCTCAAAAATCCAGAGTATTGCTTTCTGTTGCCTTACTGAAGGCACGTAAGCTGGATGAAATGCAAAAGATATTTATCGATTATTAAAATTGTTAGGCTGAAGATCGATCGTCGGTAACTGTGCGCCTATAGGCGTCCGTAGTGATATTTTTTATCATGACCTTGACAAACCACGCCGTGGTCTGATCACCCTTGAACCTAATATAAGGGCTATCGTCGACCTCCGGGATTTCAGGAAGCCATAACAATGTTTGCGAATCAGGTTAGTGACAGCTTGCCTTGTCGGCTGTGGTAAAAAGAAAACTAAGGCAGACGCCACCGACTAAATTTTGTTCAGAAAGAATGCGGGCCGGTATTTGGCTGAAGTTCAAATTTTAAAATAGTGGACTCCGTTTTTCCAACAAGACCGTATCACGCCAAATGCCTTTAAGTTGTCCGATTTTTTCGCGATAGCCGACTTTTCTGAAACCAAGCGATTCGTGAATTTTCAAACTTGAAATGTTTTCCGGAAATATTCCCGCCTGTAATGTCCAGATGTTGTGGGATTCGCTTTCAGAGATCAGATGCTGAAGTAAAATTTTTCCGATCCCCCTACCGCGGTAACGTTCGTCGATGTAAACACTGATTTCTGCAACGCCAGCATAAACACACCGGCCAGACACAGGTGTAAGCGCCGCCCAGCCGGCTACTTCATCATTTTCGATTGCCACGATACGACTATGTGCCAGGTGGCTCTGGTCCCATTCAGTCCACTCCGGGGCTGTTGACTGGAAAGTTGCCTGACCGGTAGCAATACCTTGCTCATAAATTTTCCTTACAGAAGGGTAGTGTTCGGCTGTTAGGGGTTGAATCATCATATTTTACTTTACGACAAAGACATTACTTTTGTTTTAAACGAATCGTTCACAAGTGGGCATCCCCGATCAAGTTTTGAAAATTTTCACTTAGTTACAACACCCTGGAGCGCAACAGCTCTCAGGTTTTTCGGCATAAACGGTTATGCTAAAGATTCCCCTCTTACCTTTGTTGAATTCTGTCGCCTGGTCTACCGTCAAATATTGATTTATAGTTTCTTCTGGGAGCGAGATTCGTTTTTCTTTTTGAACGTGGATATTGCGAAATCCGGCGCTTTCAATAATGGATAAATAGCTGTCTTTTTGTATCGCTCCCGAAACACATCCTACATACATTTCTGCCGACTTTTGTAATCCTTCGGGAAGATCGCCTTCCAACACGATATCAGAAACACTGAAATGACCACCTTTTTTTAGAATGCGAAATATCTCTGCAAAGGCTTGATTCTTATCAGGCACAAGATTCAGCACACAATTACTAACCACTACGTCCGCGATTCCTCCTGCAAGGGGAATGTTTTCAATATCACCATATCGGAACTCGACGTTTTTATAATTAAGCTTCTCTGCATTTGCCTTAGCCCGCTCAATCATCTTTTCTGTAAAATCAATTCCAAAAATTTTACCGGTGCCGCCTACAATCGACCGCGCCACAAAACAATCATTACCTGCGCCTGAACCTAGATCAACGACGGTGTCGCCTTCTATGATTTTTGCAAATTCAGTGGGTAAACCACAGCCCAACCCTAAGTCGGCGCCTGCAACGTATCCCTTAAGCGCAGTGTAATCATCCGCCATGATATTGCAATCAATGGTGTCACATGCCGTGGTTCCGCAACAGCCTGCATTGCTTGTATCCTCATTTTGCTCCGCAATCTGTGAATACTTTTCTTTAACAAGTTTCTTTTGGTACTCGGAAGTTTCAGTTTTCATACTATTATTATCGTAATATTGCGATTAATTAGATTAAAAAAATAGTCAGCAACAATCGGAAGCTTTAAAGCTTTCAAATAATCCCTCAATCAGCTTCGCAGCCTTGTTCCATGCCTTTTCGTCGATACAGTAACATACGCTAGGACCGTCGATATCACCTTTAATTAGCCCTGCCTTTTTAAGTTCAGATAAATGCTGTGACACTGTCGATTGTGACAATGGCAATTCGTCAACAATGTCACCGCAGAAACACGTTTTCGATTTAATTAGGAATTGAAGAATAGCTATCCGGGCAGGATGTCCCAACGCCTTTGTGATGATTGCCAGTTCATTTTGTGCCCGCGTAAATTCTTCAGTCTTTGTCAGCCCCATATCTCTTTATCGTAAAATTACGATAAAGGTTTCATCCAAATCGCGAAAGGTTTAAAATATTTTCTTGAGCGGTAAAAAGGTAAACGTCATGTGCTTTGTTCTTGACGTTAGAAAGTATGATTGGTGTGAACCCTTTGTGGTATGGCTACAACAGTTCTTGAAGTTGGATTATCTTCTGTTGCTCAACGTCTGGTCTTATGAATCCTCTCATCGGCCTTGCCATATCAAGCGTTACATAGATAATCAAGCAAGCCAAAAAAATAAAACCTGCAATAACAACCCATTCCTTCGTTTTAAGAACAGGCGTAGTAAAACCGCCCACAAAGCTGATGATCATCGCTATAAAAAAGAGCATATAACGGAGAGGTCCAGGGAGGCCTGACAATAACATGGCGTCCCTCCGCGTACCAACGTCATACATAGCGGATAAAGACGCTAACATTGTGTTGGTTGTAAGGCCAAGGCCAGGCAAATGAGCTGCGTCAACTGTGCGCGTCCATAACCTTTTACCAATTACGACCGCGTCTTTTCTTGACTTATTAATTTTCTCTATATCGTCAGCATGCTCGTAGTAATCGATTCTTGCCTGAAGATATTTTTTCACATCCTCCCGAAAGCCACCTCGTATACTGTCGGGAAGCATGTCCATCCGAAGTATCACTGTTCTAATTATGTTAGCCTCCTCGACCATTGCCGCACGGACATTTTCAAATCTCGTTGAAACATTACCAAACGTAAAAGCAAGTAGAAATCCCCACAAGCCAAACAAAGCTCCAAGCAACGCGTTTACTCCACCTTTTGATTCGTGTTCATCCGCTGCTAAAAACTTATCTCGCACCGCTTTTCCAACAATCACCATAAGCACGCATCCTATAAACAAAATCAAGCAGATGATAGCAGCATCAAGCGTGAAGAAAAAAGAGTATTTCATTAGGGACGAATGAGATTTAGTATCGAAATTCAATGTAGGAAGTGAGATTCATACTGCTGCCTGCGTTTCACTTCCTAATATAAAGCAACCCAAGGTTGTTTCCCAATTTTGACCATCGGAAACTTAAAGTTGGCAACCTTCCGTTTCCTTATTCTACTTCATGGATTTGATTTCGTATGCCTTTCCTTTTTGGGTCTGGAATCTTGTGGTATATCCGTGATCGGTCTTTTTTGAGGTTGCAGTTATCCCTTTGATCTTTATCGGAGTAGCTGTGCGCAGCGTACACGATTCACCATTTAATGATTTAATGGTACCGCTGGTGATCTTGCCAGACGACCACGAAAGATCAACTTCATATCCACCCCGTGCTTTCAATCCCCTCACCTCCCCCGTTTTCCATTCATCTGGTAGGGCCGGTAGCAAATGCAGTTCTTGTAAATGACTTTGCAAAAGCATCTCCGTCATTCCGGAAGTCCCTCCAAAATTTCCATCGATTTGAAAAGGGGGATGTGCATCAAAAAGGTTTGGATACGTTCCTCCCCCATTCGCGTAATCAGTTCCTTCAAGGCCGGTAACGCGCAGCTGCTCGCGAATTAATTTATGCGCGTGGTTGCCGTCCAGCAAACGCGCCCAAACATTTATTTTCCATCCTTTAGACCACCCTGTTCCTCCATCCCCACGAAACTCAAGGGATTTCCGCGCGGCCGCA
>Ga0111539_10010835_pt1 | contig 11477 bp, 8 predicted proteins | sample RhiMethybrSRZTD1_FD_79667 | JGI IMG/M metagenome (GOLD analysis project Ga0111539, IMG submission 79667) | Populus rhizosphere microbial communities from Tennessee, USA - Rhizosphere MetaG P. TD hybrid SRZTD1 (version 2) (version 2) | ecosystem: Host-associated > Plants > Roots > Rhizosphere >...
CGCCATTGACGAATTCGGTCTCGCCGATGACGCGCATCTCCGCCGGTCCGCCCTCGCGGTACATGGACTGCGCCTGCACATAGACGGTCGCGACAATGTTGTGGCCGCTGTTCATGTCGGTGAGGAGGTCGTCGGCGAGGTAGCGCGAGCCAGGACGAATCCACAGGTGGTGGTGTGGATCGACGATGGGGAGAGCCGCTTCGAGAATCGGCTCCTGGTGTCGTGCCAGCCAGTCGGTTCTTACGACCGCGCCACCGAGCAACCCTGGCGGTCCCTGTGCTGTCAACTGACTGGCCGCGCCGGCCACACCAAGAGCGGTCAAGAATTCGCGCCGGTTCATCCCGTTCGGCGTCGAACCCTGCAACTTCACGGGCGATCGCTGCCGGTTTCCGTTTCGTACATCCAGGGTCGTCGCTTGCGGTTCTCGTTCTGGAAGCGCTCCGCGTCCTTCTGGTGCTTCACGATTGCGTCGAGGTCGTCGACGCCGAGCAGCAGGTTACTGCGCAGTCGCGGATTCATTGTAAACGCAATCGTCCTGATGCCGGCGCGCTCGATGACCTGCTCTTGCAGATCGACCGTCGTCGGAGCGCTGGGATTGGCGGCGACGGCCTGGATGAGCGGGTCGAGGGTCTCTCTCGCGAGCGTCACCGGCAGTAGTCCGTACACGAAGCAGTCCTCGAAAAACACCGGACCGAAGCTGGGCGCGATCACGGTCCGTACGCCGCAGGCCCTGAGTCGCATGACCGCAAATGCCTGTGTGCTGCCGATGCCGAAGTTCTCTCCGGCAATCAGGATCGACGCGTCGCGATACGGCTCTTGATTGAGGATGAACTCGGGATTTTCCCGGCCGTCAGGCAGGTAGCGGATCCCCTCGAACGCGTGCAGCCCCGCAATCGGCCTGTCACGCGTATCGGGTTGGCGCGGGTGCAGATGGGATTCGGGCGCCGGGGGATGGCTGCCATGGCCGTGCACGTGTGGCACGCCAACGAATGGAGCGATGACCTCGAGCTCCACGTCCGGGCGCAGGAACGGCGCCGCGATGCCGACATGCCGCACGAAGCGAGGAACGCTTGACATCGCTGCTCTCCGTGTCTGTCCTGATCAGCAATAGGGATTCTGCCCGGCTCGATGATCGGTCACGTCGACGATCCCTTCGATTTCGGGTACGGCCTGCCTCAGCATCCGTTCGAGACCGTCGCGCAGCGTGACGAGCGCCATGCCGCATCCCTGGCAGCGGCCGCTCAGCTGCACGTACGCGGTGTTTCTGCGCACCTCCACAAGGCGAATCTGACCGCCGTGCGTCGCCGCGAACGGATTGAGGTCCCGTTCGATCACCATCTTTACGCGGATGGCCAGCGGGCCGTCGAGCGGGGCGGAACCGAGGAGCGCAAGCTGCGGGCTCTGCACGTCGAAGCCTGCGTGGCCGGCGATGTCCACCCAATCCACGCGACCGCCGTCGAGCATCTCTGCGCTGCGCGGATCAATTGCGACCCGAAACCCACCGGCGTCGAATACGTAGTCCTCCCCGGTGACGTACTCCGACTCCACCATCGACACGACGTACCGCGGCGGCCCCGGGCTGTCGCGCTCGACCGCGACGCGGACAGCGTAATACCGCGCATCGGGCTCTTCGTCGAAAAAGTCGCGAATCATGTCGCGCGCTTTGTCTGTGAAATCGAGCCGCGGCATCTTCATTCCGTGTCGCTGCCGGAAGGATCGTCGGGGGCACCGATCGGGTAGAGCCAGGGCCGTCGCTTGCGATCTTCGGCGCGAAAAGCGACGGCCTCTTCGCGATGTTGAACGAGTTCGTCGAGATCGTCCAGACCGTGCAGCAGTCTGTTCCGGACTCTCGGAGCAATCTCGAACGGAATGCGTCCCATCCCTGGGACGTCGATGAGCTGAGCCTCGAGATCGACGGTGATCGCCTGCCGTGAATTGGCTTCCACCCAGGCCGCCATGCCGTCGATCACCTCCTGAGGCAACGCGACGAGCAATAGTCCGTGCCGGACAGCCTCGGAGAAAAACGCCGGGCCGAAACCGGACGCAATGACGACGCGAATGCCGATGACCGGCAGGCTGCCTTCAGCGTCGGTGAAGCGCTCGGCACCGACCGATCCGGCCGTCAGCAGAATCGTCGCCCCGCGATACGCGTCACTCCGCAGCAGGAGATCTTCGACCGCCTCGAGCACAGTCGCGTGAACCGCTCCCAGCGAGAGCGGCGCCGCGATTCCGGTGTGCCTCAGGAACCGCGGGCCGCGCGTCGGTGAAACGGTGGGCAGGATTCTCAACAGACCTCCACTCCCGGTGGAGTACCTCATTTACTGTCGGGCGGCTGAACGAACACCCAGGGCCGGTTTTTCCGCTGCTTGTCCTCGAATTCCGCAATCTGCTTCGAGTACCCCTGCAGTTCGTCCAGGTTGCTCAGCCCTTTCAAGAATTTTTGCCGTACCCTCGGCTCGATCTTGAATGGGATGTTTCCCATGCCGCTGACTTCGATCACTTCCTTCTCCAGGTCGACGGCAATAGTCCGTCCCGGATTGGCCAGCGCCCAGTCGGCGAGCTTCTGCAGCACGTCTCGCTTGAGGGGAATCGCAATGAGGCCCTGCTGCACGCTGTTGTCGTAGAACAGCGGCCCGAAGCTCTCCCCAATCACGACTCGGATGCCGCCATCCATCGGGCGGCTGACGGCCGTGCCCCTGGAGCTGCCCGTGCCGAAGTTCTTGCCGACGATCAGGATTGAGGCCCGGCGGAACTCCTGTTTGTTCAGGATGAAATCCGGTTTCTCGCGGCCGTCGGAGTAGAACCGGAGCGGCTCGAATGCGGCGGTCTCCTTCGTCATGCCGGGCGTCGGTGGCTTGCCGAGCGGCGAGATGACGTCGGTGTCGACGTTGTCGAGCATCAGCGGAGCGGCGATGCCGACTTCGCGTGGAAGAACGCGTGGACCTTTACGGCCGGTCGGAGATGGAGCATCCTGCAGTGTGCTCATACCTGCTCTCCTGCCATGAAACGCCGGATGTCGACGATGCGGCCGGTGATCGCCGCGGCCGCGACCATCGGCGCGCTCATCAAGTGCGTGATCGCGTCGACGCCCTGGCGGCCGATGTAATTGCGATTCGAGTTGGAGGCACTCCGCTTCCCCTTGGCCACGAGATCGCCGTTCGAGCCGTAGCACTTCGAGCAGCCGGGCTCACGCCAGTCGAACCCAGCCTCTTTGAAGATGCGATCGAGACCTTCGGCTTCCGCCTGGCGCTTCACCGGCTTCGACCCGGGCACCACCCAGGCGATGACATTGGGCGCCACGCGCCGGCCCTTGACGACTTGCGCGACCAGACGCAGATCGCCGATGCGGCTCTCGGAGCAGGACCCGATGAACGCCTCGTCGATGGGCGTGCCGACGATCGGATCGCCCGGTTTCAGCTTCGTGTACTCCAACGCGGCGCGCCAGGCCTCCCGTTTCGCGGCCGGCGCGTTGGCCGGATCCGGCACCCGTCCACTGACCGCGATCACATGCTCGGGGCTCACGCCCCACGTGACCTGTGGCTCCAGGCCCGACATGTCGATTGTTTCATCGCGATCGAACACCGCGTCCGCCTCGCTGGGGACCGTGCGCCAGTACGCCAGGGCCCGATCCCAGTACTCCGCGCGCGGCCGGAATTCGCGCGTGGCCATGTACTGGAACGTCGTGTCGTCGGGCGCCACCATCCCGGTCGCGGCCGCCATTTCGATCGCGAGATTGCAGATCGACATCCGCTCCTCGACGCTGAAGCCGCGCACCACCGGCCCCGCGTACTCCACCGCACAGCGGTTGCCCGAATCGGCGCCCAGGGTGCCGATGGTGTGGAGAATCGTGTCCTTGGCGCGCACCCAGGGTCCCAGGGTCCCCGTCATGTTGACGCGCATGTTGAGGGCTCGTTCCCGCAGGACCGTTCCGGTGATGAGAACGTTCTGTGCGCTCTCGCCGCCCCACGACACGCACCCCATGGCTCCATGGGTGCAGGTGTGGCTGTCACCGGCCACCATCAACATGCCTGGCTGCGTCAGTCCCGTTTCAGGTCCGACGACGTGCTGAATGCCCTGATGGGGATCGTCCATGCCAAAGGACTGAACGCCGAGCTTTTTCATCTCATCGGCGTGTTCGACGTAGCCCCGCCACGAGTTCCCCAGGTTCAGCGAGCGGTTGGTGTAGCGGTCTGGCGATGTCGATACCGAATGATCTTCCACAGTCCACACCAGCTGCGGATTGCGGATCGTGCGGCCGCTGGCGACGAGGTCATGTACGGTGCTCGGTCCTCCGTCGGCAATCATCAGGCGGTCGACGTGCAGAATCGACGTGATGCCACCGAGGTACGCAACTTCGTGTTCCTCCCAGATCTTGTCGTACATGGTCTTGCCGCCGGTTCGGCGCTGCGCGAGCGCCAACCGCGGCAGAAAGCCGTACGCGAGCCCGACGCCCACGGAGCTCCTGAGGAAATCTCGTCTATTCATATAGCGCTCTCCCTTTGACAAACGGGGGCTGCGAAGATCTGACAATGCCTTGTAAGCACATAACCGCCTTTTCGCGAGAGCGCGGCCTGCTCAGCCGCAGTTCGCCCAGTGTCGTTTACATCCAGGCGCGCTCCATATCCGGATTCGTCTCGGGAGTGGGCGAGGTCTCGAGCTGAATACCGAGATCTGTGTTTACTTCAATCGTCGTCGGCGCGGCATCGTCATAGCCAAGCTTCCATGCGCTGACTTCGTACGTGCCGGCGGGCAGCTGCAAGATGGCGAGCCCTTGTGCGTTTGTCGAGGCTCGATAGCACCCGCACCGGATTTCTACCCGCTCAATCGGCGCATGCGTGTGCGTGTCGGCGACGCTTATCGTGAGCTCGTGATCGGGCGGCAACGCGGCGAGGAACGTGAACGCGGCAGACGTGTCGGCGTGCGGCAATGCAAGATCTGTTTCGGCGAAGCGGGCGCTCCACGTTGCCATTCCGGCATTCGCCGGAGCGACCAGCGCCACTTCTGCGACGTACAGTGCGATGGTACCAAGCCAAGGCGCTTCGTTCAGTGACCCCTGGCCCATACGCCTGCCTGATTCATCGACAACAACGACAATCTGCCCGCCCAGGGCACAGGTCGTCGCGCACTTCACGCCGACTTTCACCGTGAATGGCTGATCGACCAACACCGGCGACGGGGCCACATCCCAGATCGCCATGGTGGTCTCATGTGGCACCGTTTTGAACATGATGGGACAGGAGCCTTCCTCGTGAGCGATGGATTCGCTTTCATGACGGTGGAACATGACTATCCAGACATGCTCTCCCACAGTCCCGGGAGCTCTGAGACAGAGGTTCTCTGTTTCGTTCTCCGTCCCGTTGTACGCAGACAGCGCAGTGCGAACGATGGCGTCCTCGCCAGCGAGCACGGCAATGGGTGCACCGCTCAAATCGCAGCCGGCGACGCAGGTGACGCTGACGTTCAGGCGGATATCCGTTCCGGCCTCGACTTCAGCCGGAACGGATTGACCGATAGTGACGGCGCATCGATGAGTAGTGATGGCCGGGCGCGACCCAGTCATCTTCACGTCCGGGCCCCGCTCTGGGCCGCCTCCCGGCCGGCAATGCGGCCAAAGACGATCGCCCGGCCCAAACCGTGCTGCGCAAATCCCCCTTGTGATTCGCCGGCGCAGTACAGACCGGGGATCACCTGACCCTGCATATCGAGCACCTGCGACTTCGCGTTCGTTCGGAGGCCGCAGAGCGAATCGTGAAGAATGGGCGTCGACCACGCGGCGTAGAACGGAGGCTTCTGGATCTTGTAGCGCGGGGTCGGCTTCTTGAAGTCGGTATCCGCGCCAGCATCGACGAACGAGTTGTACTTCGTCACTGTTTCCTGCAATACCGCCGCAGGCATCGGCTTCGTTTGATACGGGTTGACGATCGCCCTGGCCAGTTCCTGGATGGTGTCCGCGCTGAAGAAGTACTCCGGATCGACATACGGTGGCTTTGGATCCCATTTCTGGCGCTCGACGGCATCGGCGTCGAAGATCGCCCAGATTGGCCCGCCGCCATTCAGCTTCGTGGAATTGCCGCTGTAGCCGAGCGCCGCGTTCAGAAAGTCATATCCGGTCGCGACTTCGTTGTAGAACCTCCGTCCGGCCTGGTTGACGAGGATCACGTTCTGCCAGTCGACATTCGCCAGCCCCATCGCTTTGATGCGGTCGAAGATCGGGCTTTCGGCGGGCCACCGCAGGCTGCTGTAGCCCCAGCGGCAGCCGATGTAGGCGGTCTTGTTCAGCCACGCGCCCGCGTCCACGGTTTGACTGGCCGTCCCCCACAACACCGCGCCAATGGCCATGGCCGCAAGCTCGCCGTCGCCGGGCTGGCGTGAATACGGTTCGCCGGCGACCTGGTACTCCTCGGTGAGGCGCGGATCGAACATGCGGCGGAAGGCGACGTTGCTCGTGTGGCCTCCGGTTGCGACCAGCACGCCTTTTTTGGCCTCGATTCGCACCGTGCGGCCGTCGGTCGTCGCCGTGATGCCGAGCACGCGGCCGGCGCCCGGATTCTCGCGCACGATGCTGGTCAGTTTGTGCTTCAGGAGAATCTTCGCGCCCTTTGCGCGCGCCGACTTCTCGAGCGCGCGCACGATGCCCGAGCCTCGTCTGGTCGGATCGGCCGACATGATCTCGCCCTTGATCGGCCACTGCACGGCGGTACCCTGACGCGGCACCGTCGACGCCGCGCCGGGTCCGGTCGACTCATCGGTGAACTGCACGCCGTTGGCGATCAGGAACTCGAACGCGGCGGCATTCTCGTCGGCGAAGGCGCGCACGAGATCTCTGTCGCTGTAGCGGCTCTCGCGGTGGTCGTAGCGCACCCAGTCGTTGAACACCTGATCGGCCGAATCCTGAACGCCAAACTTCTTCTGCCGACTGTTGCCGCCGCCGAGGTGCACGTTTCCGCCGCTCACCATGCCGTGTCCGCCGATGTCGAAGTTCTCTTCGACCATGATGACCGTGGCCCGGTGCTCGAGCGCCGAGACTGCGCCGGCCAGTCCGGCAGTTCCGGCGCCGATCGTGACGAAGTCGGCGCTCATGTCCCACCGCTGGCCGCCCCGCTGGGCGTCCACCTCAGAAACGGCGAGTCCGGCCAACGCGCCCGCGCCGACACCGGCGGCGCCCTTCCGGAGGAAGTCCCGCCGGCTGACCGCTGCGTCCTTTTCGTCGATCCCCATGCTGGCTTCCCTCAATTTCAGGATGTCGAGAGGAAGTGGCCCCTGCTGCACCACCTCACCACTTCAGGTCGACTCCGATTCGGTACATGCGGGGCTGCAGGATGAGCGAGGGCTGCAGATAGGAGGTCGTCAAATAGTTGAACGAACGCACCTCGTACACGGGCGCCGAATTCAGCGCGTTGAAGATCGCGAGCGTCGGTTGCACCTGGAAGCGTCCGACGTTCAGCCACTTGCCGAGGTTCACGTCGAGCTGAGTGACGCGGTCACCGAGTCGCGCGCCTGGCGCCTCGAGCGGCACGTTCAGCTGCGCGACGGTCATCCCGGGATTGACAATCGCGCCGGGCGTGCACGATCCGAGGCAGTCTGCCGGATATCGGGTCGTCGGCGTGATCTGCCATTGGGTGTTCACGTTGGTGTTGGCGCTCCCACTCGCCGACAGCAGTTTCGTGTAGCTCTGGAGCGCCGCGCTCAGCTGGATCCGCCAGAGAAGCTGTGTCGATCCGGCCAGCTTGAATTGGTTGTGCCACGGAATGTCGTTGACGCTTTGATCGCAATAGTTCCGCCGGTTCGGATCGGTGGCAACGTAGACGTCGCCGCACGCCGTTTCGAGCGTGCGATCGAAGGCGACGCCGCCGAACAGCCGGGCGCCGCGGGGCAAACGCGCATTGAAGGTGATGTCGAGCGAGTTGTTCCAGCGTTGACGGTCGGGGTCGTTGATGGCGACGTCGAGCACCTGATTCACCTTGGCCGACGACACGTTATACATCGTCACCGTGGAACCATCGAGCGGGCTGGCGATCTGCACCGGCGTGTAATCCGCCGCCGTGCGGCGGACGTTGGCCGTCGTCTGCAGATTGTAGAAGTCCACGTGGTACCAGTTGGCCATCACCGACACCGTTGGCAGCAGCGCATGCTGCACGCCGACGCTGTAGTGCACGCTGTAATCACGTTTGATGTCCGGATCGATCTGCGAGTTGCCGCACGGAATGTTTCCCGGCGCGTACAACGTCGTGCAGCCGGCCGGCGTGAGGCCGAAGTTGGCCGGCAGCTGGGTGAGATTGATCTCACATCCGGGCGACAGGTATGTGCACCCGAGCTCGCCCTGAGCGATGTCGTCGTTGTTCAGGTCGCGCCACGTGAGCGAGGCCGTCTGCGGGCGGACCGGGTTGTAGGTGTTCGTCAGGCCGTCGGTCAGCTGCATCTGATACTTGTTCGCACTGAACTTGAGCGCCGTCTTGGCATTGCCGAACAGGTCGTAGACGAGACCGAATCGCGGCGACAGGCTCGTCCACACCGGCATCGTTTCGGGCCCGAACGTCCGCGGCGACGCGACGAATCGGCTGGTGCCGTTTTCGATCGGCTTTTCCCCGCGGCGGCCGATGTAGGACTCGAACCGTTCCCAGCGGATCCCGTAATTCAGCGTCAGGCGTTTCAACGTCCAGGCATCCTGTCCGTACACGCCCCAATCACCCTTCAGGACATTGTTGTAACGAACCGGCGCGTTGCTGACCACCACCGACGTCGGCACGGCGTTTTGATAAATCTGTCGCAGCGCCGCATTGAACTCGACGGTCCCGAAATTCTCGAAGCCCCACCCTTTCTGAACGCCGAACTTGATGTTGTGCGAACCGCTGACATAGGACAGCGACGTCGCGAAGAAATTGCGGATCGGCTCGAGGACCTGGTGGCCGGACGGGTGCGCGGCGGTGTTGGTGCCGCGCGAGGTATCGTTGCGATTGGCACCGGCGTACCATTCCGGCGATCCGAACGGCTTCTCCACGCCAGGTTGATACGTCGAATTTCGCTGCGCCTGATACTGGTTGTAGCCGGCCTCGAAGAGCAGCCGGCTCGACAGCGTCGACGTCCATTTCGCCTGACTCTGCTGATACAGTGGCGAGGGAACCCACACGCGCGATGCGGTGGCCGGATCGTACCCGGCGCTCATGTCGGCATGCCCGAGGAACTTCCACACGCGATCCACGTAGGCGCTCAGCTGATTCTTCTGATTAATCTGCCACGTCAGCCGGGCGCCGATATTCTTGACGTACTGATCGTTGATGCCCTGACTTCCGTCGGGATAAAACGCGTCGGCCACGAATTCGTTCACCGACTGCTTGCGCGCAGCGGCGAAAAACCACAGCTTGTCGCGGATGATCCGGCCGCCCACCCCGCCTTCGAACGTGTAGACATTGTCGATGCGGTTGCCGGCGGTCAGGCCGCGGCGGATGAGGTCGTCTGAAAGGTTGTCGCTCTGCCAACTGCCGTCGGCCCACACTCCCGAGAACGACCCGTGGAATTCGTTGCCGCCTCGGCGCGGGATGATCAGCTGCCGCACGCCGCCGGCGGCGATGTCGGCACCGGCGCCGCTCGTCTGATAGACGATCTCTTCATAATGCTGGGTGTTCGAATAGGACTGCGTGGTGCCGTTGCCGCACATGCCGTTCAACTGAATGCCGTCGAGCAGCACCACCGTCTCTTTCGCGCCCATCCCGTGCATCGTCTGCGCGTTCTGGTTCATGGAGCCGGACCCGCCGACATCGGGCGTACCGATGATGATGCCCGGCACGAGCGCACCCATGGTCTGCGCGGTTTTCCCGGTCGGAAGGGCATCGAGCAGATCGCGATTGATCACCTGCGCTTTGGCGGTGCTCTGGACGTCCACGACCGGCGACGCGCCGCTCACAATCACCGTCTCTTCGAGGCTGCCGATACGAAGGTCCGCGTTGACCGTCGCCGTGAAGTTGCCCGGCACGTCGACGTCGCTTCGTTGGACGGTGGTGAAGCCGGGGAGCGTGAACGTCACGCCATAGGTGCCCGGCGGAAGGTTGACGACCTGATACAAGCCCTGGCCATCGGTGATTGCGGTGCGGGTGCGTTCGATGAGGACCGGGCTGCTGACTTCGACGGTGACGCCGGGCATCACCGCGCCCGTTGAGTCTCTGACGGCTCCGGCAAGCCCGCTTTCCGCGCGAGCGGCCGTCGCCGTTGCAAGGAAGAGTGCCAGCGCTCCGACGATCGAGACAACGAGTAGCCGAAGGTTCATTGCTTCCTCCCGCCGTGTGTCTACGATGTGCCGCTAGTGTGCGCTCGCCTGAGTAACCTCTGCGTCGAGGGGAATCTGCGGTATCACCCGGGGACAAGTCAAGGACATTTCACGCGGCGGCCGGCCGCTGGTCGAAAATGGGCGCACGCCGAACGCGTCTCAGGTGGTGCGCCTGCGGCAGCCCAACCTGGACTGGTCGCCGAATCCACCCTTCAGTGTTGGACTCCGATCGCTGACGCAATCACGACCGAGGGGAACGTACCGCGGCGGGTCAGTGGACTGCCGCGGCCATGTCCGGGGAGGCCGCGCGCACCCTGAGTGGTTCGCGCCTCATGAAGATGTGCGGCAGTATCGCCACGCTCATGATGACGGCGCTCCAGAAGAAGATACCCTGCAGGCCGTGCAAGAGCGACGTCTTGACGCTCGCCAGCAGTGTCGGCAGCACTTGCAGGCCGCCGGGAGACTTGGCAAAGATTGCCAGGAGCTGCGGCCGTGCCTGCGCGAGCAGCAGCGGATTCATGAAGTACGGCAGCGCCGCCGGCGGCACGCCGGCCGGCACCGAGCGCATGAATTCGTTGTGATACCGCGCGAGCATCACCGACCCGAACGCCGCGACGCCGACGGTGCTGCCGATGGATCGGAAAAAGATCGTCGAGGACGTGGCCGTGCCCATGCGTTCACGCGGGGCGACGTTCTGCACGGCGATTGTGTACACCGGCTGCAGCAGGCCCATCCCCAGGCCTGCGACGATCATCGCCCAGACGACGTAGCCGCGCGCGGTTTCGGCGTCCATCCGCGCGAACAGCACCATGCCCGCGGCAATCAGAATGGAGCCGACGATGCCGACCCGCTTGTACTCGCCGGTGCGCGACACCGTCTGGCCGCCGATGATCGCGCCGACCACCGTCCCCATCAGCAGCGGCGTCAGCAGGTTGCCCGACTGCGTGGCCGAGGTGCCGAGAACCCCCTGCATGAAGAGTGGCAGATAGATCACGACGCCGAACATGCCCATGCCGAGCACGAACGCACAGGCGGAACACACGGCGATGATGGGGTCGTGGAACAGCGTCAGCGGGATAATCGGCTCACGCGCGCGTGCCTCGTTTCCGATGAAGGCGACCAGCATTACGGCCGAGAGCACGAGCAACCAGACGACCCGGAACGACGACCAGCCGTACTGCGGCACCCAGGTCAGCGCGACGAGCAGCGGCACGAG
>Ga0111539_10010836_pt1 | contig 11476 bp, 3 predicted proteins | sample RhiMethybrSRZTD1_FD_79667 | JGI IMG/M metagenome (GOLD analysis project Ga0111539, IMG submission 79667) | Populus rhizosphere microbial communities from Tennessee, USA - Rhizosphere MetaG P. TD hybrid SRZTD1 (version 2) (version 2) | ecosystem: Host-associated > Plants > Roots > Rhizosphere >...
TGAACGACATCCACCAGAGCTTCGCCGGCTACGGCCTCGTCCGACCGCAGCAGGGACGCGTCCTCGGCGGCGTGTGTGCGGGCCTGGGTCAGCGCTTCGGCATCGCGCCGTGGACCGCGCGACTCCTCTTCGTCCTGCTGCTCATGGTCATCCCCGGCAGCCAGATCCTGATCTACCCCCTCCTCTGGATCCTGATGCCCTCGCAGCAGACCGTGACGGTCGAGCTGTCGAGCACCCGCCCCAAAGAGGCCAAGGTCAGCCCCGCATCTTTGGCTTTTACGGCGCTCAATTTCCACTCGCCGCAGACGGTGACGGTCACCGGCGTCGACGACCCCGACTTCGACGGTCCTGCCGATTTGACGATCGTGACGAACCCCGCGAAGAGCGGCGACATGGCCTATAGCGGGCTCAATATGCCCGATGTTCCGGTCATCAACCTCGATGACGAGGCTCCGGGGGTGACGATCACGCCGCTCGGCGGCCTGGTCACGAGCGAGAGCGGTCTCACGTCCACCATCACCATTGCCCTCACCGGCGCACCGACGGCCGACGTGAGCTTCGCTTTTACGAGCTCCCTCCCCAAAGAGGGAACGGTGAGCCCGGCCAAGGTCACGTTCTCCTCTTCCAACTGGAAAGCGCCGCAAACGGTCACCGTGACCGGCGTCAACGACGACGAGCTCGACGGCAATCAGCTCTACACGATCGCGATCGCGGCAGCCGAAAGCTCGGACGAGCGCTTCAAGGTGCTCGACCCCCCCGATCTCGATGCCGTCAACATCGACAACGACACCGCCGGATTGATCGTGACCCCGCAGCAGGGGCTCGTGACGAGCGAAGACGGACAAGCGGCGACTTTCACGGTCGCGCTCGCGGCCAAGCCCGCCGGAGACGTGACCCTCGACCTCACGAGCACCGCGCCCGCCGACGGCTCGCACAATCCGCGGAGGATCACCTTCACGACGGTCAATTGGAACGCGCCGCAGACCATCACCGTGACGGGTGTCGATGACGGCAACGTGGTTGACGGCAATGTCGCGTACCAGGTGCGCGGTCAGGTCGACGTTCCCAACTCCGACCCCGACTACGGCGCGCTGCCCGGCTTCGAGGTATCGCTCGTCAACCTCGACAACGACGGCCCGGGGGTCAACATCACGCCGCTCGGCGGTCTCACGACGACCGAAGGGGGCGGCAAAGCCACGTTCAGCGTCGCACTTCGTTCCAAGCCCACGCGCAACGTGCAGATCAACCTCTCCGCCAGCAACGCGGAAGGGACGGTGTTCCCGGCGTCGCTCGTCTTCACGCCAGCCAACTTTGCTGCGCCGCAGTGGGTCACCGTCACCGGCGCCGACGACATGTTGCGCGACGGCAACCAGCGGTACTTCATCGTCACCGATCCTGCCCTGAGCGACGACGACGGCTACAAGAACTTCGATGCGCCCAACGTGTCCGTCGTCAACCTCGACGATGATTCTGCGGGGGTGATCGTCGTCAAACCGAGCGACATCTTGGCCACGTCAGAGAGCGGCGCCGCGACGACGTTCACCGTGCAGCTCGCATCGCTGCCCAAGTACGACGTGGGGATCAACGTCTCGGCGACCAACACGCTCGAGGGGGATGTCAGCCCCGCCATCCTCACGTTTACGACGACCAATTGGAGCTCGCCGCAAACCGTCACCGTCTCCGGCAAAGACGACGGCATCGCCGACGGATCCCAGACGTATCGCGTGGTCATTTCTCCCGTGACGAGCTCGGACACGGACTACCAGGGCATCGACCCGGCGGACATCACCGTCGTCAACGTCGATGACGAGACCGCTGCGGTGATCGTGTCGGCCGCCAATTCGCCGCTCGCCACCACGGAATCGGGGGGCGCGGCGACGTTCACGGTCGCCCTTGGCTCACAGCCGACCAGCAGCGTGACGCTCATCCCCTTGAGCAACCGTACCACCGAGGGCACGGTGAGCCCCGCGACGCTGATCTTCAACTCGCAGAACTGGCGATCGCCGCAGACCGTGACGGTAACCGGCGTCGACGACATGATTGCCGACGGCAACCAGCCGTACGCCATCCTGTTCTCGAGCGCGAGCAGCACCGACTCCAATTACAACAGCTTGAAGCCCCCCGACGTCCCCGTCCTCAACTTCGACGACGAGACGAAGGGGGTCGTCGTGACACCCGTGCGCGGGCTTGCCACGAGCGAAAGCGGATCGAGCGTCCAGTTCACCGTCGTGCTGACCTCGGCCCCCGACTCGAGCGTCACCATCCCGTTGCGAAGCACGGTCCCCACCGAGGGGACGGTCAACCCCGCACGCCTCGTTTTCACGAGCACCGATTGGAACGCACCGCAAAAGGTCACCGTCACCGGCGTCGATGACGCGTTGGCCGACGGTGTACGGCCGTACAAGATCGTCCTCGACGTGCCGATGACCACCGACGCCGCTTACGCGGCCATCGACCCGAGCGACGTCGATATCGTCAATCTCGACAATGAGGCGCCCAGCATCCAGATCATTCCGCCGAAGATCGCCACCACCAGCGAATCGGGGGCACAGACGACGTTCGGCATCTTCTTGATGACCGCTCCGACCGACACGGTCACGATTCCGTTCCTCCGCAGCAATCCGAGCGAGTGCACGCTGTCACGACCTTCGGTCAAGTTCACCCCGGCGAACTGGGCCACGCCGCAATGGGTCACGGTGACGGGCGCCGACGATATGGGCGTGGTCGACGGCGACACCCCGTACCGCATCACGGTGGGTCCGGCGTCGGCGAGTGGAGCCTACGCCAACCGGCGCGGCAGCGACATCTTGCTCGTCAATCTCGACAACGATGTCGCCGGTCTCACGGTCAGTCCGCCCCAAGGAGCAACCACCGAGGGGGGCATCGCCACCAACTTCACCGTCACCCTCACTTCCAAGCCGACCTACGCCGTCAGCGTTCCCATCACGTCCGCGCGGCCGAGCGAGGGGATGCCCCTCATCTCTTCTCTGCTCTTCACGCCCGACAATTGGAACTCACCGCAGACGGTCACTGTGCGAGGGATCGACGACCGCGTCGCGGACGGCGACCAGCTCTACCGGATCTCGGTCGGCCCGAGCGCGACGGGCGATGCGGCCAATCCGGGCGGCGATCCGAACTACCGCGCCAAGAAGGCGCCCGACGTCGTCATCACGAATCTCGACGACGACGGGGGCGCCATTCGCGTCACGGCCGCGCCCGATCTCAAAACGACGGAGGCGGGCGGCACCGCCAAGTTCACCGTGGTCTTGGCCTCCGCGCCCACAGCACAGGTTTCTATCCCGCTCGTCTCGCGCGACACGAGCGAGGGGACGATCACCGATCCCGCATCGGGTACGCTCGTGTTCACCGCCGCCAATTGGAGCATCGCGCAGACCGTCACGGTGACCGGTGCCGGCGATAGCGAAGCAGACGGCAACGTTCCCTACGCCATCCGCTTCCAACCCGCGACGAGCACCGACGCGCGCTACACGGAGCGCACCACCGACGATGTGATGTTAGTCAACGTCGATGACGACAGCCCCGGCGTGACGATCACCGGCGCCTCCAACCTCACCACCACCGAAGCGGGGGGCACGGCGACATTCCGCATGGTGCTCAACATGCCGCCCACGCAGGGGGTCGCGTTCTTCTTACGCAGCAGCAACCCCGCCGAGGGGACCATCAACACCGGGACGGTCACGTTCTCGGTCGATGATTGGAACATCCCCCACCCCGTCATCATCACCGGACAGCAAGACAACGTCGCTGACGGCAATCAGATCTACCATATCGTCATCGATCCGGCCGAAAGCAGCGATCCAGGCTACGGGGGGCTCGTCGTTGATGCGCTCGTCGTAACGAACATCGACGACGAGTCGCTCCCCGCCAAGCAACGCCGCTCGAGCGTACGCGCGCGCCCGGCGACGGACGCACACCCGGCGAGATAACGACGCGCGCAGCTACTTGACGACGCGCAGGTACGGCGGGAGCTCGCGCTTGCCCGGTTTCGGTGCGTCGCTGCCCCCCTTGGACGACGGCGCGCCTGCGGTGCGCGCGGGGGGAGCGGGCGTGAGCGGTCGCGCAGAAACGGGGAGCGGCGCCAGCGGACGAGCCGAGGCGCGCATCTCACGCGGCTGGGCCGCGGCTTCGCTCGGTGCGACTTCGCCCGTAGCCGCCCTCGCTTCGTCTTCGCGCGGGGGACGCTCCCTCTTCTTGGAGCCGCGCGGACCCCGCGATTTCGCCGAAGGAGGGGGGGGCTGCTCGGCCTTGCGCTGCGCGCTTTCGACCTCGGCGGGGACTTCGTCGGGCCATATCATTCCGCGCTTGTCGTCCCCCACCAGCGCATAAATGGCGCTCCACGGCAGCCGGCACCAGAACGGGCTCCGATTGAACGACAGGGTGCAGGTGACCCCTTCGTCATCGACCTGCAGATCGGGGATGGGAACGGCCATATTGAGCCCCACCTGCAAAACCAGCTGTGCCTGCTTTTTGAAGTGCAGCGGCACGATCACCTCGGGTTTGCGTGGGTCGAGGTGAATGAAAAGGCTCGGCCCTTGAAGCAGGGCCAGCGCGACGTCCTTCTTGGGCGGCAGCGGGCGAGGAGGTGTACTCATTCGAGGTTATTGGCTCAGGTCGGTTGGAACCCGCCCTGAAAGCCGGCTTAGCGCCGCGGAGACCCCGGCGCCATGTCTACGGGCAGATGGTACTCGGTGACCCCCTCCCCCGGGGCGAAATTCCGCATCGGGCTCGTGCGTGAGCCAGGTCACAGCACGCAAACTCGCGGAAATTGTGAGCAGCGGACGGCAACACGTTGGCCTTTCGTCGGGTGCACCATGGCTCCCCGCACCGGCCAAAGATGGACGGGGTCCCCTCGTCCGATGGACACCGCGAACCGGACTCTGCGCGGCGGCTCTGCCATGCTAAAGATGGTCTCGAGTCTCCACGGGGAGTCGCACAGTCCGGTAGTGCACGAGCTTTGGGTGCTCGTCGTCGCGGGTTCAAATCCCGCCTCCCCGACCCGTTGTAGAAGGAAGCGATTCAAAAAGGGTTCTACTCGCATCGCGGTGGAAGGACCTATTTTATTAGTTGGCTCATCTCCTCTACCCGTAAGCCCGGGCGATGTCGGGCCATTGACGGTCGACCTGTTCGACCTTCGCGAGCGCGCCCCAGCGCATGTAAGCCCTGCGCGCTTCGCGCAAGTGCAGCTCTGCGGCGACCTCGAGCCCGCACGTCCAAAACGCTGCTGAAGCGCGCTCGTGTGCCAGTGCCTCGACGTGAACAGCACCGCAATCGCGTGCCGCGAGGATCGCTCGTTCGTACGTCGCGACCGCCTCGTCGAACCGCCCTTCGATGCGAGCGATTTCGGCGCGAACGAGCGCTGAGAGGTGGAAGTAGCCTCTCGGGCAAGTCGTCGCCCAGAGGCGTAGCTGCTCGTCGCATTCGCGAAGCTCCGCGGCCCGCTCGACTCGGACATCGGCAGACGTTTCGTCCCACGCGGCGGTCATGGCCAAAGCCGTATAAAAGGCTCGATCGGCTACCGCGTGCTGCGCCCGAACGAGCACGATCGTTTGCCGTGTGGCCGCGGCGGCCGCGAGGGCACGTTGCGTATCGCCGAAGATCACGAAGGCCAGCAGAGCGTGAACGTGAAACCAAGCGCCGATAAGCGGGATCGGATGGTTCAGCACGCGCTCCACGAAAGCGTCGAAGTCCGGACCTGCGAGCAAGTCTTGGCCGCCGCGTCGGCGAAGCGCCTGGACCATTCGCTTCGGGATGTGCACCGCGTCGACCACGGCGGCATAACCAGCCGAACGGCTGACATCGAGAGCCCGATCCGCCTCCCGCTCCACCTCGTCGAGGGGAGCTCCCGACGCGAACGTCAGAAGGAGAGCTTGGACGCGCGAGATGCCGGCGACCACCGTCTCGCCGCTCTCCAGACCTGCACGCGCGCTTGCGCGGAGTAGCTCGATGGCCGCGGGTACGCCCTGTGTCCAGACGGCCAGCGAGGCGCCGATGATTTGAAGGACCCCCGCTCGGCAAGCGCCGAACCGATGCCGGTCCACGGCGGCCAGCGCAGCCCGCCCGAATCGCTCAGCCTCTTCATACTGACCGGAGATCGCGAGCTCGATCCCGTACGCTGCGACCCCCAGGGGAGAAAGCGCACAGAGCCCGTGGCAGAGCGTGAGATCGACCATGTGGCAGGCAACGAGCCTGTGCAGGTGGAGATCGACGAAATAGGCGTTCGGGAGCGTGCCAGCAAGCACGTTCATGGCGGCCTCGATGTCGCATTCCCCCATGAGCGGCAGCTCGGCGACGGCCTCGATGGAACGTTCCCCGAGTCGCTCGAACATCGCGCGCTCGGCTTGCTGCACCTCACTCGGCGCAGGTTGGAGCGACAGCTTCAAATCGAAGAGGCGAAGGCATTGGAAGGCGGCCTCGAGGGCGGCCATCGGCTGGCTGCGCGCGGTATGAAGCGCGATGACGCCGCGCCAGCAGGCGGCACGGTCCCCTCGCGACTGAGCGTGCGTTTGCGCGGAGGCGAGGTATCGTTCGGCCGCCCCGAGGTTGCCGGTGGCGAGCTCACAATCGACGCACTCCAGACAAAGCGCGAGGGCTAGATCGCGCGTTCGGCCGAAACTGTCGGCCGGGAGGAACTGAAGGCCAGCTGCACCGTAGTCGGCTGCCGCGCGAAAGGCAGCCGAGGCACGCGCTCGGCGGGCGGCCATGAGGTTCAAGCGTGCGAGACGTTCGCGCTCGCTCTCATCGTCGACGATTCCAGCACCTCGATTGAGCTGACTCAGGAGCCCGAAAACACGATCGGGCAGGTCACCTTCTTTCGTGCGTGCGAGAAGAATTCTACCAACAGAGAGGTGCGTAGCGGCCCGCTTGTCGTCCGGAATTCGGGCATACGCCGCCTGCTGAATGCGATCGTGGACGAAGCGACAACTGTTCATGGTTCGGACGACAAGGCCTTCGTCGATGGCGCGCTCGAGAGCGACGGCCGTCTGTTCAAGCGACTGTTCTCCGACGGCAGCGAGCTCTCCGAGATCGAAGCTGTTGCCGAGGCAAGCGGCGAGGCTCAGCGCGTGCGCGGTTTCCGGCGGACAGTGTCGGAACTGCCGCGTCATGAGATCGACGACGTTGTCGCTGAAATCGTGAGCTTCGATGGAGCCGGTGTCCCAAGTCCATCCGAGCGTGCGGTCGAAGCGCAAGAGCCCGGACCGATGCAGCATGGCGAGAAGCCGAATGAAGAAGAACGGATTGCCGCCCGTCTTGTCGAACAGCAAGCCCGTGAGCGGCGCGCACTCTTCGGGCGTTACGTGCAGCGTGTCGGCGACGATCCGGCCGAGTGGCTCGACCCCGAGAGCGCCGAGCGCCAGCGTGTCGACAGGTGTCCCCGCCGCTTCGAGCTCGCGCGACACGCCGTAAAGCGCATGATCCGGGCCGACCTCGTTGTCGCGGTAGGCGCCGATGAACAAGAGGGAATGGAGCGCGACCTGCGAAGCGACGTCGCGGAGCAGCCGCAAGCTGGCGGCGTCTGCCCACTGCAGATCATCGAGAAAGAGTACGAGCGGGTGTTCGGCGTTTGCGAACACCTGCATGAACTGGGCAAAAACGTCGACGAACCGACGGTGAGCCTCGAGGGGGGGCATCGGAGCAACCGGCGGTTGCACGCCGATGATGAGCTGCGCTTCGGGAAGCAGATCGGTGATCAGGCCGCCGTTGATGCCCACCGCCTCGGCCAGCCGGCGCCGCCACGCGAGGATCCGCTCGTCGTTCGCGGCGAGGATGATCGTGATGAGATCGTGACAGGCTCGGACGATTGGCGCGTAGGGAACGTCTCGCTGGAACTGATCGAACTTGGCCGTGCAGAAGAATCCGTTCGCGGTCGCGATGGGCTTGGCCAGTTCGCGAACGAGCGCAGTTTTGCCGACTCCGGGACCGCCGCCCAACAGAAAGACACGTGGCTGCCCGCCATCGATCACCTTCGTCAACGCCGCGAGCAGCGCTGCCCGCTCGTCGTCGCGCCCGTAGACTTTTTGCGGAATCGTGAAGCGATCGAAGTCGCCGCGCTCGCACAGCAGGAAGGGGGAGATTTCTCGAGCTGTTTCCCAGTCCGCGCGACAGCGCTCCAAGTCTTGCTCGAGGCCGCGCGCCGTGTGATAGCGGTCCTCCGGCCCCTTGGCGAGCAGCTTCATGACGATGTCGCTCACCATTTGGGGAATCGTCGGTAGAGCGACGCTGGGGGCACGTGGCGACTTAGCGACGTGGCTGTGGATCCAGGACAGCGCATCGGTCGCCTCGAAAGGATGCACACCGACGAGCAGCTCGTAGAGGATCACACCCAGCACGTAAAGATCGCTGCGAACATCGATCGGACGCTCGAAGCGGCCCGTCTGCTCCGGAGCGAGGTAGATCCAATACTCTAGGGTCGTCGTGCCGGACCATGTCGCCGGAGCGCTCTTGATCTCCGCATAGCCCGCCGTCGCAAAAAGGATGATGTTGGCAGGCGATAGGCGGCCGTGCACGCCGTTCTGTTCGTGGTATTCGGCGAGCGCCAGCGCGATTTGCGTGCCCACGCGCAGAAACTGTTCAAGAGGCAGCGGCGCACGATGCGCCGCCGAGCTTGTGGAAGGGCTCAGTAGCGCGGCCAGAAGCGTCTGTCCCGGAGTGCCGAGGCTGCGTTTCGCCTCCTCCATCGGGTTGACTCCACATCCCCCCGCGACCGCTTTCTCAGCTGCATGCAGAGCTCGCAGAAGCTCAGCGGAGCTCTGGTGCCGCGCCTCCGGCTCTTTGGCCAGGGCACGATGTATCGTTTCTCTCAACGATTGGACGCGCACCGCGGGTATCGCAGGTTCGTCTCTCATCAACGCAAGCGTCGTCTTCGCAGCCGTTTCACGTTGGAATGGATGAACGCCGGAGAGCATTTCGCATAGCAAGATGCCAAAGGCAAAGATGTCCGAACGCGCGTCCAGCGGCCCCCCCGTCGCCTGCTCCGGTGAGACGTAGCCAGGAGTCCCGAGGAATTGCCCGGACTTCGTGAGCTGATTGGCGCCTCGATCCGTCCGGGAGATGCTTCGAGCCAAACCGAAGTCGACGACTTTCACGCGCCCGTCGTCGGTCAGCATCACGTTCTCTGGTTTGAGATCACGATGGAGAAAGCCCTGATCGTGAATCGCTTTGAGGGCACCCGCTATTTGAATCGCGATTTCGACGGCACGCGCGAGTTCGATGGGGCCTCGCTGGAGCCGGCTTCGAATCGACTCGCCGCGGATGTACTCCATTGCAAACCACAAAACCCCGTGGTCGTTGCCAACGTCGTAGATTCGCGCAACGTTAGGGTGATCGATTGTCGCCGCGGCTCGAGCTTCGAAAAGGAAGCGGTCGCTTACCCGGCCGAGCGCTGGGATCCGCGCGAGCACTTTGACTGCAACGTCGCGCCCCAACGCTTGATCGCGGGCCTGATAGACGATGCCCATCCCACCCTGGCCGACTGCCGACTGAAGCTCGTAACGGCCGAGTCGTCGCCCTCGGAGGTCACCGATTTTGAACTCCAACTCCGCTAACGACGGCTGCGCAACGAGACACAAGAACGCGTTGAGATCCAGTTCGTCCGAATCTTCTGCGTCCCGTTTATCCGTAGGTTTGTCGCTGCCCGCGTCCATGACTACGTCTTGAGACGATCTCCGAACGATTCGTGTCCTTCGTAGCCACCAGTGGCAACTAGAGTACGCCGGCTTGATGCCGGCGATCAAGGATGCCCAGGAGCCCCGTCGTCATGATCGCTCAGGCTCCACGCGCCGACTTCTCGGATCGGCCCTTCTATTTCAGCCCCAACTCGACACGTGCAGCTCTCAACGCGGTTGTGAAGTCGTGCGGCTGCAGCGCGGTTGCAACGCGCCAACGTCGTGAGACGTCAGACGACGAGTCGAGAAGCTCCTGCAGCGACGCTTTGGAACGGACATTCCCGTCAAGGATGTGGGGTGGCGCATTTTGCGATGGGCTCGATTGCTTGGCGAAGTCGAGTGCCGTTTCAAAAACCAGCTCCGCCCTGCGGTAGCGCTGAGCCCATGCGCGCGGGGGCGCACTTCGGAGCTCTTCCTTGATGGCTTGGCAAGTATTGTCGATGAGCCAATCGAGTCGGCGTTGCAACCCGATGGCGGCGAGCTTGGCGCGAACCGCATTCAAGTTGAGTTCGTCGTCAGGGCTTCACGCAAACCGCCGGCGCGTCGGCTTGGAACCTGGACAAGTCGAAGCACGACCAGTCGACGGGACACACGCTCGGGTCGTCTTTGCATCCTTTCCTCGTACAGTAACCGGCGGGCTGTCCCGGCCTGACGAGACAATAGTCGGTCGGAGTCATGCATCCGGCATTGTCGATGCACGGAGCGTCGAACGCACCGGTCGTCGGAGGCGGCGTGACCGGCGTCATCGGCTCGCCGATGGGGTCGCCAAACACGAAGAGGCAGTTGGCGATCGGCACGCCGACGTCGCGGAGGGCGGTAAAGTGGTAGATCTTGCCGGGCTGTAGAAGGGGCGCGGGGCTCGACGCAGGCCAATCCTGAAAGGTCCCGTCGGGCGTGGTCGCATAGTGGAAGCCGCTTTCGAGCGGCTCGCTGCTGGGGAGAACATCGAGACGCCACAAGGTCCCCTCGGGCCGGTCCAAATTCGGCGGGACTCCGGGATTTTTCGAGCCCGCCTCGAGGACGTAGACATACCGGGCCCTGCCGCCGCGGAAGACGACGCGGCCTTCGGGGTCGATGCCCTGCCCCTCACACGCGATCGGCGGGCGCACGGAACTTTCGTAAATAGGGCCGCCGAACGGCGGGATGGCGCGCGCTTCGGCCTCGCTCACGCCGCGATAGGTGAGCTCCGCAAAGACGAGCTTCTTCATGCGGTCGGGATCGGTGCTGGGAAGTCCTACCGAGGTGCGATCGAAACCGTGGTTGTCGCTAGCCGGGTACGCCCCGAGCACCGAGGAGTCGGCGAGCCCTCCGAAGAGCGCAAGGCCGGCGTCCGAAACGGTGTCGAGCCAATTTCCGACTACGCTGATGTCCCATTGCGAAGCGCCGCGCGGTGCGATGCGCTTGTCGTGACAGCAGACACACCCGGTCGCCGCGACTTGTGAATTCGCCCAAGCCACCTCCGCCGCGAACGCCCCATCGTCGAGTCGAGGGTCGGACGGTTCGGGCGTCTTGGCCGGCGGCGCGGGCCAGTACGGGCGCTGGGTGCGGACGACGTCGCACGAAGCGTTGTCTTGGAAAGATTGATCGGGTTCTGTCGCCCCGGAGATCGCTACGTTCGTGCAAACCGCGCCCCGTTCGACCGTGCCAGGCGTGTCGAGCGAGGCACGGCAATCGAGAAACGGCGGGATGAACACGCCTGGCTTCGCGTCCTCGACGCGCATCACGGGAGTCACGTCGGAGCGGTAGAGGACCGCGCGCGAATCCGACGACGACGGCGACACGGCATCGGAGCA
>Ga0111539_10010837_pt1 | contig 11476 bp, 8 predicted proteins | sample RhiMethybrSRZTD1_FD_79667 | JGI IMG/M metagenome (GOLD analysis project Ga0111539, IMG submission 79667) | Populus rhizosphere microbial communities from Tennessee, USA - Rhizosphere MetaG P. TD hybrid SRZTD1 (version 2) (version 2) | ecosystem: Host-associated > Plants > Roots > Rhizosphere >...
CATTGCGAACCGGGAGGACGACGCTCACAAACGGCTTCGATTCTGCCCACGCTTTCAACGATGTACGTGTCACGGTTTCTCCAGCACCGCGAGCAGGTGCGTTCGGAGCAGAGGCATGGCCTGAAGTACGGTGGCCACGATCCAGCTCCGTGGTGCGATCGCACGCGCCAGCGGCGGCGCTAATGTGACCGACTGGATCGGCCCAGCCAGGTCGGGAAACAACATTCGAATCTCGTCCCGGCTGACGCGCCGGACGTGCGGGTTGCGCGGGTTGTTGAATGCAAAGTCGTACCAGAGCAGCACGCCGCCGCTAGTCAGCACGCGCACGATCTCCCTCGCGAGCAGCTCGCGCACCCTGGCGTCGAGAATCGAGGAGAAGACGGTCGAGGCGATCACGAGCTGGAAGCACGCGTCTTCCCACGGCATGTTGGTGGCATCTCCCACGCGGATATCAGCGAGCGGCAGGCACGTCCGCGCCGCTTCCACGCGCGTCGCGTCGAGCTCGATGCCATGCAGATTCCGCTGCGCCACACCCCAGCTGGCCAGCTCGCCAAGCCATCCCTGCGTCCCGCATCCCACCTCGAGGCAGCGATGGTCTGCCCGCGGAAACGACCCACGTTTCCGCAGCAGCCGCGCCGCGACGCGCTTTCGTTCTTCGCGCGCCAGTTGTTCGGCAGGCTGCCAGGGCGCGTAGATCTCGGGCGTAAGACTGAGCGGCAGATTCCGGTACGCCGCCAGCAGCCGCTCGCGTTCGATAGCGATGAAGTCTTTGGACAAGGTGACCGTGCTGAAACCGCGTTCAGACGCCGAACGCGCGCATCCACATCTCCAGCGAGAGCACGCGGAAGAGGCCAAGGTAGGATTCGGTGTTCGCAGCCTGTGCTTCGTCGGACGCGTACCACTTCCGCAGGGCGCGGGCGTCCACATAAGCACCGCAACGCAAGGGTTCGGCGATCAGCTCCTCGACGCGCGGCCGCAGTTCCTGCACGAGCCACGCGCGATCGGGAGCAGCGAAACCAAGCTTGCTCTTGCGAAGCCGCACCGAGTCGGGCATGAGGTCGCGCATGGCCTGGCGCACGGCGAACTTGCTCCAGCCGTTCTGCACTTTCAGGCGGTCGGGCAAGGCGATGCCGTACTCGACCAGTCGGTGATCCAGCAGCGGCACCCGCGCTTCGATCGAAAATGCCATCGAGGACCGATCCTCCATGAGCAGCAACTGCGGCAGCGTATCGAAGACGATGTCGTCGATCTGGATTTGCTGGCACAGGCTCAGGGAAGATCGTCCGTTGCTGTTCGCGGCATGTCGCCACCAGCGCGTGGCCGGCGTGCTGTCGAGCGACAACGCGCGGGATAGATCCGTGCGGAGCACTCGCTGGAGCAGCGAATCAACCTGGAACGCTCGACGCAGGGCGGGAGGCAGGTAGCGGTAGCCGTTGCGCAGGTCGAGCACGTATCGGTCGCCGTGCCGCAGCGTGCTGCCAAGCTCCCGCAGGCCGCGAACCAGCCGGCCTGAGCGGAGCAGCGACAGCATGTAGGCGTAGCGGAATTTGGCGTATCCGCCGAACACCTCGTCACCACCCTGCCCGTCGAGCAGCACCTTGACGCCAGCCTGCCGGACCGCCTTCATGACACGCCACTGGGCGTAATAACTGAAGCCGCCAAACGGCATGTCCTGGTGCCAGGCCATCCGCTCGAAGTCGCTCCAGAAGTCCTCCGGGGCAGGAAAGACCAGGTGAGGTGTCGCGCCGGTAGCGCCTGCCACTGCGAGCGCGTATTGCCGTTCATCGACCTCCGGGCGCTCGTAGCACGACGTGAACGTGTTGAGACGATCGCCAATGGCACCGGCTGCGCCTGGCTCTTCCCGCCAGATCTTCCCGAGGAGGCTGACAACCGTTGACGAATCGAGTCCTCCGCTGAGGCAGCTGCCGGCCGGCACGTCGCTGACGAGATGCCGCCGCATCGTCCCGATCAGCATGTCGCGCAAGCGTGCGATGCGATCCTCGTCCGTCTTGACGTCGGAGGCGTGCGCGGCACAGGAGTCCAACGTCCAGTACTGGGCCACTCGCGGTTCCGTGGTCCGCGCGTCGAGTGTCAGCGTGTGAGCGGCCGGGAGCGCCGATACGTGACGGAACATCGTGCGCGCCCCGAAGTCGCAATTGCTGTGCAGCAGAAATGCGACGACCGCCTCGTCGTTCGGCGCCGCTTCGAGGGCCCGGCAGGCGAAAAGCGCCTTGATTTCCGAACCAAAGATGAATTGATCGCCGGCGATCGCGTAATAGAACGGCTTGATGCCCAGGCGGTCGCGGGCGCAAAAGAGCTTGCCCGTGCGTCCGTCCCAGATGGCGAACGCGAACATTCCCTCGAGCCGATCGACGGCTCGCTCACCCCATCGCAGGTACGCGTGGAGGAGGACCTCCGTGTCGGTTCGCGTGGTGAAGCGGGTGCCGTCTGCCTCCATTTCTGCGCGGAGGTCGACGTAGTTGTAGATCTCGCCGTTGAAGACCAGCCACACCTGGCCATCCGGCGACGGCATCGGCTGGTTGCCACGTTCGGACAGATCGATGATCGACAGACGGCGGTGTGCCAGTCCGAGAGACGCCGGTTTGCCATTGGCCCACCCGGCGGCTTTCGGCACCGCCGTGTGGTGATACGTACCAGACGAGCGGGACGCGAACACGAACCCCTCGTTGTCGGGGCCGCGATGTTCGAGGCGGTCCGCCATGTTTTGAAGCGTCAACGGATCGACCGCGGTCCCGTTGAGCGCCACGATGCCAGCAATGCCACACATGATCGGGAGACCAGGAAAACGTCAGGAGTACGCGAACTCGGACGACGGCGGCGTCAACGCCGCTATCCATCCAGATGCAAAGGCGAGCGTCCACAGGAAATCGTGCACGGCGGGATAGAGCGGTTGGCTCGCCGCCGCCCGATCGACCATGGCCGTGATGGCGCGCACGTCGCAGAAATCCAGGAGCGGGTTGCGCGCGTTCAGGGCGACGTCGCGCAGGTAGCGCTGCAGCGGAGGCGCCGCGAACATCGCCTGGTACGGCGGTGTAAAGCCGCTCTTCGGCCGATACACCCACTGCCGGGGGAGGTCCTCGGCCACCAGCGCCTTGAGGACGCTCTTGCCGACGCCGTTCGTGCAGTTCACCTGTGCCGGCAGCGAAGACCCGCCGTGGACCACGGACGGATCGAGATAGGGATAGACCGGTTTGAAGCCGCGCGTCCTCAGCGGGTCGAACGACTTCGGCGCCATTGTCCCGGCGCACACCATCGTGATGTCGAGCAGGCTCAGTTCGGCCTGTCCGCATCCAGTACCCAGTGCCCGAACGTGACCGGTCAGCAGGGCCTGCAACTCGGAGGCGATCTCGGGTGGCGTCCGGTACGCGATACCGTCGAGTGCGTTCTGCGCGATGACCGCGGGTCCCAGGCACAGCCGCGCGCTTCGCGTGACGAAGCCAGCCATTCGCCCCAGGTCGGACGTGTTCTTCCAGAGGCCGGCGCATCGATAGGCGGTGGCGATACTGCGGCGAACGGCTGCAGGAATGGAATACACGCGCGTCCACGCCGGATATCTGCAGGCAAGTCCAAAACCGCCATCGGCACCGGTACCTTCGATCATCGTGGAAGCACGTTCGGCGATCGCGCCGGATTCGTGGGCCAGAATGTTGGTGGGGATCGTGGAGAGATCCCCGAACGGGAACGCGTAATCGCTACCGACGCGGCTGAGCACGTCCGCGACCTTGCTCGGGTCGTGCATCACGCGGGCGCACGTCATGCCCAGGTGGGCGGCCATCTCGGTTGCCAGCGAGCTCTCCTGGTCGCCGGGCCCGAAGGTGTAGTTGATGAGGCGCACGTCGCGCCGTCCCATCTTCTTCAACCGCAGGGCGAGGAGCGCTGAATCGACTCCTCCGCTGAAGTAGAGTGCGGCGTCGGCCGGCACGGCGCCGAGACGCTCGTCGAGCCTCTGCGCGAGCCAGTCCTTCGCGCTCTTTCTGGCGATCTCGGGACCGTGCGCCGACGAGGGGGGCACCATTGGCGTGGACGTGATCGCGCATGGTTCGAAGGAAAGGCGCGAGACGTGACCGCCGGGAAGGCGTGAGACACCGCGGAACAGCGTCAGGGGCGGAGGAGTGAGGCCGTACTGGAACAGTGCGTATACAGCTCGCGCGTCGAGATCCCGGCGCCGGAGCGCCGCGATCACTCGGAGGTCGTCGGCGAGCACGAGCCCGTCCGACAGGCACGTCCAGTAGATTTGCTGCGGCGTGGCTACTGGTATCGTGACCGTGATGGTGGCATCCCCGGCTTCGAAGAGAACGCGGACGTCGGGACAATCCCACTCGTTGACGACCGAGCGCAGGCCCGCTTCTTCGAGCGCGAGCTCCCGCGGCGAGAGCGCGGCAAGCGGCTTAACGAACGTGAACCGATCCATCTCGCGCACGTGAACAGCCGGTGCGCTCGTGGATGGGCCGAGCCAGGCCAGCGCCAGGCAATTGCCCGCACCCATCTTTCGAACGGTCACCGTCTGAGTCAAACGCGATGCGGCGGCGCGACTGTCGAGCGCCGCCCGCCACTGCTGGCGGCTGCGCTCGCCTCCGAGGCAAGCCGAAAAGAACATGTCAGGTTGGGTTCTGGTCTAAGGCCGGACGGGTTCCATCGTTCCGGCTGGCGCGATGCCGCCATCATCGTTGCGGCGCGACAGCCGGACACGGCTGCTCCTTGCAGCGGCGAGACGATCGAAAGCGCCGTGAGTGGCGATCGGCCTGGCGGCGGCGATCGCGAATGCCAGGACGAACCAATGCATCTTCGTGCCCACGCCGGCGGTGGCCATCCTGCTCGACACCACGAGAAGCGTCATCGCGACGGGCATCGCTCCGTGGGGGCCCTTTCGGGCTACCCACGCCGCGTAAAGCGACATGATCATCGCGATGAGAAACGGTGCCCCGCCGACGAGCCCTGTTTCAGTGAGAACCTCCAGGGCGACGTTGTGCGTTTCGCGATAGGGCAACTCGATTCGCGGAACGTGCGTTTGCAGTTCGTAGCGGTTGTTCCACGGTCCCCAGCCGAGAATCGGCTTCTCGAGAAACATCTCCCAGGCAGCTGGAAAGAGCTGTTCGCGCAGCGCCAGATCGCTCGAGTCTGCCGCAACCAGCAGTCGGTTTCGCATGCCGTCAGCGCGGTAGGCCGCAGCGGCCAGGCCCACGAGCACCAACGCCGCCACCACTGCATTGCGAGCGCGTGTCTGCATCGACCCTGGGCCGGTGACGATGAACGCGACGCCCATCATCAAGGCCAGCAGCGCGCCGCGTGCGCCCGTGGGCATGATGGTGAGGCCCAGCAACCCGCAGAGGGCGAGCCCCGGCAGGCGGAGCTTCGGGTACGCGTTGGAGCCGAAGGTCAGGCCGACAATGGCAAGCAGCCCGATGGAAAGGTTGTGCGCGAACGTATTCGGATTCTGCCCGAGGGCCGTCACACGCGCGGCGACGTCGCCGACTTCGGCGACGGTCGCCGTGAGTCCGAGGAACTGGGTCACCGCGAGGAGGCAACATGCCGCTGCCACGCTCCAGAGCGCGACGCGCGCCACCTCCACGTAGCGCATGAGATTGGCTGTCACCCAGAACACGAGCAGCAACTGAACGAAGAGGACCGAGTCCCGAAGCCAGTCGCCGAGATGATCCGTGACGGTGCCGAGAGACACGAATACGACCACGTATGCCGAATAGAACCAGAACGCCGCCGGCGGTGCCTTGAACGTGACGCGAGGCTGAAAGAGCGCCACGAGCAGGAGCAGCGCCGCCGTAGCCGAGTGCACCTCCAGCGGAATCGTCCGTTCGGGAATTTCGATTGGCAGCGAGAACGCGTAGAGATAGAGAGCGAAGCGGACCGCGGCGTTCGGAACGGCAGACATCATTCGCCTGTCGCCCGGATCGCTCCGAGCACGTGATTGGCCAGCGAGTCGATCGTGAGGCAACTCGTATCGAACGTGACGGGCGCGGGACCTCCCGCCTCGGTTAACTGGTGCACGACTCTGTCGTAGCAGCGCCGGTACTTCTCGAGAAACGGCAGCAGCGAACCATCGGTGGTGTCGCTGATTGGAGGAGGCCCGGGCCGCCGGCGTATTCTCCTCGCGAGGACGTAGGGCGCCGCGTCGAGGCACACCACCAGCCGCAGGCGGCGGGCCCACTGCGACACGGCCACGTCCCACCACAGATGGAACGCCTCGTTGTCGAACCGGGGCTCACCCAGGCACAGCATTCGCGTCAGCATGTACACGGGGCCTTCGTCGAGCACCTGGATATGAGGGCCCTCCGCTTCCGGCGCCCTCAGCACCCGCCCCAGCGTCGTGAGGTGCAGCACCCGTTTCATTTCCTTCTGCCGCAATCCGCGGAACGGTCGATGGAACTTGGCGAATGTGGCCAGCAGGGGCGGGATGTCCCGAAGATATGTGAGGCGAGGTATTTCGACGTTCCCGCAGATCCGCGCGTCACGCTGGCGGAGCGCCCGAAGGAGCGAGCTCTTTCCGGCGCCGGCGGGGCCGATCAACTCGACGAGACAGCGACCGCCGCGAGCACCCGCCGTCTTGCTCACAGGTACGACCAGAGAAGGGAGCGCAGGTCCGCGAGCACCTTGGGCTGTGGCTGGTTCGCGTCGATCACCCGCGCGACGCTGTCAGTGAGGTCGATGTCCCAGACCTCGCGCGACCGTATGCGAACGTACTCGGGATCCTCGTCAACCTTGCGGGCGGCTGCGACTTCCGGGTGCACGCGCAGCAGGATCGCCACATCCGGGGGGAGGATCCGGTCGTAGTACGCGCGCTCGTACCGTTGCAGCACGCCGACGATCCAGCGGAAAGCAGGACGGACCGCGTCCACGCGAATGTTGGGTCCGTCCATGTGGCGGATGAAACGAGTGGGATAGCGATCGCAGATGACGATGGTGCCATGTGTCGCCATGCGGGACGCGCGCGCGTACAAGCGATGGCGATCCCGTGCAATGGACACCGATCGCAGCAGGAGAACGAGGTTCGGCATCCCGGTCGCGCGAAACAGCCAGTTCGGGATGAGCCGACGCAGGACCGCGATGCCGAGTGTCGCAAGCGATCGCGGCGGCTTTCCGAGGTGAACGGTCGCCACTTCGAACGACCGGGAAAGCCAGCCGGTCAGCTCGTTGACGGCCGTCGTCTTTCCGGCGCCGTCGCCGCCGAGTACGGCCACCATCAGTCCTCCGGTCGCCATGTGGCTGCGACGGGGTGCTTTGCCTGTGAGGCGGCGGTATCGTTCGCGCCCCGCGTAGAGCAGCCGGCGGACCACGTCGGCCGTTGCGGAGCGATGTGTGCGCAGGTAGCGGCAGACTTGCCGCCTGGCGCGAACACGGGCGATGAGCGGGCAGCTCGGTGAAAGCGATCGCACCCATTTGTCGAACACTGACGACGAGAGCCACGGCAAATGGGCGCGCAGGCACTCGCTCACCCGCGCCTGGCTCACTCTCGAGGCGAAGTACTCCCATTCCGCCGCACGCTTTCGCGTGAGCCCGGGCCGCCGGCCAATCGACGCCCGAACCGACTGACTCAGCACCATTCGAATGACGAAGATGATGAACTCGAGCTCAGGCGCCGGCACCCGCAGGATCGGTCCCGGTCCACTCGACGCCAGGACCGCAGCCTCGAGCGGCATGTGATAGTTCATCGTCCAGTGTTCGCCGAGCCGCAGTTGGACGTGGACGTGCAAGTGAAGGAACGCGCGCCGTTCGGCATCGTAGCAGTAGTAGCTCATGACGCCAGGCACGTCCTTCCCCGGGGACGAGACGACGCGCTTGAATCCCACTTCGGCCAAAGCAGTGGCCAGGCGGCCGAGATCCCGCCGCGCCACTAGCAAATCCAGGTCGCCCTCGCCGCGCAGCCAGCGTTCGAGGTTCTTTTGTCCTCTCCACTGGCAATAGGAGACGTGGTGCCTGTCCAGAGCGGCACGCAACGCGTACGCGATCGGAGCGTTCAGGGCGTCGAGGACGGGGAGGGTTTGCGTGGCCATGACAGTGGGCTGTTGCCTCAAGCGCTCAAGATTTCAGGGGCCTTGCCCGCCGGGGATGAAGCGAGCGCGCCGTCGCCCCTCCGCCGGGTCGTGACGAGCGATGTCCAACGGCGGATATATCGCCGCATCGAGGCAACAACGCTGAACGAGGTACGAACCTGTTCTGCGCCGGCCGCCGCGATTGCGGCGGCATCCCGCTCGTTGTCGATGGCCCACTCGAGTCTGTCGACAGCGCCGTCGATGTCGCCGTGCTCCAGCACGAAACCGTGCACACCATCGGTCAGTAATTCCTCGATGCCGGCACTCCGAGTGACGATGCAGAGGCAGCCGCAGGCAAGCGCCTCCTTGGTCGCGTTCGTCAACCGCTCCGTTTCTTCCTGGGACAGCAGCACGAAGAACTCGGCTTGCGCCATCTCGTCCCGTACCGCCGCGTGCGGAACGTGCCCGCAGAATCGGACGGCGCGTTCGAGCTTCAGCCGGGCGACGAGCCGTTCCAGCGCCGGCCGCTCCGGACCTTCTCCCATGATGACGAGCGATGCGTCCGGGTGCTTGTCGAAGACCCTCGCAAAGGCCATGACGACATGATCGACGTGTTTCTCGCGGCACAACCGTGCCGCGCAGACGATGCGCTTGGAGACTTTCGTCCCCGCTGCCTGGAACCGAGACAGGTCGACCCCGCGATGCGCGACCTCTATCCGTTTGCGGGAGACGCCAAGCGCCTCGATCGCGGGCACGTTCTCGTGCGCGTGCGTCCACAACACGTCCGCCTCCCGGGCGAGAAGCGCAGAGGGACGATAGGCGTACGTCAGGTCGTAAGCTCCAAGAAATGCCGAGAGCACGCAGTCGGGTAAACGGCGGCGCACGAGATAACCGACGATTGACGGGTAGTGACCCCAGAACAGATGCACCACCTCGGGGGCTTCTTTTTCCAGGCGCTGGACGATATCGAAGCTGCGCGGCAGGAGGCACAGGCTGATCGCGAGGAACTTCGGCGTTCGCCATGTGGCCAGCGTCAACCACATGCACGTGTCCAGCAGCAGCCGGGGATGCGACAACGCGAAAAAGGCGCCACGCCAGATGTGCCACGGCGTCGCGTATTCCACCGCGAGCGACGGCAGGCCGCGTTCGGTCAGCAGCGCGGCGGCGTTCGCCGGCTGAAACCGCATCGAATGCACGTCGATCTCGACCCCGGTTTCGACGAGGGTGCGGATGTCGGTGCAGGCGAAGGTTTCGGCAGCGGCCGGAAACTTCATCGTGATGTACGAGACGCGCATGGACTTCAGATTGTGGCCGTGATGCGTTGTTCCAGCACCACTCTCAGGCGCGCGACGATCTGCTGCCTGTTCTCCGGCGCCAGTCCGCCATACAGCGCGATAACGAGGGCGGAGAGGAAGCTTGCCCCGGCGCCGAACGCCCACGCCACCCAGTTCGCCGCCACGACCCGCTGACCGAGAACAGTCGAGACGAGGAACAGCAGCGCAGTCATCAGGGCCGCACGTGTAAGGCTGGCCCAGTTCGACGAGGCCGTGCCGCCGATCGCCGATTGCACCAGCACCGGGTACGCGATGGACTGCACGAGACGTCCCGCCAACAGGCTGAGGCACAGGCCTGGAATCGTGTAGCGAGGTACCAGCCAGACGGCGAGACCACACGTCAGCACCGCGGCCGGGATGCTCACGAGCACGCGCGCCCGCAACTGAAGGGCGGAGTTGATCACGTAGGCCTCGCTGCGAATCAACGTCGTCTGGACCATCACCAGCACGAGGAGCAGGTTGGACAGCGCGCCCGCGTAGTGGCCAGGCCCGACCCAGAGTTGGAGGAAGGCCTCGTTCCACGCAAGGATGGTGGCGCCCACGGCCGTGGCAGCGACCCAACTGATCGACAGCATTTCGGCGCGTATCGCCGCCGCCTGTGGGAACTGCTGCCGCCCGATCACGCCCGCGAGACCGGGCACGACCGCTCCCAGTGCGAGCGTGAGCACGCCCACGATTGCCTGCGCGGCGTATCCCGTGAGGACGTATCCCGTCACGGTGGTCGTGGATGCCAGCATTCCGAGGATGACGACGTCGCCGGCGAGGAGCAGCCTGGCAAGAGAGTCGCCCGCGAAACTCCAGCCGCTCAGGCGCGCGAACCACCGCATCTCTGCAACCGCCGGACGAGCCACCCCGAACCACGGCACGTATCGGCGCGCCAGGGCCAGGAATGTCGCGCCGGTGATGAACGTGACCGTGAGCTGCGCCGTGGCAAGACCGGTGAGGCCCCACCCCAGTGACACGGCACCCGCGGCAAGCAGGGCACCGAGAACGTTGGTCGCCGCCACCAGCCCCATGCGCCGGTATCCCTGATTGACGCCGAAGAGCACGGCTTCAGGTAGTGCGTTCGTCATCAACAGCACGGTATTGAGCACGAGGAGGCCGGAAACGACTCGCACGGCGAGCACCAGGCCGGCCGGCGCCTGGACGAATAGGGGCGCCGACCAGACGATCGCCGCGCCGCCGAGAGCCATCAGCGGCAGGCACAGAATCCAGACACCGACGGCCATGCCGATGGTGCGTCGATTCGTCTCTTCGTCCACCGACTCATGGCGGCTCCCGAGCACCAGCCGCAGTGCGTCCATTGGACGACCGTCGGCCATCGACAGGTACCCCACCAGGCGCACGAGAACTTCCCACGTGCCGAAGAGCGACTTGCCGAGGCTCCCGACCAGGAGGGGCGTGAGGAGAACACCGACAGCGAGCTTCGACCCGTAGTCGAGCAGTGAGGCGATCGCGGTGAGCGACGCTCGCTGCGTCAGGTCACCGCGACGCGTGTCCCGGCGTGCTGATGAACGAGCAGATGTGAGCAACAACTGGGGAAGATGACAGGGAAGCGGATTGGTTGGTGGTGCGGCGAAATCAGTGCCGTGCGTACGAGTAGCCGTGGCGCCGCGGACTGACTCGGCTGAGAACGGCGCCTGCAAACGAGGCGTCGGCGGCCACAAGCCGATCCACCGCCGCCCTCGCGTCGGCGCGCGTCACGCGATCGCCCGCGACGACGAACAGCACACGCGTGGCTCCGCCGGCGAAGAGGCACGCATCGGTCACGTCACCGACCGGGGGGGAGTCGATCACGATCCAGTCGAAGTCGCGTCCGAGCATGTCGCTGATTCGCGCGATCGGATCGAAGCCCAGGATATCCGCCGGGTTCAGCGGCTCCGTGCCCGCCGTGAGGATCTTGAGTCCCGGCACGCTGCTGTCCCTGACCGCCGTCGCCGCAATCGTCGAATCGCGGAAGAGCTCAGAAAGGCCGGGAGCCTGCGGCAGATCGAACGCCTCGTGCAGGCCGCGCTCGCTACTTTGCCGGCCGACATTCTTCCCGCGGACATCGTGCATCCGAGCGTGGATGTCGAGCGTACGCGCGATGCCGCACATGGCGATTTCGCAACCAACATCGCGTTGCAGTTGGCCAAG
>Ga0111539_10010838_pt1 | contig 11475 bp, 10 predicted proteins | sample RhiMethybrSRZTD1_FD_79667 | JGI IMG/M metagenome (GOLD analysis project Ga0111539, IMG submission 79667) | Populus rhizosphere microbial communities from Tennessee, USA - Rhizosphere MetaG P. TD hybrid SRZTD1 (version 2) (version 2) | ecosystem: Host-associated > Plants > Roots > Rhizosphere >...
GCTGCTCTGGGACGCATACAGCCGATTCGGATCGGCCGGCGACCCTTTCAGGTGATAGATCTCCCAGCCGCCGAAGTGCGGGCCGTTCACCTGCCATGTCTCGCGTTTCCCGTCTGATTCCAGCGTGAAAGCTCCCTTTTTCGTGCCGACCAGTACTCTCACTCCGCTCATGCCTGATCTCCCTCACGGTGGGTCCGGCTGACCACCTTCGCCGAAGTCGGGTCGCGGCGCGACCCGGCAAATCAGCACTGGCTTGTGCGGCCCGCACGCGGGCCGCACCCGATCGTCAGGAGCCGGACACTACGATTGTCACGTGTATAGACTCGCGAGAGCCGACGAAATCATCGGTCCCCTTTATATCGTCGTTTGGACGGGCTCGAAATCGACACCCGGCTGCTCGCCGTGCGACTCCATCTGCCGGCGGACCATCTCGTAATAGGTGCCTCTGGCCCTCATCAGTTCCTCGTGCGTGCCGCGCTCGAGGATGCGCCCGTCCTCCATCAGCAGGATGAGGTCGGCGCGGCGGATAGTCGACAACCGGTGCGCAATGACGAACGTCGTCCGGTCGGCCAGCAGCGTGGCCATCGATGCCTGAATGAGTTGCTCGCTCTCGGTGTCGAGGTTGCTCGTCGCCTCGTCGAGGATGAGTATCTGCGGCGAGGCCAGGATCGCTCGAGCGATGGCCAGACGCTGTTGCTGTCCTCCCGACAGCTTCACACCCCGCTCACCGACAAACGTGTCGTATTGATCGGGCAGCCGCACGATGAACTCGTGCGCGTTGGCGCGCCTTGCCGCATCCTCGATCTCGGCATCGGTGGCATCGTGACGCCCGTAGGCGATGTTGTCGCGCACCGACCCGTCGAACAGGAAGACGTCCTGCTGCACGATGGCCAGCAACCCGCGATACGTCCGCAAGCGGAAGTCCCGGATGTCGGTACCGTTCAGCACGATGCGGCCCCGGGTCGGATCGTGGAAGCGGGCCACCAGATCCGTGACCGTCGTCTTTCCCGCGCCACTTCGCCCCACGAGCGCGACGACTGATCCACCCGGAACGTCGACGCTGAAGTCGCGAACGACTGGCCGTCCTTCCCGGTATTCGAACTCCACATCCTCGAATCGAATCTCGTGGACCTCTGTCGGCGCATCACAGGCGTCCGGCCGATCGGGCTTGTCCCGGTCCATCGCGAGCAGTTGAAACACGCGCTCCATGGCAGCCAACGAGCGCTGCAACTCCGAGAACGAGTTGACGATGTTCCACACCGGGGTCAGCAGGAGGAACGTGTACCACTGGAACGCCATGATGTCGCCGATCGAGGCTCTTCCAACCGCGTTCAGGTATCCACCGTACCAGACGATCACCACGTTTACCGCGCCAAGGAGCAGCCCCCACGACGTCCAAATCACCCTCTCGCGGCGCGAGGCGAACATTTCCTTGCGCAGGACGGTGTGACGCCCGTGCATGTATTCGATCAGCTCGCGCTTCTCGCGTCCGAAGGCTCGCACGACCCGAATGCCCGAGAATGTTTCGCCGACACGGCCATCGATCTCCTCGGCGTTCTTGCGCAGCGAGCGGTAGATCGGCCTCACGCGGCGAGCCGAGGCGAAACTCATGAGCACGACGCCCGGGATGACGGCGAGTGCCGTCAACGCGAGCCGCCAGTTCAGCGTCATCAGCACGGTGACGGCGATGATCAGCCGCACCACGGAGATCGATGGCGACACCACGGCCATCTGCAGCAGCCCTGTCGTCGTATCCACGTCGCCGGTGATCCGCGACAAGATGCCGCCAGTCTTCATGTCCCACAAGTACGGCAATGGGAGGTGCAGCAGGCGATCGAACAGCGACCGTCGCAGCGACAGCATGACGCGCGTGTTCAGCAGGCGTTGGCGGTACTCCTTCAGCACGTTCACGAGTTGCGTGAGGATCACGACGGCGACGAACAGCGAGCCCGCCAGGTGCAGCCGTCCGATCCGTTCGGCCGTGTTCAGGTCCATGTTCAGCAGGACACGGTCGATGATGAAGCGCATGAAGAGCGGCTCGACCATCTGCAGGCCGGCGCCGGCGAGCGCGAGGGCAAACACGATCGCAACGCCGAAGCGATGCGGCCACAGCCACCGCAAGTACTCTCGAAGGTACTGACGCTGCTGACCGCCGAGCCAGGCCGCGGGCTTCCACGAGTGGGCGCCGTCGATGCTCTGCTGCGGCTGGTCGGAGGGTGGCAGCCCGTTCGGGCCATGAACCTGATCGTCGAGACGGCCGTGCTTGTAATCCTGGACGAAGCGTAAATAGCGCTGGCGCGACGTTCGGTGTCGTCCATCCTTGGTGCTCATGGCCCGCGAGTCAGAATACCGTAACGGTGCGGGGGTGCGACGGTGCGAGGGTGCGACGGTCCGTGGGTCCGAAGGTCCGGGGGCTTGCCGCGCCGAAGCCGCAACGCGGCGAAGGCGGGGCTTGGAAGATGTAAGAATGGATGCAATGCCTCGCGCGCCTCGTTACGGAATCGCCGTCATGGTGCTCGCCACCACAATGGGGCTTGCGAGCACGGTGTCCGCGCAGGCGCCGATTGACCTCTACGATCTCGCCGACTATCGCCTTACCGCGCCGGTTTTCGAGCAGTTCGTGCAGGCGAGCGGCCGCATTGCTGAGATCACGCGCAGCGACGTCGCCTTCAACTTCGCGCCGCTCTTCACGAAGGACGTTGCCCTGGATGGTGACGTTGTCGCGATGGCCACTGGTCTTACCGCCCGGCTCGAGAACCACACCGGGCTCGCCGCCGCACTCGAATCAGCCAAGCTCACCCCTCGTGAGTACTCCAAGTTCGCGATCGCGCTCGTCGCCGCACACCTGGCGAACGGCTTCATGAAGGCGGGCGTGCTGCAGCGCGTGCCCGAGGGAGCGCCGACGAACAACGTGGAGTTCGTGAAGGCGCACGAGGTGGAGATCAACGACGTGCTCGCCCAACTCGGAATCCGGGACTAGAATTCGCTTCCCAAACGATTACGACACACAGAGGCTCCGAGAACACCGAGACTACAAAATCTCTGGGCCTCGTTGCCTCAGTGTGTCGTATTCAGGAACGAGTGGTTCTTAAGATCTCAGGTTCACGACGAAACGGCCACGCGCCTTGCCGGCCAGCAGCGTTGCGAAGGCGTCGTGAAGACCCTCCAGCGAGATCTCCTGGGCGACCGTGTGAAGCGCCCCTGGCTTCATATCGGTCGCGAGACGCCGCCAGACTTCAGTCCTGATCTCCATCGGACAACCCACTGAATCGATCCCAATCAGCGAAACACCTCGGAGGATGAACGGCATGACAGTAGTGTGCAGGTCCACACCGCCCGTGAGCCCGCTGCTCGCGATGCCGCCCCAGTGGTCTGTGGTCCGGGTCAGCCATGCCAGCATGTCACCACCGACGGCATCGACGGCACCTGCCCACCGCGCTTTCTCGAGTGGCCGTGTTCCCATCTCGAGCGTCGCGCGCGACAACACATCTCGCGCGCCCAACTGCCGCAGGTACTCCTGCGCATCGTCTTTGCCTGTGATCGCGGTGACGTCATATCCAAGCCGGGACAGCGCCGCGATCGCGATGCTGCCGACGCCTCCAGTCGATCCCGTGACGACGACTTTGCCGCTGGACGGGCGCAAGCCATTCCGTTCGAGGCGCAATACGGAGAGTCCGGCGGTGAATCCCGCAGTGCCTAGCGCCATCGCTTCGAAGAGGGTCAAATCACGCGGCACTGGAACAACCCAGTCCGCTGGCACACGGACATACCCTGCATATCCACCATCCTGTGACACGCCGAGGTCGTAGCCCGTGACGAGGACCTCCTCGCCTTCTCGAAAGTGCGAATCACTGCTCGACGCAACGACGCCAGCGACGTCGATGCCGCCGATCAACGGGAAGCGGCGAAGAATTTTCCCGGTCCCCGTGCCTGCGAGCGCGTCCTTATAGTTCACGCTCGAGTAGCGCGCCTCGATGACGACATCGCCGGGTGTCAATTCTTCGAGGGTCGCATTCACGATCGAGCCGTGAATCTTTCCCCCGTCATTCACGATGCGGAAGGCTTTGAACGTAGGCACTAGTGGACAGTCGCGCCGATGAGGCGGAACGCCAGAGTCTACTTCACGCATGTCTCCACCGCGTTATGATTCGTGCCATATCGAGGGAGACGCGTGTGAGTGGAGTAACCCCTGTTGTCCAGCAGTGGCGCGACCGCGGTCTCGGCGATCCAGAGGCTTTCTGGGCCGAGGCAGCGAGGCAACTGCCGTGGTTTCGACCCTGGGATCGAGTCTTCGAGTGGTCCTATCCAACGTTTCGCTGGTTCATCGGCGCGCAGACCAACCTGGCCTATAACGCGCTCGATCGGCACGTCGCCAGCGGACGAGGCGACCACCCCGCGCTGATCTATATGAACGAGCGTGGTGAGCGCCGGGTCTTCAGTTACGCTCAACTGCTCACGTTAGTCGAACGCATCGCCGCCGCGCTGCGCGCATTCGGCATCGCCAGGGGCGATCGCCTCACGATTTACATGCCGACCTCACCTGAGACGATCGCGCTGATGCTCGCGACGGTCAGGATTGGAGCGATTCACTCGGTCGTCTTCGCCGGTTTCGGAGCCAACGCCCTGGGCGGCCGCATCAGCGCGAGTGGCTCGCGCCTGGTCTTCGCCGCCGACGTGACCTATCGCAAGGGCAAGGACGTCGACCTCAAGACGATCGTCGACGATGCGGTCAGCAGCTGCGGCGAGTCGGTAGAGCACGTCATCGTCCTGGAACGAGGAGCGCGCCGCGCCGCCTTGAACTCCTCTCGCGATTTGACCTGGGATGAATTCCTGACGCGTGGCGACGGTCACTCCGGGCACGAGGTCATGGAAGCCAACGAGGCCGCCTTCATCCTGGCGACGTCCGGCACCACGGCGAAGCCCAAGCTTGCTGTGCACACGCATGGCGGCTACCAGGTGCACATTGCGAGCATGGGCCGCTGGTGCTTCGGCCTCAAGGCGTCTGACGTGTGGTGGGCAACCTCCGACGTGGGGTGGATCGTCGGTCACAGCTACATGATTTACGCGCCACTGCTCGCCGGGTGCACGACCGTCGCCTTTGAAGGGGCACTCGATCATCCGGCACCCGATACCCACTGGCGGGCGGCGGTCGAGGAACTCGGTGCCACAGGAATATTCACGTCACCCACTGCCGTCCGATTGCTTCGGCGTTATGGTGAACGCACGCTCAGCGACATCGACCACAGCCGGCTCGAACGCGTCGTCTGCGCGGGAGAGGTCCTGAATCCTCTCGCGTGGGATTGGCTCCAGAACACGGCTCTCAAGGGGCGAGTGCCCGTGATCGACAACATGTGGCAAACGGAAACGGGCGGGCCCGTGTTTGGCAACCCGTACGGCATCGAACTGCTGCCGATCAAGCCTGGTTCGGCCACAATCCCCTTGCCCGGGATTGACGCCGCCGTTGTCAATCTCGATGGGACGCCGTGTCAGGCGAATGAGAAAGGGATCATGGTCCTGAAACGGCCGTTTCCCGGCATGACGCCACGACTATGGGGCGAGACGGAGCGATACGGGACCGACTACTGGCAGAAGATCCCGCACGTGTACTACTCGGGCGATTCAGCCCACGTGGACGAGGACGGCTACTACTGGTTCGCAGGGCGCGCCGATGAAGTGATCAAGATCGCCGCGCATCGCCTCGGGACGATTGAAGTCGAGAGCGCCTTCCTGACGCATGCTTCCGTCGCCGAATGCGGCGTGGTCGGACGGCCGGACGAAACTCGAGGAGAAGTGATCAGCGCATTCGTCCTGTTGAAGCATGGCCATCACCCGTCGCCCGATCTCCGGAAGGCGCTGCTCGACACCGTGCGCCGCGAGCTCGGCGCCGTCGCCGTCGTCGGCGAGGTCAATTTCGTCGCGCTGCTGCCGAAAACGCGCAGCGGAAAGATCATGCGTCGCGTCCTTAAGGCCGTCGTGCTCGACCGCGACCCGGGTGACATCACGACGATCGAAGACGAAGGCTCAGTCGAAGAAGCTCGGCTCGCGTGGGCCGAGCTCAAACAAAGCATCGGTGATTCGGCCTAATTCGGGCCAGCCCCTCGGCCGCCACCGCCGCCGCGAGCGGCACCGGGCAACGCCGCGCCGACGCCGGCGCCTTCCTGCACGCCGCGCCGTGGCCTGATGATGCCGCGTGCGCGATCCTCCACGAGGCGGCGATCCTCGAGCCGCTCGGCGCCAAGCGACTGGAGCAGCGCGTAATTCCCAGGATGGCAGTCATACGGGAGCAGGTTGCCACCTTCGAGGGGTGTCAGCGGCATCGATACCGTGAAGGGCCGCTCGTATGTGAGCGGATCGTCGACGGTGATCTGGTACTGAAGGATGTCGTCGGCCACGCGGCGGAACCGTTCGGTTACCTTCATCTGCGTGCTGTGGCGGGGACCATTACCGTTGACACCGAAAGCGGTCTGGTCCGTCAGGTTCGTCGTTTCCACGACGAGATCGTCGCCGTCCCAATGGGCGCGCGCATCGCCGAGATATTCCTTGATGCTGCTGCCGATGTGCGGACGCCCGTCGGTGTAGAAGATGCGCGTGTCCGGAAGCATCTCGTACGACATCGCCACGGCACCGGGTGATTGCACGATGCGATTGCCGTTGCCGTAGATCACGCGAAGCGCGGATCCGAAAATGCCACGGGTGATGCATCGCTCGTAGAGCGAGAAGTCCGTCACCCAGTCGAGCGGACCGGGACCGAATGTGCCGCGCGGCATCTGGCGCGCCTGGGCACGAGAAGTGACGGCCGGCATTACACCGTTCGGGGGATCGACAATCTGCGACGTCTGCCTGAAGGCGCGTCTCGCAAAATCAAAACGGAACGTGCTGTCCGCATCGTTCTCGGACTGCTCGACGCCGCGATCCACCTGGCTCTTCCGCTGCGCGAACTCCTGGTCGTTCAGATACAAGCGCTCGCCAAACTGCGCGGGCCGCGAGATCGGAATGTTGCTCATGTCGTCGCTCGACCACACGCCCTGAAGATCGGGATCGCCCCAGGGTGTCCGCGGCATCTTGTACGGCGGCGCCGGTGCCCCGCCGAACGCGGTGATGACGAGTGCCGGCGGTGCTGAACCTCCCTGCCCTGCGACCGGGACGACGACGAGCGCGCCGAACGCGGCGACGGCCGCAAGCGCGACGAACGAACCGACTATCCGTCTTGTCATCGCCCAGCTCCTTGCCTTTCGGTCGATCACGTAATGTCGTGGCCCGTCAAGCCCCGCCGATTGTAGCAGGACGAACGACATTGGCCTGTCGATTTCAACCCCCGGAAACGTTCTGCTGATAACAGCACTTCCAATGGTCGTCGCCCATGGCCGTCGTCACGTCGCCGTAGTTTTCCTGATGCTGTGCACCACCGTGGAAGGTATGCAGGCGCAGGATGTGGCAGAAGTCAGGCTGAAGGGGGCGCTACTTTTCAATTTTGCACGATTCACCGACTGGCCTTCAGACGTGTTCCACGCCGATTCACCTGTTTCGGCGTGCGTCGTCGGCGACCGAGCCGTCGGGGAGGCCCTTTCGGAAACGGTGAAGGGAAAGCTGCTCGCCGGACGGCCCATCGCCGTGACGTTCGTGGCTCCGTCCGCTCCGCTTCCGTCATGCCACCTGCTTTATGTCTCCGCCGTTGCGGACACCCGCGTCGCGGAAATCGTGTCCACCGTTCAAGACGTGCCGGTGTTGACGATCAGCGACGCGGAAGCGTTTACAAAGCGAGGCGGCATCATCCAGATTTTCGTTGAGAGCGGAAGGATCAAGTTCCGCATCAACACCAAGTCAGCCAAACGTGCCCGGCTGCAACTCAGCTCACAACTGCTGGCACTGGCCGAGGCCGTAGACGAAGACGCGGCAACCGTGCCGGACGCGCCGAAGACCTGACGAAATTAGACTGACATGAAGAGGAGTCGTCACTGCTGCGGGATCAGATTCGTCGCGCACTATTTCTTCTCAGCCGCCCTTGCTGCGCTCAGGATGTTTGGCAGCCCGTAGTTACCTTCGTGGCACGCGTACTCGAACATCTGGTAGTCGTTGTCCAGCTTCATCGGATACGCGACGGTCCAGGGCGACGTCCACGTCTTCTGATCGGTCACGGTGACTTCGTACTCGAGCGTCTCGGCATCAGTCCGCGTGAAGCGCTCGACGACGTGCAGCTCGGCGCTGAGAGGAATATTGTTGCCGTTGCCGCGCGCACCGAAGCGGCCGTTGAAGTGCGTCGATTCGACCACCAGTGTGTTGCCTTCCCAGTGGCCGCGCGGTTCGCCCATGAAGCTGCGGATCACTGGCGATGGACGCTCGCGACTGTCGAGCGGGATGATGCGTGCCTCGTGCACCATTTCGTTGCGGATGGCGACGATCCCGGGTGCCTGAACGATCTCATTCCCATTGTTGTACGCCGAAGGGAACATCGAGCCGAGCAGACCTCTGGAAATGCAGCGATCGTAGGGGCCAAGATCGTCCGGCTTGTTCCAGGGTCCGCTTCCGAAGCTGTCGCGCCAGGAATTCGCCGCACGCACTTTGTATTCAGGTGTTGTCGGTGGAAAGCGCCCATTGCTCGGTTTGACGATGAGCGAGGTGCGACCGATTCGGAGTGCGAAGCCAGCGTTCACCCCAATGCGCCGGTCCCCCACCGGTCTCACCATCGTCGGGTGATGCGACCTTCGAACCCGCGGCCAGGGAGCCGCGCACCCGCGCCTCCTCGGTGGCAAACTCCTGCTGTCGTTTCGTGAATTCCTCATCCGTCAGCGTCGCGCGCTCGCCGAGATCGGCGGCCCGCTCGAACGGGGTTCCCGCGATGTTGGCGCTCGGCCAGATACCCTGGATGTCCGGATCGCCCCAAGCCGTCTTCGGATGTGTCCACGACGATCCACTGGCAGCGTCAGAGCCGTGCCGCGGTGCTTGTGCCACGAGCGCGTTCGACAACACCAACATGAGCGCAGCGGTCAGCAAGTTGACATGAACCCGGTTCGTCATGACTTCTCTCCTGCTGCAGGATGGACGCCGGGTCCACAGAACAGGACCCGGCCTACGAGCCTATTGATCTGGAGCCGCAGGGTTGACGCCGCCAAGCCAGGTTGACTTCGGCGGTGGCAATCCCTTCTTCACGGCCTCCGCAACGGCGCGGTCCTCCGCGCGGGCCGCGCTCAGGATGTTGTTCAGCGCGTGATTGCCTTCGTGGCACTCATACGGAAGCACTTGATATCCCGGCTGGGTTGTCAACGGCAGGAACAGCTTGACCGGCTTGGTGAACGTCTTCGGGTCCGTAATCGACACTTCGTAATTCAGGACGTCTGGCGCCACGCGTGTAAAGCGCTCGACGATGTGAAGCACGTCGCTGGTGGGTGGTCCGCCACCGTTGCCGCCAACGCCGGTGGTGTCGCCCATGAAGTTGGTCGTCTCGACGACGAGCGTGTCGCCCTCGAAATGCCCCCGCGCATCGCCCATGTACTGCCTGATGCCGTTGCTGATGTGCGGACGTCCATCGAGTGGGATGATTCGCGTGTCATGCACCATCTCGTACGTGATCGAGACGACACCCGGCGACTGGAAAATGAAGTTGCCGTTGCCGTAGATCACCGGGAGCACCGACCCGAACACGCCGCGCGTGATGCAGCGGTCATACAAGCTTCGATCGGTCCACGAGCTGGGCGGGTTGCTGCGCTGTTGCTGTCGCCGCTCGACTTCCTTTTGTGCCTCGGCCGTGACCGGCAGCTTGCCATCGGCTGGTTCGACGACGAGAGAGGTCTGGCGGAACGTGCGAGTACCAACGTCGTTGCGAAATGCACCGACCCGGTTCAGCTCGCGGTCCCTCGCCTCCCCGGCGGCAGCGAGCCGCTTCGCGTACTCGGCGTCCGTAAGCTCGGCCCGGTTGCCATACTCGGCCGGACGCTGGACCGGGACGTTGCGAAGGTCGTCGCTCGACCAGGTACCCGAGATGTCGGGATCGCCCCACGGCGTCTTCGGGGTTGTATACGGTTTTTGCGACGTGCCCGTGGAGACGGCTCGCGATGGAGCCTGTGCGCCAGCCGGGGTGGATAACGCCGCCACAACGCCAATCGCGCTTACCAGCGCGCCAACAACCAGCCTGCGCATGTCGGCCTCCCCGCGTGAGAGTGACGGTTGACTCGGGCGTGATTGTGGCAAAACGGCTGGCGTGACGCAATCGAGGGTCAATCGGATACGGCAGAGGCCCGGCGGGAAGACATTCTCGCGTCGGCAAAGACCTCGGTTCGCGCGGCGCTGGTGATGGCGGCCACCGCGGCATGCTTGAGCCGGCGTTCGACCGAGATCGCGTAATACCGTTCTCGCACGGGCGCGCGCCCGACGACGACGACTCGATGACTGCGCAGAATCTCAGCCTCGATGGCAGTAGGCGCCGGAAACACCACCCGGATTCGCTCGCCGAACGTCGTCAGCAACGCCGGGTCCTCGAACTCCCCTGCTACCTGTGGGCGCAGCCCCTCGGCCTCGAACCACTGCTCCAGGCCACGCCGCAGCGAGGTATTGACGGTGGGTAGCAGCATGCGCGCGCCGGTCAACGAGGCTGGGAATCGTCGTCGCAGCCGGCGCGCCAGCGCACGTCCTGCGAAGAACGATGTGTCCGATTCACCCAGCAGATGGTTGAAGACCTTGACGCGTACGTGCGGAGCGGCCGGCGTATCGCTGATGACGACGTCGAGCGCATGCGTGGCGAGCCGGGCCAGCAGTTGATCGGTATCGTCCTCATGGCAACTGATCTGCACCGGCTCGGGGCTGTTGATGGCGGGGCTCAGGAGGCGGTACACGACGAGCTTGGGCACGGCGTTGGCAACGCCAACGGCCAACCTCGGCGCGCGGCCTGAGGGGCGGCCCTTCAGCGTCTCGAGCAACTCGCTGCCGGCAGTGAATATCTCGGACGCGTAGCGGTCGACCACGCGGCCGACGTCGGTCAGCACGAGCGTTCGACCCTGGCGCTGGAACAAGCGCTCGCCGAGCGAATCCTCCAGCAACTTGAGTTGAGCGCTGATCGTCGGCTGCGACACCCGCAGCTTCTCGGCTGCGCGTGAGATCCGGCCCTCGCGAACGACGGTCCAGAAGTACAACAGGTGATGGTAGTTGAGCGTGTTCATGGCGAGGCCGATTCAACATAACAAAAAGCGAAGTCGTTGTTCATAACTATCTATTTGTCAATGCAAGAGATGCTTACTATCGTCGCGGGGTTCGGCACACGGCGAGTCTGAAGACTCGCCGCATACGCCGTTACGTAACTGCGCAGCGCACAGTGAGTAATGGCGGTGGGGGCGGTGTGATCACAGAAGGCGGTCTCGAGCGGGGCTCTCAGCACACGGTCGCGTGGCACACGCTGCCGATCGGCGTGGCGACCGAGCAACTCGCAACAACGCTGACGGGGCTCGAGCGTACCGAAGCGGCACGCCGGCTCGGCATCCATGGCCC
>Ga0111539_10010840_pt1 | contig 11474 bp, 10 predicted proteins | sample RhiMethybrSRZTD1_FD_79667 | JGI IMG/M metagenome (GOLD analysis project Ga0111539, IMG submission 79667) | Populus rhizosphere microbial communities from Tennessee, USA - Rhizosphere MetaG P. TD hybrid SRZTD1 (version 2) (version 2) | ecosystem: Host-associated > Plants > Roots > Rhizosphere >...
GGCGAGTTTCCGAACGGCGCGAGGGTGCTGCGGGCCAAAATTGACATGGCTTCAGGCAACATCAATCTGCGCGATCCGGTGCTGTACCGCATTCTGCATGCCAACCATCCGCGCACCGGCACGGCGTGGAGCATCTACCCGAGCTATGATTTCGCCCATGGCCAGTCGGACGCGATCGAGCACATCACTCATTCGCTCTGCACGCTCGAGTTCGAGGATCACCGGCCGTTATACGATTGGTTCCTGGACAACCTTCCGGTTCCGTCCCGGCCGCGGCAGTACGAATTCGCCCGTCTCAATCTGACCTACACGGTGTTGTCGAAGCGCGTGCTCACCGAGCTCGTGCGCGGTGGTCACGTCAAGGGCTGGGACGATCCCCGCATGCCGACATTGGCCGGGTTGCGCCGCCGCGGCGTGCCGCCGGAAGCGGTGCGCGACTTCGTCAAGCGGATCGGGGTCGCCAAGGCCAACAGCGTGGTCGATGTCGCGATGTTCGACTTCTCGGTACGCGAAGTACTGAACAGGAGTGCCTGGCGCCGGATGGCAGTGCTGCGGCCGCTTAAAATCGTCATCGAGAACTATCCCGAGGGTCAGTGCGAAGAATTGGAAGCGGTCAATCATCCGGACGACCCCAGCGCGGGAACGCGACACATCCGCTTCGGCCGGGAGCTCTATGTCGAGCGCGAAGACTTCATGGAGAATCCGCCAAAGAAATTCTATCGGTTGTCGCCGGGACGAGAGGTGCGTCTGCGCTACGCTTATTTCGTCACCTGTCGCGAGGTGGTGAAGGACGCCGCCGGCGAGGTGATGGAACTGCGCTGCAGCTATGATCCGGCGACCCGCGGCGGCAATGCCCCGGATGGTCGCAAGGTGCAGGCCACACTTCATTGGGTCTCGGCCGCCGACGCGGTGCCGGCGGAGGTTCGGCTCTACAACCAGCTATTCGCCAGCCCCGAGCCTAATGCCGCCGACTTTGCCGCCGATCTCAATCCCAATTCCCTCGAGGTGCTGACGGGTTGCAGGCTTGAGCCTGCTATCGCCGCCGCCAATTCCGGAGAGGCGGTCCAGTTCGAGCGGCAGGGCTATTTTTGCCGTGACCCCGATTCAGCGCCTGGCCGCCTGGTGTTCAACCGCACCGTGGGCCTGCGCGATACCTGGGCCAAGGTGCAGGCAGGGAAGGGCGGCTAGCACCCGCTCCGGCACCGCGTTCCGGGCGGGATATCGTTGCCCGTCCGGACCGCTTCAGCCTCGAGGGCCCGCTCTGCGATCGACCTACTTCGCGCCTTGCAAAGATGAGGGGACTGTCACGCGCAGGTCGGATGATTAGATGCAATGAAGGGAGGGAGGCGGCGCAGAGCGAGGTGCATCATGAAAAGCGTCTTTGCAGCGCTGCTCATAGGCTGCTGCATCGCTGGATCCACCGAGGGCTTTGCGCGCGGCGTCCGTGCCCACGGTGCCCACATTGTGCGGGACCCCACGACTCGCCTTGGAAACCCGGCGCCGCAGATGCCCAGCTTTCAAAGCCGGATTCCGGCCCCACTTCCGCCCCCCATGCAGGCACCTGTCGTCAACGGACCGCCCGCGCGGAGCCCGTACGGCGGCGTCATGCGCTAGAGGCCCAGTAGTCGTCCTCGATTCTGACGGGCACCGCCGCCATGCTTGCAGCGGAGCGGCGCGTCCGAACGCTGACAGGCTGCGTCGGCGCCGTCGTTCCCGGTATCTGAAGCGCTCTCGGACTGTGAATGCGAAGCCAGGGCGGATGCGCCCGGCACGCCGCTCATGTAGCATGGGATTGAGGTTGTATCGCGGGCATCTGGGGGCCGCGCGATGGTCGAGCAGGACAGAGCGCGCGGCCGGGCTGAAGCTTGGCGGCCACGGATCGCACCCTGGGCGGCGGCAGGCCGCCGGCCCGCATTGGCGTGGCCTGACGGGCTCGCCGGACTAGCGCGTGGGGCGGCAGAGCGTGCCCGCGCATGGGCCGCCATCGAGGTCGGCCCGGGACGGCTTGTACCGTGGCTTGCAATCGCATTCGGCTGCGGCATCGCGATCTATTTCGCTATCGACCGCGAGCCGGCGCCATGGGCGGCAGGACTCCTGCTCGCTGCGGCCGTGGTAGCGACGGTGCTGGCGCGGCACCGGCCGCTCGCGTTTCCGCTGGCACTGGGCGCCGCCGCGCTGGCGGCCGGGTTGGCGACGGCCACCGTCAAGCGCGCCATCATCGCCCACCCGGTGCTCGTGGCGCCAATATGGAACGTCGAAATCGCGGGGTTTGTCGAGAGCCGGGAAGAGCGTGAGCGCGCGGATCGCATCGTGGTGCGCGTCGAGCGCATGGCCGGTCCGCGGGTTGGCGAAGCGCTGGAGCGCGTGCGAGTCTCGGTACGCAAGGGCACGGCGCCGGCGGTCGGCGCGTTCGTCGAGTTCAAGGCGCGATTGTCTCCGCCGCTCGAACCATTGCGCCCCGGCGGCTATGACTTCGCGCGCGAGATGTATTTCAACCGCATTGGCGCCTCAGGCTTCGTGCTCGGCCGCATCCGCGTCGCCGAAACGCCGCATGCGCCCAGCATTCGGCTGCGATATGCCATGGTGCTCGACGGAATGCGCGAGGCGATCGACCAGCGCATCCGCGCCGTCTTGCCCGGCGACAAGGGTGCCATCGCATCGGCCGTCATTACCGGCAAGCGCGACGCGATCTCACCGCCGGTGAACGAGGCCATGTACGTGTCCGGCCTTGCGCACGTACTATCGATCTCCGGCTATCACATGGCGGTTGTGGCGGGCATCATATTCTTCGCGTTGCGGGCCGTGTTTGCCTTGCTGCCGGCGTTCTCGAACCGTCACCCGATCAAGAAGTGGGCGGCGCTGGCGGCCCTGGGCGCAGCCGCATTCTACCTCGTGCTGTCGGGCGCCGAAGTTGCGACCCAACGTTCGTTCATCATGATTGCCATCGTTCTCATCGGCATCATGGTCGACCGCCCGACGCTGACTTTCCGCACGCTCACAGTGGCGGCATTCATCGTGCTGCTGCTGGCGCCCGAGGCGATCGTGCATCCGAGCTTCCAGATGTCGTTTGCGGCCACGCTGGCGCTCGTCGCCGGCTATCAGCACGGATTGCCTTGGATGAGCGGGGGAGGCCGGACGCGGCTCGCCGCGAAGATCGCGCTCTGGGGCGGACGGGAGATCGCCGGCCTGTTGCTGGTTTCGCTCCTCGCCGGCACGGCGACCATTCCATTCATCGCCTATCATTTTCACCGCATCTCGCCTTATGGCGTGATCGCAAACCTGATTGCAATGCCCGCGGTCTCCGTATGGGTGATGCCCGCCGGCATTTTCGGGGTGATGAGCATGCCGCTGGGCCTCGACGGGTTCTGGTGGGGGCTGATGGGGCACGGCATCGACTGGATGATCTCCATTGCGCAATGGGTGACCAGCTTTCCTGGGGCGCTCGGGCGCGTCGCTGCATTCGGCACCGGCCCCTTGCTCCTCTGCTCGGCGGGGCTGGTTGTGCTGTGCCTGCTCAAGACACCGTTGCGGTTGATCGGTGCATTCCTGATCGGTGGCGCCGTCGTTCTGATGGTGAGGACGCCCCAACCGGACGTGATGATCGCAGCCGATGGCAGCGCCGTTGCCGTCCGTGGCGAAGGTGGCCGGCTCGCCATGGTCAAATCCGGCAGCGATGTGTTCGCGTGGCGCGAATGGCTTGCTGCCGATGCCGATGCGCGCAATCCGAAAGACCCGACGCTCGGGGAGGGGATCCGATGCGACGGGCAGGGGTGTGTCGCGCGTCTGCGCGATGGCGCATTCGTCGCCATCCCGAAAACGATGGCGGCCTTCGAGGAGGACTGCCGCCGAGCCGTACTCGTGGTGACCGGCCGCGATGCGCCGCCCGGCTGCGGAACCATTGTGATCGACCGGCAGGTTTGGCGGCGCTCCGGAGCCATAACGCTGCAGCGCCGCGGTGACGGCTTCGAGATGACGCTGTCGCGGCCACCCGGCTATGATCGGCCCTGGGCGCGCGCTGCCACCGAAGCCGGCGACGCGCCCGAGCCGGGCCGCGCACCGGCCGCTACTGTGATGCCACGCGATGCGACGCCACGCGATGAGGATCTCGATGCGGGGGACTAAGACATCCCGTTCAGAAGCAGGCGCAGGCACCCAGGCACGTGTGCAGGCGATATCCGAGCTGCGCTGCCTAACCCAAGCGGGGGCTCATACGCAGACGCGGTGCCTCCCGGTGACCATTCTCAGGCCAAGGCGCCCGTCTGCTCAATAACGTCGAAACAAACCGACGAGCTTGCCCTGGATGCGCACCCGGTTGGGCGGGAGGATCCGCACTTCGTAAGCGGTGTTGGCGGGCTCGAGGGCGATCGAAGCGCCGCGCCTGCGGAAGCGCTTTAGCGTCGCCTCCTCCTCGTCGATCAGGGCCACCACGATATCGCCGGTATCGGCGCCGTCGGTCTTCTTGATGAGCGCGATGTCACCGTCGAGGATGCCGGCCTCGATCATGCTGTCGCCACGCACCTCGAGCGCGAAGTGTTCGCCGGTCGACAGCACGTCAGGCGGCATGTTGATGACGTGGCTCTTGGTCTGAATCGCCTCGATCGGCGTGCCCGCCGCGATGCGGCCCATGACCGGCACCGCCACCGGGCGCCCGCTCTCCTCTTCCGAGGCTGTACGGACCCGGCCGAGATTTCCCTCGATCACGCTCGGGGTGAATCCGCGCGACCGGCTCGCCCCGATGCCATGAGCGACCGATTCGGGCAGCTTGATCACCTCGATGGCGCGCGCCCGATTGGGCAGGCGCCGGATAAACCCGCGCTCCTCGAGGGCAGTGATGAGGCGGTGAATTCCCGATTTCGAACGCAGGTCAAGGGCGTCCTTCATCTCGTCGAAGGACGGAGGCACCCCGGCCTCCTTGAGGCGCTCGTGGATGAAGCGCAGCAGTTCGAACTGTTTCCGGGTCAGCATGTTCGGTTTTCCCCGTTGCAGCGGCCCCGAAGGACTCACCGAAACAAATCATGAACAGACACTATCTGTTCGATATGTGTTCTGCAACCCTTTAATTTGACGTGAACGAGGCAAAAAGCGCCGGCCAGCGCCGCTCCGCCCGCCGGCGACAAGTCGGGCCGGCCGTCGCACCCCTGCGAAAGCGTGACGGAGGCTAGCGCTGCTTGTGCGCCAGGATCACGCGGGTATGGGCAAACCGGAAAAGCTGGCGCAGCAGGGGGAGGAATTTGAGCGGGGTCGCGAGATGCCGCGATCGCCCCCGACTGTGGCGGATGAATGCATCCTCGACATATTCGAATTCGCCGAAGATGCGATCGAGAAGCGCGGCGATTTGACGGCCGGAAAGATAATTGACGCCCTGGGTGACAAAGCGGCGGTTGAGCTCGACCACTTGCTCGACGGTGCAGTGCTCCTGGTTCAAGCCTCGGATGCCGAGCGCAGCGCAGAACCGATGATAGCGGGGGGAGGTCAGGACGCCGCCGAAGGGGACGTTGATATGCGCTTCGATCGGACGCCATTTCGACGGGAATATGTTGAGAAACGAACCTCCCGGCTTCAACACGCGATGGACTTCCGCATAGGCCAGTTCCTGGTCGGATACATGCTCGAAGACCTGGGTCGCGAACACGAAGTCGAACGTGTTGTCCGGCCATGGAACCTTGGTCATGGAAGGATATTCCGTCCCGTCGCCCGAGGTCGGGTCGAAGCGGAAACGCTCGGAATCGCCGGGCGAACGCAGCTTGACATAGTCTTGGACGTCATAACCGAACACATGACGAAATCCGGCATCGAGGAATTCGTAAGCATGCCGGCCCGAGCCGCAGCCGTAGTCGAGAATGACGCTGGCTGGCGACAGCGAGCGGCCGCGCGACTTGAGGATTCCGCTATAGAGTTCGACGACTTCCTGGGCGGCCGGATCTTCGAGCATCGATATCGGCGGGCTCACTGGTCGGGCCGAGGCGCTGCGGGCGCAACGATATCGGCTCCGGTCTGGTCAAAGTGGTGGCACGCGGCCTCAGGGCGCAAGCTTTATGATGGTGCATGGCTCGCCGGCCCTGGCCGCGGGCGCATGAGGCTGGCGCACGAGAAGACAGTCCGCGCACGCGAGTCGGGTGAGCATGGAGCTGTCCTGCACGGCCGCAGGCGTTGCCACTGACATTCCGTCAGGACCCGGTGCGAGCGTGGCACGCAGATAGTCGGCGCGCTCGTCGTTCGCCGGCAGGTCGCAGCCAAGGCGCGCCACGTCGAGTGTCGGCTCGACGTCTCCGCGCCCCGCCAGCCGGCGCATGAGCGGGACCAGGAACAGCACCGCGCAGACATAGGATGATACCGGATTGCCGGGCAGACCAAGCACGTGCATGGCGCCGAGCCGGCCATGCATCATCGGCCGGCCTGGACGCAGCGCCACTTTCCAGAACGACAGGGCGAGGCCCTCGGCCGCGAGCGCCTTCTGCACGAGGTCGTAATCGCCCACCGAGGCGCCGCCCGAGGTGACGAGAATATCGGCGCCGATGTCCCGGGCGCGGCGTACCCCCGCCACGGTCTCGGGGAGGCGATCGGGGACGATGCCGAGGTCGACGACCTCGCAGCCCTCATGACGGGCGAGCGCCATGGTGGCGTAACCGTTGGAATAGACGATCTCGCCGAATCCCGGCGTCGTCCCGGGCATCACCAACTCGTCGCCGGTGGCCAGCACCGCCATCTTAGCGCGGCGGTGCACGGGCACGGTGGGATGGTTCATGGCGGCGGCAAGCGCAAGGTCGCGATCGGTGAGACGGTGGCCTCGCGCGAGCAGCACGGAGCCGCGCTCGAAGTCGAGCCCCCTGACCCGCACATGCTTGCCTTTGCTCGCACTCTCAGCGATCACGACGGTGTCGCCCTCGCGCACCGCGTTTTCCTGGATCACGATTGTATCCGCGCCGGGCGGCAGGACGCCGCCGGTGAAGATCCGGGCGGCCTCGCCGGGCCCGACCGCTCCCTCGAAAGGATGCCCGGCCGCCACTTCGCCAATGAGCGTGAGGCGGACCGGAGCTTTGGCGACGTCCGCCGCGCGCACGGCGTAACCGTCCATGGCGGAAACATCCGCCGGCGGCTGCGTGCGCAGCGCGGTGACATCGCCAGCCAGCACGCGTCCGCAGGCGTCCACGAGCGGCGCAGCTTCGGCAGGCAGCGGCTCCGCCTCTGCGAGCACCCGCGCCAGGGCTTCTGCGACCGGCATGAGCGCCACGGCTCACTCCTTCGCCCGAGGATGCCCGAGCTTGTAGGGTCCAGATTTGCCGCCGCGCTTCTCAAGGAGCCTGATCCCCTCGATGCGCATGCCGCGCTCAACCGCCTTCACCATGTCGTAGATGGTCAGGCACGCGACCGCGACCGCCGTCAGCGCTTCCATCTCGACTCCGGTCGGCCCGGTCACCTTGACGGTCGCGCGTACATTTAGGCCGGACAGCGCGCGGTCTGGCTCGATGTCGACTGCAATCTTCGAAACGGGGAGGGGATGGCAGAGCGGGATGAGCTCATGCGTGCGTTTGGCCGCCATGATGCCGGCGATGCGGGCGGCGCCCAGCACGTCCCCTTTCTTGGCATTGCCCGCGAGGACCAGGTCGAGTGTCTTCGCCGCCATCACCACGCGACCCTCGGCGATAGCGACGCGCTCGGTCGGGGTCTTCGCCGACACGTCGACCATGCGCGCCTCGCCGCCCTTGCCCAGATGGCTCAGCTTGGCGGCCACCACTTACTCCGCGGCAGTGTGCTGCGCATCGCGGCGCCCGCCGCCGCTCATGAGCGCACGCGTGGCGGCTTCGACGTCCGGTTCGCGCATCAGGCTTTCGCCGACCAGGAAGGTCGAAATACCCACCTTCGCCAGGTAGGCGAGATCCGCGCTGGAGAAAATTCCGCTCTCGCCGACGGCGATGCGATCCGCGGGAATGCGCGAGGCCAGGCGTTGACTGGTGGCAAGCGTCGTCTCGAAGGTCTTCAGATTGCGATTGTTGACGCCGATCAGCCGCGAACGCAGGCGGAGTGCGCGTTCAAGCTCGCGCTCGTCGTGCACCTCGAGCAGGGCGTCCATGCCAAATGCCTGCCCCGTCTCCTCCAAGTCCTGCGCCAAGTGGTCGTCGACCGCCGCCATGATGATCAGAACGCAGTCCGCGCCCCAGGCGCGCGCCTCGGCCACCTGATAGGGGTCATACATGAAATCCTTGCGCAGCACGGGAAGCCCGGTCGCTTCCCGGGCGGCGGTGAGATATTCCGGCTTGCCTTGAAACGACGGTGTATCGGTCAATACCGAGAGGCATGCGGCACCCCCCCGCTCGTAGGCCCGCGCCAGCGCGGGAGGATCGAAGTCGGCGCGGATGAGCCCCTTCGAGGGGCTCGCTTTCTTGATCTCGGCGATCAAGGCGTAACCGCCCGCAGCGAGCTTGGTTTCGATCGCGCGCGTAAATCCGCGCGTAGCCGGCGCCGATCTCGCCGCGGCCTCGGTCGCGGCGAAGGAGCGCATCCGCTTCGCGGCGGCGATCTCCTCGCGCTTGTAGGCCTCGATCTTGGTGAGGATGTCAGCCATGGCCCTCACGCATTGGACGTCGCGATCAGCCGTTGCAGCCGGCCCTCGGCTTCACCGGAGTCGATCGACTTTTGCGCGAGCGCGACCGCCTGTTTGAGATCCTTGGCCCGGCCGGCAACCATCAGTCCCGCCGCCGCGTTGAGAACGGCGACATCGCGGAACGGGCCTGCCTTGCCCTTGAGCACGTCCATGAGGGCCAGCGCGTTGTGCTTGGCATCTCCACCGCGCAGGGCCTCGGGTTTGACCCGTTCCAGTCCCACCTCTTCGGGCGTGATCTCGAAGCTGCGCACGGTGCCTTTCTCCAATGCGGCGACGTGGGTCGTCCCGGCGGTCGTGATTTCGTCCAGCCCGTCGGAGCCGTGTACCACCCAGGCGGATTCGGAGCCCAGGTTCTTCAGTACCAGGGCCAGCGGTTCGAGCCACTGGCGCGAGAACACGCCCACCATCTGCCGTTTGACACCGGCGGGATTGGAGAGCGGGCCCAACAGATTAAAGATCGTGCGCGTCCCGAGTTCGACCCGCGTCGGCCCGACATTCTTCATTGCCGGATGATGCGCCGGTGCGAACATGAAGCCGATGCCGGCCTGCTTGATGCAGCGGCTCACACCCTCCGGCGTCAATTCGATGTTGACGCCGAGGGCAGCCAGCACGTCGGCGGCGCCGGAGCGCGATGACAGCGCCCGGTTGCCGTGCTTCGCCACGGGAACGCCGGCGCCGGCCACGACGAGGGCAGCGCAGGTGGAGATGTTGAACGAACCCGAGGCATCTCCGCCGGTCCCGACCACATCGATGGCGTCAGCCGGCGCCCGCACGCGCAGCATCTTTTCGCGCATCGCCGTGACCGCGCCGGTGATCTCGTCAACGGTCTCGCCGCGCACGCGTAGCGCCATCAGCAGCCCGCCCATCTGCGACGGCGTGGCCTCGCCCGACATCATGGTATCAAAACCCCGCGCAGCCTCCTCCCGGCTCAGCGTGGCGCCGGTTGCGGCTTTGGCGATCAATCCCTTGAACTCGTCGGTCACGTTCGCGTCTCACGGCACGCGGCGGGTCGCGCGCAGATCGGCCGCCCGTCGGCCGGTCGAAGCGTTCCACGCCGTGGCGATGTCGAGGAAGTTCTGCAAGATGAGAAAACCATGTTCGGAGGCGATGCTTTCAGGATGGAACTGAACGCCATGTACCGCAAGCGTGCGATGGGCAAGCCCCATGATCAGGCGATCGTCGGTCTCGGCGGTCACCGCAAGTTCCTCCGGCAGGCCTGTCCGTTCGACCACCAGCGAGTGGTAACGCGTCGCCTTGAACCGGCCGTTGATGCCACGGAACACCCCGTTGCCGGTGTGCTGGATCTCGGACAGCTTGCCGTGCACCTGGAGCGGAGCGCGCACGACCGCCCCGCCGAATGCCTGTCCGATTGCCTGATGGCCCAGGCAAACGCCGAGCACCGGCACAGTCTGCGCGGCCTTGGCGATAAGCTCCAGGCAGATGCCGGCCTCGTTCGGCGTGCAGGGCCCCGGCGACAGCACGATGGCGTCGGGGTCCATGGTCATCACCCGGTCGGTGGTGATCTTGTCGTTGCGGTAGACGGCCACATCCGCCCCCAGCCCACCGAGATAGTGGAAAAGGTTGAACGTGAAGCTGTCGTAATTGTCGATCAGGACGATCATGGTTTTCTTGGGCTCGCTCAGCTCACCTACCAGCGGGCCGATGTCCTCGATTCGTCATGCCCGGGCTCGACCGGGTCCATCGAAAAAATCGTTTCGGTGAAAGGGATGGAAGCCGGGTAAGCCCCGACAGTGACGGCGAATGGTCAGCGCCAGTGGCCCCTGGTATTAGACGGGGGTCTTGCGGGAATCAAGGCTGGCCGGACCGTCCCTAGGCGTCCACACACCGGGACAGGCCGCCGCGCGGCCTGCCGCGTCATCGTTTTAGGCGATATCCGGTCTTGAAGATCCACCACACGGCGGAGAGGCACAAGGCCAGGAACAAAAGCGTCATCGCCAAGCTCACGCCGACGCTCACGTCGGAGGTTTCGAAGAAGCTCCAGCGAAATCCGCTGATCAGATACACAACGGGATTGAACAGGGCGATGGTCTGCCAGACCGGCGGCAACACGCTGATGGAATAAAACGTGCCGCCCAGAAAGGTCAGCGGCGTGATCACCAGGAGCGGGACGACCTGCAGCTTCTCGAAGCCGTCTGCCCAGATGCCGAGAATGAAGCCGAACAGGCTGAACGCGACCGCCGTGAGGGCGAGGAAGGCGATCATCCAGATCGGATGAAGAACCTTCAGCGGCACGAACAGGCCCGCCGTGGCCAGAATGATCAGGCCCAGGATGATCGACTTCGTCGCGGCCGCGCCGACATAGCCCAGTACGATCTCGAACGACGACGCCGGCGCTGACAGAATCTCGTAGATGGTCCCGGTGAATCGGGGAAAATAGATGCCGAACGACGCGTTCGTGACGCTCTGCGTCAGCAACATCAGCATGATCAGACCCGGCACGATGAAAGCGCCATAGCTGATGCCTTCGATCTCGGTGATGCGCGACCCGATCGCCGCGCCAAAAACGACGAAGTAGAGGCAAGTCGAGATCACCGGCGAGACGATGCTTTGCAACAGCGTACGTCCCGTCCGCGCCATTTCGAACGTGTAGATCGCGAGTGCCGCCCGAAGATTCATCTGTTCTGTCTCACCAAGTCGACGAAGATGTCCTCGAGCGAACTTTGCGTGGTGCTGAGATCCTTGAACCTGATGCCCGCGAGGTTGATGTCCTTGAGCAGCGCGGTGATGCCGGTGCGCTCTCCCTGCGTGTCGTAGGTGTAGATCAGCTCGTTGCCGTCGGCGGCGAGGGCCAAGTGATGCGCGGCCAGTTCGCCCGGTATGGCGTCGAGCTTCTTGTGCAGCTGGAGGGTCA
>Ga0111539_10010841_pt1 | contig 11473 bp, 10 predicted proteins | sample RhiMethybrSRZTD1_FD_79667 | JGI IMG/M metagenome (GOLD analysis project Ga0111539, IMG submission 79667) | Populus rhizosphere microbial communities from Tennessee, USA - Rhizosphere MetaG P. TD hybrid SRZTD1 (version 2) (version 2) | ecosystem: Host-associated > Plants > Roots > Rhizosphere >...
ACTGGTGACGTCCATTACAGGTTGGTTTTCCATGAGTTCCTCCGGGGATAATTTGGGTTTGGATTTCGGTTATTTTACAACCAATGCAATCAGAATGCAATCACATTACAAAATCGCAATGCTGGTACAATGCGCACATGACCACCATAGTTTTCATGGGTTCTCCAGATTTCTCACTGCCGACCCTGCGTGCATTGTCCAGGGCCTATGATCTGGTCGGTGTTGTCACCCAGCCGGACCGCGCTGCGGGCCGCGGGCGTGAGCTTAAGGCGCCCCCGGTCAAGAGGCTGGCGCTCGAGCTGGGCGCCACTGTCATGCAGCCGGAAAAGCTGCGCCAGCCGGAAGCGATGGAACAGTTACGCGCCTGGAACCCGGATCTGATCGTCGTCGCGGCCTTCGGCCAGATCCTTCGCAAGGATGTTTTGGACCTGCCGCGTTTTGGCTGTATCAACGTTCATGCCTCGCTATTGCCACGTTGGCGCGGCGCGGCGCCCATCAATGCCGCCATTCTGCACGGGGATGAGCAGACCGGCGTTACTATCATGTTGATGGATGTGGGACTCGACACCGGACCCATGTTGAGCAAACGGTCCATCCGTCTCACGCGGGACGAGACGGCCGGATCCGCTTTTGAAAAATTATCCCAGCTTGGAGCCGACCTGTTGACCGAGACTCTGCCCGATTATCTTTCGGGAAAGCTGATGCCGACTCCCCAGCCCGAGCAAGGTGTGACCTACGCACCGATGATCAAGAAGGAAGAAGGCCGGCTCGATTTCAGCCAGGATGCAGAGGCATTGGAGCGGCGTGTGCGTGCCTTCAATCCCTGGCCGGGCGCGTTCATGGATTTCGATGGGACGCTCTTGAAGATCCACCAGGCGCGTGTGGAGAGGGGCCTGGCAGAAACAGGACAGCGGCTTGTTGTCCAGGATCAGCCCGCGGTCGGCGCGGGAGGCGGCCTCCTGATCCTGGAGGAGGTACAGCCGGCCGGGAAAAAGCCGATGAGCGGAAAGTCTTTCCTCGCGGGTGCACGCCAGTGGGCTGACCGTTTGTCCAGGGAATAGCTGAATATTTTGCTTGCATCTGCGTATCGAAATCCAGTTTATTGGTGGTAGAGCACATAGTACTCTCAAAAGAAGTTATACTTACCGCTTGTCTCGTAAAAAAGTAAACTTTTTGAACTGAATTACGGGCTGAGATACAAATTTCAAGTTTACTTACTTATGCGGCACTCTGTAGGTTGGAAAAGATCACTCGCTTATTGGATCGGGTTAAGGTCAGTTGCATCTTAGAATTATGGACCGCAGTGATATTCTCTCTTCTTTAAAGGAAAACCCAAATGTCTCCGTGCTTGTGATCGGAGGGGGTATTAATGGCATCGGGACATTTCGCGACCTGGCTTTGAACGGCGTTGATGTCCTGCTCGTCGAGCAGGCGGACTTCTGCTCGGGCGCCAGCTCTGCCTCCTCCCACATGGCGCATGGCGGCATTCGTTATCTGGAGAACGGCGAATTTCGCCTTGTACGGGAAGCCGTGCAAGAACGCAACCGTCTGATCCAGAACGCGCCGCACCTGGTCAAGCCTCTTCCTACAGTCATCCCAATTTTCAAACGCATGTCCGGCCTGTTGAATGCACCGGCGAAATTCTTCAAGTTACTCGATAAGCCTTCCGAGCGCGGGTCCCTGGTGATCAGGATCGGGCTGATGATGTACGATGCCTACACAGGCGCGCAGGATGGCAGGCGTGTGGTACCAGAGCACAGTTTCCTTTCACGCAAAAAGTCGCTGGAAAAATGGCGCCCTCTTAATCCCGATATCATTAACACGGCAGTCTATTACGATGGCGTGATCCTGCAGCCTGAAAGACTGGCCGTCGAGGCCCTGTTGGATGCCGAAGCAGAAAATCCCCGTGCACGGGCCCTGAATTATGTCAGCATGATCGGCGGAAGTGAGGACACTCTCTTGCTGCGGGACGAGATGACGGATACAACATACGATGTCAGGCCTAGGCTCGTCATCAACGCTGCAGGTCCATGGATCGATTTCACCAACCGCAAGCTGGGCTTCTCGAGTGGATTTATCGGCGGGACAAAGGGCTCGCATCTGGTCATTCACCATGATGAGCTGCGCCAGACGATTGGGGATCACGAGTTCTTCTTCGAGAATGAAGATGGACGTATCGTTTTGATCCTGCCCCTGTATGACCGCGTTCTGATCGGCACCTCGGACATCCCGGTGGATAACCCCGATGAGGCGCGCTGTACTGATGATGAGATTGAATATTTCCTGGGGATGGTCAGGCGAGTCTTTCCCGGGATCCAGCTAACTCGGGACAATATTGTCTATCAATATTCGGGTGTGCGCCCGTTGCCGCGTTCCAATGCCAAACGTGCCGGGCAGATCTCGCGTGACCATAGCATCGAAGTCCTCAGCGGCGACTGGACGAATCTGCGCTTCCCGGTTTTTTCACTGGTGGGCGGCAAGTGGACTTCCTTCCGGGCTTTCTCGGAACAGGTTACGGATAAAGCGCTGGCATATCTGGATTTGTCGCGCAAAAAGGATACAAAATCCCTTCCGATCGGTGGCGGGCGCGGCTACCCGTCTGAACCGGAGGAACTTCGCCGTCAAATTGAGAGTCTTTCCGCCTGGACGGGAGTTTCCGGCGAGCGGCTCAACACATTGTTCCAGCGCTATGGTACCCGGGCGGAAGCCATTGCCACCTTCATGAACGGCGGCACGGACCAGATCCCGCGCACGTTGCCCGATTATTCCCGTCGCGAGATCAATTTTCTCATCCAACGCGAAAAAATATTACATCTCGACGATTTCCTGCTGCGCCGTTCCATACTCGGTATGCAGGGCCGTGTGACCCGTGAAATGCTCGATGAGCTTGCTTTGCTCTTCGCCAACGCGCTGGGCTGGAACAGGGAACAGATCCGGGCCGAAGTGACGCGTACTCTATCAATTCTTGCGGATAGACATGGAGTGCGTCTCTAACGAGTTCTGCTAAAACAACGGGCGTGGTAGAATTCATTCTTAAATGTCCCCGAAAGAATCTAAAAATAACATCGACCTTATCATCCCAGTCTATAACGAAGCTGGGGTTGTGGAGCATACTTATGGGAAGGTCTGCGATGTCATTCGGCAGCTTCCTCATATATTTCATATCTATCTCGTGGACGATGGCTCGACGGATGCGACAGCCGATTCTCTGGCAGCCCTGGCTCGTCAGGATGACTGCATCACGGTTCTGACCCTGGCGCGTAACTTTGGGCACCAGGCAGCACTGACCGCCGGACTCGACGCCTCGCGCGGGGATTTTGTGATCACCCTGGACGCTGACGGACAGCACCCGCCGGAGATGATTCCCCAGATGATCGAGCTGTTTGCGCAGGGGTACGATATTGTGCAGGCCCAGCGTATCGAGGAGGATCAGTCCTTCTCGTTTAAAAAAGCGACCTCCTCCGGGTTTTATTTATTGATCAACCGCATCAGCGGCACACAAATGACTGCGGGCGCGGCCGACTTCCGTGGCATCAGCCGCCAGGTGGTGGAAGCGCTCAAGTCCATGCCGGAATATCATCGCTTCCTGCGCGGCATGATTGCCTGGGTAGGCTATCGCAGCATCATCCTGCCCTATCATGAAACGAGACGAGTGGCAGGCCAATCGAAGTATTCCCTGGGCAAAATGTTCCGTCTTGCCATGGACGCCCTCTTCTCGTTTTCCCTGGTGCCTCTATACATTGGGCTGAGTGCTGGCGGCATTTTCTTTTGCCTGGCCGCTCTCGAGATGATCTATGTGCTATCGTTCTGGGTAACGGGCCGGACGTCCAATCTCGCGCCAGGCTGGAGTTCGCTGATGTTCGTGATCCTGATCGTCAGTGGGATGATCATGGTACTGCTTGGATTTATTGGCATTTATGTTGGTTATATCTTCCAGGAAGTCAAGCACAGGCCTGTATACCTGTTAAAAAAGGATGTTGAAAAGTGAGCCCTTCCGATAAACCCGTGTATCGATTCGTATTCCTGCGTCACGCCGAATCGGTCGGCAATGTTGAATCACGCTGGCAGGGACAGTCCAACTATCCGCTTACCGATAGGGGGCGCGCGCAGGCACATGCCCTGGCGGAACGTTGGAAAAAGGAAGATGTAAAGTTTGACCTGGTGATCACCAGTACCCTGGCACGGGCTCAGGAGACTGCTGAGATCGCCACCTCCTACCTGGAGGGAGTTAAGATTGAGTTCAATCCGATCCTGATGGAACGGCATATCGGTCAGATGGAAGGCTTGACGATGGAGGAGGTGCTCAAAATGCCTCAGCCTCCCTATGTCACACCCTATGACGCCGTCGGCGGGGAAGGGGAGGGCGATTGGGCCCTGTTCCTGCGCGCCGGGCAAGCCTTGCAGGAATTCCTGCGTAAGCCGCCGGGAAAATACCTGATCGTTTCGCATGGGGGCTTTTTAAACCAGCTCATGCACGCCGTCGTCGGGATCGCCCCGCATGTTGACCCGTCGGGCGTGCGCTTCCGTTTTGAAAACACCTCCTTTGCGCGCGTGGTGTACTATCCCCACCAGCATCGCTGGTTGATCGATACCGTAAACGATCGTGCTCATTTGAAATCTCTAACGACATAATTCCGATGGCCTTTTCAGAACTGTCCAATCCATTGAACGGCAAGCTGAAGGTACTCAGTTTTGGCGCGGGCGCGATCGGGACTTATATCGGTGGCAGCCTGGCACTGTCCGGTCATCAGGTTATCTTCGTAGAGCATCCATCCGTTGTGGATGAGTTGCGTGATCGTGGACTACGGCTCGATCTCACACTGGATGAGCGTCGCAAAACGAACGAAGCCTTCCGCATCACGCCGCCCTCCTTTCAGATCGTTTCCTCACTGGACGATGCACTTCGCTACGGGCCTTTCGACGTTGCCCTGTTTGCCCTGAAGTCTTTCGACACCGAAGCCGCGCTCGAAGGGATGATGCCCTTTGCAGATAAGATGCCGCCGGTCCTGTGTTTGTCGAATGGCGTTTCAAACGAGCCTGCGATAGCCAAAGCATTGGGAAGTGACAAGGTGATTTATGGCACGGTGACCAGCGCGGTGGGCCGGCGCGGTGCTGGCGATATTGTCCTCGAAAAGCTGCGCGGTGTGGGCGTTGCCAGAGGACATCCACTTTCAGAGAAACTGAACGATGCCCTGGACAAGGCCTTTCTTAATTCACAGCTCTTTGATGAGGCTGCCAGCATGAAATGGTCCAAGATGCTGACCAATCTGCTCGCCAATCCCACCTCTGCCATCCTGGATATGACAGCGGCTGAAGTGTTCGGCAACAGGGACTTATACAAGCTCGAGATCGCCATGCTGCGGGAATGCCTGGCTGTGATGGATGCGCAGCATATCAAAGTTGTAGATCTGCCTGGCACGCCAGTCCGAGCACTGGCGAATGCGACAAAGCTGCCATTGTGGCTGTCGAAGCCTTTCCTTTCTAGAGCAGCCGGCGCCGGACGTGGTGGAAAGATGCCCTCCTTCCACATCGACCTGCATTCAGGCCGTGGGAAAAGCGAGGTGGAATACCTGCATGGTGAAGTGGCGCGCGCCGGTGAAAAATGTAATGTGCCAACACCTGTGAATAAGGCTTTAACCGAGACCCTGATGGCCCTGACAAACAAGGAAATCCCGCTGGAAGAATTTGCCCACAGGCCGGAAAAATTACTGGAGAAAGCCCAAATAGCTTAAAGTCATTGCCTGATTTGCCAAGCGAATCACGAAGGCCCCGCAGAGCGGGATGGCGCCAAAGGCGCTCATAACTGTGGTTGCGAGCGTTCGTCGTGAAGCAATCCCATCATTAATAGTGGAATATTCGTAAGCCACGAGATTGCTTTCCAGGGGCTATTGCTCTTCTCGCAACACTTGTAGCTATGTGCAAGTGCAATTATGACATATTGAAAGTAAATTATGAGCGAAAAATTCAGACTTGTTTCACCGCGCTCATCTGTTGAGATTCATCTCTCCGATGGGCGTGTTTTATCTGGTCCGCGCAGCGCGAAGGTGGAGGAATTCCTTTCGACGCTGGAATTCCCTGCTCCGCTGGTGGCCGCGATTGTCAACGGCGACTTGCGTGAGCTGACCTTCCCGATTGACATGGATTCGCGCGTCACACCTGTCACCATGTCCATGCCCGATGGGGCGCGCATCTATCGTCGTTCCCTGACGTTTCTGCTGGAGATGGCTTTCGCCGACCTGTATCCGGATGCCAACCTGTACGTGGACCACTCAGTGGCCTCGGGTGGTTATTACTGTCAGGTGTCGGGACGCCTGCCGCTATCCGATGTAGAGCTTGATATATTGAAAAAACATATGCAGGATCTTGTCGATGCAAACCTGCCCTTCGTTCGCAAGCAGGTTCCATTGCAGGAGGCGGTTGAGTATTTCCGTGTGCGCGGTTATGACGACAAGGTTAATTTGCTCAAGCATCGCAAAAAGGATTACCTGACCCTGTACCAACTGAGGGAGCGCATGGGCTACCATCATGGATATATGGTTCCCTCCACAGGCTATTTGCGCTGGTTTGACCTGGTAAATGTAGAGGCCGGCTTTACCTTGCGTTATCCACGCCGGCATAACCCCAGGGAGCTTCTGCCCATGCCTGAGTATCCCAAGCTGCTGGGCTCGTTCCTGCAGTACGGAGACTGGCTGGCAAAGCTGGGGATCGACAACGTCGGATCGCTCAACGACGCGATCGAAAGCGGCCGCAGCGATCAGATCGTCCTGGTCTCAGAGGCTTTCCATGAGAACCATCTGGCGCGCATCGCCAACCAGATCGGTGACCAGTTGGACCGTTCAGGTATTATTCTAATCGCCGGTCCATCGTCGGCCGGGAAGACCACCACCTCACGCCGCCTCACGGTCCAACTCCTGGCGCTGGGAATTTCTCCGTTCCCCCTGGAGCTCGACAATTATTTCCTCGACCGTGATTTAACACCCTTCGGCGAAGATGGCAGGCCTGACTTCGAGGCCATCGAAGCTCTTGACCTTCCTTTGCTTGCCGAGCATTTACAGCTTTTGATCAAAGGCGCGGAGGTCCAGCTGCCGCGTTACAACTTCAAGACCGGGAAACGGGAGGAGGGGGAGGTGATCCGCTTGAAGGATGGACAACCGATCATCCTGGAAGGGATCCACGGCATGGACCCGCGTCTCATTCCATCCAGCATCAGCGGGAAGGCTTACCGGATTTATGTATCGGCGCTTACTCAATTGAATCTGGATCGTCACAACCGTGTCTCCACTACCGATACGCGTCTCATCCGCCGTATCGTCCGGGACGCGCGCGAGCGTGGCTATAGCGCCGCCCAGACCATCGGCAACTGGGAGTCTGTCCGGCGCGGGGAAAAGCGACATATCTTTCCCTACCAGGAAAATGCAGACGTGATGTTCAACTCCGCGCTGGCCTACGAGCTCGCGGCGCTCAAGCTTTATGCCGAACCCCTGCTGCGCCAGGTCCAGTATGGGACGCCGGAATACATCGAAGCCAAACGGCTGCTGGCATTCCTGGAATGGTTCCTGCCGCTGGATATCAGTTTTGTTCCACAAACATCCATTGTCCGTGAATTTATCGGTGGTTCGGTCTTGAAGAACTTTACGATCTGGAAGGAACGCGAGCCGGTCACATAATCGTTAAACATCGTGAAGGCTTTTCAGAAGTACTTATTGATCTTTAAAAGCAGCCTTCACGAGGCTTATTCAAAATTATGATTGACAAGAGTTTTACAAATACGATTCAATCCACACATCCAACATCGATAATCTTAATACTACATACCCATGGCTGAAGTGCCTGAGGTTGAAACCATTGTCCGCGATCTGCGCCAGGCAATTGTTGGGCGGACGATCCTTACCGCAGAGGTCATCCTGCCTGCTGCAGTGCGTTTCCCGGCTGTGGATGAGTTTACGACCCTGCTTGCGGGCCGCCTCTTTCTGGATTCACAACGGCGGGCAAAATATATTTTGCTGCCACTTTCGGGTGATCTGGTGCTTGCCGTCCATTTTGCCTTGTGGGGGACATTGGTCCTTCTGCCAACCGAGGAGCTACGTCTGCCGGAGACCCTGATCGTCTGGCATTTGGATCAGGCAGAAGATCTACGTTTGATCGACAAGCTTGGCTATGCCCGGGCGGCCGTGGGGCAACCGGATATTCTGGCGGAGCGGCTCGATCTAAATTCTCTGGGGCCCGAAGCTCTGGATCCTGACTTTAACGTCGATGTTCTTGCCCGCCAGCTCTCAAAGCGCCGGGGTGTGCTCAAAACGGTATTGCTCAATCAAAGGATCATTGCCGGACTGGGGAACCGGGATGCGGATGAAAGTATGTGGTTGGCTGGGATTGATCCACGCCGCTCAGCTGCCTCGTTGACTCAGGAGGAACTCACGCGTCTACATGCAGCAATTGTCCAGGTATTAACGGAGGGGATTGCACTGCGCGGCACCCAGCGGGATTTATTCGGCCGCAAAGGGCAGGCCATCCACCGCCGTAATATCTTTGAGAAGACCGGTGAACCCTGTCCCCGCTGCGGCACCCGGATTGCTTATTTACGGATCGGTTCAAGGAATACACATTATTGTCCCAACTGCCAGCATTAATGCAAACGCCGAGCGAAACCGTTTTCGCGCCAGGTCAGCCCTTGCGAGTGATAAATAAGCCAGCTATTTCGGTCCATGGCACCTCCTTATGAAATTGAACAGCTTGTCTCCCTCGCTGGAAGCGAATTGTCCCGGTCATCATGCCTACCTACCGGTCAAGATATATATCTTCCATTGAGATTTCGTCTTCGACCGGCTCCAGGTGCGTAATTACAGTAACCACGCCGCCCAGCACTGAGCGGATATCCGCTTCGAAATCCTCAGCCATATGGTGCGCATCGTGGACTGTCCATTCACCGGGAACCAGCATGTGCACCGAGATAAAGCGACGTGCCGCAGCCTGGCGCGTCAGCAGGGCATGAAAATCGACTCCCTTCTGACGATAGATTTTCATCACTTCCTCGATTTGCTCCCGTTCCGGTCTAGGAAGGGAGGCGTCCATCAGTCCCTGCACGGAGCGACGGATCAGTTGAAAGCCAGTCCACAGGATGTTGAGCGCCACGGCAATGGCCAGGAGGGGATCGAGGATCGTCCAGCCTGTGAGCCCGGCGATTGCCACGCCGCCGATAACGCCTACCGATGTCCATACATCGGTCATCAAGTGATGAGCGTCAGCTTCCAGGGAAATGGAATTTTGTTTCTTTCCCTGGTTCATAAGAATACGTGCCACGATGAAATTGATCACCGAGGCAGCCGCCGAGATGAGCAGACCAATTCCAAGATCCTGCAGCTCCTGAGGATGGAGCAGGCGGATCAACGCAGTGACCATGATCCACAGCGCGGCTGCCAGAATCAGACTGCCTTCCGTAAGGCTTGCAAAATATTCGGCTTTGCTGTGCCCATACACGTGGCTCTCGTCCGCCGGGCGGGCCGCGATCGTCAACATTATCAGCGCGATAACCGCGCCAGCCAGGTTGACCAGCGACTCAATCGCATCTGATAAGAGACCGACAGAACCGGTCAGGAAATAGGCGGCCGTTTTAAGCGCAATCGTTGCCAGTGCCGCTCCAATCGATAGCCAGGCAAAGCGCGTGAGTGATGCGCGGTCCCTCATTAAGTCTTTATGTTCCAGGTGCTGGTGATGCATTCCTTCATCATACTTGCATCAGGAAAAGTTGAGAATGGAAGAAACCCCTGATTTATCAGGTTGTTCTTCCTGTGGGCCATACACTCTCGCCAAATCTGATGTGTGGCGAAGAAGCGCAGGTCTCAGTACTTTCTTCAAAGAGTGGCAACTCAAACAGACCTTCAGGTTTGGGCCTGGAGTCTGTTTTGTTTTAGTAATGCTTTCGGATTGAATGGATGTCTTTTTCATGCTACACTCCTGGCAAAAGAGTAAGAACACAGGATGGTTATTCATCGCAAATCATATCGCCGCCAAATCAACCCGCCAAAGGAGATAGTATGCGCAAAATCAACCTTGTTCTCACGTTCTTGATCGTATTTGTTCTCGCCGTATCATTGACAGGCAGGGCGACTGCTGCACCCGTGGCCAGAGCCAAATGGACGGTGATGGTGTATATCTCGGGGGACAACAATCTTGAGGACTACGTGGTAAAAGACATTGAAACAGAGCTTGCGCCAACCGGCTCGAGCGCAAACGTACAGGTGGTTGCCCTGGCTGACCGGGGTCCCGGCTACGATACAAGCTACGGCGACTGGCAGACGACCAAGCTTTTTCACGTCACTCAAGGTATGACCGCTGCACCTCAGAACGCCGTCGCCGATTGGGGAGAGCGCGATATGGGTGATCCACAGACTCTGGTCGATTTCGTAACTTGGACCAAAAGAAACTATCCTGCGGATCATTATGTTCTGTACTTCTGGGGCCACGGCTGGAACTGGCATCCCGGTTATGTGATGTTGGACGATACCAGCGCAGACACCCTGGATTATGACGAGATGAAGACTGCACTTCCGTCGCTCGGATTTATCGATGTTGTGGGGTATGATGGCTGCAACATGGCCTCCATCGAGATCTTCAATCTCTGGCATGGACATGCCACCGCCGTGACCGGTTCACAGGAATATGTAAACTGGGAAGGGCTCCAGTATGACCTGATCCTGGCACAGCTCTCAGCCAACCCAAACATGACTGCCGATCAGGTGGCAATTGCCTCCACCCAGAGTACCACGGACGACAAAACCTGGTCTGCGGTTGCGGTTGATTCGCGCTTTGACGCGCTGATCACTGCTGTGAATCAATGGTCTATCGCGCTGAAGAGTGGCCTGGGTGCGAATCGCAAGAAGTACGACCAATCATTCGGCGCGACCCGTTCCTTCTGGCAGGCGCCGATGGACAAGGATCTCTATGATATGGCATACGAAATCAATAACAATGTGGCGGACGCCAATATCAAGTCAAAGAGCCAGGCGGTGATGAATGCCGTCAAAGGCGTGGTCCTGTCTGAGCGTCATGTAAATGCGTATGCAGATGTGCATGGGATTACCATTTATCACATTTCCAAGGCTACTGAAAAGGATTCGAATTACGCCTATTATCGATCGACGCTTGATTTTGCCCAACAAACAGGCTGGGATGAGTTTTTGGACGTGTACGCGAAATAGGTGAAAATGTAAACCAGTAGACAGGTAGAAAGGAAACTCCGAGCCAATCGCCCGGAGTTTCTTGTTTCAATCTATTTATTTTGTAACGAACGGTTAAATCACGCCCAGCTTCTTACCAACCTTCGAGAACGCCTCCAGACCCTTACCCAGGTCGTCGTTATCGTGGGCGGCGGAGATCATGACGCGAATTCTGGCCTTGCCCTTTGGCACCGTGGGGAAGCCGATAGACATGGCAAAGACACCTTCCTCGAACAATTCGCGGCTGAACTGCTGGG
>Ga0111539_10010842_pt1 | contig 11473 bp, 14 predicted proteins | sample RhiMethybrSRZTD1_FD_79667 | JGI IMG/M metagenome (GOLD analysis project Ga0111539, IMG submission 79667) | Populus rhizosphere microbial communities from Tennessee, USA - Rhizosphere MetaG P. TD hybrid SRZTD1 (version 2) (version 2) | ecosystem: Host-associated > Plants > Roots > Rhizosphere >...
ACTTACCGGAAACCATGGTGCTCATATGTCTTGCCTCTCTTTCCTCTGGGAGGTGGAGGCGGAGGTTTGAGGCAACCGCTTCGCGGGGCTCCCTCAAACTTCCACCGGCTCCTCCCGGCTTCTCTCGACCTAGCGGCGCAGTCCGAGTTCCTTGATCAGGCCTCGGTAGCCCTCCAGGTCGCGCTTCTGCAGATAGTTGAGCAGCCGCCGACGGCGTCCGACCAGCTTGAGCAGTCCGCGCCGGGAGTGATGATCCTTCCGGTGAGTACGGAGATGCTCGGTCAGCTCGTCGATTCGGCGCGACAAAAGGGCGATCTGGACCTGGGACGAACCCGTGTCCGCATCGCTTCGGCCATGCCCGGCGACGACTTCTCGTTTGGCTTCTTTGGTGAGAGCCATTCGCCGTAGGCTAGCAAACGTGTTTCCGCCGCCAGGGGTTGCAGCAGGCCATCCGGCCACTGCCGAAGCGGGTTTGCGCATTCTCGAGGAGGGCGGGACCGCCGCGGACGCGGCCGTCGCAGCCTCACTCGCCTCCTGCGTGGCCGAAACGGTTATGACGGGGCTTGCCGGCGGAGGGCACGCGATCTGGTACGACGCAGCGAGCGGCGAGGCGCGTCTCCTCGACTTCTTCGTCACGGTCCCGCGCCGTTATCCCGACCGCGCCGTCGCACCGCTCGAGGACATCGGCATCCCGTTCGGGAACGAGATCGTCCATTACCAGGTGGGCATCGCTTCCTGCGCGGTGCCCGGAGTACCGGCCGGCCTCGGAGAGCTCTGGCAGAGCCACGGGAGACTCCAGTGGGAGCGCCTCGTGGAGCCCGCGCTCGAGCTTGCGCGCTCGGGTGTCCACATGCCCCGTGCGCACGCCGAGTGCTTGGCGATGCTCGCGCCCGTCATGACCCTCCGAGAGGGCGCTCGCATCTATGCGCCCGGCGGCGAGCTTCTGCACACGGGCGACCGCCTCGAGCAGCCTGGGCTCGCAAATGCGCTCGAGCTCCTCCGGGACGAGGGCACGCGCACGTTCTACGACGGGACCGTTGCGGAGATCCTCGTCGCGCTCATGCGCGAGCGCGAAGGCCCCGTCTCCATGGAGGACCTCGCCGCCTACGAACCTCTCTGGCTCGAGCCGGTGGAGACCGAGTACCTCGGCTACCGCGTTCTCACGCGGGGTGGCCTGTCACAGCTCGTCACGACGCTTTCGGCGCTCCCCTCGTTGCGCGGAGTGAAGCCTGCCGAGCGCGCCCTTACCCTCGCGCGGGTGCTCGATGCGCCGCCCTACAGCGGCCAGGGCGAGCAGATCGGCGACACGACGAACCTCGTCGTAGTCGACCGGGATGGGAATGCCTGCGTCCTCACGACGAGCCTCGGGCTCGGCTCGGGTGACTTCCTTCCGGGCCTGGACGTCCACCTGAACAGCATGCTCGGCGAGGTCGACCTCCAGGTGCGCCCGCTCGAGCCCGGCGCGCGGATGGAGAGCATGATGTCTCCCACCCTCGTCCTCGACGACGACGGCCTCGCAGTCGCGGCCGGGTCCGCCGGTGGCACGCGCCTTCGCCCGGCTCTCGTTCAGGTCCTGAGCGGAATCCTGGACGAGGGCCTGGCTCCCCAGGAAGCGGTCGACCGGCCACGCCTCCATTCCGCGGGCGAGATCGTGCGAATCGAGCCAGGGTTCGAGGAGGAGGCCCTCGCCGCGCTCGAGGAAGCCGGCTACGACGTCAGGCGCTTCAGCGCCATCCACCACTACTTCGGCGGGGTCAGCCTACGTGCCAGAAGCGGCGGAGCGGCAGATCCGCGAAGGAGCGGGAAGGCCCTGGCCCTTCCGTGACCTCGTCGTCTTCGTCCTCACCGGCGGGCACCCAGCCCACGTAGCCGCAGCGGGGACAGCCCGGGTTCGATTCAGCGGTACCGAGCGACGAGGACTTGGGATAGACCGTTCCACAGGCGAGGCAGCGGACCGACGAAACGAGATGAAGCCAATTCATTACCTAAAGAGATGCCGAGAACCCGCAAAAACTTGCGTCAACTGGGTCGAATCGAGGCGCGGGTGGCCTCGACGTCGAGCGCGATCTGGCGCACCAGCTCATCCTCGCTCGTGAAGGCGCGCTCGTCGCGAAGCCGCTCCCAGAGCTCGATTCCGAGCTCTTTCCCATACAGATCCCCCTCGAAATCGAGGAGAAAGGCCTCGATCCGGCGCTCGCTTCCGCCGTAATGCGGGTTGACGCCGATCGAGATCGCTGCCTGCCCACCGAGCGCCGCGCCCGCGTAGATCCCGTATGCAGGCACGAGGAGATGCGGTTCGACTGCGAGGTTCGCCGTCGGGAACCCGAGCGTGCCGCCGCGCTGGTCTCCCGATACCACCGTCCCTTCGAGCTCGTGCGGCCTGGCGAGGAGGGCGGCGGCCTTGCGCATCTCCCCCTCGGCGACGAGCTCACGGATCCGGCTCGACGACACGCCTTCGACGAGCGGCACGTCGATGACCTCGAGCCCGAGACGGCGGAGGAGCCCGACGTCTCCCTTCCTCCCGCGCCCGAAGCGGAATGTTTCCGCCGCGACGACGGCTTTCGTCCCGATCGGCTCGAGAATCCGGGCCACGAATTCCTCCGGCTCGAGCCGGCTCAACGCTTCGGTGAACTCGACGAGGAGGATGTCGTCCGGGCCTATCTCCTCGATCAGCTCGATGCGCCGGCGAAGCGTCGTCAGGAGCTGGACGTCGTACCCGAGCACCAGCCTCGGATGCGGGGCGAAGGTGACGACGGTCGAGCGGAGACCGGCCGCCTTCGCCGCTTCGATCGCCGCCCGGTGCCCGCGGTGCACGCCGTCGAAGGTGCCGATCGCGACGGCGCGTTCGGTCGGCTCGAGCTCGGCCGGCGAGCGCACGACGCTCATGCCGGGTCCTCCTCCGGAAGTTCCAGGAGCTTCGGAACCGGCGACGGGACGAGCCACAGGACTCCGAGGACACCGGCAGCCGCGGCGAACCACAGGGTCGGCCGCAGACCGAAGGCCGAACCGAGCGCGCCTCCCACGAGCGCGCCGATGGGCCGCACGCCGAAGTTGACGAAACGCAGCGCTCCCGTGGCGCGGGAGCGAAGCCGATCAGGTGTGAACGCGGTGATGATTGCGCCGGCGCTGATATCAAGAATCATGACGCCGAAGGCCGACAGAAACTCCGCGGTGAAGAGCATCCCGAGAACGACGCTTTTCGGGCCTCCTGCGAGCGGGACGAGGAGGAGCGGGGCCGGGAAGAGCACCATGCCGAGGACGAAAACAGGCCCTACCCCGAGCCGTCGGCTCAGGCGCCCGGCTGTCACCGCCCCCACCAGCCCCCCGACCGCGCCGGCGCCGAGCACAAGGCCGAGCGCGCCCGCGCGCACGTGGAGTTCCGTGGTCGCGTAGAGGATGAAGAGCGCTGCGAAGACGAAATTGAAGAAGTTCAGGGTTGCCACGGACGCCAGTGACGGGCGCAGGATGCTGTGCCCCATGATGAACCGCATGCCCTCCATTACCTGAGCTCGCATGCCGCCCGCGGCCGGCTCGAGCGGCGGCTCCTCGGCCCGGATGCGGGTGAGAAAGAGCGCCGAACCGACGAAGGAGACCGCGTCCGCGAGCAGCGCCGCGGGCGCACTCAGGACCTGAACGAGAATGCCGCCGAAACTCGGTCCGGCCACGTACGAAAAGGCGCGGCTGCCGTTCAGCAGCGAGTTCGCCTCGACGTAGTCCTCTCGCTCCGTGACGGCGACATAGAGCGTCATGTAAGCGATGTCGAAGACGACGGCGAATGTGCCCGCAAGGAAAGCGACGGCGTAGAGCTGCGCGAACGTGAGGGCGTCGAAGGCGTAGGCGATCGGGATGCTGGCGAGAAGACCGGCCCGCCCCACGTCCGAAGCGATCATCAGCCAGCGCCGGCGCTCGACACGCTCGAGCCAGGCGCCTGCCGGAAGCGAGAAGAGGAGGTGCGGGATGAGCTCCGCTGCGGTCAGGTACCCCATCTCGGCGGCGTTGGCGTCGAGAATCAGCACCGCTGCGAGCGGTAAGGCGATGAGCGTAACCTGGTCGCCGAACAGCGACACCGTCTGGCCGAGCCAGAGGTTGCGGAAGTCCGCCCCCCGGAGAAGCCTCATGCGGCCGGGAGCACCGTCTCGGGTCTCAGAGTGCGCCCATCTCCCTGCGCCACGGCGACGAGATGCCCCGCGAAATGAAGTGCAACGGAGCCTCGCTGGCTTCCCGGAATCGAGCGTCCCTGGCGGATGGCGAGCACTTCGTCCTCGCTCAGGCCCCGTTCCGGAAGCGATACGAGGGCGGCGAGCGGAGCCAGGACGTTCTCCTCGTCGGCATCCTCGACGCCGAACGAGCCGACTCCCGTCCGCCTGATCGTCCGGCAGTGCCCGCCGAGGTGGTCGGCGATCGCACGGATGTACGTCCCACTCGAGACCTTCAAATCGAGCTCGACGAGCGGCGGCTCGTAGCGGACGACCCGCAGCTCGTGGATCGTGGAACGGCGGATGGGCATCTCGACGGCGACGCCGCGCCGCTGCAGCTTGTAGGCGCGCTCGCCCTCGATCTTGACCGCGGAGGCCCGGGGCACACGCAGCTCGATCTCGCCCTCGAGCGCCTCGATCTCCTCGAGAGAGGCGAGCGGAGTCTCCTCGACGACCTCACCCTCCCCGTCTCCCGTGGTCGTGCGCAGGCCGAGTCGAATCTCGGTCTCGTAGCGCTTGTCGAGCCCCACGAGGTAGCGGGCAAGTCGCGTCGCAGAGCCCAGCAGGACGAGCAGGAGGCCGCTCGCAAGCGGATCCAATGTGCCCGCGTGGCCCGCCTTGACGCCGTAGCGCGATCGCAGCCCTTGAACGACGGCGAACGACGACGGGCCGGCCGGCTTGTCGACCAGGACGAGCCCCTGCATGAGCGGCAGGCTAACTGGGCTCTTTGCCGTTCACCTGCGCGAGGAACTCACGCCGGATGAACTCGGTGATCTCCTCGATGCTCGCCTCACTGGAGAAGCCGGCCGCCTGGCGATGGCCGCCGCCTCCGCTCTTGCGGGCGATCGCGGAGACATCGAGGTCTGCCTCGGTCGTCCGCAGGCTGATTCGGTGCGTCGGCCCGTTCGCGGTGGGCGGCTCGCGAATCAGCGCTGCAAGCTCGGTCCCCTCGACCGCGCGCAGGTAGTCGATGATCCCCTCGGAATACGGTTCCTCCGCGCCCGCGTGCTCGAAGTCCTCGCGCTCGAGGTGGGAGACGACCACACGCCCTCCCTCGAATACCTCGGCGTTCTCGAGCGCGCGCGCGACGAGCTTGAGCTTCGCGAAGGCGACGTTCTCGTATACGCCCTGGAAGACGCGGTGGACGTCGGCCCCCGCCTCCACGAGCTCGGCGGCGAGACGAAGTGCCTTGGCCGTCGTGTTCGCGTACTGAAAGCGGCCGGTGTCGGTGACCACGGCGATGTAGAGCGCCTCGGCGATCTCCGGGGTGAGGCTGACGCCGAGCTCCCGGAAGACGTCGGCGAGGATCTCGCCGGTCGAGGAGGCGTGGCCGACGATCAGATTCACCTTCCCGAAGCGTGTGTTGTCGTGGTGGTGGTCGATGTCCACGACGAGCTGTGCCTTTTCGAGCAGCGCGGACTCGGGGCCGAGCCGCCGCTCGTTCGCGCAGTCCAGTGCGACAACGACCCGATCCGAGGAGTCCGGATTCGGGCCGCGCACGATCCCGGCGAAGTCCATGAACTCGTACTCGTTCGGGATCGGCACCTCGCCGAAGAGGTACATGTCCGCGTTCTTGCCCAGCTCGCGCAGTGCAAACGTCGTGGCGAGGAGCGAGCCGAGGGCGTCGCCGTCCGGATTTTCGTGGGTCGTGACGATGAAGCGGTCGTTGCTCCGGAGAGCCTCTGCGACGGCAGCAAGGTCTGGGTCAGTGGTGTTCGTCTGCGTTGAGCTCATCGATGAGCCGGGAGAGGCGCACCCCCCTCTCTACCGTCGGATCGTACTCAAACGTCAATTGTGGGGTCCGCTTCAGATGGAGCTCGCGGTTAACGCGGCTCTGGAGGACGCCGTGCGAGGACTGCAGGCCGGCGAGGGTGGCGTCTCGCTTCTTCTTGGACCCGAGCACGCTCACGTAGACGGTGGCCTGGTGAAGATCCGGGCTCGTGTCCACGCCGGTGACTGTCACGAACCCGATGCGCGGATCCTTGAGGCTGCCGATGCCCTCGGAAAGCACCTCCCGCAACGCCTCGTTCACACGGCGCATGCGCCCGCTCATTCGAAGGTCACAACCTCGCGCTCGACCTGCCCGAGCTCGAAGGCCTGGCCGGCGAGATAGCGCTCGGCGCCGTCGAGCAGCTCCTGGAGCTCCTTGTGCCCGCGGGCGACACAGGCAAGGGTGAGACGGGCGCGCTGCCAGACGTCGTGGTGGTCGACCTCCGCCACGGACGCGCCGAAGCGGCGCTGTAGCTGTGCCTTCACGGACAGGAGCTCCTTCCGCTTTCCCTTCAGGGAGTGGTTCTCGGGGAAGTGGAGCTCGACGGAGAGGATGCCGACGTAGCCGGCGCCCACCGGCTCAGCTCTCTTCGGCGGGCTCTTCGGGCGGCGGGCCGCCGTTTCCGCCCGTGACCTCGAGGTCGGTGCGCTCGATCTGGCGCGTCTCGTACGCCTCGAGGATGTCGCCTTCCTTCACGTCGTTGAAGTTCTCGAGCAGGATCCCGCACTCGAAGCCCTCTTGGACCTCACGGACGTCGTCCTTGAACCGCTTCAGGCTCGCGATCGTCGTCTCGTAGACGACCGCTCCCTCGCGCACGACTCGGATCTGTGAGTTCCGCCGGATGACGCCGCGCGTGACCATGCAGCCCGCGATGACGCCCAGGCGCGAGGCGCGGAAAAGCGCCCTGACCTCGGCGTCGCCGAGCGACTCCTCGACCTGTTCCGGAGCCAGCATGCCGACGAGGGCCTGCTGGATGTCCTCGGTCAGCTGGTAGATGACGCGATAGGTGCGGATGTCGACGCCGTCGCGCTCGGCTGCCGAGCGTGCTTCCGCATTCGGGCGGACGTTGAAGCCGGCGATGATCGCGCTCGAGGCGGAGGCGAGCATGACGTCGCTCTCGGTGATCGCGCCGATGCCCGTGTGGATGACGTTGACCGCCACCTCGGGATGCTTGATCTTGGCGAGCTCGCCGACGACCGCCTCGAGCGAGCCCTGCACGTCGCCCTTGACGATGACGTTGAGCTCCTGGACGCCGCCCTCGCCCATGCGGGTGAAGAGGTCGTCCAGGGAGATGCCCTTCTTCGAGCTCCGCGCCAGCTGCTCGGCGCGCACGCGCTGGGCACGCAGCCCCGCGAGATGGCGGGCCTGGCGCTCGTTCTCGACGACGCGCGCGTTCTCGCCCGCGGCCGGTGGCTTGTCGAAGCCGAGGATCTCGACGGGCGTGCCGGGGCGCGCTTCCTTGACCTTCTCGCCGCGATAGTCGTGGAGCGCCCGTACCTTGCCCCACGCGTCGCCGGCGACGATGCCGTCCCCGACCCGGAGGGTTCCGCGCGAGACGAGCATGGTCGCGACCGGGCCGCGCCCGACGTCCAGCCGGCTCTCGATGATCGGGCCGGAGGCCTCGGTCTTCGGATTCGCCGTGAGCTCGAGCTCTGCGTCGGCGACGAGGAGCACCTTCTCGACGAGCTCGTCGAGGCCCTGCTGCTCCTTGGCCGAGACGTCCGCGTACTGGGTCGTCCCGCCCCATTCCTCCGGCTGGAGGTCGTGGTTCACGAGCTCCTGCCGTACACGCGTCGGGTTGGAGTCGGGCCGGTCGATCTTGTTCACGGCGACGACGATCGGCACCTCGGCGGCGCGGGCGTGGTTGATGGACTCGATCGTCTGCGGCATGACGCCGTCGTCGGCGGCCACGACGAGCACCGCGATGTCGGTCACCTTCGCGCCGCGGGCGCGGAGAGCGGTGAACGCCTCGTGGCCCGGCGTGTCGAGGAACGTGACCCGGCGGCCGTCGTGGTCGACCTGGTAGGCGCCGATGTGCTGGGTGATGCCGCCGGCCTCGGTCTCGACCACTGCCGACTCGCGGATGGCGTCGAGGAGCGTCGTCTTTCCGTGGTCGACGTGGCCCATGATCGTCACGACCGGCGGGCGCGCGACCAGATCCTCGGGCGCGTCCTCGAAGACCTCGGGCTCGGCATCCTCGTCGTCGGCGTGCTTGATCTCGACCTCGCGCTCGAGCTGCGTGGCGATCAGCTCGACGGCGTCGTCAGCCAGGGACTGGGTGATGGTGACCATCTCCCCGACGTCCATCATGATCTTGATGATCTGCGGCACCGGGATGCCGAGCGCCGCGGAGAGCTCCTTGACCGTCGCGCCCGAATTGACCTGGACGGGTCCGGTCGGCTGAACCGGAGCCGGCTGCTCCTGGCGGGGCTTCGGCGTCTCGCGCGGCGTGCGCGAATCCTGGCGCGGGCGATTCGCCTGCGAGTCGATGACGACCCGGCGCTTCCGCCGGCCGCCCGTCGCGCCGCTACGCGGCCTCAGTGGTCTTTGTCGGTCAGCCATTGCTCAGTGCGTTCCCAGTTCGGAGACGAGATTTTCCGGAATTCTGACGGTCCGCCGCAATGTGCGCGAGAAAGCGCGCCGATCGGCGGCCCGTTCGAAGCACGAGAGCCGTGCGTGAACGTACGCTCCGCGACCGGGCGAGCGCTTCCCCCGGTCCAGCCGAAGCGTCCCGTCCGGTGCGACGAAGCGCACCAACTCGCGCTGCGGAGCTTTGCGCCCGCAGCCGACGCACGTCCTCTCTGGCTCGCTCATTCAGCAGGGGTCGTCTCCTCCTGCTTCTCGGGCTCCGCATCGGTCTGCGGCTCCTCGGGCGCTTCCTTGTCGGCTACTGCCTCGGCGGCAGGAGCGGTCTCGGCGGCCGGCTCTTCGACTGCGTCGGTCACCTCGACGGCCTCCACGGCCTCCGAGGCCTCGCCCTCGGACTGCTCGCCCTCTGGCTCTTCGGACTCGGGCTGGGCAGGCTGGACGATCTCGGCGGTCACGTCCTCGCCGGCGGCCTCTCGCTCCGCGATCTCGCGGTGAGCGGGGATGCCGCAGTAGTGGGAGCCGGGAAGCGCCGTGTTCGGGCAGCGCTTGCCGGTCGAGAGCAGCGCGACGCAGCGGCCGGAGAACTCCTCTTCCTGGCCGCCGAAGGCCGCGTCGGCCTCGGCGCGCGCGAACTCTGTCTCGGACTGGATGTCGATCTTCCAGCCGGTCAGCCGCGCGGCCAGGCGAGCATTCAGGCCCTCCTTGCCGATCGCGAGTGACAGCTGGTCGTCGGGGACGACCACAGTCGCCTCGCTTGACTCGTCATCGACGAGCACCTCGCGCACACGCGCAGGCGAGAGCGCCTTGGCGACGAAGCGAGCGGGCTCCGGGTTCCACGGGATGATGTCGATCTTCTCGCCGCGGAGCTCGGAGACGACCATGCGGACGCGCGACCCTCGCGGGCCGACACAGGCGCCCACGGGATCGACGCCCTGGACGTGCGACTCGACGGCGATCTTCGAGCGGTAACCGGGCTCGCGGGCGACGCCGCGAATCTCGACGAGGCCATCGGCGATCTCCGGGACCTCGAGCTCGAAGAGCGTCTTGATCAGCTCGGGATCGCGCCGCGACAGGATCACCTGCGGGCCCTTCGTCCCGGAGCGGACCTCCGTGATGACGGCCTTGATGCGGCTGCCCTGCTCGTAACGCTCGCCGTCCACCTGCTCGGAGCGCGGGAGAAGAGCCTCGACCTTGCCGAGGTCGACGAGCACGTTGTTGCGGTCGCCGGCCTGCTGGACGATTCCCGTCACGACCTCGGTCACCCGGTCGACGTACTCGTCGTACATCATCTCGCGCTCGGCCTCGCGGATCCGCTGCAGGATGACCTGCTTCGCGGTCTGCGCGGCGATCCGCCCGAAGTTCTCGGGAGTGACATCGGCGCGCTTGACCTGCTCATCGGGTACGTCGGTCCAGTCGATGACGAGGTCGTCGTCCGTGATCAAGGTGTGGGAGCGCTCGCCGTTCTCGGCCTCGACGGCCTCGAGCTCGGTGATCGCGCGCTCGCGCGCCTCGTCCATGAGCCGCTCCTCGACGTCTGCCGGAAGCTCGACCGACCACACGCGGAAGTCGCCGCCCGAGTCGAGCTCCACCGTCGCGTGCCGCGCCGCGCCCGGAGTCTTCCTGTACGCGGCGAGCAGCGCGTCCTCGAGCGCCCGGACGAGGACGTCGTCCTCGATCCCCTTCTCGCGCTCGATCTGCCTGACCGCCTCGAGAATCTCTTTGCTCATCTCGTTACCGCCTCTCCTCGATCAGGTTTCCGCGCACGATCGCGTCGTACGGAACTCCGAATCGCTCGTTGCCGACTTCGATGGTCGCCTCGTCCTCACCGGCTTCGACGACCGGGCCGCGAAAGCGCTTGCGTCCGGAAACCTCGACGTCGGTCCGCACCGAGACGGTACGTCCGACCGCGCCGGCGAAGTGGTCGCGCGTGCGCAACGGCCGCTGGAACCCCGGCGAGGACACCTCGAGCGAATAGCGGTCGAGGTAGCTTCGAAGTGCGTCGGTCACGCTCTCGCAGAGCGCGTGGTCGACTCCGTTCGGATGGTCGATGTAGACGCAGAGCCGCTCCGGGCCCATGAGCTCGACGGCGAGCACGTCGACGTCGGGCAGCCTGCCCTGAACCGTGTCCGCGAGCTCGCGGTGAAGTTGGCGTTCCTTTTCGTGAACCTGGGTCATTCGTTTCTGTCCGTTTTCGCAAAAAATGGGCGCCGCGCGCCCATTTCTCCAGCTGGGGAAATGTGGTTCAGACAGGATAGCACCCGCATCCGAGGCCGCTCGTTCCAGATCAGAGGACGATCGTCACGGGCCCGTCGTTGGCGAGCTCGACCTCCATTCGCGCGCCGAAGACGCCCCGGGACACTGGGACGCTTTCGGCCTCGAGAGCATCGCAGAACACCTCGTAGAGCGGCTCGGCCCGTTCAGGAGGAGCAGCGTGCGAGAAGCTCGGGCGGTTGCCCTTCGTCGTGTCGGCGATCAGAGTGAACTGGCTGACGACGAGTGCTCCGCCGCCGGTGTCGAGAACCGAGAGGTCGAATTTCCCTAGCTCGTTCTCGAAGATCCGCAGGTGGGCAACCTTGTCCGCGAGCCGGATGGCCTCTCCCTCCCCGTCCTCTTCGGCCACGCCCAGAAGGATGCAAAGGCCGGCGTCGATCTCGCCCACCGCCTCGCCATCGACGACCACTCGCGCCCGCGAGACCCGCTGGACGACCGCTCGCAACTAGGCGGCTTCGAGAGCTTCGAGCGCCCGGCGGTAGTCCTCGCTCTGCGGCCGGAAGAAGCTCGCCATGCGGTAGTGGCCGACGGCCTCGTCGGGCTTGCCCTGCTTCTCGAGGCAGCGGCCGAGCGCGAAGTGCGCGTAGTGGTCGACCGGCTGCAGCTCGAGGATCTCGCGGAACTCGGCCTCCGCCTCGGAGAACCG
>Ga0111539_10010843_pt1 | contig 11473 bp, 7 predicted proteins | sample RhiMethybrSRZTD1_FD_79667 | JGI IMG/M metagenome (GOLD analysis project Ga0111539, IMG submission 79667) | Populus rhizosphere microbial communities from Tennessee, USA - Rhizosphere MetaG P. TD hybrid SRZTD1 (version 2) (version 2) | ecosystem: Host-associated > Plants > Roots > Rhizosphere >...
CACGATCGATGGACGGCTTGCGGCGACCGAGGAGTCGGAAATCAGCTATCGCCGCGTCTCCCCTGACTATTTCCGGACACTCCGCATCCCGGTTGTCGAGGGCCGCGAATTCCGGAACGCCGACTGGTCACCGGTCGCCACCAAAGTGATCGTCAGTCGATCCTTCGCACGACAACATTTTCCGAACGCGACGGCGATCGGTCACCGCATTCAATGGTCGGAGTGGAAGGACCTCGAGGTGATTGGTGTGGTCGCCGATTCGCGGGAACGGCCGGATGGCGAGATCCAGCGGTCGTTCTATCTGCCACTCGACACTGGCGGGTTTGGCAACAGCCTGGCGGTGCTGCTGCGTTCACCAGGCGATCCGGGTTCAGTGCTGGCCGCAGCGAGGGCCGTGCTCGGCCGGGTCGATCCGCAGCTGGCGGCGTACGACGCAGCCAGTCTCGAAGACGTGCTGGCACATTCGGCGGCCTCACCGAGACTCTATGGTCTGGTCTCGCTCTGGTGTGCACTCGTCGCGCTTGTGCTCTCCTCCATCGGCCTGTATGGCGTGCTCGCGCATTCCGTTGGATCGCGGTCCCACGAGTTCGGCATTCGCATCGCGCTCGGCGCCGAAGCCGCTGCCGTGCGCTGGCAGGTGCTGCGTCAAGGACTGTTGCTGACGCTGAGCGGTCTCGTCATCGGCCTCGCCGGCAGTTACGCGTCGGCACAGGCACTGTCATCACTCTTGTTCGGCATCACACCCGGTGATCTGACCACGTTCGCGGTGGCCGCCGCCCTGTTGATGGCCACAGCCGTCCTTGCGTGCCTCGTCCCCTCATCGCGTGCGACCCGGGTCGATCCCGTCGTGGCGCTCCGAGCCGAATAACACATGTCCACACCGTCCACACGACTCCTCATCGCCGACGATCAGCGCGACGTGCTCGAAGCGCTGCGCCTGCTGCTCAAGTCTGAGGGCTATCAGATCGATGCCGTCGAATCGCCAGCTGCCGTGCTCAAGGCGCTCGAGCAACGCGACTACGACGTCGTCATCATCGACCTCAATTACGCCCGCGACACGACGTCAGGCCAGGAAGGCCTCGAGCTGCTCACGAAGATTCACAGCGCCGACGATATGCTGCCGGTCGTCGTCATGACTGCGTGGGGATCGGTAAACGTCGCCGTCGAAGCGATGCGCCGCGGCGCGCGCGATTTCGTGGAAAAGCCCTGGGACAACGAGAGGGTCAAGGCGATCGTCCGCACTCAGGCTGAACTGGGGCGCGCGCTCCGGCGTGCCACGCGCCTCGAAGCGCAATCCCGGACGACGCAGAACGACGGCGGACCGCTGTTGATTGCGGACTCAGCGGCGATGCAGCCGGTGCTGCAGATCATCGCGCGCGTCGGTCCGTCGGACGCCAACGTGCTCATCACCGGCGAGAACGGGACGGGCAAAGGCGTCGTCGCCCAGGCGTTGCACGCCGTGTCATCGCGCGCCAACCGTCCGATGGTGACCATCAACGCCGGCGGCGTCTCGGAGGGCGTCTTCGAGAGCGAGCTCTTCGGGCATGTGAAGGGTGCGTTCACTGACGCCAAGCAGGACCGCGTCGGTCGCTTCGAGCTGGCCGATGGCAGCTCGTTGTTTCTCGACGAGATCGCCAACGTTCCACTCAGCCAGCAGCAGAAACTGCTGCGCGTGCTCGAGACGGGCGAGTTCGAGCGGCTGGGGTCGTCGCGTACACGAAAGGCCGACGTGCGGTTGATTTCCGCGACGAACGCCGACCTCAACGCCGAAGTGGCGGCCGGACGCTTCCGCCAGGATCTGTTGTTCCGGCTGAACACGATCGAGATTCGACTGCCGGCGCTGCGCGAGCGGCGCGACGACATCCCGCGCATCGGCAAACATTTTCTCGTGCAGCATGCGCAGCGGTATCGCAAGGCGATGACGGGCTTCGATCCGGCGGCGCTCCAGGCGCTCATCGATCATCCCTGGCCCGGCAACGTCCGCGAGCTCGATCACGCCGTCGAGCGAGCCGTGTTGATGGCGCCAGGGAATGTCATTCACCTGGCCGATCTCGGTCTTCGTCAGACCGGGGGCGGCGACGCCTCGGCGCGTCTCGAGGAGATGAGCCTGGAGGATGTCGAAGGATTTCTGATCCGCAAAGCGATGGCGCGCTACGGCAACGTGAGCCACGCGGCCAAGGCGCTCGGCCTCAGCCGCTCCGCCCTGTATCGCCGTCTCGAACGCTATCGGCCCGCCTAGCCGATGTGGACCTACGACCGGAAGGTCACGCTGCTCACGCTCGCGGCGGGACTCCCGGCAGTCATCGCGTCATTCGTGCTGCTGTGGGTCGGCCAGTATCCGTGGCTGATCCGCGTCACGGTCGGCACGATTCTGTTCGGCCTGTGGCTGGGTGTGACGATTGCGCTGCGCGACCGAATCATCCGGCCGCTGCAGACAGTGTCGAATCTCCTCGCCGCGCTTCGCGAAGACGACTTCTCGATCCGCGCCCGCGGCGCGATGGCCAACGACGCGCTGGGGCAAGTGATGCTCGAGGTCAACACCCTCGCCGAGACGCTGCGCAGCCAACGTCTTGGCGCGCAAGAGGCGACCGTGCTGCTCCGCGCGGTGATGGCCGAGATCGACGTCGCGATTTTCGCCTTCGACAGCAACACCCGGCTGGTCCTGGTCAATCGGTATGGCGAACGGCTGCTCGGGCGCGAAGGCGGCGACTTGATCGGCCAGATCGCCGACGACCTCGGTCTGCAGCACGTCCTCGGTAGCCCCTCCACGATTCAGGATCTGAGCTTCCCCGGCGGCGTGGGCCGGTGGGAGATCCGGCGCACGAAGTTCTGGCAGGGCGGCTCGCCGCACGAGCTCGTGGCGCTGTCCGACCTTTCCCAACCGTTGCGCGAGCAGGAGCGTCAGGCGTGGCGCCGGCTGATTCGCGTCATCGGCCACGAGTTGAACAACTCGCTGGCCCCGATCAAGTCGATCGCCGGCAGCCTCGAGTCACTGCTCAGCAACGAGCGTCCGCCCGACGACTGGCGTGACGACATGCGGAGTGGTCTCGCTGTCATCGGATCGCGCGCCGACGCATTGAGCCGGTTCACCACCGCCTACGCCAGGCTCGCTCGCCTGCCGGCACCCAGCCGACGGCCGGTCGAATTCAGTCCGCTGATGCGGCGTGTCGTGTCGCTCGAAACCCGGCTGCCGGTTGGCGTGCACACCTCCGAAGACGTCATCATCACGGCCGATCCGGATCAGCTCGAACAGCTGCTGATCAATCTGTTGCGCAACGCGGTCGATGCGGCGCTCGAAACCGGTGGCGGCGTGACCACCAGCTGGTTCTCGAGCGACCACATGCTGGAAGTGCGGATCGATGACGAGGGTCCGGGTCTGCAGAATACGGGCAACCTGTTCGTCCCGTTCTTCACGACGAAGGCCGGAGGATCTGGTATCGGGCTGGTCCTGAGCCGGCAGATTGCCGAAGGGCACGGCGGCTCGCTGACGCTCGAGAACCGCGCCGACGACGAGCACGGCGTGCGCGCGACGCTGAGGATACCGCTCTAGGCTATTGGCTTTGGGCTCTGGGCTTTGGGCTTTGGGTTCTGCTCCGTCCTGCCGACACCAAGGACAGCGGCACGGGACTGTGGGTCCGGAGCAAACCGTGGGAAGTGTATTGGCATACCTCGTTGGTCGGCGGCGAACGCTGAGGTGCTTGGATCAAGCCGGTTTGCGGAGCGACCTACGGTCCAGTGCCGCGTTTCAGGTGGCGCCTAGGACTTTTTCAATCGTTTCTCCATCCGATCGGCGAGCGTCTTCAGCACTTTGATGCGCGTGAAGTTCTTGTCGTTCCCCTCGACGAGCGTCCACGGCGCGACCTGCGTGCTCGTCCGCGCGACCATCTCGTTCACCGCCAGCGTGTAGTCACCCCAGCGGCCGCGATTGCGCCAGTCCTCGGGCGTGATCTTCCAGCGCTTGAACTCGGTGCGCCGGCGCTCGCGGAAGCGCCGCAGCTGCTCGTCCTTCGTGATGTGAATCCAGAACTTGACGAGCAGGATGCCGTCTGAGATCAGTTGCTCCTCGAAGTAATTGATCTCACCGTAGCCACGACGGTACTCGTCTTCGGTTGCGAATCCTTCCACGCGCTCGACCAGCACTCGCCCGTACCAGCTGCGATCGAAGATCGTGATCCGACCGGCGCGGGAGAGATGCCGCCAGAACCGCCACAGATAGTGCCTGGCCTTCTCTTCATCGGTTGGTGCACTGATCGGGATCACCTGATAGTCGCGCGCATCGAGTGCGCCGGTGATCCGGCGGATCGCGCCGCCCTTGCCGGCGGCGTCCCAGCCCTCGAACACCAGGATTGTGGAGATGCCGTTCGCCAGTGCCTTCCGCTGCAGCAGATTGAGACGGCCCTGCTGACGCTCCAGGGCTTCGTCGAACCGCTTCGGGTCGAGCTGCTGTGTCATGTCCAGCTTGTCGAGCACGTTGAAATCGCGCTCGAGGCGATCGAGAGCCGGGTCGAGCCCCTTCGCGGCACGCGCCATTTTGCGCGGCATGCGACGAGGACCCGCCGGCACACGCTCGAGCGCACGGCGAATGGCATCACGCAGCGCAGTACCGACGGCGACGCTGCGGTACCGTTCGTCCTCGCCTTCGACGATCTGCCACGGCGCGTGATCGGTACTGGTGTGGCGAATGGCGCGGTCGGCCGCGGCCACGAACTTATCGAACATCTTCCAGTGCCGCCACGAGTCCCCGCCGACGCGCCAGCGCCGCAACGGATCCTTTTCCCACGCCTTGAAGCGCTTCTTCTGCGCCGCCTTCCCGAGATGCATCCAGAATTTCAGGATCACCGCGCCATCGTCAGTGAGGGCGCGCTCGAAAGCGGCGATCTCGTCGAGGAGGACGTCGAATTCTGCGTTGGTCGTGCGACGAGCCACGCGATCGCGAATCGGTGAGGAGTACCACGCGCTCAAGAAAAGTGCGATGCGTCCCTTGGGCGGGAGGTCGCGCCAATAGCGCCACAGCCGTGGGCGCTCGAACTCCTCCTCGGACGGATCCATGTAGCCGCGAGTGACGATCCAGTGCGGATCCATCCACTCGTTGAGCAGGCTGGCGGTTTCGCTCTTGCCGGCGGCATCGACGCCGGCAAACAGCACGATCACCGGAAAGGGTGCGCGCAGCAACTGCTGCTGCGCGTCGAGAAGCTCGCCGCGCAGGATCGGGACCTGCGCCTTGTAAATGTCCTTCTCGAGTTTTCTCCCGACCTCGGCCGCCTCGAACATCCGCCGGGCATGTTACAACTACCAATTCCCAACGACCAACTGCCAACCACTCCCAACTCCCAGTTCCCAATTGGATGTTGTTGGGAGTCGGGGGTTGGAAGTGGTTGGGCGTTGGTAGATGGTAGTTGGTAGTTGAATAGCTAATGCGTTGAGTCGAGCGGGATCACACGGATCTGACCGCTGCGGTCCGCGGGGCGGCCCTGAATCAGCATCCCGGTATCGTTCGATGCGAACGTCAGCTCGCACGGGTCGCGAAGGTCGGTGAGCGAGAACGCATAACCGTCCTGCCCAGCGACATAGTGGATCTGCCAGCCGGGCAGCGGCTGATCGGCGCCCCACTCAATCTTGCGCACCAAGTCTCCCCGCTTGCCAGCCATTCCGCGATACGAATTGACCATCGGCGACGTCGCCAGCGCCTCCCAGGTCGGGTAGGCGCTGTTCCGCGGGCGTCGATCGATCAGGCGATTGATCAGGTCTGTCGCGTCGAGCGCCTCGACCCGCCGTTGTGCCTGGACCTCGGTTTCGTTCTCGCCGTGCAGGCAGCGCGGTACGCGTGTCTGAGCCAGCGCAGGGACCATCGATAATCCGACGAGCGCGAGCAACACACCAAGTCGTGACACAGCTATCGTCCTCCCTCGCCAGATTGGACGTGCCACCGCGTCGAGTGGTTTGATGGAGGTGATGACGGATGTGATTCGCGTCGATCCGGTGACCCCGGATCCTGCCGCACTGTCGCGCGCGGCCGAGTGTCTGCGCCGCGGCGGCCTTGTCGCGTTTCCCACTGAAACGGTTTATGGCCTCGGTGTGCATGCGCTCGATCGCGCGGCGGTGCAGCGGTTGTTCGACGCCAAGGGGCGGCCGGCCAACGATCCGCTCATCGTCCACGTCGACGCCGTCGAAAGCATGCAGGCTCTCGTCGCGAACCTGCCGACTGCGGCTCGACAGCTCGCAGCGCGCTTCTGGCCCGGCCCGCTGACGATCGTCCTGCCGCGGTCGCCGCGGGTACCCGATGCAGTCACCGCTGGACTGAACACCGTCGCCATCCGTGTGCCGGCGCATCCTGTCGCACGCGCCCTGCTCACCGCCGCCGGAATTCCTGTCGCCGCACCAAGTGCGAATCTCTTCTCGCGGCCAAGCCCGACGCGCGCCTCGCATGTGCTCGACGACCTCGACGGTCGTATCGATCTCGTCGTTGACGGGGGCGCCACGCACGTCGGTGTCGAATCGACGGTGCTCGATCTCTCTGGAGAGGTGCCGACGATTCTGCGCCCAGGCGCGGTGTCGATCGAGATGCTGCGTGACATTCTTCCTCGCGTCGAGCGCCGTGCGTCACACGCCCCATCGCCGGGCGCGATGAAATCACCGGGCCTGCTGGAGCGTCACTACTCGCCGCGCGCTCCGCTGACGGTGTACGACGGGAGCGATGGCGTTGCTCGCCTCGCGCGCGATGCCTGCGCGTCGATGGCGGGCGGACAGCGGCTCGGCATCATGGCCGCCGACGAAGATCGCGAGGCGCTGTCGGACGTCGTGCGTCACGGTCCCCGCGCAACGATCGTGTATCTCGGCTCCGAGCGCGACCTGGCCACCGTCGCCTCGCGACTCTACGCTGCGATCCGGGAGCTCGATGCGTCCGGCGTCGATCGCATTCTCGTGCGTGGCTTCCCGGGTGATGATGGTCTTGCCGTGGCGATACGAGATCGCTTGAGTCGCGCGTCGGTGAGATCACATGGCTAACGGCGACCGGGGACACAGGCAAATACAAACGCAGAGAGCGCGGAGATCGCAGAGCCTGCCACAGCGTGACCGGCGGCCTTCGGCCGCCGCCATGGATCGAGAGGCGGCGCAATCACAAACGCCTTCGTAAGCGGTGAGGCGCTTGTGATTGAGCCGTCACTCGATCCAACCGCGCGAAGCGCGGGTCACGCGTGGCATCTATCCTCTGCGATCCCTGCCCCTCAGCGTGCTCTGCGTTTAGCTCTTCTCCGTGTCCTCCGCCGGCTCAGCGCTCCCTGACCCGAGGCTTCCACTCTTCATCGAACTGTGCCCGCAGAATGAGCGTCACCACCAGGCCATAACTGCGGACACCGGCTTCGACGCGGTTCGCTTTCAGATACTGGTCGTACACCTGCCAACTGGAGCGCTGCAGCAGCGGCCAACGCCCGCGACGCAAACGTTCGGAGATGTCGTCGATGTCACGGCGCGGGCCGGACTCGAGCATCGATGCCAGCAGCATGCGATCGGCAGCGCTCACCTCGCCACTCAACTGCCAGTAGAGAAACAACCATCCGCTGTACTTCGAGCGCGCATCGCCCTGCACACAGGTGAGCCACCCGACGAAGTTCGCCTCGGACTCATCGGCATACCCCGCGAGATGCGCCCACTCGTGCGCCGCGACGAACGGCCGCTCGACCGGCAACAGATCCGGATTCGCCATGACCTCGAGTGCAAACGGATCGACCATCCCATCCACACTCGTCCAGCGAAAATACAGTCCGTAGATCGACCCCTTGAGACGGCCAGGAATCGCGGGCAGAGCGTTGGTCAGAAACCGCTGCGCGCGTTCGAACGCGCCGCGCATCGCCTCATCTCGCCATGGCGGCGTGTCTCCCTTCGCGTGCGCGGCCTCATACAAGGCGTTCAACTCCTGCACGGCCTGCTGTCCGAGCTCGCGCACGGCATCGGCCGTCGGCCTCCCACTGTCGAGGACGAGACGCTCGCCCATCGACATCCGTCGATAGTTGAAACCCCACACGAACAGAAAGACCAGATACGCCACCGCGGCACCACAGACGATGTTCCCCAGCGTCGCGAGCAGGATCGACAATCGGCGCGTCTGCCGAGCACGCCGGACGGCTCGCACGATCGAACCGATGACAAGGACCACGGCACCAATCGTCAACACATCGAACAGCGCGAACGGAATCACGTTCGAGATCGGCGTCAGCACGTGCTGGATGCGCGGATACATTCCCGTCGAATACCACCGTTCGATGAACGATGGGCTCACGGGCGCGACGGCACAGACCAACGCCGCGATAACCGTCCCCACTTTGATGCTCGTACGCACCTCTCGATTGTATGGGCGCCCGCCTTCGCCCTCACTTGATTACAATTCACGCCATGTCCGCTCATGTGGCGTTGGCCGTCGGCCTCCTGGCCTGGACGCTGCTCGAACGCGCGCCCGTCGCGCAACCGGCTGCGGCGTCCGGCCGCCTCTCGGGACGCGTGGTGTCGATTGCCGCCGGCTCAATCGCCGATGCGGTCGTGACGCTGACACGTCTCGAACCGTCAGCGCCTGCCCCGCTGACCATCACCAGCGATCGACAGGGCGCGTTCACATTCGAGGGTGTGCCGGCGGGTCGCTATCGCGTGTCGGCTTCCAAGTCCGGCTACACGAACCGGCAGCCGCTCCACGCGTCCGCTGATCGATTCGACACCGGCCGGGAGTTGACGCTCCGCGACCACGAGCCGTCGCCGCACATCGAGCTGACCCTCTATCGCGAGTCGAGCATCGCCGGCCGCATTGCCGAACCTGACGGCATTCCAGCGCCGGACGTGCAAGTGTTCGCCGCGGTCCGGCGGGGCGCGACGTACGTGCGGCTCGAGGACACGCGCGCCGTCGCTGAATGGGATGGCCGCTTCCGAATCACCGGCCTTCCCCCCGGCGACTATCTGGTCGTCACCCTGCCGAGCCTCTCAACCGATCCCAATCGCATGCGCGCCAACGCCGAACGGCGCGCTCCGGAGTCGTCATCGGCGACTCGCCCGTTCTTCGAGCCGATGCTCTATCCCGGTGTGACGAGCCTGGCCGCGGCCGAGACCGTCACCGTCTTCGAAGGCATACCAGTGGATGGTATCGACACCTGGCTCATGCCGGGCGAGCGGCATTCGATCTCTGGCCGCATCGTGGGGCCTGAGAATGCGACCGCTGAGAACATCGTCATTGAGTACGCGAACCTGACCGCGCAGCGATCAGGTGTGTGGACAGTCCCGGAGCCGGGCGATCTGTTTCATATCACCGGCGTCTCTCGCGGGACCGTCGTCCTGCTCGCGCGCGCCGACTCGAATCGCGGTCCACTGGCCGGCGTGGTCACCAGCGAGGTCAACGTCGATGAGATCGACGACCTCGAGTTGAGACTTGGCACAGCTGGCCTCCTCGAGGGCCGTGTCGTGTACGACGCCAGCGTGCCGCCGGCGAACCGCGCGACGCAGATCACGCTGAAGCAGCGCCTGCTGCCCGTCTCTCCGCTCTATCCGGCTCCAGAAGGAACGATCGGCAGCGACGGGCGCTTTCGGATCGACAACGCGTTGGGCACCTTCGATGTCGAGGTTCCGGGCCTTCGCGTGCTTCGCGTGACGCAACACGGACGAGACATCGCCAACGCGCGAGTCCGTGTCGGGCTTGGAGAATCGATCACCGGCCTCGAGGTGATGGTCGGCAGCAAGTAGAAAGTGCGAAGTGTAAAGTGCGAAGTAAGTGCACGAAGTGCAACGCGCTGTCTTCCTGCCCCGGCAAAGTATCGACATTCACGCCGACGTCTTGACGGCACCGCGTGTGCAGACCACTGCACTATGGCGCCGGCCGATCTCCTTCTCCGAACCCGCGCGTTCTCACTCGCGGTTCTGGAATTCTGCCGAACGCTTCCACACACAGATGAAGCTCGGGAAGCGGCCGGTCAGCTGCGCCGGGCCGCAAACGGCCTTCGCTCAAACTATCGCGCCGCACGGAAAGGTCGATCGCGCAAGGAGTTTGCGGCCAAGCTCGGGACCGCTTCAGAGGAAGCCGACGAATCAGTGGATTGGCTGGAGTATCTCCGCGATGGCCGCATCAAACATGACCCCGCGCTGCTTCAGGAAGCGACTGAGCTTGCAAAGATTCTGGCGACGGCGTACCGCACATCCAGACGTAACAACGAAGGCAACGCCTCCCGTACTTGAACACTTCCTATCTACTTTGCACTTTCTACTTCGAACTTCTCACTTGCCCGAGCTTCTCCATTGCCTCGAGCACTTCGCCACGCCGCTTCTCGACGAGTGCGATCGCGCGTTCGTGCCGAGCGGACTCTCGGGCTTTAGCGACAGGTGTCGCCGCCTTCGCCATGGCATCCTCGAAGAGTTTTCGCCGCACCGAGATCGCAAGGTCGTAGCACTGCCGCGCCTGATTCATCGCGGCCAGAGCCTCCGGCACCTTGCGCAACTCGACGCGGACGCCGCCCAGATAGAAGGCGGCCTCGCATTGACCGAAGTCCATCTTCAGCGCCTCCTGAAACTCGGTCTCGGCGGAGTCGCGGCGCAGGAAGCGCCATTCGATCAGCCCGGAGAGCAGGAACACCGCAGGATTCACCATCAGGGTGCGCGTGCGGTCAGCATCGGCGCGCGCCGCCTGGTTGTTGCCGATGTTGAAGTAGTTCCAGGCCCGCCAGTAGAAGGCTTGTCCCAGATGCCAGCGTCCGACGTCAATGAGTTCGCTGGCCGACGCGATCGCCTCGTCGTGACGATCGAGGTTGGACAAGCTGATCACCCGACCGAGGCGTGCATCGGGATGGGACGGCAGCAGCGCGAGCGCCTGGTCGAAGGCCGTGAGCGCATTCGCCCAGTCCTCCCAGCTCTGATACACGTTCCCAATCGCCATCGGGATCGCGGTGGAGGTGGGAAACGCCGCGGCCGCAGAACGAAATCTGCGCAGCGCCTCGTCCGGGTCCGACGATGTCGGATTGCGGAGCGCGTAGCGCCCGAGCGCGAAGTCAGCGTCGACGAACTCCGGCACCTCCTGTTGCAACGATCGAAGCTGTGACTGATACCGATCGTCACACACGCCGACGCGGTACTTCAGCACCGGGAGATCCGGGAGGCGAGGCACCAGGGCATCAAGACGCTCGAATCGCTCGGGCCTGCGATCCGCGGCGCAGATCAAGGTGAGCTCGAGATAACGCCGGAAGACGACGGAGTGCGAGCCGGTCTGCAGGACGTCGTACCAGGAGACCACGCTCGCCAGCTGCTGCTGAATCCGGTTGCGAGTCTGCGTCTCGACGAGCAGATCGTCGCGCAACCCTCTCAGCGGATCGGGCGGAACGCCCGTCGCCATCTCGAGATACTGAGCGCGCTCGGGGCTGGCGTCAGCATACGTGCGTGCCCGCGCGATCCACTCGTCCGACGGCATGCCGAGCTCGGTGGCGCGAAGCGCGAGCAGCACGGCCGCTTC
>Ga0111539_10010845_pt1 | contig 11470 bp, 13 predicted proteins | sample RhiMethybrSRZTD1_FD_79667 | JGI IMG/M metagenome (GOLD analysis project Ga0111539, IMG submission 79667) | Populus rhizosphere microbial communities from Tennessee, USA - Rhizosphere MetaG P. TD hybrid SRZTD1 (version 2) (version 2) | ecosystem: Host-associated > Plants > Roots > Rhizosphere >...
TCATTTCGGCGATCGAGTCGTATATGTCGGCGAGCGCCTCATGCTTGCCCTGTTTGGCGAGGCCAGCAAGAATCTCGGGCTTCCAGCGCTTCGCCAGCTCCTTCAGCGTACTTACGTCCAGATTGCGATAATGGAAATATTCTTCGAGTTGAGGCATCCACCGAGCTAGAAATCGACGGTCCTGACAGATCGAATTGCCGCACATCGGAGAGATTCCGGCCGGAACATGATCTTGCAGAAACGTGATCATGCGTTGCTCCACCGCTTCCTCCGTCAGGACAGATGATCTCACCTTGTCGATCAGGCCGGATTTTGCATGGGTTGACTTGTTCCAGCTGTCCATGGCATCCAGTACTGCGTCCGTTTGGGATGTAACCAGCACCGGTGCTTCCGCAATGGTATCAAGGCCGGAATTGGTTATCACCAAAGCCACTTCCAGAATACGATCAGTCTGCGGGCTGAGCCCGCTCATTTCCATATCTATCCAGATCAGGTTGCTGATATCTTGTGCCATAATGAGCTATCGCTTGCGGAATTTTCAATATGTAATTGTGTCATAACTACTGAGCTGTCATCGTCACTTTTTGGCATAGTCGCCCCTAACCCATACTGACCATGCAACCGTTTACCGCTATCTTTCTTGCCGCTCTGTTCCTCACCTTGGGTACCCGAATATGGCTGGCAACCCGCCACATCCGCCATGTTCAGGCCCATCGGAATTGCGTGCCGAGGGAGTTCTCTTCCCAGATTACCTTAGAAGCGCATCAGAAGGCGGCGGATTACACATGCGCCAAGACGCGGCTGGGATATGTGAGTATGCTTCTGGAAGTCGTCGTTTTGACGATACTTACTTTAGGTGGCGGGCTAAATGGGCTGGCAAGTTTGTGGTCGAGTTGGTTTGGCGATCCAATCACTCATGGCGCGGCGCTCATTATCAGCACCGTTTTGCTGATGAGCGCTGTTGGAATTCCTGTGAGTTACTACCGGACATTTGTTATTGAAGAGCAGTTTGGATTTAACAAGATGACTCCGCAAATGTTTTTTCTTGACTTGGCTAAACAGGGTGCTTTGGCAGTTCTGCTTGGCATGCCACTGCTTCTGGGCGTACTGTGGCTGATGGAGGAAATGGGTCCGAACTGGTGGTTTTATGCGTGGGTTGCGTGGATGGCGTTCAATATCATATTGCTTGCCATATTCCCGACTTGGATCGCACCGATTTTCAACAGATTTACTCCGCTGGCTGACCCGTCGCTAAAAATGCGCATTGAACAGTTGATGCAAAAATGTGGTTTTAAATCCAGTGGTCTTTTTGTGATGGATGGTTCGCGCCGTAGCAACCATGGTAACGCTTATTTCACCGGTTTCGGCAAAACCAAACGAATCGTTTTTTTTGACACGCTGCTTTCGCGCCTGGACATTTCCGAAATTGAAGCAGTGCTTGCGCATGAACTGGGGCACTTCAAGCGCCGCCACGTTATCAAGCGCATTGCGTTGAGTTTTTCCATGAGCCTGTTATTTTTTTGGGGACTCGGCTATCTGATGGGGCAGACGTGGTTTTACGAGGGTTTGGGGGTCTCGGTCTCGTCCGTTCCATCTCCGGCAATTGCCCTGTTATTGTTTTTTATCGTCATGCCCGCGTTCACGTTCCTTTTCCAGCCGTTGGCGAGCCTATATTCACGCAAGCATGAATTCGAGGCCGATGAGTACGCCGCGCGCAATGCCTCCGCTACTGATCTCACTCGGGCGCTGGTAAAGCTGTACCAGGACAATGCGTCCACGCTTACCCCCGACCCCTTGCATTCGGCATTTTATGACTCGCACCCGCCAGCCGCGCTGAGGGTTGCGCGCCTGCAAAGCCTGGCGCGAAATAACGTTTGAATACGTCCCCGGCACCTTATTCTGATAACCATGAGGAGTGAAAATGAGCGATATCGGTGACCTTGCCCATAAGAAGTGCAGACCGTGCGAGGGTGTGATGCCGCCACTCTCATCCAGTGAAGTCGCGATATTAATGGAACAGCTCGAAGGATGGGAGTTCCTCGAGAAAATGATCCGGAAGGACTTTCAATTCAAGAACTACTATCAGACTACCGCCTTTGTCAATGCGGTTGCGTGGATCTCGCATCGCGAAGATCATCATCCCGATTTGACTGTAGGCTACAATCATTGCACAGTGGAATACACCACTCATGCGATCGGCGGACTATCAGAGAATGATTTTATCTGTGCCGCTAAAGTAGATACGCTATTTAAAATTTGAGCCGGACACCCGCTACCTCCGCCGCACCCCTTGTTTCTGCGCAAATAATCGCCGCGTTTGGGAGAAATTTTCTCGTCAAGACGGCTAATGGGACCGACTTGTCTTGCGTCATGCGTGGCAAAAAAAGGGGAGTGGCATGCGGTGACAGGGTAAACGTCCGCGTGGCTGCAGCCGGCCAAGGGGTAATCGAGGAGATACTGCCTCGCACGTCGCTGCTTTACCGCAGTGATCAGGCTCGACAAAAGCTGATCGCGGCCAACGTCAGCCAACTGGTTATCGTCGTCGCCGCGATCCCGACATTCAGCGAAGAACTGATTAATCGCTGCATTGCTGCTGCTGAGCAACAGCAGCTCAAGGTGCTGCTCGTATGCAATAAGTCCGACTTGGTAGAGCCGTCCCGTGTGGCATTAGCCACCCTTGCTCTTTACCGGGAGCTGGGCTATAACGTATTGCAACTGAGCGCAAAAACCGACAGCTCGCCGCTGCTATCGTACTTGCACGGCCATCTCAGCATTCTTATCGGTCAGTCGGGTATGGGCAAGTCTACCCTGCTTAATGCGCTCATTCCCGCTGCAGAGCGTGCTACGGCCGATATTTCCCTCGCGCTGGACTCCGGACGACATACCACGACTCATGCGCGGCTTTATTATCTTGAGAAGGATACTGGGCTAATTGATTCCCCTGGCATGCAAGCCTTTGGTCTGCATCACTTGAATTGCGAGGAACTGGCGTGGGGATTTATTGAGTTTCGCCCTTACCTTGGGCTATGTAAATTCAGCAATTGCCGTCATGGACGCGAACCCGGCTGCGCGCTCGCGCAGGCAATGCGCGAAGGTAAGATCAATTTGCGACGCGTTGCTTTTTACCGGAAACTGGCGTTGTCTGGAGCCGGTCTTGGCTTCCGTGAGCCCGTTGCAGACTCTTAGAAATATGTAGGGAGCTGAAAAACAGCGGACGGAATTTATCTGGTTCCACCCGCTGTTTCCATGTCCCGAAATATCGAACGTTTCCCTAGACCTCGTTGACTGCCGCCTGACGCCGACCCCTTTCGAACTCGAACCGATGCAATGGCAGATCACCGAAGATCAATGCTTCCCTTTCGGTGCCGCGCTTCGCATTCGCGTCGGGTTGTGATTCGAAAGTGCGTAGCCACTCGATATACTCAAAAGGTAGGTCATGCTCAACGGCACCTGCTACGACAGATGCTTTATACCATTGATACGGCAAAAGCGGATCTTCCCTGAAGCTGGCTACATAGGTTTGCGCCGTGTACACGCCGGTTGCAGTTACGACCTGGATGTTCGCCTCGCTATATCCGATACCCAGTCCTTCGGCAATATCGAGACTTGGTTTATCTTTTACATTTACCTTGAAGAGAACACCATAAGCGCGGTCCAACTGGTTGCCCGTCGCTTCAAGATTGGACTTGCCAGATTTATCGCGGCTCACTTTGCCGAATGAAAACCGCCGACCCTCGACGAAGCCAATATCAATGGCAACAGCGGAGGGAGCCCTGTTCGGAGCGGTGAGTCTCCTGGATAACATATTTGCCCCGTACGCGAAATACAGGAAGGTGCTGGATGAGTTAGATGTTTTTAGCATGATAGGTAAGTGGTAGAAAGAGGTTGATAAATATGTGTTGGTACGCCCGGACGTAAGTTAAATCAGCATCCAAATTAGAATAAGGTTTACGCCTTCACCCCTGGCCCCGACCAACTACTCAACGCGCTATCCGCTGAAACGTCGTTCAGGCAACCTTTCCTAACATTTTTTCCCTACTTTTAATTATTCGATTTTCTTGAACCATGGGACTAGGCGGTTCCTCTTGCCCTTATACTCGGCCGATTACCGAAAATCGTTCGCTTACAAATTTTTATCGTGCGTGCTGCCCGCCATCATCTCGGGGGAATAAACGTCGCATTGCTGGCGGGCGTTATCGAACTTTTTCCACGCCTGAACCCGTTCTTTAGTTTTTGCCTTGTTCGCAGCGCGAAGAATCTTGTCATAGTCGCTCCACGCCTTTCTTTGAGCGACGCGCCGTTGCTTGTAATCGTGAATATCCCAACTGGCTTTTTCCGCGTCCCGCCGTGCCTCAAGTGCCTCTTTTACGGAAGAAGACCAGCTAACCGTCATATTTGCCAGAGACGTGTCGCGTTCATCGATCAGGTATTGAATGCAGGAGATATCTGCATCTCGCGGCGCCTTGCTAATCCCTTGCTGTGCAAAGACAGAGGAATTAGCAAGTAGCACACTGATACCCAGAAGTACTTGAATGCCGATATTTCTCATTTGGATTTCACGATAAGCGAAGAGCAGCCCCGCAGATCTGAACTCAGGCTCTTTATTCTGTAACCACTTGATACCAAAAAACCGAGTACCGCCAAATCAACCTAATTGAAAACGGGCGGACCAGAATCCTCTGTTCCGCCCGAATCTCTATTACGCCAACGCACGGCTAGAAAACGATTTGTGCCGGCGAGCTACTGCTTTGAACATGCCAGGGTAAGCAAGCATCAGGTAGGTTGCCGCCACAAAAAAGAAATCGACAACGAACCAACCTAGACTGAATTCGCCCGATGTAAAAACCGGGACAGCCCAGAGTAAAGCGAGACTCAGCGGTAAGACCAATGCAAAAATAGTTCTCACGGTAGATCTCCAAAAAGTTCGGTTAAAAAAACCACCCTGGTAGTAGGGTGAGGTGTCCTTCACAATTACTTAACATGAATTATACACATTTTTCACAATTTCACAAGTTATTTACGATTTGTACACATATTCTTCACATTTGCGGCAAAATTTTTTGCCCCGAACGGCTACATCAGTGTGAGCGAGAAAGCAAAACCGACGCGGTTACAGCGCTGATCAGTTGCTCCGCCACAGACCCAATCACCAGACGCTCCAAGCCCCGGCGACCTTTAGTTCCAACAACTAGAAGATCGGCGCCCCACTCTTCCGCAGCACGCGCGATCGCTTCTGAAATGCCCTTTAGCCCATATTCCCCCTCCGCTTCCAACAACCGGGTTTCGACGTCCAGTTTTCCGGCAGTCTTGGCCCCCGCCTTCTGCAGCAAGTTCGTTCCGGCTTGCTTGTTAAGGCGGTTTTCCTCATCGTCACGGGCGGTTGCCGCTGCGTGGACGATGCAGAGTCTGGCGCCATTGGCGGTTGCGATATGGATGGCCTCTTGCAACGCGTTCCATGAAATTTCATCGTCGGCGATAGCCGTCATGATCTTCTTATACATTGCGAACTCCGGTCTGAGAATACGTTTAAATAAAAAACGGCGGGCGCGCCGTCAAGACGCCCGCCGAGTGAGGATACGTCAAGTTCAATCAGCGCTGCCACCTGTGGAAAATTTCTCAAAATACTTTTTGACAATAGTCTTCCCAGGAATCTTGCCGGCCTGCTTGAAAACAATGTAATTAATGAGGCCGTGCACCGCGAGAGCAACGATCATTCCCTCGAAGATACCTATTTTAAATACCAGTAAACCGGTAACGGTCGCGAGTATCAATGCATATTGGCCGTAGTGCGCAACATGCCACAATCCCATGATCATCTTCCAGCCGGAGAAAATCATAATAGCCGCTAACGAAAACTTCGGCAGAAACTCGAGGTAATGAGTATTCAGTACGAAGAAGGCAATAACCAAGCCTACGATGAGGTTTGAAAACTTTGTATATGCCCCTGCCAGCTTGTTGGTGGTGCTCTTCGCCAAGCCGTCCAGGTTTGTCATGCCGCCAAAGAAACTGGAACCCATGTTCGCAATCCAGATAGCGAACAAGCTGTTGTTGGTATTGCATTTGCGACCCAGGGGATCGATTTTTTCGATTGCGGCATTGCTCATTACCTGTTCAATCACATCTATCGTTGCAAGCATGAAGCAGAACCCGATCATATAGACCCACATCATCGCGTTTTCGACATGGGGTATTGGGAGGGCCAGCTGGAGATCCACATCATCGACATGCAGCATGGGAACAGCCACAAACTGAGCAACTACTACGCTTGCCGCTATTAAGAGGAAGTAAGGCACAGCTGGCTTTGTATCCTTGAACTTGGAGAACAGATATACAAAACCGGCGAACCCAACCAGTGATAGAAGGACTATCTGTATCCGTGCGCCGTTCCAGAACACGTCAGCCTCCTCCGCGCCAGCAGGGAGCTCATAAGTAAATGTCACGAACTTAAGCGCGATTTTCAAACCTATCCCGGCGAGCAAGCCTTCCACCAGGTATACCGGCACTGCAAGGATTATGTACCTTTGCCAGTTGTACTTCCAAACCACGGCCTGTATGGCCGAGGTAAGGAAAATACAGAACGCCATATTTTCAACGCCGAACGACTGAACGCCCAAGGCTAGAGCAGGCGCAAGACCTGCGGCAACGCCCGGCACGCCGATGTAGTTACCCGGTCTGAAAAATGAGTTGACCCACCCGATGAAACACGCGAACACCACGGTGGCGAGCGCCACCTTGATGGGGTACTCCGACATCATCGCAATGCCTGTACTGAGCGGTATCGCCATAGCTCCGCATATAATTCCGGCCTGGACGTCCCGGGCTACGTATTTGGCTTGAAAACCTGCCGATCCAGGAGCAGCCACCGGCTCCGGTGTACTGCTCGGTGCATGGCCATCGGGGGGTGAAATAGGCTTATCTGAAGTTAATGAACTCATGTTGCTTGCCCGTCCTTATTAGAAATTGGATATGAAAGATTTCCCCACATCAACAATTTGGAACTCCCGTTGTCGTCCCTCATGCTATATGTGGGAAATCACTTATAGAGTCACTTCACGTCCCTTTAAAAGCTTATCCACGGCCCCGTCAACCGCACCCCAGTCACAGAGCAGGACCCATTTGGTCACCGATTTGTGACACAAAAATATCCCTGAGTTGTTCAAGCTTTAAAGACGGCGCTAACATACCACTGAGAATGTGAAGTCCTTGTTTAGTATCTGTGAAGAAATTGTGAAGTTCGCACATAAGTTCTTCACAAACAGTTGAGGCTAAAATCCACTGCAATAATATGGGTTATTGTTTTTTCTTTAAATACCGGTTGTTATGTTGGATTCCGTGGGTTTAGTGGTCTGCACCTTAAAAACCTGGTTTTTGGATAACAATGACGTTTGTGAAGTTTTTGTGTTAGGTGGGAAATGTAATGAATAGCAATAACCGCTGCGTCGCCACCGCTTGCTGACAGAAACGATAGGCCGGGAGTTAAAGGGAGGCCATGGGAAATGGATACTGCGACTGAAGGGGATCCGATTAGAACGGAAGAAACAAAACGGACTTCTTCCTACAGAATCATAGTACTGCGAGCCCGAATCGGAGTTGGTAATACCGGTGGATCACCAATACAGGCTTTTATCGCCACGCCGTCTGAACCTGTCCGTCCCATTTCAACCGCGATAATCCGTGACAGTAACTCAGGCGCGATCGTGGCGGCTCGTTCTTGCTGCGCACAGGCTGCCGCCGGCCTGAAACTCTACTTGACGCGTTGGGGCAGCGGAAGGCACAATCATTGCTGAATCATCGCATTGGCTTTACACGACACATAACCCAGAAAGGACAAATTTATGCATACCTGTAGCCACGCTGTTGTCGGATGTATGGACTTTCGGATACAAAAAACGGTGGACAACTTGCTCGAGCATCTGAACATTCACCAAGGGTCATTTGACCGCGTTACGTGCGCAGGTGGCGCGGCAAATACTGACCAGCTCAAAACACACTTGGGACTTTCGAAAAAACTGCATGACAGCAGCACGGCCGTACTTTCCGTGCATGAGGATTGCGGGGCCGGCGCCAAGAAGGAGGATTTGCTCAAGGCTGCAGAAACAGCTCGTTCACTTGGGTTTGATCCCAAGCTATTTTATATCAAGCTTGACGGTACTTGGGAAGAAGTCAAAGCAGATTGAGTAATACCTGATGTGAGCCGTCGTGCCGCTGCGATGGCTTACATCGAACAAGGGCGCCGCGGCCGGGAAATAGCAACTATGCTTCCCCGCAGGTCCGTCCTTGATGGGAAATAACACAAAAACAAACACAGCTCGTTCGAGTAGCGCCTGAAAGCAGAAAGAACTTCCGGAATCACCCTTTCCACCTTTCCTTTACCGCCGCCCACCCCAGTTCACAGGAGATTAGTGTCGAACGGCGGTCGGGATCAGTTGCCATCCTTTTTTTGCCTCGCGGGAACGCTCGACTTCACCTCCTTTTGATCCGCGCGATGCTGCTGTGCGAACTTCGACCACCCATGGCGGCGCAGCAGCTGATAAACGGTTGACGTGGAGACTTTTCTTCCAATACGCCGCTCAAGCTCGACTTTAAGTTGAGGAATAGGCAACACACCTGTATCGTGACCTTGGGCAATGAAGGGAGCAAGAAATGTCACCTCTTCATCCAGGCTCATCCGTGCATGGTTACGTAATCCTTTCTTGGTTTTAACCTGCTCGACGCCGCATTCGATTCGCTGAAATCGAGTCCTCAGTTTTCCCGTCCGGCTCTTGGATAGCCCAATCACGATCGCTGTTTGCTCAAGCGACAGCCCAAACTCCAGCGGAAGCAGTAATGCCTGCGCGGCACGCAAGGCATCTACGGTTTTGGCAGATGCGATTCTTGCCTTTGCGGTTTCCACAAACTCCCGTCCGGTCGCAGGTCTTGCCATGGCACTCTCAATTAGGTTAATGAGACATACGTACTGAACGTCAAACTCATCCGTGTGGCTCTATTTCTTCCGTGATTTGGTGAGTCCCCTTCTCCTTATGGCATCGCTTCACTCTCGCTACGCCGAAAGCATTCTTTGCTTCAGCCTGCCTGAGGCAGTTGCTTGCCTAGGCAAGGTTGGGTGAAGGCCAGCATCCTCCTAGGGATCGCTTCTGGCGAGCCGCACGAGTCTTCAATCGACGGTGCGCCCGGCTTATCGGTACCGCTTCACCGGTGCACGGACGTACGACAACAGTGACGAACTGCCGCCGAGATTGACTCGTGAAACATATGGGGTTGTAACATAGTCCACTCCTTGGACAAGTGACTGGTAATCAAGCCTAATAACTGCGAACAGGCTGGAACCCGTGAGATTTTGCGTTCTCCCGGGCATTTACAATGACCAGCCGACAAGGAATGTCCTCATGAAAATAGAATCGATGTTTAATACGAAACTGGCGGGCCCTCGATCCAGTAACAGTCCGAGACCAGGCACATACCGCCAAACTCCTTCAGCTTGGGCCGAAGTGCGGTGGCCACCTTCTGTGCTTGAGCGTCCTGGCAAGCAAGAATCAGCATGGCGTTGTTTTGCTCGAAGAAGATGTCGTCAGGACGTCTTGTACCCCTCGACCCCAGGCCTCCAGCAGACTTTATGAATGTATATCCGCGTACACCCAATTCATTCAATATGCCAATTAGTTCTTCGAGTTTTTCCTCATCGATTACGATTTCCATTCTCTTCATTGCGATTGCGGAATCCATGGTTTCCCCCTAGAAAGTGAAGACTGTCGGTTAACGGCACTTGCTACTGATGTGACTTCATTAAGCGTACTACCACCTGGAAACTATCTTTACTTTTTTAAGCCATCTGTCCCGGTGACAGTACGTCTAATCCTCTCCTGCAACCTTATGCCGCCAGGCCTTTAAAGAATTTTGCCATTTCGTAGTAGATGGGCACTCCGACGAAGATGTTAAACGGGAAGGTCACGCCCAGCGAAGCGCCGATCGACACCGCGGGGTCCGCTTCAGGGACCGCAATTCGCATCGCCGCGGGAGCCGCAATGTAGGAGCAACTAGCGTACAGCACGGCCAGCATCATGGTGCCGCCCAGGGATAAACCGAATGCAGAGCCCAGGAAGGCGCCAAAAGCTCCGGCGGTCAGCGGAAACAGTATGCCGAATCCGATCAGGAATGGACCTTTTGCCTTAATCGCCGACAACCGTGCGGATGCCAGCAGACCCATTTCCAGCAGGAACAGCGCGAGCACGCCCATGAACAGATCCATGAACATCTTATCGAGCGGCGAGACAAGTTTTACCGCCCCGGCGTAGTAACCGACGATGACGCCGCCGACCATCAGGAAAATACTGGTGCCTGTCAGAATCTCGTGCAATAGCTTGCCCCATTGCGTAGTTCCCTTGGCACCCATGCGCGCAAGCACAGTCCCCGTGACCAGCGCCGGTATCTCCATCAGCGCCATGATCAGGACCATGTAGCCCTCAGAAGTCTCCTTGATACCCTCCAGGAAGGCGATGCCAACCGCAAAGGTCACCGCGCTCACCGAACCGTAATGCGCGGCTATGGCGCCGGCATCCGCCTGATTGAATTTGCCCAGCTTCTTCAATATGGGATAGGCGGTGAGCGGCACCAGTGCCGCGAGCACAACCATCGACAAGGCGATGGGCAGTACCTCCATGATCTCGTACTTCGCCATCGACACGCCACCCTTGAACCCTATGGCTATCAGCAGAAAGATACTCAGACTTTTGTAGAGAGCCTCCGGAATTTTGAGATCGGATTTCATTACTCCGGCCAAAACTCCGAGAACGAAGAAAAGCACTACGGGTTGTATCGTAGCCATTGCGTCATCCTCCTATTTTGATTATTGGTGCTGCTAACGACTCACAAGTTGTTTCCCTTGCATTGCAACGACTTTTATCCGGCCTCATTCTGATGCGTTGATTCATCTCTATATCCCCTAAAAAAGTACTCCTACACTCCCTTACCGACCTACCCGATCGTCATTGCGCATATTTACAATCTGCGCGCCATCGGACGCATTGAACGATGGCCTATACGCGTCATTTTAAAATTCCCCGCCTAACTGTCTCATGTAGACGGAAAGACTCCCCCAACCGAGAAACCATGTGGCCCGGAAAATCCCTGTTTCATCCCAGATATGCTTTCTAATTATCGGCGGGGCGCGGTGATAAGCTGCCGGGGTAAAATTAACTACCTTACCAGCAACGTTCCCGAATTTTTCTGCGCGAATATCATGATTTATGTCCTTTTTTTAAAGCGTTAACCTCGCCATCCGCGCAAAAAATTAATTTCCCATTAAGTCCTTCCAAGATATTCCGAGTTTTTAGTTTTTGTATATATTAAGTTGAATTTAAAGGGATTTTAGCTAATTTCCTACGCTATTTGTTGTTTACGCATGGTTTAAATAGCGTGTTAATTTGAAATTAGCACATCGGCTGTGAAGAAAATATTTCGTATCTGTGATTAA